>ENA-OPWD01001625-OPWD01001625.1-human-gut-metagenome-genome-assembly--contig:-NODE-1625-length-14990-cov-2.821627_pt1 | contig 14990 bp, 10 predicted proteins | sample MGYA00241502_ERZ501996 | MGnify/ENA primary metagenome ERZ501996 (study PRJEB25962, sample SAMEA2042011) | human gut metagenome | biome: human gut; feature: human-associated habitat; material: faeces... | reverse complement strand
CTGCTGCACCAGTTCCTGAAGGTATTCCTCAATATCTGGTGTTAATATCTTCTGCCGGTATTTCACTGACCATACCATATGGTAGTTAATATTACATACACAAGTTCTATAATGTATTAGATTTTCTTTCATACATATAGTATAACATAACAACTGAAAACATACAATAAAAAATCGAACATATTTTCGATTAATTGTATGCCGGTTACGGCATTAATATTAAGGAGTTAAGGGATTATTATATTATTTCCATGTGCAGATATGCACAATTCTGCGCTTTCATCTCGGTAATTGAATTGCCGAGGATTCCCGCTTATCATCCTAAACTAATACTTATATTAAAAAAATAATCAGCAGATATGCAAAGAAGAAATATACATACTACCGCCAAAACATACTCTTTACTCATATTGATTCTCTCTTTCCTATATAAATGCGATAAGAATACAGCCCACCAGCACAAACAATACAACCAATACAATAACCTGGACAATTCCGGATAAAAGCATAATTGCCAATCCTAATATGTATAATATTATTTTCGTGCATAACCCACAGCCCACGATAAGACAAAAAGAAGCTGCCAGATAGCAAAGGATTTTATCCAGCTTTACCTTGTTAGAATCCATATGCACCACCGGGGTCTTACTGAATTTATTTGGTCTGTTAAGCATTTCCAAATGAAATGAATAGATACTTCCATGCAATACATACATGATGCAGGCAAAAAGCAGCAAAGAACAGATGATCCAAATGGAAAAACTTTCAGCTAAGTAAGCTCCAAAATCAATTATTTTGTCAAACATAGTCTTTCCTCCTCCCTCCTCAGGATATAAAATATTATACACTGATAAACGAAAATAACAATATGGAATATATGCAAAGTATAAAGAAAGAACTGTGGCATTATGTCCAGTTGCTATTGATGTTAAAAGCCACCTACTTATTCAGTGTTTCCTATTCCATTTCCAGGTCTCTCCCATAATATCACCTATTCCTTTCTGAATATTCTCATAAAAATGCTCCTTTGATTTATTTACCATTTTTATAGATGTCAGAATGCCATAGAACTGCTGACCGCCTGGAAAAACAGATGCGTGATATATATATAATAAAAGCTTGCCGTCTTTTTCAGGAGCCGGATGGGCTCGAATCGTATTTCTGCAGGGACTTCTGCAGGTAATCCAGTAATACTCCTGATACCACGGAGTTGGTTGTTCGGGCGAAGGACAGGCCGATGGTCCGGTGACTTTCTGGTTCAAGAGGACGTACCTCAACTCCATCGGAAAAGGCTCTCATGACCAGATCCTGCGAAACCGTTACCCCAAAGCCATTTTTCACGAACGCCATAATCAGCGTGTCATCCCGGAAGCTGTAAGAAACCTGCGGTTTTTTCGTGCATTTTTCCAGCAGATGCAGAATATCATTATCGCATCCGGGAGTTTCGATAATAAAAGGATATTCCAGCAGTTCTTCCAGTTTTATGCATTTTTTTCCGGCAAGAGGATGCCCTTTTGGCATGACTGCACAAAGAGGGTCTTCCAGAAGCGGATAAAATTTCAGGTCAAATGCCACAATAGAAGATAAAAAACCGCAATCCACCTGCCCATGAATGATCCAGTCCCGGATTTCATCATAGTTCCCGTCGAAAATCTGGACTTCCACCTGCGGATAGTTTTTCTGAAAAAAGCGGATCACATCCGGCATCCACATGGCTGTTACGCTTGTAAAACTTCCGATTCGAAGTTTCCCCTCCACTTTATTGTTAATGTTGAAAGCCGCCTGGCGAAGCTTATCTTTCTGATTCACCATTTCCTGAATATACGGAAGCAGACGTTTTCCATTGTCTGTCAGGATCACACCTTTTTTTATCCGGGCAAATAACTGTACACCCAGTTCTTCCTCCAGCCCTGCCATCATCTGACTGATTCCGGACTGCGTATAATTCAATGCTTCTGCCGCTCTGGAAAAGTTTCCAGTCTCACATACTTTCAAAAAAATATCATAACGGTCTCGAATTTCTTTCATTTTTACCTTCTTCATCCTTCACTGGAATAATATTATTTTTTTTAATACATACCAGTAAAAATATTTGTTTTACTAATATTTTATCATATAGTATCTTATATTTACAACAATCAAAGGGGGAACTATTTACAGTGGAAAAGAAATCCAATCATTTTTCAGGACAGCTTGGTTTTGTCCTTGCCGCAGCCGGCAGTGCTGTAGGAGTGGGAAATTTATGGCGGTTTCCATATCTTGCAGCCAAAGATGGCGGCGGTTTGTTTCTGATCATTTATTTTATTCTTGTGCTTACGTTCGGGTTTACCTTGCTTACTTCTGATATCGCTATCGGCCGCCGTACTCAGAAAAGTGCCATCGGTGCTTATACCCAGATGCATCCGAAATGGAAATTCCTGGGAATCCTTACTTTCCTGGTACCCGTTCTTATTATGACTTATTACGCTGTGATCGGTGGCTGGATCACCAAATATGCCGTTGTATATATCACCGGACAGGCACAGGCTGCTGCCACAGATGATTATTTTACATCCTTCATCACCTCTTCCACCTCACCTGTGATTTTTGCCCTGCTCTTTATGGGAGTAACGGCTCTTATTGTATACAATGGTGTGGAAAAAGGAATTGAAAAAGTATCCAAATGGATGATGCCCATCCTGCTGATCCTGGTCGTAATTATCGCTGTCTACTCCCTGACACTCAGGCATACCGATACCTCCGGACAGGTGCATACCGGCTTACAGGGATTTCTTTATTATCTCACACCGGACTTTACAGGACTTACCGTGCCGCGTTTTCTGCAGATTCTGCTGGATGCCATGAGCCAGCTGTTTTTCTCGCTCAGTGTGTCCATGGGAATCATGATCACTTACGGTTCTTACGTCAGGCCAGAGGTAAATTTAAACAAAGCCGTCAACCAGATTGAAATCTTTGATACAGGTGTTGCCTTTCTTGCAGGTGCCATGATCATCCCTTCAGTATACGTATTTTCAGGAACCGAGGGCATGGGTGCAGGTCCAAGCCTGATGTTTGTATCTTTGCCAAAAGTATTTTCTGCTATGGGTAAAGCCGGTATATTTGTGGGAGTCCTGTTTTTCGTAACTGCTATTTTTGCAACCTTGTCTTCCTGTATATCCGTACTGGAATCTATTACTGCAAACTGCATGGAAATCTTCCACACCAGTCGTAAAAAAACAGTTCTTGTTTTATCTGCGATCTACCTGGCAGCCTCCGCTGTTATCGCTTTGGGATACAGCATTTTCTATGTAGAAGTAAATTTACCGAATGGCTCTGTGGGACAGCTTCTGGATATCATGGATTATATCAGTAACAGTGTTATGATGCCGTTCATTGCACTGCTTTCCACCATCCTGATCGGCTGGATCGTAACACCGGATTATGTAATTGATGAGATGGAACGCAATGGCGAAAAATTCCACAGAAAAAAACTCTACTGCGTGATGATCCGTTTTGTCGCTCCGGTTATGATGTTCATCCTGTTCCTGCAGTCTACCGGAATTTTATCGTAATTATAAAACAAAAAATGCATAAAATCAGAGCTGTTCATTTCTGACCTCCTGATTTTATGCATTATTTTTCAAATACTCTTCTCCACCAGCCTGTATCAAAAACGTTCTAAGCGCCTTTCGCGCCAGCGAAACAGTCTTCCGCGTGGCCAGGTGGGGAATACCCTTAAATATTATATTCTTTATACAACTGCTCACGTCTTTTAGAATCTGTTGATGCCAGCAGAATTTCTTCATTTCTCTGATCCTGAATAAGCCGACTGATTAAATTACCTAATCGAGTTTCTCCTCTTGCCTGTCCAATTGCTTCTCCTTCTGCTTTTCCTTCCGCTTTTCCAAGTGCCTTAAGTCTTTCTGATTCCAATTCCAAAACTTTCCCGCCCATAATATCACCTATTCCTTTCCGAACGTTATCTTCCTTTCGAAAAATGTGGTCTGCAATCTTTACAATGAGTTTTGTCAGATCCGTATATAGTTCTGCTTTTCCTGTTTCTGTCAGTTCCTTTTCCAGATTTACTCTGATTTCCTCATATTCGTTTAACAATATTTGAAATAATTCTGGATTTTCACTCAGATCATGTCCCTGTTTCTCATATCTCATGATATAAAATGGCAGCAGCATCAACAGATTTTTTTCGAAAATACTGTCCTTTGTATAGTCTGCCATTTTTATAGTCGGTATCGAGTATACATGCGTCCGCCCATCCGGAAAAATCACATCCGCCTCCAGATTATCCGGTGTATTCTCTGAGCTTCTCAAAAACAGCACGCAGGATTTTGGAAACTCTATCCGATATCTCCGATTTTGTTTCTCAGCATTTCCTATCGCAATCGCAAAATCATACTCTATCATGCGTATCGTCATCGTAGTATCATCTGTACTCTGACATTCGATATGATACATCTTCTTCCCTATCAGCAAACAGGAATCCGTAATGATTTCTCCATCTTCCTGCTGGTGTTCATTACGCAGCTGTGTGATCTTTACATTTTCCGGATAGGATGTGTGAAATACTTCATTGATCAACGGTACTGCCAAATATGGCATCTTTTCAATCATAGTACGAAACACATCATCAAAAATCGTATTATTCATATAACACTCCTTTTGGTATCTATATTATAACATTTTATCGAGTTCTATTAAACACTTATTTGCTTTTATCTTTGGAATTAGTGGCAGATATTTGCCTGAACGATAACTGATAAGATACTTTAGATCATTGCCTGTTTTTTATACTATACAGTATCTGTCTCCATCTGGCAAGCTTATTTTTACAGAAAGACAGCAACCAGACATGTAATTTTCCTAATTAACTTGTCCTGGAAATCTATTGTTCTCGTTTCATGCATATGAGTTGCACCTTTTTCCAGATTTTTAACCATATTGTGTGCAGAAATGCGCGAAAAAACAATCGTAATAATTTACGATTGTTTTTTAATCTTTCGAAAACCCCTGAAGAAGATCAAATTCAATATGACATCAGAAATTTTACCATCTTTTCATTTACATATTGGCTTTCCGGGATCTCCGGCAGGGCGGTACTGAATGCATGAGGAAGTTTTTTGTGGGGACCCAGATCTTCCAGATGGCAGATGCCTCCTGACTTCTGTATGGCCCTGGCATATTGTCTGCTGTAATTTCGCAGGGAATCTCCATAAACTGTGATAAGAAAGGACGGCGGCAAGTGTTCGAGAATCGCTTTGTTTTCCGGATTTATGTATGGATAAAAAGAACTTTTCTTCCACCCTTTTCCGTAAATACAGGAAGGAAGAAAAATTCCGATGCTGTCCATTTTTGTCGTGTAATACATCCCGCTCGCCAGGCCCATTGCCCGAATCCCAAGATCTGCTGGCACCACTCCAAAAACATCTGCCAGCTCCGGACTCTGCATCATCGCAGCCAGATATACACACAGGCTTGCCCCCGCACTGGTTCCTGTCAGGTAAATACGTTCTTCATCTCCATTATATTTCTGAAAATACACTCTGGAATTTTTAATTCCTTTCATCAGATCTCGAAGAATCTGTGGAAACAAAGACTCCGGTGCCAGAGGATATTCCAGAGAAAATACAAGAAATCCCTTCTGGCTCATTTCTGCACAGAACAGATGACTTTCCTCTTTTTTCCCCAAGAAGGAAACCGCCACCATGAAGGTTAAACATGATCGGAAGCTTTTTATCATGCTTTTTATCATGCTTCTTTCCACGGTAAATATCCATAAAATGACAGGCCATGCCATCCCCCATATAATCAATATCCTGAATCAGCTCCACATCCTCAGGAAACGGATGCTCCGCTTCATGCCTTTCCAGAAAATTATCCAGAAGCTTTTCCTTCTTCGCCGTCTGCTATATTAGCATCCTCTCAAACATAAACAATCCCCTTAGATATTATATGCGTTATACAACTTAAAAAGCCATAGCACTGCTGACTGCAGCTCCACAGGCTGCCTCTTCCTGGTACACAGCCAATGATAAATCTGCCCCAAACATCTCACTGCTGATTTCCTGTAATACTTTGTTTTTTCTCATTCCATTACCAGACGCAACCAGATGAGATACCTGAATTCCCGTCCCCTGATGAATTTGCTGATACATGTCATAAAGCTCTTTTATCATGCCATGCAACACACCATAGGTTATTCCTTCCGGTGTAAAATTGTTTTCGCTGATATTGGTAATACTGCCACGAAGCGTTGGATCTGTTCTTGTTCCGTTAAATAAAGTAGACACTTCCACAGGATTTTCCTGATTCATAGCAACTCTTGCCAATTTCTTCAAAACTTCATATAATGCCTTATCTTCACCACCAGCCTGTACCACAAAAGTTCTGAAAAACTTCTCCAACACTGCATAAGCACGCCCTCCACAGAGAGATGCCCCTACCAGAATATATTTTCCTCTTGCGAGTGGTCTGGCTTCGATTCCCCCTTCTTCAAATGGCTTATCCGATAATACAGAAATCTGCCCACCCGTTCCCATGTTTAAAAGCAATGTATTTTCCTGAAAACCAACACTTCCCAGAAAGCTTGCCTGATTATCACCCAGTGCCACCGTCACCGGTATTCCATCATAGTATCCCAAGATTTTAAACTCATCTGTAACTTCCGGCAACTGTCCCGGATCCATGCCAAGTTTATGAATTGTATCTATATAAAACATCATTTTTTCACTGTCAAAAAGACCCAAACTTGCTGCATTACTGATATGCACAATTGGTGTTTTTCTGCCTGTGAGCTTCATTCCAAGATAATCACTAATTGTACAGAAGGAAACTGCATTCTTCGGCACCTGATTCTTTTTGCAGTGATACAGGTGTGTAGCAAGTCCATAGCCTGTCGAAATCGAAAAACCTGTCTCTTCTTTTACCAGACAGACAACACTCTTCCCATCAAATTCCGGAAGATTTCCTCGCCCATCCTGCCAAGTATAAAGTGGACTGACACAATTTCCATCCTCATCAATATACAGAATTCCATGCATCTGGCCGGTAAGACCAATTGTCTCCACATCTTTATACGCCTTCCGTAATTCTTTCAGCTCCCGCATCGCTTTTTCTACAATTCTATCCGGATTCTGAATGCGTTCCCATTCCTTTTCAGTCCTTATAAATGTCCCATTAGGAACCGTTCTTGATTCCAAAACCGCCTTTTTTTCTGTATCCAGTACAACCAGACTGATCGTTGTTGTACCAATATCGATTCCGATTACTTTCATCCCTGCTCTCCTTGCCTTATGTAGTGTACCAAGTCAGTTAATCACCTCTTTTGACCAGTATTACTTCCTGCTGACTTTGGTTTTATTTGCAGCACCATACGCATTCTTTTCTTCTGCTGCCATCATCACAGGTTCTGATTTTCTTTCATAGTATGAAATAGTGTTATTTCCCGAAAATTCTTCAAAATTCTCCACCTGCTCCATAACCTTATTAAACACTTCTGGACTATACTGTGGCGGGTAACCATTTTTGACTAAGCATATCTTTATTTCCAGTTTTAGCTCATTTCTTACATTCTGATTATTAAGCCAATCTGTAAATGAAGACTTTGTATCAATGATTTCCTTCACTTTCCGTGCAAGAGCTTTACACTTATCATTAATAATAACTCCATCTACTTCTCTATCTGTTCCGTATTCAAAGTTATATTGATCACGCAGAGAAATCAGAATATCATAAAATGCTTTTTCTTCAAATGTTAATCCAATCTTGCGGAAACTTGCTCTATTCTCTTTCATCTGGCGTAGTATAATCAAAGCTTGCTCTGTTGCGATCTTAATAATGTCTTCAGAAGCTTGTTCCTGCGCTTCTCCTGCCTCTTCTGCCGAAAGATGCTTACGCCTTTCGTGATATTCTTCAATCGTCTTCTCTAGCATTTCCTGAAATGTTTTTGCAGCTATCTGATTTACTTTACTATATTCTTTGATCTGTTTACGAAGCATTTTTACAAGAAGTTCCAGCTTGGTCGCCGGCATTTTAACATCAGATAATTTTTCAAAATATTCTGGTGAAAATATATCTTCTTCCTCACCACTTTCAAGAATACTTTCCACCTGATTATATTTCAATGCCTCTTCCACCATCCTGGAAACCGCACGATTCATGGTGTCTGTATCCACATCACCCGTTCCGCTCATTTTGCGAACAAAGCCGGCTATCGCCATAAAACACTGAGCAAGTGCAGATTCTTCTTCGCCAAGTTCACCCGATGGCTGACAGATGTCAAACGCTGCTCTCATACGTTTCACTGTCTTCAAAAAGTATGTTTTAAATGAAACTGTCTGAGAAGCACCCTTTCCTTCAAAATGTAATTCCTGTATTGAAGCAAAAACATATTCCGCTGCCTTTGTAAGAAGTCTGTAGCGTTCAATCGGATCACATTCTGCATCAATAAACGGAGTTAAATCATAACTTACAAACATATTTTTTAATATTTCAAGTTCTTCTCTGAATACTGATGTAGCCTGTTCAACATCGTCAGACGTAGGTGCAACAGAAGTATTTCCACCATAAACTTTCATTGCTTCACGCATATTATCTCGAATTCCGATATAGTCGATTATCATGCCATATTCTTTTCCCGGATATTTTCTGTTTACACGACTGATGGTCTGTATCAGCAAGTGCTTCTTCAATGGTTTATCGTTGTATAAATAAGTGAGACAAGGAACATCAAAACCAGTAATCCACATGTCTACAACAATAGCAATCCGAAAATTTGACTTTTCCTGTTTAAATGCTGCATCCATTTTCTCAGAACGCTTATCATTCTTCACCCCACCGAGATAATTATACATTTCCGCTTCATCATTACGTCCAACGCTGGAGACCATAGCAATAAATGGCATCGGTTCCAATTCTTTCATTTCTTCTTCCGTCACAGAAATACCATCTGGATACTTCTTTTCTTCGAACCACTCTGGATATTTATCTTCAAACTTTTTCAATAATGCGTAAGCAATTTTTCTATTAGAGCAGACTACCATCGCTTTCTGTATTCTGTCAGGGTCACCCGCACATGCTAAAACATAGTGGTCATGAATATCTTCAGCAAGCCTTTCAAGTCTGGAAGGCTCACCAAGAATTATCTCCATAGAACTCATCGCTTTCTTGCTTGCTTCTATATCCTCATAGGTTGCACCATCATCTGCACACTTTTTATAATAATTCTCAATTTCTTTTGCCTTGGTTTTATCAAGCAGTACCTTTGCAATTCGAGGATGATATTTGATAGAAACAGTAAGTTCATCTGCAACAGCCTGATCCATGGTGTATCTGTCAATTTCATCTCCAAACGTCTGATAAGTCTCGGCAATAGGAGTCCCTGTAAAGCCAACGAAAGTAGCATGCGGAAATGCTTCTTTCAAAACCTTTGCATATGGCTTCGAAACCATAGCCTTCATATTTTCGTCAGCATCCTTGCTGAATTGAATTTTCTTAGAATGTTCTAGCTGAGTTCTATGTGCTTCATCAGAAAAACATATAATGTTCTGCCTGTCATTGATAAGACCGATTTTGTCATCTTCTCTGTCACAAAACTTCTGAATTGTGCAAATATAAAAACCACCACTTTGTCTTGCACCAAGTTCCTGTCTTAACTGTGCCCTGTTCTTGACAACAGATACTGTACCAAGATTAAGAAATTCAGTGCTCTTTGTAAAAAGCTTTGCACCCTGTTTTTGTAATTCCTCTCTGTCGACAATCAATATAATCGTTGGAGAACCTATTTCTGGAATATCCGTACAGCGGAGAGCCAGCTGACGGGCAAGAAATGCCATTGTATAAGTCTTACCGCATCCGGTTGCGCCAAAATATGTACCACCTTTCCTACTCTTTGTAACAACGGAATTTATAATACTCTGTTTCAAAAGTCGTGTGGCAAAAAACTGCGGATAACGACATACAATTTCCACTTCATCACTGTCATAAATGCTGTCCTGAAAATAAATATAATCTCTAAAGATCTCCAGTAACCGTTCAGGGGAATATACACCTTTAATCATAGTTTCTGTTTCAGCAAAAGGAAGCGTAGATACCGCATCCTCATCATTCACTTTTCTCCAGGCGTAAAAATGCTCGTACGGAGTCCGAACTGTTCCAAGTCTTGTTTTAACTCCATCCGAAATACATGCCAGCGGGCAATAATGCAACAAATGAGGAATGTCTCGCCAATAACGAATGTTGATTTGCTCCCACGCATCATAAACAGTTGCATTCGCATCGGCCGGATTCTTCAATTCAATAATACATAAAGGCATCCCATTTACAAACAAAATTACATCAGGTCTGCGATTCTTTTTCTGACCGTTATTTGTATATTCTATTGTAAACTGATTTACTACGCGAAAAATATTTTTATCAATATCATCTTTTTCAAAATTTATAAGCGGTATCGTTCTGGGAATTCCATCATGCGGTGTGAATTTAATACCATTCGTCATCCAGCCGTAAATCTTATGCAGCGTAGCAAAATCACTCTCTCCACCGGCAAGACGAACATTATCAAAAATCTGTGTGATCTCATCTTCCGTTAAATCCGGATTCGTATCAGATATAAACGTTTTGAAATCATCTGCAATCAGCACATCTCTTTTGGTTATACGTGGAATGTTGTTGCCAGAAGAACACTTCCACCCCTCTGCCTCTAAAAAGCCGACAAAGGCATATTCATATTCCGATTCACAGTAATGACCATTGTACTCCTTTAATCCAGCCATGGATTACGCCTCCTTTGTTTACATCGCCTCTTCGATCGAACCTTTGATAAGAATAGGGCAAATGTCTTTTATTTGTGCTTTGAGTTTTTCATTAATATTTATTCTTTCATTGTATACATCATATATATTAGCAATACATTTTTGTATTTCATAATCAGGAATCGGAATCTTATAATTCGCCAAGTTCTCATATGTTAGAAATTCATATGATGTACCTTGAGAAGCCCAATATACAAAACGTCCAAACTCAGCACGGACCAACCATAACATCAAATATTCTGGTATAAGTCCGCTATTCTTATTAAACTCTATTACATCATAAACATTTGACACAATACAATCCGAGCCTTTCCTCAGTGCAATAGCAATATTCTCATTATTTAATTGAGTACAATAAGCTATTTGACCTGTTTTGACAATCTTTCTACCATAAAAATTATCATTTGACCGTTGTGGAGTGATAAATCTTTTTTCTATGTTTATTCCCTGCTCTAATGTAATTTCCCCATGAACATTTTTTTCATTATAAGGATGCACATAATTTCCAATAGGTTCACAAGGCATTTTTTGTCTTAATCTTTCAATATACGCATCACAAACAAGCCTCAAATCTTCCAACCCTTGCTCGTAGTTCTGCTGATTGGACCGCATGGCATTGTAGATATCAACATATTTTTGTTGACTAATCATATCTGGTAATGGAATAACAATATCACTCATATCATTAAAATTAAATTCCGGTCTCTGACTTCCAAAATTTCTAAATGTTACTTCTCTACAAAATTCTGAACGTCTAAAATACATGTATAGCCATAATGGATTTATTATTTTCCTTCCTTCTTCAGTAAGATAAAATACCATGTAAAGATGTGATACAATGCAGAGTCCCTCGGTACGATATGCAATAGAGCCTAATTCAAGTCGTGTAGGATTATAAACAAATGCACCATTATTAACAATTTTATATGGCTTTAAATCAACACCATTTGTGTTTCCTTTCGGTTTTGCAAACACGCCCTGACTATTTACTCCAACAATCAAATCTGTTCCATATTTTAACTCTTTATTATTTACTGTAGATCGCTCGATATAATCTCCCAAACGAATATTAGTCAATCCCATATCCAATCCCCCTGAATGCATCTTCCAGCATTTGCTGGGATTGCTTTTCCTGTTTCAAAAGTTCTTTCATTTCCATCTGAATCCGAGCCATTTCCTTTTCATAGTCAATATCCAGATCATGATCTATAAATTCAATATACTTACTTGGTGTAAGTGCCCATCCCTTGCTTTCAATCTCATCCATGCTCACGCTACGATACAGTTCAGGTATTTCATAATTTGCTCCATCAGTACCCTCATTTTGCCATGTATGGTAAATATCTGCTGCTTTTTCAATTTGTTCTGTAATCAGGCGGACTTTCTTTTTACTCTCTCCCTTTACGGAATTTTCTGTCCACTGACGTAAATCCATAAATAAAATTTCATGTTCACGGTTACGGAGAATTCTTCCATGGTACTTGCCACCTTTTTTATTTTGATTCAAAATCCAAAGAGTAACACTGATATCGGTAGTAATAAACAACTCCCTTGGAAGAACAATAATAGCCTCCACTTTGTCATTCTGAATCAGTTTTTTTCTAATTTCCAAAGTATCACTGTCATTCAATGCTCCATTCGCAAGAAGAAAGCCGGCAACACCGTCCGTTGGCTTTAAATGTGAAAGTATATGCAAAATCCAGGCATAGTTAGCATTACTTGCAGGAGGTGTTACATAATTCGCCCACCTTGCATCCTTTTCCAAATTATCGTTATACCAGCCTTTCAGATTGAACGGCGGATTTGCCATTATATAATTAAAATACAGACCCTTGTGTAAATCATGTGTAAACGAAGAATCCGCTTCTGAACCAAGATTATGGCTAATTCCGCGAAGTGCAAGGTTCATTTTTGCAAGGCGATATGTTGCTGGTTCTTTTTCCTGACCATAGATATTGATACCGTTCAGATTTCCCTGTTTTGACTTCACAAGTTCAGCACTCTGAATAAATATACCTCCTGAACCACAACATGGATCATATAAAGTACCATCATAAGGCTCTATCATAGATGCAATAAGCTGAACCACGTCATGCGGAGTGTAAAATTCGCCTTCCTCTTTGGTAGCGTTTACCGCAAATTCTTTAAGAAAGTATTCATATACACGACCGATAAGATCCTTTTCTTCTCCAAACGTCTTATGACTGATCTTATTTACCTCATCCACGATTTTTTTTATGTCATTTGCAGCAAGATTACGTGCTGTAAATGTGCCCTTGACAAAGCATCCCTTCAGCTGAGGATCTTCTTCTTCAAGCCTTTGCAAAGCAGTATCAAGTGCAACATTTAATCCCGGAGCTGGAGTATTAATAATCGTTGACCATCTTGATTCTGGTGGCAGATTATATGTTCCGTCTGCAAAAGTGGCATCATCAAAAAAAGCTGCTCTGATATTTTCATTTTCAGGATCCAGGCCCTGTTCTATAAGTGTCTTCTTTAAATTTTCAATTCCATCTTCATACTTTTCTCCAATAAATCTCAGAAACACAAGTGTAAGCATCATATCTCTTTTTTCAAAAAATGAGCCTGAATTACGTGCCGCACGCAGATAGTCTCTGCAGTTAAATAAAATGCTGTCTATGTTCAATGCCTTTTCAACTGTTTTTTTCCTAGCCATATTACTTTTCTTCCCTTTTTAATTTTTTTCATATTATTACAACTGTCTGTTAATTTCTTTTACATACTATTTAATTATATATTTCGTGCCTCTGCCTTTTCCCTCAATCAGCACTATACCTTTTTGCTCCATATCTTTCAGTAATTGTGTTGTTTTTGATTTTCCAAAAGATACATACGGCGCGATTTCACTTATTGGTTTCAGCACTGTTTTACTTAGAAGTTTGAAGATTATTTTTTCATCATCTGTCAGATTTAAGTTGCGTTCTAAAACCGGAAGCACAATTTTAATTGTGTTCTCTGATACATCAAATACAGGGGATATTAAATTTTGTTCATAGAGTTGTTTTATTCTTATAATTCCCGTTCCAAATATCTCAACAAAACCTAGTCTGTAAAATACATTTGCCAGATTTCTGTTTCTCAAGATTGAAAGTTTACCTGACAGATATTCTTCTTCTGTTATTCCAGGTGGTAACCCGCCAGGCGAAACCACTTCAATTTTGTCATCAAACATTGAAACTCTGATCTGAGCTTCTACATCCCAGGCTCTGTGAATCAAAGCATTCGCAATTGCTTCTCGAAAGGCAGCTTCCGGTATTTTTTCCTGCTTCTTTCTGTCAGCCCCCTGTATCACTTCATATTGATAATAATCTCTGAATACAGCAAGGGCCTTTTCATACACATCTAATACGGACGTATTTTCAAATGTTATTCTTTTTTGAATAATGTTAATACTTTCTCCAAATCTCACTATGTCAATTCCAGGAAAATAATTTATATCTGCCAAAAGACCTGCCGCATTATTATATCCGTTAATATCATTATACAGACTCAATGTTTTTAGTGTATCCTGATTAAATGTTTCAATCTGAATACTTTCTTTTAACTTATGATGCAGGATTTCAAAAGATAAATCCTGATCCCTACATGGTAACTCTTCAAATCTGATATTTTTCCCATCTAATATAAGCCTTGAAAATTCCAGCGTATCTACCTCTATCGTTGCTGTATCGTTTCGTTTGTATGCTTTTGACTTGTATAAATATGGTTTCTGAAACCCACTTTTTACCGTAAGCTTTATTATCTGATCATTATTTTGTACCTCAATCGTATAATTTGGCTGAGGAGAAATGCTGTCATTAATCTTATTTTCAATATCCAGACATGCTTGCTTTATATTCGATAAGCCTTTTACATTTCCATCATCATCGACTCCAAAAAGAATTATTCCACCATCGTAATTTGAAAAGGCACTGACCGTTTTTAAAAAAGTATTCGTAATCGTTTCCTTGAATTCCAGCGTTCTCGTCTCACGCATATAACTTACATCCTTTCCAATTTCATTAATTATATTATATGCAAAAACGCACAAAAAATCAATCGTAAAAATTTACGATTGATTTTTGATCATTCTCAAACAAAAAAGCACTCAGACAGACAATGTCATTAAGTTAACTTGTTGTGCTAGATAAAATAAAATATAAAGAAACTTCAACAAAATGTGCT
>ENA-OPWD01001621-OPWD01001621.1-human-gut-metagenome-genome-assembly--contig:-NODE-1621-length-15012-cov-3.187538_pt1 | contig 15012 bp, 16 predicted proteins | sample MGYA00241502_ERZ501996 | MGnify/ENA primary metagenome ERZ501996 (study PRJEB25962, sample SAMEA2042011) | human gut metagenome | biome: human gut; feature: human-associated habitat; material: faeces... | reverse complement strand
GCTCCCTGCCGTCGTTGTGTTTATATCTTGTAAATTATATCTGCATTTACTTTTTCCGTTGCTCTGTTGCGGATATTATTCATATTCCGCACCCACAACATCATATCAGTTGCTTTGAGTTCTTCGGTTACATTTTCTTTTTCGGCTAAGTCTTTTACCAGCCGGAGAAAAAGTTGTTGAGCCTGCTGTTCAATATCTGCAAGATATGAATTGAGCTTACCGCTTGTCAGCAAATTGTAGTAACGCACCTTATGATTTTGCTTCAAATATCGTTTATGTCTAATTGCCCACACGCCGATGTTGTTCGTTTCTTCTTCCGCCGGTAATAAATCGGGCAACATATAGTCGCCCACCTGCGTATAAGTACCGCCTTGCTTTTCAAAAATTGTGTTTGCCATTTTGTTTTACCTCCAAAAATTTATTTATCTTGAGCGTGGATTTTCACGCTTACGACCTTTAATATTTCTTGCCTGTTCAAGTAAATCGTCGATTTGTTTATGCCCGAAAACCTTGCGCAAAAGCTTATAATCCTTGACCTCCGAACGCAAGTTCTCGTTTTCGCTTTTCAGCTTGCTGTTTATTTTCGATAACATTTCGTTCTCACGATAGAGGTTGCCGTTCGTGATATTTAATCTATGGTAACTGTCCCAACCCTCAAAGCAACGAGCCAATGCCGTCTTGATTAACGCTTTTAATTTTTGAATAAGCGGCTCTGCAATTTTGGTTTTATATGCTTTTGCAGACATAAAACCTTGCGGCTCGGAGAGCTGATATTCGGGTGCATTATCAAGCATTTCTTCCACATTTCTTAAGTTTTCCAAACCATCATCATAGTTTAACACTCGCTCGGATAACACATTAAATTCTGCTTGTTTTACTTCGATTTTAGCACCCAATTGTTCAAGTTCTGCTGTTCTTTCTTGCTTTTTATAATCAAGAACAGACAAATGTTTTTCGTGTGAGCCTTTATGTTCCCACTCAATTCCGTGTCGTTCCATAACGAATGCGAGTGCGGATTTTTCTGCACTTACCCACTGATTCCATTCGGTATCGCCACGAGTTCCGCCTTTAAAACCTTGTGTGGCTAACGCTTGTTTCAGGCTTACTCTCGTATCAAGTCCACGCTTGCTGCCGGTTGTGAACGGAACAAAATCAATGTGTAAATGAGGCGTTGCCTCGTCCATATGCAGATGAGCAGAGAACACTTTTAGGTTGGGATTTCGCTCTTGAAATCCACGGTAATACTCATCTAAAATTTGCCTTGCAAGCTGTCCGTTTTCGCTTTCGGCGCTCATATTTTCCTTATCGCCAATCTGTAAAATAAGTTCGTGGAACGGCTTTTCCTGCTTTGAATTTCTGATTTTCTCATAGTAGTTTTCTATTCTGCGGTCGGCTCTTGTCTGTTTTTCGTTGTATCTTTTTAGTGCTTCATCAAACAATTCGTGATAGATTTTCTTTATCGGCTCGTTACAGTAATCAATGTTCAAATGCGTTCTGATCCCGTCAACATTTTCAGCCTTGAACTTGCGGCTGTTGTGATTTACCGAGCCTTTACCCACCATTGCGCTTATCGTTCTTTGCATAAGTTATACTTCCAATCTCATAAACTTGCTCATTCTCGGTTCTGTTACTCTTGTCAAGAGTAACGCAAAAGCACTTTTGACAGCGGAGCCATCAAAAATGCAACCTGCGAGCAGGTTTTGCGCTCCCTGAGAGGCAGGAGAGGCTTTTTGAAAAAAGCCACCTGCACCCTGCAAAAACTTTCGCTGTGTCGGTCTGCGTCGATAGTGACGGTAATTTTGCTACCGCCTAAAACAGCGACACAACCGTCACACATCGTCACGCTGTTCATAAGTCAAACTGACTTTACGCCCATCGTGACAGCGTTTGTTTTGATAACTTATTCCATACTCGTTAAACAAACGCCCAGCATTGATATTCAACTTCATAGTCAACGCATTTGCTTTCATATCAGCACCGAGAAATTCAACAAGCTCCGTCGGACTGCCATACCATTCGGGGTTTTCATTTGTAATTTTGCCGGCTATATCTTCAAGCAAAGGTTCGGGCGGCAACTTCCAAAGTTCTGTTTCAGTTCTCTCAAGCTCCCACACAAGAGTTTTGGGATTGCGACTAAGATAAATCTTTTGGTCCGGCTGGTCTCTGCCCGAAACTTCAAGCGTTGCCGAATTGCTTGTACGCTTTTCTTTCCGTAAAATAAAGCCACCGTCAGCGGCACCAAGCAATCCGTTTGTACCCGAAATCATATCAAACTTGTCATCGGAGTTTTGCTTTCTTGTATGGTGAACAAGCAGCAAGCATATTCCATAATTATCCGCAAACTTTTTGAGTCTTGTGATAATCTCATAATCGTTTGCATAACTGTAATTGTCCCCGCCCATTTCACGCACCTTTTGAAGTGTGTCTATGATAATCAATTTTGTATCGGTGTGTTCGGTCATAAATCTTGTAAGCTGTTCGTCAAGTCCATTTCCAAGTTGACCTGCCGAAACAGAAAAGTACAAATTATCCGCACTTTCCGTTCCGAACATTCGGTACAATCTTTCCTGCAATCTTTGGTAATCATCTTCAAGAGCAAGGTACAAAACGGTTCCTTTTCTCACATCAAAATTCCAAAGCGGTGTACCAGAGCTGATATGGTAGGCGAGTTGTGCCATAAGAAAACTCTTACCAAGCTTCGGTGCTCCTGCAAAAATATATGTGCCGGGGTAGAGTAAGCCGTCAATCAATGGCGGTTTGCTTTGATACACCGTGTTATATAACTCACGCATAGAAATCGTTTTCAAATGTGATGGATCAAACTGTTGCAAAAATTCTTTTTGCATTTCCTCAAGATAATCATCCAAGTTCTTGCCATCTTTGGCAAAATCGGTTATACTGTTATCAATATGTTTTAGGATTGACTGCTCCGTATCTGCGCCAACAGATACAACCGGAGCGGTCTTTTCTTTTTCTGTCATTCCGATACCTCCTTTAACTCGCCGAGAATATCTGCAATCATTTCGATTAAGTCAAGTAATTCGTCATTGACTTCACCGCCGTTTTCAATCCTTTGTAATTCCGTAAGTACATCTGCAAGATTATTACGCAAAGCCTTATATACTCTCGGATTGCCTTGAACTACAACCTCTTTGTTTATAAGTCGCCTTGTGATATAGTCTTGTTTTGTTAAACCCGAAAGTTGAACATAGCGTTCAATCTGCTCCCATTCCTCAGGCGATACTCTGAATGCTACGGTTTTATTTCTCCAACGATTGTGTTCATCTTTGTTTTTCAATGACATAATTATTTACCCCTTTCCACATCTAATTTTTCCGCCATTTCAGTCTGCTTTGAGGGGAACAGGTGTGCATAGTTATAAGTAATATCAATGCTTTCGTGTCCCACTCGGTCTGCAATAGCTGTTGCAGAAAATCCCATATCAATCAGTAAACTGACATGACTATGACGAATATCGTGAATACGAATTCTTTTAATACCAGCTTGTTTAGAACCTCGTTCCATTTCTCTGTACAAATAGCTTTTTGTAACAGGAAACATTCTGTCGTCTAAGCCTACATCATAGAGCATTTTCAAATAGTCCTGTATTTCATCGCAAAGAAAGTTCGGCAGTTTGATTGTCCTGTTGCTCTTTTCTGTTTTCGGCGAAGTTACAATATCTCTGCCATTTAAGTGCTGAAATGACTTGCTGATTGTGACAGTCTGCTTTTCAAAATCGAAATCCGCAGGCGTTAATGCCAACAACTCGCCCTCACGAATACCCGTCCAATAAAGCATTTCAAAAGCGTAATAGGATAAAGGCTTATCCATCATCACATCGGCAAATTTAAGATATTCGTCTTTTGTCCAAAACAGCATTTCACGATTTTTCTTTTTGCCCATACTTCCTGCTTTTTGGCAAGGATTTTCTTTCAAATTATAGTACCTGACTGCGTGATTAAAGATTGCCGACAACTGATTGTGAATTGTTCTCAAATACACCGGCGAATAAGGCTTGCCTTTATCATCCTTGTAATTGATAAGTTCATTTTGCCAAGTGATAATTTGCTGTGCAGTAATATTGCACATCTTCAACTTACCGAAAAATGGAACAAGTTTTGTTTCAATAATATGTTTCTTGGTTTCCCAAGTGTTTTCTTTAAGTCGAGTCTGCATATCTTCAGAGTAATGTTCAACAAAACTCTTGAAATTCATATCCAAATCTCCACCAAGCTTATTAAGCTGTTCTCTTTCCCACGCCTGAGCCTCACGTTTTGTTTTGAATCCACGTTTTTGTGATTGCTTTCGTTCGCCATTCCAATCGGTATAGCGATAGAGAACTCGCCAAGTATTTGTTTTATCTTCTTTATATACTGCCATAAATTTACCTCTCTTTCTTGTCGGCACCGTAACAGGTGCGTTCTGTAAAATATTGTTTGTTTACTCGTCCGGAAATCACCATATAGCCTTTTTCGGCTAATTCGGCATTGAGTTTCTGGACAATTTTATATGCATAGGATTTGGAAATACCCAATTCCTGCGCCACTTCATCTACTTTCATAAAACTTGCGTTTTCCATTTCATCACCCCTTTCTGATTTTAGATATAATTTTCTTATTTAGTGTCGGAAAACTTTCTGACCGCATTCCGATTTGCCCGAGCGGATACACCATTACCGTGATGTATGACGGATATTCAGTTGTTTGCAAATAGACTTAACGCTATTTGTTTAATGATTATACTAAACATATTCCGTTATGTCAAGTGGTTTTTGCAAAAACATTAAACTTTTTTGTTTTGTGTTGCTTGACATATACTAAACATATATGATATACTGATTGCACATTACATAAGTAAGGAGTGCAATTCTATGGCAATCGGAGAGAGAATAAGATTCTTTCGTAATCTTTGCGGAATGACACAGAAATATTTAGGACAGGTGGTCGGATTTCCTGAAAAGACCGCTGACATTCGTATGGCACAGTATGAATCCGGCTCAAGAACACCTAAAGCTGATTTAACAAATAAACTTGCAGAGGTTTTCGATATATCGCCACAGGCTCTTTCTGTTCCCGACATTGACAGTTATATAGGGTTAATGCACACCTTATTTACATTAGAGGACAGATACGGATTGACAATAGTAAAGACTGAAAACGGCATTTCAATGTATACAGACCCTCGCAAGGGGACGGACGCTGCCGAGCTTTCGGAAATGCTTAATGCGTGGGCTGAACAATCCGAGAAATATCATAACGGCGACATTAACCGTGACGAATATGACAAGTGGCGCTACAATTATCCGAAGTATGATGAAACTTCCGGTTTTGTGAAAGTGCCTTCTCAACAATTTAGCGATGCTATGGTCGAAGCTTTCAAAGATAGATTGAAGAACGATTAAAAATGATAAAACAAAAAGAGCTATCAGACTTTCAAAAAATCTGATAGCTCTTTACTTTTACAATAATTCAAATAATGTTGCCATATTGTTGCCAAAAAGCATATACAATCGGCAAAAGCCCAGTAAAATAAGGCTTTTTCACGAGTGTGAAATTATTCCCACTCCACCGTACCGGGCGGTTTGGAAGTGATGTCGTAGACCACGCGGTTGACATGCTCCACCTCGTTGGTGATGCGGTTGCTGACAGTAGCCAGGATATCGTAGGGGATGCGCGCCCAATCGGCAGTCATAAAGTCATCCGTGGTAACGGCACGAATGGCCACCAGGTGATCGTAGGTGCGATGATCGCCCATTACGCCCACCGTCTTGACGCAAGGCAGCACGCAGAAGAACTGGGCCATCTCTTTCTCGTACCCATTCTTGGCCATCTCGTCCCGCAGGACCCAATCCGCCTCTTGCAGCACCTTGATCTTATCTGCGGTGATCTCGCCCAAGATTCGCACGCCCAGACCGGGGCCGGGGAACGGCTGGCGCCACACCAGCTCCTTGGGAATGCCCAGCATGGTACCCACCTTGCGCACCTCGTCCTTAAACAGGTCGCACAGCGGCTCTACCAAGCCCAGGAACTGCACATCCTCCGGCATCTTTACCTTATTATGATGGGTTTTGATGGTATCCGCATCCCCCTTGCCGGACTCAATGCAGTCCGGATAAATGGTGCCCTGGGCAAAGTAGCCCAGCTCATCCTGGTGGCGGATCTCGTCCCAAAACACATTAAAGAACTCGGTGCCGATGATCTTGCGCTTTTGCTCCGGGTCGGTGACGCCCTTCAGCGCCTGCAAAAAGCGCTCCTGGCAGTTGACCCGCACAAAATTCATATCAAACAAGGAAGTAAAGGTCTTTTCTACAAAATCGCCCTCGTCCTTGCGCATTAAGCCCTGGTCCACAAACACACAGGTAAGCTGCTTGCCCACCGCGCGAGACAGCAGGCCCGCTGCCACGGAGGAGTCTACACCGCCGGACAGGCCCAGAATCACCTTTTTGTCACCAATCTGCGCACGCAGCGCAGCTACGGTCTTTTCGATAAAATTATCCATCTGCCAGTCGCCGGAGCAACCGCAAACATCAAACAGGAAATGATGAAGCATTTCCTTACCATAAGTGGTATGGGTCACCTCCGGGTGGAACTGCACTGCATACAGACCACGCGCCGGGTTCTCCATCGCTGCACAGGGGCAGTCCGCCGTCTTACCGGTGACGGTAAAGCCCGCCGGGGGCTGGGCGATATAGTCCGTATGGCTCATCCAAACGGTGGAATCCTGGGGCACATCCCGCAGCACACTGCCGCCCAGCACGGTCAACTTGATCTTGCCGTACTCGGACACCGGCGCCGTCTCTACCTTGCCGCCCAGCATCCATGCCATCAGCTGGCAGCCGTAGCAAATGCCCAACACCGGCACGCCCAGCTCCAGCACCTCCGGGGTGTAATGGGGCGAGGCCGGGTCATACACGGAATTGGGACCGCCGGTAAAGATAATGCCCTTATAATTTCCCTGCCGAATGGTATCCAGCGAGGTGGTATAAGGCAGAATTTCGGCAAACACGCCGTGATCACGCACACGGCGGGCGATCAGCTGATTGTACTGACCGCCGAAATCCAAAACAAGAATTTTTTCCATACTATTCCTCCAAAGCGCAACGCGCATTCATACGGGTCTATTATAGCGAAAAGCCCGCCGCTTTGCAAGGAAAATAGCGAAAAAGCGCCCCTTGGGTCTAAACATGCCCTATCCGGCAAAATACCGGGGCAGCACCGGCGGCTGCTCCACCGGTCGCCCGGCCTGCTCCCGGGCGGTACACAGCCGCAAAAGCAGCATAGACAGGGTAGCGCACTGGCACACAGGCGCCAGTAAAGGCAGGCTGTCCGGAAACAAAAATACCTGCCGTGCGCCGGACAGCTGCCCTGCCAGGCTCTCTACCGTGCAAGCCACCGTACCCGCGCCCCGAATGGCTGCCAGTTGCAGGGCAGCGCAGGTTTTTTCCGTCAGTTCCCGACTGCTGATCAACGCCACCAGCGCCGTGTGACTGTCCACCGTAGGCAGCAAGGTGTGGCGCAGCTCCGCCGCAGGCACCGTCTCCACCGGCACGCCCAGAGTACGGCTCCACACGCCGGCCATGGCGCCCGCTGCCGCCAGGTCAATGTTTTGACCCACAAACAGCAGCCGATCATAGCCGGTTAGGTACGCCGCCAAAGCGTCCAGTTCGCTGCCGCTTTTTAAGATCAACCGCAGCTTGTCCGGCAGAGTGGCGCACAGCTTTACCGCCATGCGGCCGAATAAGGGGGTAATGGTCTTTTGGCGCAGCCCCCAGTCCACCGCCACCAGCGCCAGCAGCACATAGCCCAGCACAAAGTGGGTCACCGGCGGCAGCCCGCCGGGCAGGCTGCAAGGCAAGGACAGAAGTGTACCCCCGGCACGAGCCAAAGGGCTGTCCGGGTCGCCGGTCAGCGACGCCGTGCGGGCGCCGAAGGCCGCCGCCTTTTGCAGCGCCTCCGCCACCTCTGCCGTTTGGCCGCTGGCAGAAATGCCCACCACCAGCGCGCCTCGGTCGCACACCACGCCCCCGGCGCAGAACTCACCGGCAGAATAGGCAAAAGCAGGCACATCGCACACCGACTCAAAATTACAAGCCGCCGCTTGCGCCAGCTGATAGGAAGTGCCGCAGCCTACCAGCAGCACCCGACTGATGCCCCGAGGCCGCAGGCGGCTTTTGCCCAACCGAGGTTGATCCCCACGCACAAAGCGATGAAGCAGCAGCTCCAAATCCCCGGGCAGCGCCTGTAACGCCTCTCCCGGGTCTGCAAAGCCCGCTGCCGGCGGCCGTCGCAAAGTCACCGCGCAGGGGGATTTTTTGATTTTCTTGCCCTTGGCGTTCCAAAACTGCAGCTTGCCCGGGCGTAGCTGCACGCACTCCCCGGCAGACAGGGCATAGATTTTCATTTGATCCGGTTCCAGTGCCGCCAAATCCGAAGAAACGCAAGCGCTGCCGCCGCCTACCGCCGCATACAGCGGCGCCCCATGGGCACAGGCAAACAGACATTCCTCACCCCGACGCAGCACGGCCAAAGCATAGTTGCCCCGAGCCTCACGGCAGCACAGACGCAAAGCGGCAACGGTGCCGCTGTCTGCATACGCCTGCAAAAACGCCGCCAGCACCGCGCCGTCGCTGTCCGGGTAAGGCAGCAGGTTCAGCGCGCTGCGCAAGGCAACGGCGTTCTCCACCGTGCCGTTCATCGCCAGACAATAATCATCGGTCACAAAGGGGTGCACATTCTCTGCGGTGCGCCCGCCACAGGTGGCAAACCGGGCGTGTACCAATCCGCAGGACGCTGCGCTCTCCGGCAGCTGCTGTGCCAATGCCGCCACGCTTTCTTTGCTTTTAACACACAGCAGCTCTCCCCCTTGCATTAGGGCGGCGCCGTAACCGTCCAGCCCCGGCTGGGTGCAGGCCTGCAACTTCTCCAGCAGCAGCCCGCCACAGGGGGCGTTGCCGACAAATCCGTATAGAAACATGGTATTCGCTCCTCCTTAATTTGGCAGCAACCGGGCCACGATCACGCTCATATCGTCTCGTCGATCCGCCGGGGTGTGGGCCTTGGCATAGGCCAGCACCGTATCTGCCAGCTCCTGCTGATCCTGGGATTGAAAGCGGCAAAGCAGCGCCTCCAGCCCTACCGCGTCCGCATCTGTAATGCCGTCGCTGAGCAGCACCACCGTGTCCCCGGCGCCCAGCACCGCCGTGCGCTTGGCAAAGGTAATGCCCCGCAAAATGCCCGCCGGCATACTGGCCAGCTCGCAACGGGTCAGCCGCCCGTGGCGCAGCACATAGGATCGGGGTGCGCCGGCTTTGTAAAAGGCACACCGACCGGTAAACAGATCTACGCAAGCACAGTCCAGAGTAGCCAGGCTCTCCTCATTGCTCTTGACCAGCAGCGCAGAGTTGACGACTTTCAGCGCCGCGTCAAAGCCAAAGCCTGCACTGAGCAGACGGCTCAGCAGCCCGGCGCCCATAGCGCCGTCCAGCGCTGCCCGAGAGCCGCGACCCATACCGTCGCTGATAATCAGAATTTGGTGACCACGACCGTCCCGGGCGACCTTTACCGTGTCTCCGCACAGCCGTCCCTCCGCTGCGTACTGGGCGTAACCCACAGACAGACAATATAGGGGCTTTTCGTTAAAGGTCAACAGACTTTCGCTGCCGTAGCGGGTCACCTGGCCTGCCTCCAACGAGCGCCCGCAGGTCTTGCTGATCCTGGCCTGGAGCACCGGACTGGACAATCCCGGTGCCGGATCGTCACAGGCGATCTCCACGCGCATACGGTCAAATTTGTCTAAAATCACAGAGATATTTTTGGGATAAATTTCGCTCTCGCCCAGCAGCCGCCGCAGCTTTCCGGCTGTTTTGGCGTCAAAGCACTCCGCCTGATCAAACTCAAAGGCCAAATCGGACAGCATGTCGGAGATGGAGTAAAACTGGTCCGCCGCCACCATGCGCATATCGCTTTTTTCCGGATCCGGAGGCAACCCCCTTTTGCCGTTAATGCGGTCGATCTTCTCCCGCACCTCCCGCACATTGTCGCTGACGCTGGCCATGGCGGAGGCGGCAAATCGCAGCCGCAGTACCAGGCTTTGGCGCAGAGAGCCCTCCGGGGCAATATCCGCACCGTTTTCAAAAAAGGCAGTGCACCGATCGCCCCAGGCGGCAGGCAGCAGAAGCAGTAGCACGCCGGCCACCGCACTCTCCACAAAGGTGCACACACTCAAATGCCCCAGGTTGGCCGCCACAGAGAAAAAGCCCATAGACAGCACAAACGCCCCGGCGCAGCCCAGGGAGGCAAAACGATCAAACAGTGCCGCCAGCAGGGCGGAAAAGCCGTAGGCACCCAACAAAAACATGGTGTCTTGCCCGGCCAGACCCAAGGCGAACCCCAGGCACAGCGCCAGGGTGACCCCCAGCCGAGACGAGCCAAAACGCAAGGTAATCAAGATCAGCAGCACGGCCGCAATCCGCGCCGGTGCAATGCCAAAAATCGTCAATCGAGACAGGCTCATTAACAGCAGCGAACCACTAATGAGCACGCATACCAAGTCGCCGGTAGGCGCAGCCTTGCACCGCAAACGGCGATAATTGCAGTGCTCTGCGCGGAAGAAGAAATATCCGCCACCACCGGCCAAAATGCCGTGAACCAGGCCAAGGACTTTAAGGACGCAGCGGGCATTACCGGTATTGTGCTCACCAAGTTGGACGGCACCGCCCGTGGCGGCGTGGTGTTGGCCATCAATAACGAGTTGGATGTGCCGGTGAAGTTTGTAGGCGTAGGCGAGCAGATCGACGATTTACAGCCTTTTGACGCAGACGCCTTTGCCGCAGGGCTGTTTGACAAGGCGCCCACAGAGGTGGACGAGGAGGAAATCGCCTCCTTTATCGGCAGCGCCGAAGCGGCAGCGGATGAAAAAGCGGAGAAAGGGTCGCAAAAGTAAAATGGAATTTATCTTAGCAAGTAATAATCAAAAGAAGCTGGCAGAGATGCAGCGCATTCTCTCGCCCCTGGGCATTGAGGTGAAAACCGCCGCCATGCTGGGGCTGGAGCTGCCGGATGTGGTGGAGGACGGCGACACCTTTGAGGCCAACGCCGCCTTAAAGGCACGCAGTGCCTGCCGGGTTACCGGTCTGCCGGCCATTGCAGACGATAGCGGTTTGTGCGTGGATTATCTGGACGGCGCGCCGGGCATTTACAGCGCCCGGTTCTCCGGCGGTCACGGGAACGATGAGGCCAACAACGACCTGCTGCTGCAAAAGCTGGAGGGCGTGCCTATGGCGCAGCGCACTGCCTATTATGTGTGCGCCATTTGCTGCGTGTTCCCGGATGGGGAAGAGCTGACGGTGCGTGGCGAATGCCACGGGCACATTGGTTTTGAGCGGGACGGCAACGCCGGGTTCGGCTATGACCCGCTGTTTTTGGTAGAGGGCCGCAGTTTTGGCCGCTATACCGCAGAAGAAAAGGACAAAATCAGCCACAGAGGGCGCGCGCTGCGTACCCTGGCGGCAGAATTGGAGAAACGGATATGACAAGTAAAGAACGGGCCGCGTGGCGTGCCAAGGCCAACGGACTGGAGGCCATCTTCCAAATCGGCAAAGAGGGGATCTCTGACAACCTGATCGCCCAGCTGGACGACGCACTGGATGTGCGGGAGTTGATCAAGGTGCGAGTGCACCTGGAGTCTGCCCCCCAGCCGCCCAAGGAGTTGGCGCAGGCGCTGGGTGAGGCGCTGGGTGCCAATGTGATCCAGGTGATCGGCGGCATGATCGTGCTGCAACGCCCCATTGATGAAGAAAAGGTGCGCGCAAAGAAGGCTGCCCGCGCCGGAGACAAGAAAGTGAAAAAGAAAAAGGTGCACATTAAAGGTATGCGCCAGCGGCAGCGGGAGAAAGAAGAAAAGAATCCCTACGCCAAGTATGACCGACCCAAGTATTATGGCAGATAAAATGCGCATTGGCATTTACGGCGGGGCGTTTAATCCCATCCATAACGGTCACCTGCATTTGCTGGACACGCTCTATCGTGCTCAAACGCCTTTCGGCGGCCTTGACAAGTTGCTGATTGTGCCCACAGCCAATCCGCCCCATAAGAGCGCCGGGGATTTGATCCCGGCGACGCACCGGATCGCTATGATTCGCTTGGCGGTAGAATCGCTGCCCTGCGCGGACAAAATTGAAATCTCCACCATTGAACTGGAAAGCAGGGAAAAAAGCTATACTTATACCACGCTGGTAAAATTGAAAGAGATCTATCCAAATGGGGAATTCATTTTGTTCATTGGCTCCGATCAGCTTTTTGACTTCCAAAAGTGGTACAGGTATCAAGATATTCTAAAGCTGGCCCAGGTGCGAGCCATTACCCGGCAGGAATGCCAGCGGCAGGCGGTGGCGGATTTTTTAACCCGGAACAAGGACTTGGCCGGGATCAGCGTACTGGTAGCCAAGCCGGTGGTGGTGTCGTCCACCCAAATTCGGCAGCGGGTGGCACAGGGCGAGCGCATCGCCGATCTGGTGCCCGCAGCCGTGGCAGATTATATTCAGGAAAAGGGGCTTTACCGTGGATAAGGCAAAATACAAGCAATATGTGGAGCTGATCCGCAGTCGGCTGTCCGACTATCGCTTTTACCACTCTGTCTGTGTGGCAGAGGCGGCGGTGCAGCTGGCAGAGCGCTTTGGCGCCGATGTGGAGCAGGCGTATGTGGCCGGTATTCTGCACGATGTGATGAAAGAGGAGGAGCCGTCTGTGCAGCGGGCATATATAGAAAAAGCCGGCGAACGGATGTCAGACCTTGAAATTCGCATTGGAAAGGTGTATCATCAAATGAGCGGCGCCGCTTATGCGCGCCTGGAGCTGGGCATTACGGACCCGGATATTCTGCATGCTATTCGGTATCACACCACCGCGCGCCGGGGTATGAGCCTGCTGGAGCAGATTATTTACCTGGCAGATTTCATCTCTGCCGATCGGCATTATAAAGATGTGGAGACCATGCGCGCCAAGGTGGACGAGGGACTGGAGCCGGGTATGTTCTACGCCCTGACTTATACCATTACGGACCTGGCCCGGCAGGGTCGGCCCATTCACCCGGACACGGTAGACGCCTACAACTGGGTGCTGGAGCGCCGGGGATAATGCAGGCAGCGGCAAGATCGTCTGCTTTTGCCGGTACCTGTATCAAATAGCGAGAAAGGATCTTTTAATGGAAATTTTAGATATTGTAAAAACTGCCGTGCGCGCCATAGACAGCAAGCAGGGGCTGGACACAGAGGTGATCCGCATTACGGATCTGACGGTGCTGGCGGATTATTTTGTCATTGCCACTGCCACCTCTTCCACCCAGCTGCGGGCCATGGGCGACGAGGTGGAGTATAAGCTGAGCCAGGCGGGCGTAGAGCCCCACCACATAGAGGGCAAGGCCACCGGTTGGTTGTGCCTGGATTACGGCACGGTGGTCATTCACCTGCTGGAGCGCAAGCAGCGGGATTACTACCAGCTGGAGCGTCTGTGGGGCGATGGCGAAAAACAGGATATTACAAGTTTATTGGAGGCAGAATAATGGAGTATAATTTTAAGCAGATCGAAAAGAAGTGGCAAGACTATTGGTATGCCAACAACACCTTTGCAGCCAAGCAGGATTTTTCCCTGCCCAAGTATTACTGCCTGGTGGAGTTCCCGTACCCCTCCGGCCAGGGCCTGCATGTGGGTCATCCCCGCTCTTACACGGCGCTGGATATTGTGGCTCGCAAAAAGCGTTTGCAGGGCTACAATGTGTTGTACCCCATGGGCTGGGACGCCTTTGGCCTGCCTACCGAGAACTACGCCATTAAGAACCACATTCACCCGGAGATTGTGACCAAGAACAACATTGCACACTTTAAGCAGCAGCTTCAGTCTCTGGGCTTTAGCTTTGACTGGACCCGGGAGATCAATACCACCGATCCGGAATACTACAAGTGGACCCAGTGGATCTTCCTCCAAATGTTCAAAAAGGGCCTGGCTTACAAGAAGGAAATGGCCGTGAACTGGTGCACCTCCTGTAAGTGCGTGCTGGCCAACGAAGAAGTGGTTAACGGCGTATGCGAGCGTTGCGGCAGCGAGGTGATCCGCAAGAACCAGAGCCAGTGGATGCTGAAGATCACTGCCTATGCCCAGCGGCTGGTGGATGATTTGGACGACCTGGACTTTATTGATCGGGTCAAGGTGCAGCAGAAGAATTGGATCGGCCGTTCCACCGGTGCAGAGGTGGACTTTGGCACCACGATGGGCGACACCCTGACCGTGTACACCACCCGGCCGGACACCTTGTTCGGCGCCACTTATATGGTTATTTCTCCTGAGCACCCGCTGATTGAAAAGTGGGCGGACAAGTTGGAGAACCTGGACGCAGTGCGCGCCTATCAGCAGGAGGCGGCGCATAAGTCCGACTTTGAGCGCACCGAGATGAATAAGGATAAGACCGGCGTGCGCCTGCAAGGTGTGATGGGCATCAACCCGGTCAACGATACAGAAATCCCGATCTTTATTTCCGACTATGTGCTGACCTCTTACGGCACCGGCGCCATTATGGCTGTGCCGGCCCACGATACCCGCGACTGGGAATTTGCCAAGAAGTTTGACCTGCCCATTATTGAAGTGGTTGCAGGCGGTGATGTGGAGAAAGAGGCGTTCACCGACTGTGCCACCGGCACCATGGTCAACTCCGACTTCCTCACCGGCCTAAGCGTGGAAGAAGCCAAGAAGAAGATCATTGAATGGCTGACCGCAGAGGGTAAGGGTCATGAGAAAGTGAACTTCAAGCTGCGTGACTGGGTGTTCAGCCGCCAGCGTTACTGGGGCGAGCCTATCCCCATCGTCAAGTGCGACAAGTGCGGCTATGTGCCGCTGCCGGAGAGCGAGCTGCCTTTGCGCCTGCCTATGGTAGACAGCTATGAGCCTACGGACACCGGCGAAAGCCCCTTGGCTAAAATGACCGACTGGGTGAACACCACCTGCCCCTGCTGCGGCGGCCCGG
>ENA-OPWD01001618-OPWD01001618.1-human-gut-metagenome-genome-assembly--contig:-NODE-1618-length-15015-cov-2.008623_pt1 | contig 15015 bp, 16 predicted proteins | sample MGYA00241502_ERZ501996 | MGnify/ENA primary metagenome ERZ501996 (study PRJEB25962, sample SAMEA2042011) | human gut metagenome | biome: human gut; feature: human-associated habitat; material: faeces... | reverse complement strand
GAGCCCGTGAAAAAAGGCAAATCGGCACGCAGGTTAAATTTGATTCAACAAAAACGATTAACCATCAACAAACACATGTATGTAGTTTTCAAGCTACAAGGGAAAGAGTAAAACGGGAGAGAAATCAACACACAGATTTCTCTCCCGTTTTTGTCACATGCATACCGTCACATACAAAAAAGTTTTCCCACACCCCTCATTTACATTCATCTCTCCATATGCTACAATGGGTAAGACCAAAGAAGCCTGAACATTAACCATTGAACTCGATTTAGGCATAAGGAGGAGAGACAATGGGATTTTCCGGATTATTTACAAAATCAAAAAAATATGGTCTTCTGAAAGCCTACATTGTAGCAATCCTGGCAAGGGGTGCGTTCCATGCGCTCGGCGGATATCTATACTGGATGGATTATATGCCGGATAATTTTCCGAAGTCTCTGACAGCATTATATCCGATCATTTACAATTACAGCTATATTCTTCTGGAAGGAGTACTCACAATTGCAGTGATTTCCATACCAGCAGTATCCAGTGCACTTGGAAGAATGAGGGTAATGGCTACCGGGGGTAACCGTCAGCCGGCAGTAGAGAAATAATTTACATATAATAGGACATAATAAAAAGATCGCGGACCTATCTTTATAAGAGATACATGATAAAGATAAATCAGCGGTCTTTTTTATGTTTATTTATCGGTAACAGTTTTTGCATGCAGTATAGCCACGCTGTTTTGCCTGACTAAGAGTAACCTTATGCGCTCGATTTGGATTCATATTTCCACAGTTTGGAATTCGATGATATTTTTTTCCTGTAGCTGGAATCCACACGGAAGACTGAACCTGAGGCCTGGAAGCGACTTTCTTTTTTACAGTAATCTGACAGCGTAATGTATAGTTCCCGGTTTTGGCAAAAATGATGGTCTTTCCGACACCCCTGGCAGTGACTTTACCTTTGGAATCTACGGTCACAATACGTTTATTCTGACTAATCCATTTAACTTTGCCAGAAGTTCCATTTACCTTTAAGAGTACAGACTTTCCTGTATAAATGGTAAGTTTTGAATTACTGAGAGATGGTTTCCTGACAGTGGCGGCAGAAACGGTAGTTGTTCCCATAGCCGGGATGACAGCAGGTGAAGTTAAAGACAGAGACAATACTAAGATAAGTAATAATTGTTTCAGCTTTTTCATTTGTAAATCTCCTTCCACAGACAAATTTTATAACTTTATTATAATCGAAGTTTTTGAAAAAACAATAAACTTCATATAATTCGAAAAAAATCGACATTATTAGTAACATAAAAGTTAAATAAAACAAACCAAAAACACAAAGAGTACTTTTCTATAAATGAAAGTTGTGCTATGATAAATCAGGCAGAGATTGATCTGCAGGAATATAACAGGCAGATGTTATGCAGCTGAATAGAAAGCACTTCATGTCCTGTGTAAAATACAAAAGAAAAAGCAGAGAGTCAGACTGCAAAAGGAGAGAAAAGAAATGGCAAAGAAAATCGAAAGAAACGATCCGTGCTGGTGCGGAAGCGGAAAGAAATATAAAAAATGCCATGAAGCATTTGATGAAAAAATGGAACTTATGAAAAAGAAAGGATATGCAGTTCTTGACCATGATCTGATTAAAACACCTGCACAGATTGAAAAGATCAAAGAGAGCTGTAAGATCAATATCGCAGTTCTTGATTATGTTGCAGAGCATACCGGGTGTGACCACACAGCAGATTGATGACTGGGTACATGAAGAAACGGTACGTCATGGTGGAATTCCGGCACCACTTAATTATGAAGGTTTTCCAAAGAGCGTATGCACATCGATCAACGAGGTAGTATGCCATGGAATCCCGGATGAAGAGATCGTTTTAAAAGAAGGAGATATTGTCAATGTAGATGTATCTACCATCTATCAGGGATATTTTTCTGATTCCTCCCGTATGTTCTGTATCGGAGAGGTAAGCCCGGAGAAGGAAAAACTTGTCCGTGTGACAAAAGAATGTGTAGAGCTTGGCCTTGAGCAGGTAAAACCATGGACACCGATCGGAAATATGGGAAGTGCTGTGCACAAGCACGCAGTGGAGAATGGATACACAGTTGTCAGAGAAATCGGCGGACATGGGGTAGGTCTTGAGTTTCACGAAGATCCGTGGGTAAGTTACACTTCCAAAGAAGATACAGGTGTACTCATGGTACCGGGAATGATCTTTACCATTGAACCAATGGTTAATATGGGATCTGACGAAATTTATACAGATGAGATTGACGACTGGACAGTGCGGACAGAAGATGGCCTGCCGTCTGCGCAATGGGAGATCATGGTGCTTGTCACAGAGACAGGACATGAGGTACTTTGCTGGTAAACAAACTCGAAAATTCAGGAAAAAAGTTCTTGCAATAGAATATTATCTAGTGTATAATCACTTATGTTGTGAAAAAAGATGGTCCTCTGTTACCACATGCGTATTAAGAACATCCAGTATAATTAAGGAGAGAAAGACATGAACGAAATTATTAAGAACATTGAGTCCGCTCAGCTGAAAGCTGAAGTACCGCAGTTCCGCGTAGGAGACACAGTAAGAGTACACGCACTGATCAAAGAGGGAACACGTGAGCGTGTTCAGATCTTCGAGGGTACAGTACTTAAGAGACAAGGTGGAAGTACAAGAGAGACTTTCACAGTAAGAAAGAGCTCCAACGGTGTAGGCGTTGAGAAAACATGGCCGCTTCATTCCCCACACGTAGTTAAGGTTGAAGTTATCCGTCATGGTAAAGTACGCCGTGCGAAACTGAACTACCTGAGAGATCGCGTAGGTAAAGCAGCTAAGGTTAAAGAGCTTGTAAAATAATTTCATAAGTAAAGAGGCAGGGACAATAACATTTGCTATTGTCCCTCTTTTTACATCAAGAGGTATGCAAAATAATGATGCATACAGGGGATAGAATATGGGATTAAATAAGAAGAGAAAAATTGAAGATCTGAAAGAAAGCCGAGCTGTTTCCGAAGCAAGGGAAAGACTTCGGGATGACCGCACAAGAGGGATCGTCAAGTGGGTATTTGAGATTATCGTAACGCTGGTATTTGCTGTGCTGGTTGCGATTTCTGCATTTCAGACTGTGACATTGCAGGAGAGTGCTATGGAACCTACGTATTCGGTAGGCCAGAAATTCTTTGTAAACAGAGCATTGTATAAGATAAAATCTCCGAAACGTGGGGATGTAATTGTTTTTAAAACAAGTGCCAGTGATGATGCGGCTTTGCATATCCGACGTGTGATCGGCCTTCCAGGCGAAACAGTTCAGATAAAAGAAGGCCAGATCTACATTAATGGAAATGTTTACGAAGAGAATGGTGCTTATCAGGAAATCGCAGATGGCGGACTTGCAGACAGTGCTATCACACTGGAAAGTGGAGAGTATTTTGTTCTGGGAGATAATCGGAATAACAGCGAGGACAGCCGTTTCAGCGATATTGGAAATATCAGCAAGAAATATATTGTAGGGAAGATATGGTTTACAGTTTCTCCCAAAAGTAAAATAGGTTTTATCAGATAAAAAATGAGGTGAATTATGAACGTACAGTGGTATCCAGGCCATATGACAAAGGCGAAACGCCAGATGCAGGAAGATATCAAGCTGATCGATCTGATCATTGAGCTTGTAGATGCAAGGGTTCCGCTTTCCAGCCGCAATCCGGATATTGATGAACTCGGAAAAAACAAGGCACGTATGATCCTTCTCAATAAAGCAGACCTTGCCGATGAGAGACAGAACCGTGCCTGGATGGAATATTTCAAAGAACAAGGGATCTATGCGGTAAGTATCGATTCCCGTAATAAAGGCTCCATGAAAGCTGTTTCTGCGGCAATTACAGAAGCATGTAAGGAAAAGACAGAGCGGGACAGAAGAAGAGGAATCAAAAACCGTCCGGTACGTGCCATGGTAGCAGGCATCCCGAATGTTGGAAAATCAACATTTATTAACACTTTTGCAGGAAAAGCATGTGCCAAGACTGGAAATAAACCGGGAGTTACGAAGGGAAAACAGTGGATCCGTCTGAATAAAAGTGTGGAACTTCTGGACACACCAGGAATTCTCTGGCCCAAATTTGAAGATCAGGAAGTTGGAATGCGTCTTGCCTATATCGGTTCTATAAAGGATGATATTCTGAATATTGAGGAGCTTGCCCTGGGTCTGATCGGATATCTGCAGGAATTTTACCCGGCAGTACTCAAAGAGAGATACAGCGTGGAAGAAGGACAGAAACCGCTGGATATCCTTACTGCAGTTGCAAAAGCGAGAGGATGTCTGAAAAAAGGTGAAGAACTTGATTATGAAAAAGCATCCCGCCTTTTGCTGGAAGAATTCCGTTCCGGAAAACTTGGAAAAGTAACGTTGGAATTTCCGAAAGGAACAGAGGAAGCATAATGGAAACAATGAAAGATATCAGGGCGCATTTTGCGTCAGCGAAGGAGGGCGAATACAACGCCCTTTTTCAGCATTATGAAAACGATGAAAGAAGCGGTGTACAGAAACTGATCCAGCAGTATCGTAAAAAGCTCCAGGTACTGGAAAATGAACGTGCGCGCACAGAAATCATGAAAGAATATGAACATAAATATGAGCATCTTGGGTATCTCTGCGGGATCGATGAAGTGGGAAGAGGACCGCTTGCCGGCCCGGTTGTAGCCTGTGCGGTGATCCTTCCGAAAGACTGCGATATTTTATGGCTGAATGATTCCAAGAAGCTTACAGCCAAAAAGAGAGAAGAGCTGTATGATGTGATCCTGGAAGGTGCAGTTTCTGTTGGAATCGGAATGGCAAGTCCGGAAAGAATTGATGAGATCAATATCCTGCAGGCAACCTATGAGGCAATGCGTCAGGCGATAAGCAAACTTTCTGTGCAGCCACAGCTGTTTTTGAACGATGCAGTTACCATACCGGAGGTTCAGATCCCTCAGGTACCCATTATCAAGGGCGATGCAAAAAGCGTATCCATTGCAGCGGCAAGTATTGTGGCAAAGGTGACCAGAGACCGGATGATGGAAGAATATGACAAAGTTCTTCCGGAGTATGGATTTGCCTCTAACAAGGGTTACGGATCTGCAGCACATATTGAAGCACTGAAGAAATACGGGCCAAGTCCGATACACCGGAAAACGTTTATCACACATTTTGTATAACGGATAAGATACTTAAGATACCGACATCAAAAACAGAAAGGTTATGTTTTTCTGAAAGAAAATAAAAGACAGAAGGGCAGTTATTATGAGGAAATTGCGGCAGTGTTCCTGGAAAAGAGGGGACTGCAGATCAGGGAAAAAAATTTTCGCTGTCGAAGCGGTGAGATTGATCTCATTGCACAAGATGAAAGATATCTGGTATTTGTAGAAGTGAAATACAGAAAGAACGGAAGAAGTGGAAGTTCTTTTGCGGCGGTAGGGAGAGAAAAACAGCGGATCATCAGCAGAGTGGCAATGTTTTACCTGGCTGTACATGGATACCGGGAATTTCCTCCCTGCCGTTTTGATGTAGTGGGAATTGACGGAGAAAAAATCCACTGGATAAAAAATGCTTTTGATTTTTGCAGATGAAAGGGCTGGTTACATAATATGAAAATAAAATGGTATAAAGATAAGCAATTAATGAATGTAAATCAGAAGAATGGGGTTACGTGGCTGACGTATCCTGCTTTTGAGAAAATTCCCGGGATCGTACATGGCTTCAGTACCCGTCTGGGCGGAGTGAGTCAGGGAATTTATGAATCCATGAATTTAAGCTTTACAAGAGGAGATAACGAGGATGCAGTGCGGGAAAATTACCGCAGACTCTCTGATGCTATGGGATTTTCCATGGGAGATATCGTAACTTCTGATCAGACACATACCACCAATGTGCATGTGGTCACGGAAACAGACAGGGGAAATGGAATCACAAAACCGAGGCCTTATACGGATGTGGATGGAATGATCACCAATGTTCCTGGACTGGTTCTGGCGACCTTTTATGCGGACTGTGTACCACTTTTCTTTGTGGATCCGGTACATAAAGCGATAGGACTCTCACATTCCGGATGGAGAGGTACGGTAGGAAAGATCGGTAAAGTGACGGTGGAAAAAATGGCTGAGGAATTTCAGACAGACCCTTCAGAACTTTACGCAGCCATCGGTCCGTCTATCTGTCAGGACTGTTATGAAGTCAGTGAAGATGTGATCGATCAGTTTAAAGAAGCATTTGAAGAAAAATACTGGGATGTACTTTTTTATGAGAAACCAGATGGAAAATATCAGCTGAATCTGTGGGAGGCGAACCGAAGGATCTTTCTGGATGCAGGCATAAAAGAAGAGCGGATTTCCATGCCGGGCATCTGCACCTGCTGTAATCCGCTCTTTCTTTATTCGCACAGGGCTTCTCACGGGAAACGTGGAAACCTGGGAGCATTTCTTACTGTTCGTTGACTTTTTTCATGAGATCCATGATCTTTTCGTTGCTGGAACGAACTTTCTCTACAGATAAGTCATGGTTGATGATGTCCATGATACTTGCAAGGTATTTGCTCATGTTTGCTTCGACGTAATATGGTCTTGTGAGCAGTTCAGGATCACGGTAGTTCAGGTTGGTGGTGATAACCTTGTCGATCCAGCCTTTCTCATAGTATTCATCGAATTTCTTGAGACCGTCTGTGAACAGACCGTAAGTAGTACAGATGAAGACACGCTTTGCTTTACGTTCCTTGATCTGCTTGGCAACATCGAGCATACTCTCTCCGGAAGAGATCATATCGTCGATGATGACAACATCCTTGCCCTCTACGGAATCTCCGAGGAACTCATGGGCAACGATCGGGTTCTTGCCGTTGACAACGGTAGAATAATCACGACGTTTGTAGAACATACCCATATCAACACCGAGAATGTTAGAGAAATATACTGCTCGTGACATCGCACCCTCATCTGGGCTGATGATCATCAGATGATCGTTGTCAAGCTTGAAGTCCTTGACTTCTTTAACCAGTGCTTTGAGGAACTGGTAGGTCGGGAAGAAGTTATCAAATCCGTTGAGCGGGATGGAGTTCTGTACACGTGGGTCATGCGCATCAAAAGTGATAAAGTTGGAAACGCCCATATCACTTAATTCCTTGAGCATCAGTGCACAGTCAAGAGATTCTCTCTTGGTACGGCGGTGCTGACGTCCTTCGTAAAGGAACGGCATGATGACGTTGATACGATGAGCTTTACCGGTAGCTGCGGAAATGATCCTCTTGAGATCCTGATAATGGTTGTCCGGTGACATGTGGTTCTCATGACCGCATACGGTGTAAGTTTCTGTGTAGTTGGTGATATCTACCATGATAAAGAGATCGGCACCACGTACAGATTCTTTGATGTAACCCTTGCCCTCGCCGGTACCGAAGCGGACGCATTCGCACTCGACAAGGAAAGAAGGAAGGCTGTATCCCTGTGGTACAGTGCTCGGTTTCTTCTTTGCTACAAGTTCTTTACGGAATTTTACAAGTTTCTTGTCAACCTCTTTTGCAAGATCCTGACATCCGGCAAGTGCTGCAATACGGATGGGAGCAACCGGGGTCGCTTTTTCAAGTAACTCTATATTTGGCATAATATTCCTCCTAGGTATAGTTTTTCAAACTGAGTCCTACTACATTTATAACATTTGACCTAAATCCCGTCAAGGAATTTATTGATTTTTACCCGGAGAATTGTTATCATAGTAATGATCCGGATATGGACGAAGGCATATCCGAATGACAAAAAGAAAGGAACACCATGAAAAAAAAGAAACATAAGATTTCCAAAGTTCTTCCTGGAAGCATCGGCGAGGAGCTGGAGCTGGAGCCGGGAGATGTGCTGGCAGAGATCAATCATCAGGCGGTGGAGGATGTTTTTGATTACCGTTATCTGATGAACGATGAATATATAGAACTTCTTATAGAGAAAGCCAACGGAGAGATCTGGGAGCTGGAAGTGGAGAAGGATTATGATGAGGATCTGGGAATAGAGTTTGAGAATGGCCTGATGGATGATTACCGTTCCTGTAGCAACCATTGCATGTTCTGCTTTATCGACCAGATGCCGCCGGGAATGAGGGAGACTCTCTATTTTAAGGATGATGATTCCAGGCTTTCCTTCCTGCAGGGAAACTATGTGACATTGACGAATATGAGCCAGGAGGATATTCAGAGGGTGATCAAATATCACCTGTCTCCGATCAATGTTTCTTTCCAGGCAATGAATCCGAAGCTTCGCTGCAAGATGCTCCACAATCGTTTCGCGGGGGATGCCCTCAAGAAAGTGGACCAGCTTTACGAGGCGGGGATCACCATGAACGGACAGATCGTTCTGTGCAAGGGAGTCAACGATGGTGAGGAACTGGAGTACAGCCTGGAGAAACTTTCTGCATATGCGCCGGTCCTTCAGAGTGTATCAGTGGTCCCAGTAGGCCTGACGAAATTCCGTGACGGACTTTACCCGCTGGAAAGTTTTGAACGTGAGGATGCGATCAAGGTTCTCGAACAGATCCATCGCTGGCAGCGCAAGATGTACAAGGAACATGGAATCCATTTCATCCACGCTTCTGATGAGTGGTATATTCTCGCAGGACTGGAACTTCCGGAGGAAGAGCGGTATGATGGTTATCTTCAGCTTGAGAACGGAGTGGGAATGCTGAGACTTCTGGATACAGAGGTTAGACTAGCTGTTGAGAAACGTACGGGAGATGAGAAACCAAGATCCATTACCGTTGCGACCGGCAAGCTGGCAGCACCTTATATCGAGAAATGTCTCGAAAAGATTTCCACGAAATATCCGAATCTTGAATATGAAGTGATCACGATCAGGAACAATTTCTTCGGCGAAAAGATCACAGTTTCCGGGCTTATCACAGGCACCGACCTGAAAGAACAGCTTTCGAACCGCAAGCTGGGTGAGAGAGTTCTGATCCCGTGCAATATGCTCAGAAGCGGTGAGAATGTTTTTCTGGATGATCTGACCGTGGATGATGTTTCAAAGGCAATTGGAAGAGAAATCGTAATCGTAGAGGAAGACGGGGAAGATCTGGTATCTTCTGTACTGGATCCCGTTCAGAATAAAAAACAGACAAGGAGACAAATGTATGAGCAAACCAGTAGTAGCAATAGTGGGCAGGCCTAATGTCGGCAAATCCACGTTGTTTAACGCCCTGGCAGGCGAAATGATATCTATTGTAAAAGATACACCGGGTGTGACCCGTGACAGAATTTATGCTGATGTGACATGGCTGGACAAATCCTTTACCATGATCGATACTGGCGGAATTGAGCCGGACAGCGGTGACATCATTCTTTCTCAGATGAGAGAGCAGGCACAGATTGCGATCGACACTGCCGATGTTATCGTATTTATCACAGATGTACAGCAGGGACTTGTGGATTCTGATGCGAAGGTTGCAGATATGCTGCGCCGCAGCCAGAAACCGGTCATTCTTGTTGTAAACAAGGTAGACAGCGTTCAGAAATATATGATGGACGTTTATGAATTTTATAACCTTGGTATCGGAGAACCGATACCGATCTCCGCAGCCAACCGTACCGGACTTGGCGATATGCTGGATGAGATCGTCAAGGAATTCCCGGAAGGACTTGACACAGAAGAGGACGACGACATTCCGAAGATCGCTGTTGTAGGTAAACCGAACGTAGGTAAGTCTTCCTTGATCAACCGTCTGCTTGGTGAGGACCGTGTGATCGTATCCGATATTGCAGGAACTACAAGAGATGCCGTCGATGCCAAAGTCAAATGGCAGGGCAAAGAATACATCTTTATCGACACCGCAGGACTCCGCCGCAAAGGCAAGATCAAAGAAGAGATCGAGCGTTACAGCGTGATCCGTACTGTGACAGCAGTAGAGCGTGCACATGTTGTCGTGATCGTGATCGATGCGACAGAGGGTGTCACTGAGCAGGATGCTAAGATCGCCGGAATCGCACATGAGCGCGGCAAGGGCGTTATCATCGCGGTCAATAAATGGGATGCCGTTGAGAAGGACGACAAGACCATCTACAAACACACAAACCGCATCAGAGAAGTGCTGGCGTATATGCCGTATGCAGAACTTGTTTTTATCTCTGCCAAGACAGGCCAGCGTCTGCCGAAGCTTTTTGAGACCATTGATGCAGTTATCGAGAACCAGACACTCCGTATCCAGACCGGTGTTCTTAATGAGATCCTCGCAGAAGCCGTTGCCATGCAGCAGCCGCCGTCTGACCGTGGCAAGCGTCTCAAGATCTTCTATATGACTCAGGTTGGAGTGCGCCCGCCGACATTCGTGATCTTTGTAAATGACAAAGAACTGATGCATTTCTCCTACACCCGTTACATCGAGAACAAGGTAAGGGATGCATTCGGTTTCCGCGGCACACCGCTGAAATTTATTATCCGTGAACGCGGGGAAAAGAGTTGAATGAAATGACTGAACGTTTGATATGCCTTCTGGTAGGTTATGTTTTTGGACTGTTCCAGACTTCTTATATTATTGGAAAGATGCATAAGACAGATATCCGTGAACATGGAAGTGGCAATGCAGGAACCACCAATGCCCTGCGCACGTTTGGCAAAAAAGCCGGCGCGATGACGCTTCTTGGCGACTGCCTCAAATGTGTGCTGGCGATCGTGGTCGTGCGATTGATCTTCCGTAACTCTGCCGCTGGTGTCATGCCTCTGCTTGCAATCTATGCGGCAGCAGGCTGTGTCCTTGGTCATAACTTTCCTATCAACCTTGGATTCCGCGGCGGAAAGGGAATCGCGGCATCTGTTGGATTTCTGATCGCTTTTGACTGGAGAATTTTTGTCCTCTGTGCGATCGTGTTCTTTGTGATCTTTTTCCTGACACATTATGTTTCACTGTGCTCATTAAGCTGCTATATGGTTGCACTGATCGCACTGATCGTGCGCGGCGAGCATGGTGCTTACGGGATGGACAGACCACACACCCTGGAGATGTACGGGGTGATGGTGTTTCTGACCTGCCTTGCGTTCTGGAGACACAGAGCCAATATCGTGAGGCTGGTACGCGGAGAAGAAAACAAAGTACTTGTCGGAAAATCAAAGAAAGGTTAAAAGGTAGCATAATGGCAAAAATCAGTGTATTGGGAGCAGGAAGCTGGGGAACTGCACTTTCGGTCCTTCTGAGCAATAATGGACATGAGGTTCGTCTCTGGTCCAGATTTCAGGAAGAAGTAGATGCTCTCAAAGAAACGAGAGAACTTACTTCCAAACTGCCGGGGGTACATATCCCGGAGAATATCGATCTTACTGCAGATGTGAAAAGTTGCGTGGAAACCGCAGAAGTGATCGTTCTGGCTGTGCCGTCCCCATATATCAGAAGTACATCGAAATTGATGGCAGCTGATGTAAAGGAAGGACAGATCATTGTCAATGTTGCCAAGGGAATCGAAGAAAAGACCCTGATGACCATGACAGACATCATCAGCGAAGAGATCCCGGCAGCAGGCGTCTACGTGCTTTCCGGACCGAGCCACGCAGAGGAAGTGGGAAGAGGGCTTCCGACGACCTGCGTGATCAGCGGACCGAAGAGAGAGACAGCAGAGTATCTCCAGGGGATTTTTACAAGTCCTGTATTCCGCGTTTATACGACACCGGATACGCTCGGCGTAGAACTTGGAGGCTCACTCAAGAATGTAATCGCACTTGCGGCAGGAACCGCAGACGGACTTGGATATGGAGACAACACCAAGGCGGCTCTGATCACACGAGGGATTGCGGAGATCGCACGCCTTGGAACGAAGATGGGCGCCAGAGTGGAGACTTTTGGAGGGCTTTCCGGGATCGGAGATCTGATCGTAACCTGCGCGAGTGTCCACAGCCGTAACCGCAAGGCCGGCTATCTGATCGGTAAGGGATACACGATGCAGCAGGCAATGGATGAAGTTCAGATGGTCGTCGAGGGCGTTTATTCCGCCAAGGCAGCCAAGAGCCTTGCTGAGAAATACGAAGTAGAGATGCCGATCATCATGGAAGTCAACAAAGTCCTGTTTGAAGACAAACCAGCAGCCGACGCCGTAAGAGACCTGATGCTCCGCGACAAAAAAGTAGAAACACCAATGCTGCCATGGTAAAAACAGTCAAAAAAGACGATTTTTACCGGCAGATGTTCAAGCTTGCGATTCCGATCATCATTCAGAACCTGCTCAGTGCGGCAGTAAACTCATCGGATGTGATCATGCTGAATTATGTAGGACAGTCTGCGATCTCGGCAGTATCACTGGCAGCAAATTATTCTAACATTCTGTTTATGGTATATTATGGACTGGGCACTGGAGCATCCCTTTTGTGTGCACAGTACTTTGGCAAGAAAAACATGCAGGCGATCCATGCCGTAGAGGGAATTGCCCTTCGCTTTTCGCTTGCAATCTCAGTACTTGTGGCACTGGCTGCATTTACCATGCCGCAGAGGATGTTATTATTATTCACTTCAGATCAGGAACTGATCGCGATCGGATCTTCTTACATACGGATCATGGGGATCACCTATCTCTGCTGGGGAGTGACAGAAATCTACCTTGCGATCCTTCGAAGCATCGGCCGCGTGACGATCAGTATGACATTGAATATGCTGGCATTTGGACTAAACATTCTGTTGAATGCCGTTTTTATTTTTGGACTGTTTGGAGCACCGAAGCTTGGAGTGACCGGTGTGGCGATCGCAACGGCATCTTCCAGGCTGATACAGCTCGTTGCCTGCGTGATCGTATCTTTGTTGAGCAAAGATGTAAAACTGAATCCAGCTTATATGTTTATCCGAAGCAAGACGCTGCTGAATGATTTCATCCACCTTTCTCTCCCGGCACTTGGAAATGACCTTTCCTGGAGTGTGGCTTTTTCCATGTATTCTGTAATTCTGGGACATCTTGGAACAGAGGCGGTGGCAGCCAATTCACTGGTTACTGTTGTTCGAAACGTAGGATCTGTTTTCTGCTTTGCGATCGCGAGTGCAGGAACGATCCTTCTCGGCAGAGTGATGGGACAGGAAGAACTCGAGAAATCCAAATCCTATGCGTCCAGAATGCTGAAGATGACAGTTGTAGCAGGAGCAGTAGGAGGTGTGATCGTACTGGCGGTAACTCCGTTTGTACTGAGATTTGCATTTCTGAATGATACGGCAATGCACTATCTGAAATATATGCTCCTGATCAACAGCTACTATATCATGGGATCTGCGGTAAACACAGCGCTGATCGCCGGGGTTTTCCGTGCAGGAGGCGATACGAAATTCGGTCTGATCTGTGATACGATCGATATGTGGGTCTATGCAGTACCGCTTGGATTCTTTGCGGCGTTCGTGCTGAAGCTTCCGGTGCTCTGGGTATATTTCCTTCTGTGCACCGATGAATTTGTAAAATGGCCATGGGTCATCCGTCATTACCGCAAGGGAGAATGGGCAAAGAATATCACAAGAGAAGATATCTTCGAATAACTGAATGTAAGGCTTAAAAAAGCCGGTCGATCATACACAAAAGGTGATCAACCGGCTTTTGACCGCGTATAATATGAAAATAATCAAAAAATAGTATCTCTCAGATCCTCCGGAACATGAGAACTGTGGTAATTCTGATTGAGCGTGTCGAGAAGATCCATGTCCTCCTGCTCAATCTCAAAATCAAAAATACGTGCATTGGCAGCAATACGCTCCGGGCGGGTGGATTTTGGAATTACGGAGATACCCTTCTGAACAGCCCAGCGAAGTCCGATCTGAGCAGGCGTATGTGCATATTTCGTACCAAGTACGCAGAGGATATCATTGTCCAGATAAGCGCCTCGCGCCAGTGGAGCATAAGCCTGTACCTGGATCCCGTTTGCCTGGCAGTATTCAATGAGCTCCCGCGGATAGCAGAGAGGATGGCATTCGATCTGGTTGACTGCAGGAATGATCCCGGATACCTTACGAAGTTCTTCGAGATGACGGATCTCAAAATTGCTGACACCGATAGAAAGAGCCCGTCCAGATTCAAGAAATTTCTCCATTTCCTTCCAGGTATTGAGATAACATCCCGGAACCGGCCAGTGGATCAGATACAAATCCACATAATCCAGTTTGAGCCGGTCCAGGCTTCTTTCAAAAGCACCCTGAATGTCTCCCAGACGCTGTGCGGTATTCCATACTTTTGTAGTAATAAAAAGTTCATTTCGCGGTATTCCACAGCTGGCGATTCCCCGTCCTACATTTTCTTCGTTTTTATATACGGAGGCTGTATCAATCAGACGGTATCCTGATTCAACAGCAGAAATAATAGCATTTTCGGCCTCATTTTCCCCGGTGGCTTTGTATACTCCCAGTCCGAGTAAAGGCATCTCTCTGTTTGTATTCAGAAAAACAGTATTATCCAAAACAATTCCTCCAATTCCTATATACACTTTGGGCAAGCTGCTTTGCCCGATAATCTTGTCCAAGTATAACATAAAAATGTGTCAGAAGTACATAAAAATTATTAAGTTTTTGCAAGAACACATTGTTAACAATATAACATAAGGGTTAAAGTATTAACAGTTCTTGTGAAAAAAGCTATTTCAAAGCATATATTTCAAAATTTTTTTAGTGATTATTTATGCTAAATGGCTTGCGGAAACGAAAAAAAAGATGTATAATATCAGTAAATTGATAATTTATTGTCATAAAAAAAGACTGAATTTTATAAATTCAGTGTATTTTTCAATAGAAGGGAGCATTTAACCATGCATTTAATCAAAGATGAAAATGGGAATCTTGTCCAGCACGGACATGGGCACACTCATGAACATACCCATGAAGATGGTATGACTCATACTCATGAGCATACTCATGGCGAAGGTCATGATCATGGACATTCTCATACAGATCATGCCTGTGATACTGCTCATTGCGGATCCTGCAGTGAAGGTGACTGTAAGAATGAGACACTGGCTCTTCTGACATATATGCTTCAGCACAATGAGCATCATGCTCAGGAACTGGATCA
>ENA-OPWD01001610-OPWD01001610.1-human-gut-metagenome-genome-assembly--contig:-NODE-1610-length-15054-cov-1.869658_pt1 | contig 15054 bp, 18 predicted proteins | sample MGYA00241502_ERZ501996 | MGnify/ENA primary metagenome ERZ501996 (study PRJEB25962, sample SAMEA2042011) | human gut metagenome | biome: human gut; feature: human-associated habitat; material: faeces... | reverse complement strand
TAATCTTTTATCTCAGTAAGCAGTGATGGTTTGAGTGCTTCCATCTCATAATTTCGTACTGATTTTCTTAAAAATATCGCTTCATATAAATTCATTTTCTCACCTTTTTAATTTTTTTGTAACATTATTGTAACATATTTAACGATAGTTGCCAATGTCTTAATGATAAAATTTTTCTTATTTCTTATAAAATAAAATACGACTTGACAAACGAATTGTCAAGTCGCATCGTATAGTATTACATACTTTTATTGTAGAATAGAAACCGTAATCATTTTACAACAACTGTTCCGCTTCCAAGATTTTTCACGGTAAAGTTTCCGTTTCCACCTTCTACAGAAACTTCGATTTCATCGCCTTTGCGAACTGCATAGGCTTTCATAACTGTATTTCCTTTTGTATCCGGAATTTCTACTTCTGCACTTGCTCCATCTGAAAATTCAGAAAGTACAAGTGTAACGCCATCGGCATAATCATATTCCGCTTCTGTCTCACTTGCTCCCATTGGAAGAATGGTATTTTCACGAACCATCAACGGAAGAGAATGGTAATCATGCGTTTCTTTTACCCAAGTACCGCCCTCTTGTTTTTCTCCTGTAATCAGGTTAATCCAGGTTCCTTTTGGCAGATAGTAACTTACTTCTCCACTTTCTTTGAAGACAGGTGCAACTAAAAGAGACGGACCAAACATGTACTGCAAATCAAGGCAGTCGCAGGCTCTGTCTTCTGAAAATTCCAACATCATCGGACGCAGCACCGGTGTTCCGTTTTTATGTGCTTTTACTGCCTGCTCATAGATATACGGCATCAGACGGCATTTTAAGTTTACAAATTGTTTTAAGATAACACAGGATTCTTCATCAAATAACCAAGGTACACGGTAGGAAGAAGAACCATGCAGACGGCTGTGAGAAGAAAGCAGTCCAAACTGGCACCATCTCTTATAGATATCTGCCGGAGCAGTCTGCTCAAATCCACTGATATCATGACTCCAGAATCCAAATCCACCCGCAGAAAGGGAAAGTCCGCCTCGAAGGGTTTCTGCCATTGATACATAAGTTGCAGAGCAGTCTCCACCCCAATGTGCTGGGAACTGCTGTCCGCCTACCGTTGCGGAACGGGCAAATAAAACTGCTTCGCCTTTTCCTCTTTCTTTTTCAAGTACTTCAAATACAGCCTTATTATATAAGAATGTAAAGTAGTTATGCATTTTAACCGGGTCAGAACCATCATAATACTGAATTCCTTTTACCGGGATTCTCTCACCAAAGTCTGTCTTAAAGCAGTCTACCCCATCATCAAGCAGTGCTTTTAATTTGCTCTGATACCATTTGCATGCTTCCGGATTGGTAAAGTCTACAACTGCCATTCCCGGCTGCCATAAATCAGTCTGCCATACACTTCCATCTATACGTTTGATGAAATAGCCATGTTCCATTCCCTCTTCAAACAATTCGGACTGCTGTCCAATATATGGATTAATCCATACACAAATTTTTAACCCTTTGTCATGATAGCGTTTTAACATTCCTTTCGGGTCTGTTGTTACCTCATGATCCCACTGGAAATTGCACCATTTAAACCGTTCCATCCAGTAGCAGTCAAAGTGGAATACATGAAGCGGAATGTCTCTGTCTGCCATTCCCTGAATAAAGCTGGAGGTTGTATTTTCATCATAATCTGTTGTAAAGGAAGTAGTCAGCCACAGACCAAAGGACCATGCCGGAGGCAGTGCCGGTTTTCCGGTTAATTCTGTATATTTTTCTACTGTTCCCATCGGAGTTTTTCCGCTGATAAAATAGTAATCCAGTCTTTCAGATTCTACAGAGAACTGTACTCGTTCTACTTTTTCACTTCCGATTTCGTAAGCAACGTCACCCTCATTGTCAACCAAAACGCCGTAACCTTTATTTGTAATATAGAACGGAATGTTTTTGTAAGCAATCTCACTTGCCGTTCCGCCATCTTCGTTCCACATTTCTACAATCTGTCCATTTTTTACAAACGGAGTGAAACGTTCGCCAAGTCCGTAAACATACTCGCCTACATCGAGCAGGAGCTGCTCTACCATATAATTCTTTCCGGTTTCACGGTTATGCATGTAAGCAAGGTTTCTGAAACTGGATTCTGTTAAGAATGTATCGCCCTCATAAAATGCCAGTTTATATGCATTTGGAGCCTTATCAATGACTGCTTTTAATGTACCGCTCTTATAAATCAGCTGGTCTTCTGTATCTTCAATTGTGACATTTGGATTTTCATTTTTTACTGCTGCAAACGGTCCTTTATAAGGCATTCCCTTATGATGAACCGCTGATACTTTGATAACACCCTCCTGAGGACTGGAAAGCGTCAATGTAAGAAGTGCAATATTCAGCGCATCCCCTCTTCCTGACATGTGTTTTGCCGGAAGATATACCTCTAATTTATTTCCATTTACAGTATGTTTTGCATATTCTACTGCATAAGAAGCTTCTATTTCATCTCTTAACATCCAATATCCATTGGTAAATTTCATTCTGCTGTTCCTCCTTCTTCTACTTTCGGTTCATGTTTTTTGAGCACCCGCTCTAAAAATTCTGACATCAAAAACGCAATCGGTCCTGGCACAAAGAACACCAGCAGCGGGAGTTTCCAGACGATTGCACCAATGCAGACCAGTATAATTACAAGCATGATACTGGTAAAAATATAACGCACGACCATGTACATTGAAATTTTCAAAATCCATCCGACATTCATATCAAATCTGGAAAGTGCCGGAAATGCATAACATGCCACAATAATCAGATAAACCGATACCAGTGCATAAAAGCAGATAAAAAACAGACCCACCATGCCACTGCTTTTCTTCATTAAGATTCCTACATTTAACTGCATGATAAATGTCATCACTGCAAGAATCATCCATAAAATTGTGGCTGGAATAAAGTTTAACTTAAAAGAACGGAAAAATTCTTTCGTCACATACCCATCATTATTTTTTACTGATTTTACCATCGCATAATACAGTGCCGTAGTAGATGCACCTATGGTAATAACCGGAAGGCTGCAAAGAATCCAGAGAAATCCTAATGCCATTATGTCAAATATTTTCTCTACTGTCCCTACAAAACTTCCTCCAAATCCAAACATATTTTCCGTCTTTTTCATTTGATTCCAGCCCTCTTTCTTATAACCTGTTTTAAGTTTCTGTTATACCAGTTCCGGATGTGTTCCTCTCTTTACAAATACCGGAAGGGTATCAAGCGGAGCTGCTACGGTCACAAAATCTCCGCCCTTATATTCTGTTTTGGAGTTGATATCGACCCAGTCTCCTTCTGGCAGATACAAGGTTCTTTCTCTCATATCTTCATATAAAATCGGTGCAACCAGCATATCTGGTCCAAACATGTATTCATCTTCGATTTCCCAGACTTTTGTATCTTCCGGATAATCATAGAATAATGGACGCATCACCGGTGTTCCTTTTTCATGTGCTTCTTTCATCAGTTCTGTTACATAAGGACGGATAGTTTCTCTTAATTCAAGATATTTTGTACAGATTCTAAGTACTTCATCACCATAAGTCCATACTTCATTTGGAGAACCACTCCTGTGTTTTCCACCGCCGGATTCACTTAAACCTGGGATAAACGGTTCTCTGAATCCATGCAGACGCATAACCGGACAAAATGCTCCAAACTCAAACCAGCGCACCAGCACTTCTTTAAATTTTTCATCGTTAATATTTCCACCGTGAAAGCCTCCGATATCAGTTGTCCACCATGGCAATCCGGAAATTCCCATATTCAAACCAGCTGCAAGCTGGCTTCTTAAAGAACGGAAGGAAGAATCAATATCTCCGGACCATACCAATGTACCATATTTCTGGCTTCCTGCCCATGCACAGCGAAGCAGATTTACAATATTTTCCTGACCTTCTTCTTCCATGCCTTCATAAGCCATACGTGCATATTCTTTCGGATACATATTTCCAACTTCCATATCTGCACCGCGGAAATAACGGTAATGACTGAATTCATATCCGGTCAGTTCCGGCTCTGCCTCATCTAACCAGAAAATTTTGATTCCTAAATCATAATAATTTTTCTTAATTTTTTCCCACACGTATTTTCTTGCGTCTGGATTGGTTACATCAATCACACTTGCCACATTAAGCTGTCCAAGACGTTTTCCATGTTCGGAACGAGTCAGATAACCCAGTTCTTCCATCTCTTTATAATTTTCACTGGTTTCCTCTACGGTCGGCCAGATAGATACCATGAGTTCAATCCCCATCTCTTTTAATTCTTCTACCATTGCTTTCGGATCCGGCCAGAAATCGGTATCAAATTTCCAGTCACCCTGAACAGTCCAGTGGAAGAAGTCGATTACGATCTGGTCAATATGGATGCCTTCTTTCTGGTACTGACGTGCAACGCTAAGAACCTCATCCTGTGTGCGGTAACGAAGCTTGCACTGCCAAAGTCCCATGCGGTCCTCAGGAAACATCGGTGCGCGTCCTGTTACGGCTGTATAATTTTCCAAAATCTGCTTTGGGCTGTCAGCAACTGTAAGCCAATAATCCATCTGTTTGGTGGAACGTGCAATCCATTCAGTATAGTTCTTTCCGAATGTAACCTGTCCGACAGCAGGATTATTCCACAGCATACCATAGCCAAGATTTGATACTGCGAAAGGAACGCTTATCTGGGAATTTCTCTGAGCAAGCTCAAGGGTACATCCCTTTAGATCCATATATGGCTGCTGATATTGTCCCATACCGAAGATCTTCTCACCGTCATTGCTGTCAAATTTCAGATTCAGACTGAATTCGCTTCCGCCAATGATGCCCTTCCACTCGCGGTTTACAGTTTTTAAGCAGCGGCTTTCGCGGCTTAATGTGCCATCGTAGCTGCGATAATACTCGCGTAAAAACTGTCTGCCGTCACGGTAAAATGTAATAACGCCCGCAAAGTTAACAACTGCGCATATGCGTCCATTTGTGATAGAGGCAGACTCACGCTTATCAATAGTGCCATCACCAACCCAGTGGTCAACTTCATGACACTCAACCTCAGCATGTGAGCTTTCTGGTGTTTCTGTAAGTGCCCAATCTTGGTTTGATAATTCTGGAAGCATGGTTGCACGAACACGAAGAGAATTTTTGCCCCACGGCTCAATACGAAGCATTTCGCCGCCGTTTCTGGCTATTAGAACGCCATTTGCTGTTTCAAATTGCATAAAAAACCTCCTTATAAATAGTGCGATAAGTATCGCAATTTTCTTCTGCTTGTATTATACTAACAAAAGAAAGAAAATACTTGACCATTTTTCACAGATTCTGACACAAAATTGATTTTACAGTTCACACGTTGTGTGCGATTTTGCGAATGAGCGTCTTGTGAACTGCAACAAAGGAGGAGAAACATATGAACCAACTAGAATTTGCTCGTATTCATGAAATGCAGTTTCACGGAGATATTCGATTTCATCTGCGTCTTCATGAAATGACAAAGGAACCTCTCTGGCCAGAGCCAGTACCGCCGCATTGGCATGAGGAGTATGAAATTCTGGTGATTACAAGAGGTACTGGAACGGCTTGTCTTAATACAAGAACAATGCATATTGAGCCTGGGGATATTTTATTTATTAATGCTGGGATTGTACACTCCTTTAGGGGAGATGAAAAAAATCCATTGGCTTTTTATGCGCTTGATTTTGGAAGAGAGCTTATAAGCAGCTATGGCAATGATGATATTCAGCAAAAATATATCAGCCGTCAGGCAAATGGTGAGCTTATTTTCAGAGACCATTTCAAAAAGGATGATGCTATGTGGCCGCATATCGAAGAACCGCTTGAAGAAATACGTGCTCTTTGCAGCCAGGAAATGGCAAAAAATGAGCTGCTGATTAAATCAAATCTGCTTCGCATATGGCATTATCTGTGCTTGGATGCAGAAGCAACGTCATTTACTCTAAAGAAAAAGGATGATGAACGAGTGCGTATGATCAAGCAGATTCTGCAGTATATACAGGAAAATTATGCAAGGAATTTAACTTTGTGTGGCCTTGCAGCATATTTCCATATGAGTGAGGGACAGTTTTGTCGTTTCTTTAAATCACAGATAGGAATGACTGCAATTGAGTATTTAAATTATTACCGTATCGGCGTGGCTTGTGACATGTTAAAGGATGGCATTTTGTCAATCAGTGAGATTGCGACAGAATGCGGCTACAATAACATTAGCTACTTCAACAGGACATTTAGGAGGTACATGCACTGTACACCAGGAGAGTATCAGAAACGGTAATTGAGACTAATATTTTGGAAATAAGTATTGAGAGGAAGAAAAAAATGAAAAACATAAAAAGTAAATTTAAAGCATTACTTGATTGTTTGGGAAAAGTCCGTTTTTTGACTATGTATTACTGGATTTTAGCGATTACGATTCTTTTATTTGTGGGATCGTTGTCAGTAACAAATGCAATTGCCAAGAAGGGTGTAAAGAGAGAATATCAGGAGTATAATGAATCAACTTACCTTCTTTAACAGCATCACATCGCTGTCTCCAATTCAATAATTTTCTCATATAATCCCAAGCTTGATTCTGCAAATCCGTACGTCCCTCACGAGTGAAAGCATCTTTTGGATCTCCTGCCCAACCTCCGGGAAAATCAGTGCGGATAATACCATCTCCTTCTGCTTTTGTCCCAGACATTAAAATCTCTGTCCCATAATAAATCTGAGGAATCCCTCGAGTTGTTAATAAAAAAGCAATAGCCTGTTTATACCTTCTTAAATCAGTCGCCTCGATGTGTGCCGCTGATTTTACGATGTGCTTGGCGATCAGCCCCGTTCCGGTAGCCACCTCCAGCACTGTTTTGTCTTTCACGACCGGACGGATCAGCTCATACATTTTCTCGTATACTGCCCTGTCTTTTCGCATAAAGCAGTCATACAGATCTGCATTTCTGTCCCAGAAATTCTTGTGTTCTCGCATTGCTGTCTCTCCTTTTATAGTTAGATTTATCTAACCGGCACGTGCACATTGGCAAGTTAGGTTCGGCTAACTCATGTATTTAGGAAAAGCCGCATTTCTGCGGCCTTTCGGCTTATACAAATAGCTTGCTGCAAGCATCACACATCTGTATTTTCAGCCACTGAGGATAACGCCTCTCGATCTATTCCTTATGGAAACAGCCAAAATCTATTTTCACACCATTGCGGTGACTTTTGCCTTCTTATTCATATTATATCATGCTCACTTCTTTTTTGCAAGGACGGTCATGCCAAGATCCACGATGATTTTTCCAATCGTTTTGCTTTGCATTTGGGTTGACCTCCTATCCTTTATTAGTTCCTTATCGAATGAAATTTGTCATTTCCCACGGTTCTTCCGGGGGCAGAGGCACCAGCTTGCTGCCTACCTCTTTGCACTTGAGAAAATAAGCCATATTATGGCCCAGTGTTCGAAGAGTCGCAAGGCCCTCACGGTCCTGCATTACTTCCTGCGGTGTTGTTCCATGCACCATGTTCCAATAACGAGACGTAATAATAGGCATCTGCATCAGACCAAAATACTTGTTCAGCTGATCCCATGTAGCCGTCGTTCCGGCTCGTCTAGCCGACATAATCGCCGCTGCAGGTTTCAAATAGAATCGTCTGCCGCCTCCGTTCAAATCAGCATAAAAAGCACGGTCCAGAAAAGAAGTGATTGCACCGGCAGCTCCTGCCCAGTGGACCGGCGTTCCGAATACAAAGCCATCATAGTCCTCTGCCAATGCCAAAAAATCGTTTACCGTATCCTCAAACACGCAGCGATTGCGGTCATTGCACTTGTGACAGGCGATACAGCCGGAAATCGGCTTATTGCCAATCCAGAACGTATCGGTATCAATCCCGTTCTGATTGAGTGCCTCCGACACCGCACACAGTGCTGTATAGGTGCAGCCTTCCCGGTGAGGGCTGCCATTTACAAGCAATACCTTCATGATTCATTCTCCTCCTTGGTGTGAGACAAGACCCAGTTTAAAACATCATATTCCCCAAAAACCACATTGCCGCCGCCATGATAATTGCTGGTAACGCCCCGCTGAGCGAACCATTCGTCATTTGGTGTCTGGATCTGAAGAACATTGCTGATCTGCTCCTCGCTCCATCCAGCTTCCTCATAGGCATCATGGAGACTGTTGTAAGCACTCCATGCCCGCTGGGAACCATAATACTCATCATGTTCTGCCATAAAAATATAGACAGCCGTGCCATTTTCCGCAATGGGCGCATAGTCCCCATCCCACTGAGATGCTCCGTGGAGATAGGCTGCATAGAGGTCCGGGCGCATAGATACTGCCTGAGACATGGTTTCCCCGCCAGCGGAATGGCCCGCAGCATACACCCGAGACACATCCACAGAAAAGTTAGCAAGGAAATATTCCGTCAGCTCAATGGCCTGCCGAGCCGACGTATCATGCCAATCCGTCAGCTGAGCAGACACAACGATCATATTCTCCTGAAGCTGCGTCCAGCATAGGAACCCATCCCAGTCCAGGTTCGAACCGGAAGATAATAGCTGTAATGGATCGTCCCCGTTTCGCCCTCCAGAATCTGTTCTGCAATAATCCCTGTTTTCATGGACGATTTTTCCTCGCCAGATGAGATGGCACTGGCTGCATCAGTCTCCGGTTTTATTGTTTCCGATGGCTCAGAGGATACTGTTTCTTCCAGATGCACTTCAGCTGAAGGGAAAGCCGTACATCCGGTACTGTCTGAATTTCAGCCAAATCTGCCTTTATGTACTCCGCCATCTGGTGTGCGATTTCTCTGGTATTCCCATTGGAGACAGAGTAGTAAACAACCAGTATCCTGCTCATTGGGCTTTCCCCCTTTATACGATTCGCGTTTTGCCCATATTGGTGAGCATTTCCACTGTGAAAGGATCGTAATGGTCAAAGAACAGACTCTTTCCTTCATCCAGAGTGCGGATGGCCTCCATATCTGCTTCACTCAGGGAGAAGTCAAATACATCCAGGTTCTGTTCCATCCGCTCTTTGTGAGTGGATTTTGGGATCACGACTACATCGGACTGGATCAGAAACCGCAGGGCAGTCTGTGCAGCCGTTTTTCCGTACTTTTCGCCAATTTCAACTAGTACAGGGTTGGTAAAACAGTTTTTCTTCCCTTCGGCAAAGGAGCCCCATGCCTCGTGCTGCACACCGTACTTTTTCATGTATTCGTGCGCAGTTCGCTGTTGCTGAAACACATGGGTTTCCACCTGATTGACCATGGGTGCAATTTCTGCGAACTGACACAGATCGATCAGTCGGTCCGGGTAGAAGTTGGACACGCCAATAGCCCGCAGCTTTCCCTCTTTGTATGCTTCCTCCATGGCTCGGTATGCGCCGTAATAATCTCCAAAAGGCTGATGGATCAGCATCAGGTCAAGGTAGTCGGTTTTCAGCTTGTGCAGGGATTTGTCGATGGATGCCTTTGCCTTTTCATAACTGGCGTTGGACATCCAGATCTTGCTGGTGAGGAACAATTCCTCTCTGGGTACGCCACATTTCTGGATAGCATTGCCTACCGCTTCCTCGTTTCCGTAGGACTGAGCGGTATCAATCGCGCGATACCCCACTGAGATTGCATCCAGTACACAGCGCTCGCATTCTTCGTTCGAGACTTGGAAAACGCCGTATCCCAGTTTTGGCATTTTAACGTTGTTATTCAATAATACATATTCCATCATAGATAACTTCCTTTCTGTGGTTTCACAACACCTCTCCAGGCATTGCCTGGATAATCTTTTGTTTCTGATTCTATTGTAAAGGTTTCTGTAAGGTTACAGAAGTCTCGATTCGTTATAAAGTATTAACCTTTAGCTTTCCACTAATACGAAAACAAGGTACCTGTTGAAACAGATACCCTGCCTTGTAAAATCATTCTATTGATTAGACGAATATGCCCGTTTATGGCCGGGTGTAGCGCACCCATAACACATTCGGTACAACTGTCTGCACCTCTTTAAGATGAAATGCAGTCGGTGGCCAAGATGGCAGAAAATCAACTTGGGTAAAGGAACTGACACCGTTGCCGCCGTCGGCTACCGGGGCAATGACTAGACTCAACTCGTCCACCAAATTTTCAGCCAAAAACGATCCATTGACGATCCCGCCGCCCGCCAGCATCAGTTTGTTGATGCCAAACAGTCGATGCAGTTTCTCCAAAAGCAGAGTGCAGTTCAGTCGTTTCTCGCCGGCAAACAGATAGGAAACCCCTTGATTCTGTAAATAAGACAGGTATTCTGGAGCCACCTGCTCCGTCAGCGCCTCGATCACATGGGCGGCGGGGCGGCCCTTTTTTTCGATGGACAATCCGGAATAGGCCAGCTGACCCTGTGGGTCCACTGCAACAATGAAATTGCCCATGGCCTTGCCTGTCGGGTTTACCCAATCCGCTCGGGGCGGAGTGGACATCACAGTGGGTAGCTGCCCCACCTTTCCCTCGGCATATCCCCCCAGCATGGTAGTTGTGCCGTATAAGGTGGCCTGACATCCGTAAAAACTTCGCAGTTCCCCATAGGCTTTTATCGCCGGAACTGTTTCAGGCACACCGAAAAACGTACCGTCAATCTTTCCGTCCAGAGAAGTGAGCATATGGCACACAACAAAAGGGTGTTCCATCTTATTCCTCTCCATAGACATCTTTTGCCATCCGCAGAGCCGCCCACGCCTTGGGCCAGCCAGCATAGAAAGCAAGCTGGGTCAATGCCTCGCTCATCTCGGTGGCGGTTACACCGTTGGCCTTGGCCCGCTCAATATGATGAAGAAGGGATGTATCCAGAATTCCGCTGGCCATCAAGGCGGAGACGGTAATCAGGCTACGGTCACGGGGCGAGAGCTTATCCTCTCGCGACCAAACCTCTCCAAAGAGGACATCATCGTTTAATTCCGCAAATTTAGGGGCAAATTTGCTCATGGCATCTCTGCCTGCTGTTACTTTATCCATGATAATCTCATCCTTTCTATCGGATTTATTTTAATTTAGTATATTCTGCTTCATCTCCCGGCTCCAGCCACTCGGCTTTGGAACCTGGAACGGAAATCGCTATATGGGCAAACCAACTGTCAGGAGCCGCCCCATGCCAGTGCTTTACCTCGGGCGGAATGTTAACCACATCTCCAGGGTTCAATTCCTGAGCGGATTTGCCCCACTCCTGATAATAACCCCGACCCGCCGTACAAAGAAGGATCTGACCGCCGTTATGGTGGATGTGCCAGTTGTTCCGGCAACTGGGCTCAAAGGTCACGTTGGAAACAGACACGCCCATATCACTCAGGGGGCACAGATAACTGGCCCCGCTGAAATACTGCCCGGCCACCGTGTTGGGACTGCCTTGCGGGAACAGATTGTGAAATTCCTTATTCATATCATTCGCCCCCTTATTTCAACTTGCCGCCATCGCTGAACGCATTGCCCACACGCTCACCCAACACATGGTACCCATTGTTGGCTGGCTCAAAAGAGATGGGCTGGAATTTGCTCATATCCAGCTTCCCATCGCTGTCCAGTACGCTTTCGTCAATGCTCACATTCACAATCTGACCGATGATGTTGCCGTCCTCGCTCACTTTCAGGAGTTTGCACTCCAGAGCTACCGGCAGCTCATCGATGAGGGGCGCATCCACCGATTCGCTCTTGGTGCAATGGAAGCCAGACTTCTCCATCTTTTTCGGCTCATTATTTGCGGACACCATGCCAACATAGTCCGCAGAAACCGCATGGGCAGCGTCAGCAAAACTGACGGTAAACGCTCCCTTTGCCTGGATATTCCTGGTGGTCTTATGACCAGCGCTCAGACACAGTACTACCTTGTCTGCATCGTACAGGCCGCCCCATGCGGCATTCATGGCATCAGGATTGCCGTTTTCATCATAGGTGCCGATCACAAGCACCGGCAGCGGATAAAACCAGGATTTTGTTCCAAAATTCTTACGCATTGCGAATCCCTCCTTATTTCTGCTCGTCTACAGGCGGAACCATTTCCGCATACTTCTTCAGCATTTCCGGTGTACTGGTGTAATATCGCTTCTGCTTGTCCAAAGCAGTGATTTTAGCCATTTCATCATCTGTCAACGCAAAGTCAAACAGGTTGAAATTGTCTTTGATATGGGCCGGGTTCTTGGAGCCAGGGATCACGATATTGCCGGCCTGAATGTGCCAGCGCAGGATGATCTGGGCATTGCTCTTGCCATACTTTTTGCCAAATTCCGTGAACAACGGTTCCTGGATCAGCGCCTTGTCTCCATGACCCAGAGGATACCATGCCTGGATGACGATGCCTTCTTTATCCAGAAATGCCTTCAGTTCCTTCTCCTGCGAGTAGGGGTGCACCTCTGTTTGGAGCACGGCAGGCTTTACCTCGCAGATGTCCAGAATCTCCTGCACCTGCTCCGGGGTAAAGTTGGAAAGGCCAATGGCGCGCACCTTGCCCTCTTTGTAGGCTTTCTCCATAAGCCGGTAACCTGCGACATAATTGCCTGCGGGCTGGTGGATCAGCAGCAGGTCAATGTAGTCGGTTCCCAGGCGCTGGAGCGTCTTTTCTACCGCATCTTCCTGCTCATAAAAACTGGGCCACAGTTTGGTTTCCAGAAAAATCTCATCTCTCGGAATCCCAGATTTCCTCATAGCCCGGCCAACGGCTTTTTCGTTCACATAGGCATTGGCCGTGTCAATCAGGCGGTATCCGCACTGAAGAGCGGAGAGGACGGATGCCTCCGCTTCATCCGGAGTAAGCAAAAAGGTGCCAATGCCTGCCATGGGCATTTTGATTCCGTTGTTCAAAGTTGCGTATTCCATAAATAAATCCTCCTAAAAAGTGATTGCTTGTTTGTACCGATACAAACAGTGTTTACCAAAATTTGTGGCTGGCGGTTCAATACACCAATGCCGTAAAGGAAAAAGTGACCAACTTCCACCGTTTTTCATCCTGGGTGTACACTTCCGTCACCATAAAGTGGTGAGTGGTTTCCTTCCCGTCCAGCAGTAGGCTGTAATCGCAGTCAGTAAGCACCACTCCGGTATCTCCAAACAACTCAGCCTTCTGACTGTGGAAGGTAATATTCGTAGGTTGAAAGGCCCCACTGGTGTAAAATTCGATTTCCTTGTCCAGTTTGCAGGTGATGCCAATATGGACAAAGTTGCAGTCAGGATGAGCACAGGCTCGCATCCCCACTTCGTCGGCGTGTTCCATAGCTTCCCAAAACTGCCGAGATATATCAAGTAGCGTTTCGTTCATGAGTATACTCCTTCCGTTTATTTTAAAGGCGTTCCACCGAATACCGCAGACATATCCATATGATCCAGTGCGTCGTCCAGAGCGCGCACCTCACTGGGCGTCAGAAAAACAGATGCGGCCCCAGCATTTTCTTTCATGCGATCTTCCTTGCGAGTGCCAGGGATGGGTACAATCCACGGGTGCTTACACAACATCCAGACCATGGAGATCTGGGCCGAGGTTGCTCCTTTTTCCGCAGCCATATCTGCGAGCAGTTTCAAAAGTGCGGCATTTTGGTCCACAGCTTTGTCAGTGAACTGGGGCATAGCAGCACGGTAGTCGGTGGCGGCATCAAAGCGCTGCCCCTTGTCATATTGCCCGGTGAGGAAACCATTGGCCATAGGGGAAAAAGCCACCAGGCCCACGTCCAATTCTTCCAAAATGGGGAATAACGGTTCATAATGCCGTGCCATCATAGAGTATCGGTTCTGTACCGCCGTCACCGGGCACACGGCATGAGCCCTCCGCAGGTAGTCTTCATTTGCCTCCGAGATGCCCCAGTGAGTAATTTTGCCTTCCTGGATCAGATCAGCCATCACCTCCGCCACAGTTTCCGGCTCTACGTTGGGGTCGATTCTGTGCTGGAAATACAGGTCAATGTGATCGGTTCCGAGCCGTTTCAAAGATCCTTCCACAGATTTGCGGATGGTCTCCGGGCGGGAATCCGCCACCAGAGGCAATGGAACCTTTCCGCTCTCCTGGTCAAACCGCAGGCCAAATTTCGTGGCGATTACCGTATGATTCTTTACATCTGCCAGTGCCTTGCCCACCAGCGTTTCATTTACATGGGGGTCGGCGGCGGTACCGTACACCTCAGCGGTATCAAAAAAAGTATAGCCCAAGTCAAAGGCGCGACGGATTAGACGGACAGCCTCTGCTTCCTCCGTAGGCGCACCGTAGGCATGAGAAAAGCCCATGCACCCCAGGCCTACAGCAGATACGTTCAAATCAGTGCCAAGTGTTCTCATCTGCATCATCTTTCTCTCCTTTGTGATTCTATTGTAATCCATTGCGAAAAAAAACAGAAGTCTCCATTGGTTATGGAGTGATAAGTCAAAGGTTTTAGCTTCTTCGGATTCCGGTATATTTCCTTGAGATTTTCAGAAAAGAGCAGGCTCTCCCCGAAAGCGGAAGAACCTCCTGCTATACGGATAGTCATGAGGCAACCCGTGTTGTTAGTTATCATCTACATCTTCCGGCATAGTGAAATAGGCGATCAGAATATTGCTATCTGAGTTGGGACTGACTGTTTCCTGCTTCATGGTATTGGAAGAGGACTGTGTTGCATCCGAATCTGTTTCCGGGGGCTGGACTGTGGAAGATTCTGTACTTGAAACCTGGTCAGGCCCCGAAGTCTCGCTGCTGCAAGCGGAAAAGCTTAAAAGAAGTATTCCTGCAAGAAAAAAGGGAAAAATACGCTTCATGGGGGTCCTCCTTTCTGATTGTTATGACAGGCTCAGGCTATCCAGCCATTCCTGCACATCGCCCTCACTAACGCTGGAACGGAAACGCATTCCTTCCTGCCAGTCTCCGGTTCCGGCCAGTTCTGCCAGCAGTTGTCCGCTTTCACCCAAACCGGAGCTTGCCGAAGTGGCAAATGGAATCACTGTTTTGCCGGTAAAGTCATTCGCTTCCGCAAACGTATCCACCGGCCATGCAGCAATTCCCCACCAGATGGGATAATAAAATGTAGCCAGTTCCCCTCATGCGTTGATTTTACTGGGTTTAACTGTATACA
>ENA-OPWD01001606-OPWD01001606.1-human-gut-metagenome-genome-assembly--contig:-NODE-1606-length-15103-cov-7.239168_pt1 | contig 15103 bp, 8 predicted proteins | sample MGYA00241502_ERZ501996 | MGnify/ENA primary metagenome ERZ501996 (study PRJEB25962, sample SAMEA2042011) | human gut metagenome | biome: human gut; feature: human-associated habitat; material: faeces... | reverse complement strand
ATTGCCAAACCCGGTTTCCTAGCACAAACTTGCCGGCAGTGCTGCCAAAAAGTCCCGTCGATTGGCGGCATTGGGGTCAGGGGATTTCCCCTGCAAGTGGCGTTTTGACATCAAAATGCGATGCTTGCGCCACCAAAGGTCCCGCATTGCGGGACCTCTGGCGGTCTCTCCGCCACGGGCGGGGTTTTCTCTTAATGGAGAGCAGACCGTCTCTGTATAGCACTTATGTTTTGAAAAAATGGGTCTGGCCCCAATTTTCTAACAAACATTTTTATCGTCTCTGAGAAATTTAACGGCCGGACTGAATTTTCAATTTCTCTTATGCTTTCCGATCGATCCCTTGGTGATATTCATTTAAGATACCGGGCTTAACTGGCTTTCCCCAATTCCAAGACGGGTCCCGCTGATGCACATATTCTCCCAAACGCTTAGCCTCTTGTATACTGATTTGATTTAATGTCCATCCGGCAGCGGCTCTTTCTTCAGGAGGCAACGACATAATATAGTTTTTTATAACTTGGCTTTCAACTTCTCCATCACTCATTCCGCCGTTGTTTTTCATGTTCTCAAACACCAGTGCTCTGATCCTGTTCGCAACGTCCTCGTCAACAGGAACGATCCGACGGAAATCCGTCCGACCTGTAATATCCATTCCTTCTGGGCAATATGGGTTCACGTGGTCCTTTGGAGGCAGAGAGCCGTTGGGAAGGTTTTGCGTAACGCCTTGCCGCCTGTACCTGTCCGCTGGTCGTTATTACCTGACGGAATGATTTAGGCTGGATTATTTCCGATTCTACTCCAGCTGCTTTCGCTTTTTCCGGAGCCAGGATTATCTCATCGGAATGTCCGGCTGCCATCTCTGCCTCGTGGTTATGTCCTTCGTGGTTTTCACTCGCATGATCGTGTTCCTCATGCTCGTGATCATGGCCTTCATGATCATGATTATGTGCTTTTTCCGTTTCATGACTATGCCCCTCATGGTCATGTTCCGATTTACTGTTGCAAGAGCCTAAAAGAAATAATCCCAAGACTCCCATAAAGATAAGTTTCTTCATGATGATATAATTTGTTCTTACTTTTTTATTAAATACAAAATTAGCGTAAAGAAAATGCAACAAAGTTGCGGATAAAAAGATAAACTTTCTATCTGTTAAGCAAGAACATCGCAAGGAGGAGCACGCAACCCCTTTACGTGGGGAAGACACGTAGAATGCAGTTTTTCTAAATAGTAATTATAAGGTAATGTGTTGTGTTCTGTCAACCGCAATGAAAGCGCCAATACATCCGTCACCGTATATAACAGCAAACAAAACGAATAATCAGGAGAAACACTGTCTTGAGCCCGATCCGGAGTTACACTTTTAAACTTGGTCACGCATCCGGCATTACATGTATGATTCTCATCGGAACTATTATGCTGCTGATGCTGTACAGAACATTGACAGCCGCACAAAGTCATATCATGCTGCAAGCAAAGGATTTCCCGGTGATGATGATGAGGCAGAACAGATGCAGTCAACATGATTATGCTGACCAACATTAATACCCATGCTATATATCGTCTCCGTTTCATCGGGCACAAAAATAGGTGTTTATCATGTAAATTCCAAAAAGAAAGCATGGTAAATGCCGAATTCTCAGCAATTACCATGCTTTCTTATTATCTTTTACATACAAAGCTTACCAAATAGAGACACGTTTTTCAGGAGCCAAATACATAGGATCCCCCTCTTTAATGCCAAAAGCATCATACCATGCACCAATTTGAGGGAGTGCTCCGTTCACACGCCATCTGCCCAATGAATGTGGATCAGACTTTGTTTGCAAACGAATCTGCTCGTCGCGGATATTGCCAGCCCACACTCCGGCGTATGACAAGAAGAAGCGCTGTTCCGGAGTAAATCCGTCTTCTACTGGTAGCGGAGCATCTTTTGTCGCATTCTTGAACGCCTGGAAAGAAACCTGCAAACCACCATGATCGGCTATATTCTCACCTAAAGTCAAAGAACCGTTGGCATTGAGTCCCGGCAAAACCTGAATGCTATCAAAGAAATTCACCATTACCTGAGCACGTTCTTCAAAACGTTTGGCATCTTCGGCTGTCCACCAATCTTTCAAATTACCATCCTTATCGAACTGACGTCCCTGATCATCGAATCCATGAGTCATTTCATGACCGATAACCACGCCAATAGCTCCATAATTAAATGCATCATCAGCATTCATATCAAAAAACGGATATTGAAGAATACCCGCCGGAAAACAAATCTCATTCGTGGTCGGATTATAATATGCATTGACAGTCTGCGGAGTCATTCCCCATTCATCTCTGTCAACCGGCTTTCCTGCCTTGGATAACATATAATCCAGTTCGAATTCTGTAGCACGCTTCACATTGGCCCAATAAGAATCTTTTTCAATATTCAAACCGGTATAATCCCTCCACTTATCAGGATAGCCTACCTTTACATAAAAAGAATTCAACTTCTCAATAGCTTTAATCTTTGTGCTGTCACCCATCCATTCCAAATTCCGGATACGTTCTCCCAATGCGGTCTGCAGATTCTTTACCAACTGCACCATACGTTCTTTTGCGGCTGCCGGAAAATATTTCTCCACATACATCTGACCTACCGCTTCACCCAGTACCCCATTCACAGTACTTACGGCACGCTTCCAACGAGGTTGGTTAGCCTGTTTACCGGATAGTGTTTTTCCATAAAAATCAAAGTTTTGTGCTACCAAATCATCACTCAAGTAACCGGCAGCCCTGTCTATCAGATTCCATTGCATATAAGCGATCTGATTTTCAACCGGCAAGCTATTGATAATTTTCTCAACCTCTTTAATCGGCTCCACTTGAGAAACACTCAGTTCAGTCACCCCTTTCACGCCTATACCATTCAAGAAAGCATCCCAGTCAATGCCCGGAATCTCTTTCTTTAATTCATCCAAAGACATTTTATGATAATTGGCCGCAGGGTTACGCTGTTCCACCGCACTAAAAGAAGCTTTTGCAATACGGGTTTCGATATCCATTACAGCCTCCATTTTCTTTTTAGCGGCAGCCTCATCAAAACCAGCCAATTGGAACATCTTTACAATATGTTCCTTATACTTATTACGGATATTGACAGTCACATCATCATTGTCCAGATAATATTCTTTTTCACCCAGACTGATACCCCCTTGATACAATTGAAACAAATTGCTCTTGCTGTCCATGATATCGGCACCCACATAGAAACTGAAATAAGGGAATACACCGCTATGAGCCAGTTCCGCCATCAAAGGAACTATTTCCGATTTATCCTTCACTGAAGCAATCTTTTCCAAATCAGCTTGAATAGGAGTTACTCCATCCGCATTCAGTTTCACACTATCCATAGCCAGATTATAGATATCCCCTATTTTCTGACCTATTGTACCTTGCGCATTCTGCCCGGCAGCAATTTCCACAATCAATCCTTTCAGTTGTTCCCGATTATTTTCAGCAAGCATATCGAATGAGCCAAAACGGGAATATTCATTGGTCAGAGGGTGTTTCTTCATCCATCCGCCACAAGCATACTGATAAAAATCAGCTCCTTGAACAGCCGTAGTGTCCAAATTTGTCAAGTCTATACCCGAAGTCATGACGGCTTCCTTTTTACTGTCGCATCCGGCAGCTACTGCCAGAGCCAATACAGCCATTGGTAAATAATGTTTTGCTTTCATTTGTTCTATATATATGATACATACTTTAACTTCCCTGCATCTCTTCTAATTCCATAGAAACGGTTTCCCATTCTTCTACCGTCTGATCCAAGTCCTTTTTCAGTTTCTGATGCTTTTCATACAAAGCCATATCCGATGCACCTTCGGGAGTAGCCATATCAGCTTCCACCTCGCCAATCTCAGTTTCCAGCTTTTCTATTTTCTGTTCACAATCCGCAATTCGTTTCTCCAATTTACGAATTTTCTTATTCAATTCCTTTTGCGCCTCATAAGATAATTTGTTCTCACTGACCGTTTCGGGTTCTTCCTTTTTAGTGGCAGACACAGTAGGAGAAGCCGAAAGCTGCAACTCATTCAGACTCTCTATTTTCTTTTTCTGTAAAAAATCATAAATGCCGCCAATGTGTTCTTTTACTACTCCACCTCCGAATTCATAAACTTTGGTCACCAGTCCATCCAAGAACTCACGGTCATGAGAAACAACAATCACCGTTCCATCAAATTCCTTGATAGCTTCTTTCAATACATCCTTTGAGCGCATATCCAGATGGTTGGTAGGTTCGTCCAAAATAAGGAAATTCACCGGTTCTAACAAAAGTTTTATCATGGCAAGACGACTCCGCTCCCCACCCGACAGTACCTTTACTTTTTTATCAGAAGCCTCGCCTCCAAACATGAATGCTCCCAGAATATCACGAATTTTTAAACGAATATCCCCTTTTGCCACATAATCAATCGTATCAAAAACACTCAGATTTTCATCCAGCATCTGAGCCTGATTCTGAGCAAAATAACCAATCTGTACGTTGTGCCCGATGGTCAGTTTACCTTCGTATGGGATTTCGTCCATTATACATTTCACCAAAGTGGACTTACCTTCCCCGTTCTTTCCGACAAAAGCCACCTTCTCACCTCTATTAATAGTCAAAGTCACATCGTGGAAAACAAGATGACTGCCGTATACTTTCTTCACCCCGTCACAAATGACCGGATAATTGCCGGAACGCATGGCAGGCGGAAACTTCAACCGTAAGGCTGAATTATCTTCATCATCAATTTCAATAGGAACTATTTTTTCCAATTGCTTGATGCGGCTCTGCACCTGGACAGCCTTGGTAGCCTTATAACGGAAACGCTCTATGAAATCTTCCGTATCCTGAATTTGCTTCTGCTGGTTCTCGTATGCACGCAATTGCTGCTCACGACGTTCTTTGCGCAATACCACAAACTCATCGTAAGCCACTTTATAATCATAGATATGCCCGCAAGATATTTCAATCGTACGATTGGTCACATTATTAATAAATGCGCGGTCGTGACTCACCAATACAACGGCCCCCGCACTTGTCTTCAAAAAGTTTTCCAACCATTGAATGCTTTCTATATCCAGATGATTGGTAGGCTCGTCCAACAGCAACACATCGGGCCGTCGCAACAGCAACTTGGCCAACTCTATACGCATACGCCATCCACCACTGAACTCAGATGTAGGACGGTTAAAATCCTCCCGGCTAAATCCCAACCCCATCAATGTACGTTCTATCTCAGCTGTATAATTGGTACCTCCCATCATCAGAAAGCGTTCATTGTCATGTGTGAATTTCTCAATCAGTTTATGATAGTTTTCTGAATCATAGTCTGTTCTATCCGCCAATTCCTGATTCATTCTCTCAATACTAGCCTGCAAGTCAAAGATATGTTCAAAAGCCATCTCCGCCTCTTCCATCACAGTATGTTTATCACTCAGAATCATGACTTGAGGCAGATAGCCTATCGTCACATCACGCGGAACAGAAACACTACCTGAAGTAGGCGCCTGTATTCCTGCCAATATCTTAAGCATAGTAGACTTACCGGCCCCATTCTTCCCGACCAGCGCAATACGATCTCTCTTATTGATAACGTATGACACGTCCTCAAACAGAGGCGTTACTCCAAACTCTACTTTCAAATTATCTACTGAAACCATTCGTTTTTATCCTTTTGCAAAAGTGGCAACAAATATACGGTTTTATATGTAAAAAAGATAAAATACAAGTAAATAAAAAAGGTCCTTATCCTTAACAAATAGGATAAAAGTATTAAAACGTGTTAGAGAACATATTTTTTTAGTTGTTTTATTTGCAAAATTCACTAAAGTCCGTACCTTTGCAATGTGTTTTTCATAGTATTAGATTTAAGGTTAACAAAGGTTGGAGCAAGGCGTTGCTCCTTTTTTTATGTCTACATTTTCGAGAAGAGATTTTTTCACTTTATACTTTACTCCTGCTAATTTCAAACTAGAACTTAATGACTAACTTCCTCGGAGAGCTAAATAACGACTTCACCATTTGTTGGTAACATCGTAAGCTCCCAAGAGTCTGTGCAAAACCTTAGAAGCTATATTTAATTGTCACCTATTTTTTATATATTTATGGAAAGAAACTAGACAACATATCTATAAACTACATAGTAGGAGAAAACAGAAATCAAATTCAAATGATACCTCTCGACCAATTGATTGCTCCAAATTCTTGGGCAAGGATTATCAATTTATTTATGGATATCTTGCCTATAAATGAGCTTGGGGTTAAACATGTCAAACTTCAATAAAAGGAGCCTACCGTATAATCCTGCAACATTACTAAAATTGTATTTATATGGTTATAAGTATTCAATAAGGTCATCAAGAAAACTGGAGTACTCCTGTAAGGTAAATGTGGAATTATGATAGCTATTAGGAGGCTTAACGCCCTCTTTTCGGACAATCGCTTATTTCAAAAAAAATAATGCGAAGGCTTTTAGAAAAATCTTTAAATAGAATCATAAATTGAGGACCAAACCTCAAATATCTAGGAATGGTCCTCGATCTATTCGAACTTCAATACTTAAATAAAACCTCTGCCTTTTTAACAAACATCTCTTATAAAACTCTTTTTTTCATTGAATTTACTTGAGATCCATTTCTGAATTTGATGGCAATATACGAATATCAAAAATATCTCCTGTCATATTCTTTAATCTAGCGGCAATTTTCAATGTTATATTTTTCTTACCACGGGTCAATTCAAAAGGAATAGGAATATATTTTGCATAATTCTTCGTGACCAACCCTTCATCACCTAGACTACGCACAAATGATTTAATCACCTGTCCATCTATCAACAAATCAAAAGCAAATTCATCCTGATCATTCCCCCGAAACGCAATATAAAGTGTCTGCTCCTTATCTGGAAGTGATGCTAAATTATACATAAAATATCCTCCATTGACTGCACGACGCCATGATGAAATATAATCATATTTTCCTGTAATATTACTCACCTGCTCTATCTTGTGCATTCGTTCAGAATCAGTATCTCCTATACAAATAGCATCTACATTTATCGTTCCTAAATTTTGATTCATATTGACATAATAGCTACCATCCCAAACTGTTTTTATATACTCTTCTTTGTCATCAACATGAATCATGTAAATAGCATATCGACTAAAATTTATCCTATTGTAAGGAACCAATTTTACAGATTTTCCTTCTTTCGGATTATAGATAAATAATAATTCCTTCCCAACTACTCGTCTGATATTACCTTTTATTTCATTCAATGTTCCAAACAAAACAGGAGTATCTGACATAGGAATCATTACATTACTAACAGTTTTACGCTCATGTCGGAATTCTTCTTTCCCAATATTAGTATTGTCTATTTTAGTCGCTAACACAATAGGCCCGTAAGTCATAGCAAGATATCTTTCACTATTTTTTAAAGGTACAATTTCTAATAGAGGTGTAAATGTCACTTTAATTTCATCCCCATCTGACCATTCACGTGATATTGTAACATAACCTTTTTCTGATTTTATGCCTTTCACAATTTTATTATTTACTCTCACAACCATACTTTTATTTTTGATCCAAAAGGGGATCCGTATTTTTAAATCTATTTGTTGTGTAGATGAAGACTTTATAGTAAGTAATGTCTGATCTTCGTCAGGAAAATTAGTAGATTGAGTAATCATAATGTTCTTTTCATTCCAGTCCAACGTTGATGCTATAAACATATTTACATAAAGTGAATTATCTTTATGTGCATAAATCATTTTCGCAAACTTTGCTGGAGCTTCAAATCCCGTACCTGTACAACACCAAAATGAATGATACCTTGTTCCATATATTTTATAATGACCAGGCCGCATAGGAGTATAATAAACACACATTCCTTCTTCCGGGTCATAATTAGCTAAAATATGATTATAAAGTACACGTTCATAATAATCAATCCTATCTACTCTGCCATCAGTTTGATAAAGACTTTCAGTCAATCGCATCATATTAACTGAGTTACATGATTCTGGACCACCATATTGTGGTATTTTCTTTTCAAACATACTTTCCTCGAAAAAATGCTCTCCAGTACTATTTCCACCATTTATCCATGTATGCTTTTGAACAACAATATCCCAAAAACGAGTAGCAGCATCATTGTAAGCCTTATTATTCGTATATCGATAAACTGCATTAAAACCTGTAAATTTAGGTATTTGTGTATTAGCATGCCAACCGTTCAGTATATCCTCTCCTTTGGAAAGAGGTACCCACATATCCTCATCATTTAATTTTTTAGCCCATTCTAAATATTTCTTATCTCCAGTTATCTTATATACGTCTATATAAGATTCATTAATAGATCCATGTTCACATACCAACATTTTTTGAATGTTCTCATGATTCAATTTATCTAATACCTCATAACCAAACCAATCTGCCATCCCCATTAATATTCTTTTAGCATCTTGTATATGACATCGCTTATAAACTCCATAAAGTCCTAGCATAATTTTATTCATAATATACACAGGTTCCCAAGTTTGGTTGATTAGAGGATTGGATGTCGTAAAATCTCCATCAATCATATCTTCAAACACTTGCTTACCATTAACAGTAGCTAATAAATAACCATCTCCATGAGCTTTTTGACAAAGCAGTAACTCATTGACAATATAATTTAATCTATCAAGAATCATTTTATCATTTGTTGTCTGATACATCATAGACATGGAGGACATATAAAAACCAAGAATATGTCCAGCTAATGGTCCGCCTCCCCACACATCTTCTGATTCCCAAAAAGGATAGGGTTGAGCTTTAGGAGTCAATCCTGCCTCACGTCTAAACCAAGATAACAATCTATCTGGCTCCAACGTTAAAAGATATTGATGATCTAAATCCTGAATATGCTTAAAGTACTTGTCCGTAATTCGAACCTCACTCAATGAAAAAAGATCTATTCTATTTTTAGATAAAGGCTTAGTAGTTCCCCACATATAAACATTTGATATGCAGGACATCACAATTACAAACAATAATATTTTATATTTTTTCATGTCAATATTTATTATATATTTTCAAGTTGAGAACAAAAATCAATTACTTTTGCAAATAATTCGGATTTTGAGTTAATTTTGGATTTGAAGTTAAAACAACCTCTGGTATAGGGAAAACACTACGGTAATCTCCTTTAGGCTTATGTGACAACCAACTTTTTTTAGTAAACAAACCAAAACGAATCATGTCCCTTCTTCGGTGAGCCTCCCAAACAAATTCCCACCCCAACTCATCATACAATCGTCCGAACTCAACCGGGTCTTGATTACCTGGATCTACAATATGATATTTCTCTACATAACCATATTGATAAATAGAATTAGCTTTAAGTTGCTCATCCGTAACCATTATTTTTTCTGGATGATCTCTAAAAGCTCGTTCCCTAACCTGAGAAACCAAAGCACCAGCCCCCGGCTGCCCCGTTCGCAGTAAACACTCTGCTTTCATCATCAACACCTCAGCAAAACGGAAAAAAGGGAAATCAGTATCAGAAGAAGAAGGAGTCTGAGGAGCGACCTCAAATTTATTCATGCGCCACCCCTCAAATTCTTTTACATAACTAGCATCAGGTATCTCTTTTACAATGATAAAATCCTCACCTATATTATCATAAATCCCCTTTAGTATTTCACCGTTACTACTATATTGTGCTCCTCTAAGCCATGTATCATCTATACGACTATCATCTTCATCATAAGTATCAGCAAACTGAGTTATTGCCATTGTTGTTCCACTTCCCCAAGGAGTTGCTTCCAAATTAAATTTATCTTTTAACTGAGCTTGCCAAGAACGCATATGCATATCATTTCCTGTTGCAATAATTTTATCATAAGGTACTGCTAAAATAATTTCTTTTGAAGACTCAACTCCAGATGATCTGAATGAATCTTTAAAATTTTGAGAGAGCATACAAGGGCTATTATTGATTATATCGTTACATTGTACAATACAATCCTCCCAATGAGCCGTTCCTGTATACACTTCAGCGTTCAAATACACATTCGCCAACAATGTCTTTGCCGCCCATTTATTAAATCGTCCATACATAGCACCTCCTTGCTCCTCGCTTAAATAAGGTATAACTTCAATCAGTTCTTTTACTATAAAATCAAAGATTTCCTTACGAGAACTTTTTTCTGGCATTTCATCTGATGTAGTAATTACCAAAGGAGCATCTCCAAAATTATCACATATCAACCAATAATAAAAAGCTCTAGCTGCTCTTAGTTCCATTATTCCTTGTTCCTTTGCCTCCAAAGAAGGAGCGGGTACTTTACCACTCTCAATCAATTCTATAGAATAATTAGCAAATAAAGCTCCCCGATACATCCAATCCCAAAATTCTTTAATATTAGCCAGCTCAGAATTCCAATCATGATAATGAAAATGCATATATTGGCCACCATCATACCAACCTGTGGCAGTAGGAGGAGATACTATTGCATCTCCAGTCACTTCATTCGCTGTCCAAAATCCCGTATGGCTAAACACTCCACGTAAAGGTGAATATACACTTGAAACCACAGATTTAAAATCTTTTACCGTATATTCATAACTATCCTGTGTTATTGAAGAATATACTTTTTCTGTTAAATCATTACTACAACATGACATTATTCCCGCCAAGCTTATAGAAGTAACTATACCTACTATCTTATTTATTGTTTTCATAATATTTAGAATTTAAATGACATACCAATTGTATAAGTTCTAGCCGAAGGATATCTATAACGATTATCTATACCTGGATACATTCCGTTTACAGGAGTTTCCGGATCTATACCACTATATCCAGTAATAACAGCAAGATTAGAAACAGAACCAAAAAAACGAATATTTTTCAACCAATTCCATCTTGTATTCCAAGTATAGCCTAAAGTCAGATTATCAATCTTCCAATAGTCACCATTTTCAATATGATAACTTACGTAAGCCAGTGGTTGATCTACAGCAAGAGGACGTTTCCCAAAGACAGGATCAAAAGCTTTCTCCATTACATTCCATCCTGCAGTAAACATAGCAGGTACCCCATGAAAAGCAGCAGCCGAATTCCATATTTGAAAACCAAAAGCCCCACGCATTGTAAGACTTAAATCAAAATTTTTATATCCAAAAGTATTATTCCAATTCACATAATGTTTCGGCAAGCCATTACCTAATACTTTTTTATCAGAAGGAAGCGCATCATTTATAGATTTTGGGGTTCCATCTTCACCCTCTATTATCCAATGCCCATCATCATCTATATCAATAGACTTATATCCCCAAAAATTACCGAAAGGTTGCCCCTCTTGTATTCTGTGTGTTGCCTGCCACATAGGAGATCCCGTTGTCCCCGTATCTAAATATGTACTTGCAACAAATTTACCAGAAAGTGTCACTAATTTATTTGCATTACTAGAATAGTTTATATTTGTTACCCATTGAAAATCTTTTGTTGAAACAGGCGTTACCTGTATAGAAACTTCTACCCCTGTATTACGTATAGACCCTCCGTTAGCTTGTATTGTAGGAAATAAATATGGAGGTGAAGGAACATTATATTCCCAAATCAAATCCTTAGTCGTTCTTCTATAAAAGTCAATGCTTCCGGTTAACCGATTATCAAAAAAGCCAACATCTAGGCCAACATTAAGTTCCTCTTTCTTTTCCCAACGGAGATCTGGATTCGTATTGGAACTAGGATGAACAGACTTAATCCAAGTGCCATCATAATATGCATAATCATTAAAATTAATCGAACGAAGAGACATATAAGGAGAATATGGTTCCGTACCTGTAATACCAAATCCCGCACGTATTTTCAATGCAGAAAGAGATGACACATCCTTTAGAAAATTCTCTTCCACTATATTCCATGCTACAGATACAGCTGGAAAAGTTCCCCACTTATAATTCTTACCAAATTTAGTAGATCCCTCCTGTCTTATACTAGCAGATAAAATGTATTTTCCTTTATAATTATAATTCAAACGAGCAAAATAAGCAATCAACAAATTCTCCCTTTTCTCCGAATCTTCATTAGCTTTTCCATCACGTAAAGCTTGACCTTCACTCATATTATTATATGTATAATCATCTGAAGGAAAATCCCAATTTTGCATCCAATAATCTTCATACCCACTTTTCATCCAACTATACCCTCCCAACAAAGTAAAATTATGATCTTTAAATAATGTCTTATTGTATTGAACTGTCAATTCAGATAATGTTTCATATGTAGATTGTGTACCACGAGATGCATATCCATTCTTACCATTTTTAGTAGTTGAAGAATGTTGCTTCGTTTCATAATATCCTCGGATCTGATTAAAAATATTTTTAGATGCAGTATATTTAATATTTAATCCTGCAATAGGAGTAAATGCCAAATTAGCAAACATTCTTAAAGCAGTTTCCTTATTCTCTCCCTCTGTTTCCCATAAAAGAGCCAACGGATTTAAATAATCATTAATAGGTCTCTCTTTCCAATTTCCATTTTCATCTCTAACAGGATCTGTAGGATTAAATTGAATCGCTCCTGCATAAACATCTGTTTTATATCCACCACCATCTGCACCATCAAAATATTTTTTTAGAGAACCATTCAACCCTGCATTAATACGCAATTTATCATTAAACATGCGATGAGTAACCTCAATGCGTGGATAAATGATCTGGTTGTCCGAACGTTGAATTATACCCTCCAAACTCCTATATTCAAGACTTGCCAAATAATTAGTTGTCTGACTTCCTCCTCTTAAACTTACATTATATACTTGTGAAATAGGAGTACGAGTTATTTCATCCAACCAATCCACATCACCACCATAATCAGTCGCACCACCATACCCTCCTTGAGCTACTTTCTCACGATATTGACCTGCTGTCATCATTGGCAACTTTTTCACGATCTGTTGAATAGAAATATAAGCATTCACATCTACTGTTGTTGGCATTTCCCCATTTACATGTTTTGTAGTAATAAGAATAACTCCATTAGTACCACGTGTACCATAAATAGCTGCTGCCGAACCATCTTTTAATACATCTATTTGTGCTATCTCATCAGGAGAAACAGAATTTAATGCTCCAGGAATTCCATCTATGAGAATTAACGGAGTGGTGTTTTGCCCTAATGTTGTGATACCACGCAAAGATAATTGGGAAGAAGAAAGAGGATTGGCATCTGGGGTTATAACAGCTAGTCCCGGAACTTGTCCACGAATCATCTGAGCAGCATCTGGAGAAGGGACCTTCAAAAAATTCTCTGATTTTACAGTGGCAATAGAACTAGCGACCTCCCCTTTCCGCTGTGTTCCATAACCAATAACAACAACTTCATCTAATAATTCAGAATCTTCTTTCAAAATAACTGATAAAGCCTTACCTCCCTTCTGTACTTTCAACTGTTGAGATTTAAATCCAATATATGATATATCTAATAAGGCATTTTCCTGAACTTCCAGCATAAAAATTCCATCAATATCTGTAATAGTACCATTTGAAGTCCCTTTTTCTTTAACTGTTGCTCCAACCACAGGGGCTCCATTTACATCTTTTACAATACCACTAATTTTAATTTTTTGTTCATTCGCTACTTTTAGTTCCTGAATTCTTTTAATAACAATATTCTTCCCTTGTATTTCATAAGAAACATTTTGTCCTTTCAAAATCTGATTAATAGCTTCATCCAATTGATTAGCATCTATTGTTACCATCTTCCGAATATCCAAATCTCCAGCAATATACACAAATGAGAAACCACTTTTAGTTTGTAATTCCATCATCGCCTTTTTCACTGAAACATCATTCATTTTCAACGATATAAGTTGAGAGTACACACTTAAATTTAGGCATAATACAGCCCCGACCATCAAGATGGCCCTCCTTTTGTAATTCATAAATTTAGAATTTAAAAAATTAAAAACTTTTGTAGGAAGGCGATTTTAAGAAATATTTTTATTACTTTTGTCACATTCCTCAAAAAAGATCTCACATTTGACATTTTGAGGGAATAATATGGAAGCCGGGAGATTTCGCAGATCTTCCGACTTTTTTATATCCAGTCTTCCCACCCTTATTTTACGTACTTCTATTCATAGTTCTTTTTATTTAAGATTAGACAAATAGTTAATATAAAATTATTTCTTTATCATTTAAAGTATAATGTACCTTTTCCGTTGCTGATAATGCCTCCAGAATATCTCTAACACTTTGACCGTTTTTATTAAAATTTCCATAAAAACGAATTTTTTTTAAAGCATCATTAGCAAATTTAATTCGAACGCCATAATTACGTTCCAATATTTGTGCTACTTCTGGTAAAGGTATTTCATCAAAGAAAAGTCTACCGGTTATCCATTCTATATTTATTCCATCCCTTTTCCATTCTTTTTTCATAGTCTTTACTCTTTTATCTAATATCACCTGTTCATTAGGTAATAATAATAATTCCTCCTCTCTCTGAAGCTGATTATTTAAAACAATTCTTCCTTCTAACAGAGACACAACAACTTCTTTATCTTCAGGATAATCTCTAAAATTAAATTTAGTTCCAAGTACTCTTACTTGTAACTCTTTTGTTTTCACATAAAAAGGCATTTCAATATTACGAGCAACCTCAAAATAACCTTCACCTTGTAACTCAACATCACGATTGTATACTCCAAAATTTTGTGGATAAATAATACGTGATCCAGCATTAAGTATCACTATAGTACCATCTGGCAAACGGAGTCTTGTTTGTGATCCTATAGGTGTTTCCACCTCTATCCCCGTTTCCGTTAAAACATTTTTAAGATTACTTTTACCCCTCCAATACGAGAAATAAGAGATAAAACCTATTATTGATATAAAAGCCACATATTTATAGACTATTTTCCATCTTAGCCTCTTCCTCATCATCTTGTTCTTTTGATATGTATCCACCCGTTTCCTAAATAACTGGAAAGCCTCATCTTTATTATATATAGAGTTTTTCATATCACTTATGGCAGAAAACCAAATTTCTTGCCGCTGCATAAAATACTTTTCATTTTC
>ENA-OPWD01001586-OPWD01001586.1-human-gut-metagenome-genome-assembly--contig:-NODE-1586-length-15276-cov-2.111031_pt1 | contig 15276 bp, 17 predicted proteins | sample MGYA00241502_ERZ501996 | MGnify/ENA primary metagenome ERZ501996 (study PRJEB25962, sample SAMEA2042011) | human gut metagenome | biome: human gut; feature: human-associated habitat; material: faeces... | reverse complement strand
CCCGTGCCTCTTTTTCGTTTTACAATAAACAAAGCTATAAAACATCTATTTTCATTGTTAATGGCAGAACATATGATAACCACAGAGAAGGCAAAGCCCGGCTGTGACAATAATGACCACATTCTCCTGTATCAGCATGCCGATCACAATTCCTATCCCTATGCAGAAAATCATCAATCCCAGAAGTCTTCCCACACTCTTACCCTCATCTTATGGTCTCATAATATCTTATGCCAAAAACCCCTGTGGAATACAAAAAGCTTTACCGCACCTGCACGATAAAGCTCTTTGATATATCTCTTACTTTTTATTTAAATCTCTGTCTCACTTTCTGTGTCATCACTCTTGCCGAATCCAGAGGCAAATCTGTCTACAAAATCCGGAACCATATCGAGGACTTTGGTGAGTCCGTCCTGATTCTTGACATTGACGAGTTTGGTAGTTCCATTCTGGATGACCAGGACGGCACTTGGGGTCAGTTTACCGGTCATTCCACCGCCGCCGTTGCTCTTCTTGTCACCCTCGAAAGCCCCTGCTCCTACGCCGAAGGAAACATCCACCAGCGGAAGGATGATCGTATCTCCGACATGGATCGCATCTCCGACAACTGTCTTGGCAGAAATAAATGCATCCATTCCTTTAAAAAGAGAATTTACAGTATCCTTAAAATTGTTTTCACCTGACATAACACCAGTCCTCCTTTATTTATGTTTCCATCGTCTGATGACGTATTTTATATTTTTATCAAAATACAGCTCTATGGCTGTTTTAACCAGCATGGTCCCGTATACTCTGCCCTTCAGATTCACATTTCCATAGAGAACATTCCGGTTCTCAAAAAGCGGCATGACACGGATACAGTTTCTGTGAAGCGGGATCGTCATTCCAAGGACTGCAAGTACAGAGCCCGTGATCGACGGATCTGTGCAGTCAAATACAAGTTCTCCCTCCACTTTCGTCGGAAATACATGCCGCAAAAGACGAAATGCCCTGGTTTTGACAAGAGATATGGCTTTCTGTGTACGTGGATGTCCGATAAATGCTTTCCACCAGTCAATCTTGTCACAAAGCGCATCCTTCTTTCGGGAGAGATTCTCCAGATCTGCGGGGATCTTCATGATCCTTCGATAGACTGCTTTTATTTTGTCCCAGATCCTTCTGGCTTTATTCCCCAGATCATAAAACAGATTCTTAAGTTTCTCTGCTGTCTGCTGCCATTTGCGTTCTTTCTCGATATCCGGATCTGACAGATCTTCTTCGGATGTTTCCATCTCCGGCCAGGATGCCTGCGGGGTCTCTGCTACTCCCCGGCTGTGCTTTGTCTCATCCCGAGAAAGTTCTTTCGCTTCTATATAAGTCGCATTTCCAGTGCTGTCCTCATCAGTCTCACTGTACTCTATCTCATCATCCATGTCAGGATCTGTTTTCTTCTTGTTCTTACGGTTCCTCAGTTTCTTCAGGACTTTCATGACAGGGATCCCAAATAACCGGAAATCCGATACCGTCTGTCCATTCTGAAACCCAAGAGAAAATGAGATACCGCCAAACAGCCAGCTTACCTTCGCCCGCCCACTGGCAGTGCGGAAGGAACCGGCCTCCTTCGTCCCTTCTGCCCGATACCTTACAGGACAGAATAAAATCAGCAGCAGTGCAAACAGGATCAGCCCCAGTATTATCCCTATAAGGATCAATATAAATTTTATGATCATCCACAAGATATGTAGCATGGCATCACCTGTTCTTCCAATATTCTTCTATCCGAAAATCTCCTGTCGCATCGTAGACTTCCTGAATGATCTCCACAACCATATCCACAGCCTCGTCCTTATCGCCGGCAAGTCCGATGATCTCCGGACAGATGTCTGCAGCACTCTGCTGGATCATTGTCAGAGCCGGTATGATCTCCAGAAGGTTCCGTGGATTTTCTGAAAAAGTGATAAGATAGACACCCGGCACGATCTTCCCATGATTCAGTTTACGACGGATCTTATCTGCTCTCTTTACGCCCTCGCCAATGCGAAGATCCTTACACCATTTCAGCATCGCTTGCTTCTCCTTCGGCTGTTATTATAGAGGATTTCCTTTTTTTCGGAATCTAAACAGGGCTGCGTCAGAAACACAGCCCTATTGTACATCTTCCATGCAGAAAATCTGAACAGTTATGCTCAATCTCTGCGCTGTTTGCCCCAGAGTCCCTGACTCCGTAGTTCCAGATATTCCTGGTAAGCCTTCTCCACGATCTGCTTCTCATTCGAGAAACGAAGCAGATGATAGATCTCATGGAATTTGTAATACCCGGAATCCACAAAAAACTCTTCTCTCTGAGGTCTGCTATGATAATTATCAGCCGTCATCAGATACCAATGTACTTCCTTTGTAACGATATCCTCCGGAACTGTGAAATTATAATGGCTCTTGCCGATATACTTGACTACGGTAGCCTTCACGCCAGATTCTTCCTGCACTTCCCGAAGTGCTGTCTGAATATGCGTCTCACCTGGTTCTACAGTTCCCTTTGGCAGCACCCAGCCTTCATAACGGTTCTTATAAGACTTGTAAAGTGCCAGTATCTTGCCACGATAAATTACCACACCGCCACAGCTCGTTGCTTCTATCATGTTGCAATTTCCTCCTGTACTGCGTGTGAGTTGTTACTGTTCACTCCGTTCACAGTAACTGTAAGTTTCATACACTGAACTGTTAATAGTATAACTCTTTTTGGACAAACTGGCAACCTTAATCGTTATTCGATCAGTCAAAATAATATGCATCAAAGACATCCGCCGCGATCGGCACTGCCGCCTCGCTTCCGGTACCACCATCCTCGACGATGACAGAAACCACGATATCCGGATTATCAACATTAGAATATCCGACAAACCAGGAATGGCTTGCACCACTTTCGTTGTATTCAGCAGAACCGGTCTTTCCTGCCACTGTATAGCCTCTTCCATTCAGAGAAGAAGCTGTACCGTTCTGTACAACCCCCTTCATCAGTTCTCCGAGGAGAGATGCTTCGTTGTCTGTCATCAGACGTTTATATGCTTCCGGCTCTGTGGTATCCACCTCATCACCGGCATGATTCTGCACCTTGTCGATCAGATATGGTTTCATCAGAACACCGCCGTTTGCAATGGAACTTGTGATCAGTGCCATGTGCATCGGAGATACCAGGGTATTTCCCTGACCGATCGCCGTCTGCATCGTGAGCGGAACTCCAGAGCTTCCATTTAAAGTAAAGGAGCTCTTACGATAGGATCTCAGCGGAAGCTTCTGATTAAACAGAAGGTTCTCGCTTGTCTTAAGAAGTGCAGCTCCGCCAAGCTGTGTTCCCATCTCCGCAAATGCACAGTTACAGGATTTCGCGAATGCCGCATAAAAATCCTCCTGCCCATGGACGGTCCCGCCATAACACCGGATCGTATGGTCTTCTTTCGTGATGCTTCCCTGGCAGTCATAGGAAAATCCATTAAAAGTCCCATTCTGCCGCAGATAAGTCAGCGCTGTGACGATCTTGAACGTAGATCCCGGAGGATACTGTCCCATCGTCGCACGGTTCAGAAGACTGCTGTTTGTCTCATCATTTACAAGCTGTTCCCAGTTTGCTGCGATCGTATTCGGATCAAAGTCCGGCTTGCTGACCATCGCAAGGATTTTTCCCGTAGATGGCTGCAATACTACAACAGCACCTCTCCTGTCACCAAGAGAATTGTATGCCGTTGTCTGGAGATCCGCATTCAAAGTGGAGACGACCGTATCCCCGACATTCTTCGCACCGGCAAATTCATTTCTGATCTGGCTCAGGAAAAATTCATGGGAACTCAGAAGCTGGAAGTTCGCCTCTGATTCCAGTCCGCTTTTTCCATTAGTATCATATCCGACAACATGTGCAAAAATATTGGAATATGGATAAGACCGTTCCTCTGTTCCATCTTCACTGACATTTGTCTGTGCAAGTACCTCTCCGTCGGAAGATATGATGCTTCCGCGCACAACTCTGTCTGCAAATGTATCCTGTCTTGTATTGTAAGGACTGTTGATAAAACTGTCGCTCTTTACGGTATTGAAATAAACAAGATATCCCGCCAGTCCCAGAAAAATAAGCACAAAGAAGACAGATACAAATGTATATTCCTTATTTCTTGCTCTGCGGCTCTTAGATACGGCGCGTTCTTTCGCCGATCTCCTCTCTTGCTCTGATTCTCTGTAACGCTTCTTTTCTTCGTTTCTCAAATTCCTCGTCCTCGTCTTCTCTCAAAATATACAGTCCCTGAATGATCGCCAGCATGAGGATCGTGCTCAGAAGAGAACTTCCTCCGTAACTTACCAGCGGAAGGGTAACACCTGTCATAGGGATAAATTTGGTAGCACCACCGATCGTTAAGAACACCTGGAAAGCATACTCTGTTCCAAGTCCCAGTGCGATCAGCTTATAAAAAGGATTGATGATACGCAGCGCGATATTGACGATCATCAGGAAGAAACTCATGCACACCAAGATCAGGCAGATTGCAAAAATCCCTCCCAGTTCCTCGCAGATCGCGCTGAAGATAAAGTCATTCTTGACAACCGGAATGGACTCCGGTGAGCCCTGGCAGAGTCCCATGCCGAACCAGCCACCAGTTCCGATTGCAAACAGCGACTGTACGATCTGGTAGCCTTCGTTCTGGTAAACTGCCATCGGATCCTTCCATGCGCTGACTCTCTGTCTGACATGTCCAAACAGATGATAGGCGACCACTGCTGCCCCGCTTCCGCCTACAAGTCCAAGTCCCAGATATCCGACATTTCTGGTAGATACATAGACCATGACCAGATAAGCCACAAAAAAGATCACGGCACTTCCAAGGTCCCTGGAAAGCACCAGTATCCCCACATGGAAAGCTGCAACTGCCGATACCTGTACCACAGCTTTAAGACTGGTATCTCTGGACAAAAATGATGCCATAAAGAATACAAAGGTAATCTTGATCGCCTCTGATGGCTGCACACCCAAAAGTGTCAACTTCGCTCCATAGCTGGTTCTGGCCAGAAGAAATACAGCCCCCAGAAGTACAACGCCTATTCCTGCATATATCCAGGTCAGTTTGCGAAGAAAACGCATCTTACGGATCATGACCGGTATTGCAAGCGCAACAGCACTGGCACCGGCCGCAACAAGAAGCTGCTTGGTAGCCATCGTGATGTCAAGACGGCACAGCATGATAAATCCAACACTCAAAAGCATGCACATATTATTCAGAAGCAGCAATGATGCTTTCTTGTACAAGACTCTGTACAGGATCTGGATCACTGCAAAAAAGATCTGCATTTCTATATAAAAACGTACCACCTTGTAATCAAACGTCTTGAGGTAGATCACAAGAAACGCAGTGAAGTCGATAAAAAAGATCAGGATAAGCTGCTGACGCAGAAGCTCATTCCTCTCCTCTTCATCCGGCTGACGCACGGTATAAAAACAATGAAACGTATAGACGATCATCAGCGTCAGGATAATGTATTTGGATAATTCTACTATTACATTGATCATATGCCCCTACTCGGCTCCTCTTTTAAAATGTCCTTTGGTAAAGTTCCTTTCGGCAGGTATACGGTTATGATAATATACCCCCAGAAATTCATCCAGAATCTGCTCTGTTTCCTTAGCTGTCTCCATAGTCAGGGAAATACGTAAGGACTGCATCCCAAGTGCAAGCACCTGCTTCGACTCCTTAAGAAGTCCATACGGCAGACTGTTATAGATTATATTATAGCAGCGTTCTTTTGTTTTTGTAGTTCCTGTTTTCCATGGGTGGCAGACACAGACTGCTGTAAATTCCTTGTCGTATCTGTCCTTCAGGATCATACTGCCCTCGCACATATCACAGGAAGCGATATTTTTGCGGACGCACTGCGCTGACTGCATCAATGGAATATATCCATATACGATAAGCTCACTGTTCCTGTTATCCCTGTGACGCATTTCCGCTTCTTTCAGTTCCAGAGGTACCGTATTCTTAAGAATGTCCTGTTTCTCCCAGAAATCGACGGCTTCGTTATTCCAGGTATACATCGTTGCATCCAGAACCGCAGATTTCTCAAGGCCCTGTTTTTTCAGCATTCCATAGGATTCCAGATTTCTCACAAGAAATCCCTTCATTCCTTCCTCAAGCCACCTTAAAGCAGTCTCAAAAAAATGCTCCGGTGCCTGTTCTCTGGTGATATAAGGAAATGCAAGATACAGTTCTTTCTGGTTCTGAATGCCCCTGGCCATTGCCTGCTCCATAACAAAATATGGAAGATACAATCCCTGAACTTCGTCTCTCTGCCATGCTGTCTCTGCCTGCTCCATCGTTTCGCAGGATATGAACATGCCTGGTATACTGCCATTCTTTCCGGCAGGACTCCCTTCCATTGTGGCAAACACTGGTCTGTCCGCTGCTTTCCGGTACATCGGCGCACAAAGTTCTTCTCCCAATGCTGCCAGAGCGTTTCTCCTGAGTTCATTAAGAAGTTTCACCGGAACAAAGATATTTCCATCCATCTGGATATCCAGGGATTCCCATTCAAATTCAGTATTTCCCAGTTTCTCCATCTGTTTGCGGATACGCTCCTCTGACATCGGATGTTCCTTGGCAAACTGGACTTCTCCATCGGAAACCACCACCTGCCTGTCCCCGCAGGAAACCTGCAGGATTGCCGGGCTCTCCGGGTAAAGCATCAGGCTTCCGGTGATCTTCTCCTTACATTTCGTAAGTTCTCCGGATACGCCGCCGGTCTTCTTCTCATTGGAGAATGCCATCATGGACGGACCGTTGTGCTGCTTATAATAGCCCGTGCAGGAACCGCCTCTGTTAAAGATATCTAAAAGATATTTCCTGTCTTTGTCTGTCACCTGATAATTTTGTCTGTTCTCTAACAATATGTCCAGATATTTCCGATACATACCTGTCACCCCGGCTGTATATCCCGGCTGTTTCATTCTTCCCTCGATCTTGAGCGACATCACGCCCGCTTCTACAATCTCCGGCAGAATATCCAGTGTACAGATATCCTTAAGACTCAGAGGACACAAATCCTCTGTCTTCGGAAATTTCTTGTCTTCTCCCTTACGGACCTGGTAAGGAAGCCTGCATGGCTGTGCGCATCTTCCACGGTTGCCGCTCCTGCCTCCGAGGATGCTGCTCATCAGGCACTGCCCGGACAGACTGTAGCAAAGAGCCCCATGGACAAACGCTTCGATCTCAATACTGCTTTTCTTATGCATGGCAGCCAGTTCCTCAAGGCTTAATTCCCTGGCAGCAACGACACGTGCCGCTCCCTGTTCCTCAAGGAATTTCATTCCCTCCGGTCCGGTAACTGCCATCTGTGTGCTGGCATGGATATGCATGTCCGGAAAATTTCTGCGGATGAACTGAAAAACGCCAAGATCCTGAACAATGACCGCATCCAGTCCCGCCTCATACAGCGGTTTCAGGGAAGCAAAGAGTTTCTCCTTGATCTCACGGTTCTTAAGCAGGGTGTTTACCGTGAGATACAGCTTCCTGCCATGAATGTGCGCTGTCCGGATCGCACGGATCAGTTCTTCCTGTGTAAAATTCTGCGCGTAAGCTCTTGCCCCGAAATCCGGTCCGCCTACATAAACTGCATCTGCACCGGCTCCGATCGCAGCCTCGAATCCCTCATAGGAACCTGCCGGTGAAAGTAATTCTATTTCCTGTTTCTTCAAATGAGATTTTCCTTTCATCAGATCATTCTGTAACAAATAAAGAGGACTACCGAAGCAATCCCCTCCCTACTCTTACTTAAGCAACTTATCTATCTCTTCTTCCAGTTCCTTGACCTTCCCTTCAAGAAGTTCCTTCTGTGTTCTGGCATCCTGTTCTTTCTTCTCAGTTTCTTCGATCTTCATGCGGAGTGCGATCAGTTCATGCTTTAATTCATACATCTCCTGATCCTTCTGCTGAAGATCCTGCTCAAAGATCTCTGCCTGCTTCTTTGCCTTGAAATAATCATCTGTAACATTCAGGCTGAGCAGGGTGTGCTTTGTCTCCATTGGCTGACGGGAATATCCCGGCATTTCGCTCAATTCAGACATTTTGTTATTTATATATGATGCCACTTTCTGGAAATACTCTTCAGATTCGTAACCACCAAGAGTTATGATCTTCCCTCCGATGACTACCTGCGCCGTATTTTTGACTGCCATAACAAGCCTCCCGTATCTTAAACTTTCATCCTTCTTCCATAACGGAAGCCGACCAGATTTTTACAAATCTATGGCGTAGTAATACTCCTCACGCCTTGTCTGTACTCCATTATAATCGAATTTTGTAAAAATGTATAGGAATTTTTACGAATTTCTTTCAATTCCGAGATGCTTATAGGCAAGTGCGGACGCTGTACGGCCTCTCGGGGTCCTGTTGAGGAAGCCATTCTGCAGAAGATATGGCTCATAAACATCCTCCAGAGTGCCTGCATCCTCCCCGATCGCTGCCGCCAGAGTCTCCAGACCAACCGGTCCTCCCTGGAAGTTTACGATCAGTGTCTTGAGGATCCTCCGGTCGATCTTGTCCAGTCCATATTGATCCACCTCAAGAAGATCCAGTGCAAAAGAAGCTACATCATAAGTGATCTTTCCATCGTATTTGACCTGTGCAAAATCACGGACTCTCTTGAGAAGACGGTTTGCAAGGCGCGGGGTTCCTCTGGAACGCTTGGCGATCTCTGCCGCACCCCTCGTATCGATCTCAACACCAAGGACATCTGCTGAACGAAGGATGATCGTCTGAAGTTCTTCCTTATTATAGAATTCCAGATGGTGCATCACCCCAAAACGATCCCGGAGCGGTGCAGAAAGAAGTCCCGCCCTCGTTGTCGCTCCGACCAGGGTAAATTTCGGAAGATCAAGACGGATAGATCTCGCAGAAGCACCCTTGCCGATCATAATGTCGATTGCAAAATCCTCCATCGCCGGATAAAGGACCTCCTCCACCTGACGATTCAGGCGGTGGATCTCATCCACAAACAGGATATCTCCCTCCTGGAGATTATTGAGGATCGCCGCCATCTCACCCGGCTTCTCGATCGCCGGACCGGATGTTACCTTCATATGGGTTCCCATCTCATTGGCGATGATCCCGGATAAAGTAGTCTTACCAAGTCCCGGAGGTCCGTAAAACAGGACATGGTCGAGGGCATCGTGTCTCTGTTTCGCGGCTTCTATATAGATCTTGAGTGTGTTTTTGGTTTTTTCCTGACCAATGTATTCATCGAGGGTCTGTGGACGGAGGTTTCCCTCCAGAGGCAGATCCTCCTCTGTCACATCTGTTGTGATCATTCTTTTTTCCATTTATCATTACTCCATTATAATTGTTTGAGGGCAGCCTTGAGGATTGCTTCCACATCGCCCGGGTCTACATCTGTGACTCTGCGGACTGCCTTGAGTGCCTCGGAACTGCTGTAGCCAAGTGCTGTCAGGGCTTCCACTGCCTCCTGGCGTCCATCATGGAAATCTGCACCAGCAAGGACTGCCGCCTCCTGCTCATGTGCCAGTTTCTTCTCAAACGCATCCTCCAGTTTCAGTTTATCCTTCAGTTCAAGGATCAGTTTCTGGGCGGTTTTTTTACCGATCCCAGGCGCTTTGGAAAGAGCCTTGACATCATCAGAGAGTACCGCGAACCGAAGCTCATCAGAAGTAAGTCCTGCCAAAACTCCCAGTGCAGCCTTCGGCCCGATCCCGTTGACACCAAGAAGAAGACGGAACATCTGAAGATCGTCCTTATTCCAGAAACCATATAACTGCATGGCATCCTCACGCACATGGAAATATGTATGGACTTTCACCTTACCTTCCATACGGACCGCCTGCTCGATCGCCGTCCCTGTCATAAAAACCTCATATCCGATCCCGCCTGTCTCTATGATCACAGAATTCTCTGTTGTATCTGCCACCTGGCCGCAAATGAATGAAATCATGCAAACTCTACTCCTGCTCTAATCAAATTTTTTCCTGTTTTTCAATCATAACATAACAAAAAGCAAAAAGCAAACATCTATTCGAAAAGATCCCGGTCAGAGAAGCATTGCCTCTCACGGCCGGGATCTTATTCATATGATATGAAGTTTTAGAGAATGACTTTTCTCGGGCATGCTTCTTTACATGCACCGCAGTTTGTACATTTGTCGTAATCGATGTGTGCACAGAAGTCTGTAACAGTGATCGCACCGTTCGGACAGGTCTTCTCACACTTCTTACATCCGATACATCCAAGTTCGCAGGCAGTTGTAACAGCCTTGCCTTTGGCATGGGAACTGCAGCCTACGAAAGTCTTCTGCTCGTATGGTGCAAGCTCGATCAGATGATGCGGGCATTTTGCGATACATTTACCACAGGCTTTACATGCATCACGGTCTACGACTGCAACACCGTTCACGATATGGATCGCATCAAACGGGCAGGCTTTTACGCAGCTTCCGAATCCCATACATCCATAGGAACAGGCTTTGGCACCGCCGCCCGGGATGAATGCCATCATTTCACAGTCTTCTACACCTGTGTAAGTGTAGTTGTCTTTTGTTTTTTCACAAGTTCCGGTACATTTTACGAAAGCAGCCATACGTGCGCTCTCGACAACTTCCTGTCCCATGATCCCTGCGATCACTTTTCCAACTGCTTCGCCGCCTACCGGACATGCATTGACCGGTGCTTCTCCTTTGGCGATCGCTGCTGCCAGACCATCACAGCCCGGATATCCACATCCACCACAGTTGTTTCCCGGAAGTGCTTCACGGACAGCAACTTCCTTCTCATCGACTTCTACCGCAAATTTCTTGCCGGCAACGCCGAGGAAGATTCCAATAAAGAGGCCCACTGCTGCAACAACGACAGTTGCCACGATAATTGCATTAATATCCATAATCTACGCCTCCTTCGTTACTTAAGCAGTCCGGAAAATCCGAAGAATGCGATCGCCATCAGACCTGCTGTAAGCAGTACTTTCGGGAAGCCCTGGAAAGATTCCGGAACATCGTTGTATTCAATTTTTTCTCTGATACCAGCCATCAGGGTGATAGAGATTGTAAATCCGACTGCTGTCGCAAATCCGTTTACAGTTCCCTGAAGGATGTTGTAGCTTTTCTGTACGTTTGTCAGGGCAACACCAAGAACTGCACAGTTTGTTGTGATCAGAGGAAGGTATACACCGAGTGACTGATAAAGTGCCGGCATACCTTTCTTGAGGAACATTTCAACAAACTGGACAAGTGCTGCGATGATAAGGATAAATACGATCGTCTGTAAATATTCCATATGTGTCGGTACCAGGATGAAGTTGTAGATCAGACCTGTTACAAAGGAAGACAATGTGATGACGAAGATGATCGCACCACCCATTCCTGCCGCCGTTTCGATTCTCTTGGATACACCGAAGAACGGGCAGAGTCCGAGGAACTGGCTTAAGACTACGTTGTTGACGATCGCAGAGCTTACCAGGATCAGTAATAATTCTTTCATGCTTCCTTGCCTCCTTTGCACATTGTGTTGTTGCAGGTATCACAGCCTGCGCAGCATCCGCAGCCTTCACTCGGGTCAATGCCTCTCTTGGCAGCACCGATCTTGAATTTGTTCTGGAGCGCTGCAAGCATTGCAAGAACAAAGAATGCTCCAGGTGCAAGGATAAAGATCGTGATCGGCTCATATCCGAACTTTCCGCCTGCTGCGAGTGGAAGTATCTGATGTCCAAAGATCTGTCCGGCACCGAGAAGTTCACGGACTGCACCGATGCAGGTGATACTTAAGGTAAATCCAAGTCCCATACCAATACCATCAAATAATGACGGGATTGGAGGATTCTTGGAAGCATATGCCTCTGCACGGCCAAGGATGATACAGTTTACAACGATCAGAGGGATATAGATTCCAAGTGCGGAATACAGGCTTGGGATAAATCCCTGTAAAAGCATCTGTACAATAGTTACGAAAGATGCAACGACAACGATAAATGCCGGCATACGAACTCCATCCGGAATGAATTTCCTAAGAAGGGAGATCATAAGGTTTGACATTGCAAGGACTACTGTTGTGGTAAGTCCCATTCCGATACCGTTGATCGCGGATGTGGTAACTGCCAGTGTAGGACACATACCCAGTACCAGCACAAAAGTCGGGTTTTCTTTGATAATACCGTTTACAAGACGTTCAGCAGGTGTATTTGCTTTCATGACTCTGCTCCTCCTTCCACATAACGAAATGCACAAAGGCCGGCATTTACACCGTTTGTCATGGCATTTGTAGTAATTGTGGCACCACTGATCGCATCGATCTGGTCGTCAGATGTGGCACCTGTCTTGGTATATTCGAATTTTTCTACGTTCTTATCCTTAAACTGATCCTGGAAATCCGGGTTCTTGGCTTTCATACCAAGTCCGGCTGTCTCGCTGATGGACAGGATGGAGATTCCGTTTAAGGTTCCGTCATTCTGAATTCCCATGGTGAACTGGATGTCTCCGCCATATCCTTCAGAATCTGTAACGTTGAGTGCATAGCCGATCGTCTCACCGGAAGCATCCTTGGCTTCCATGATCTCGTTGATCGTCTGTGCATTGAAATTATTCTCTGCAAGGTTTGCTGCCAGTGCATCAGCATCTACATCATATACTTCAAAGCTGTCTGCATCTTCAAATACAGCCTTGTATGCTTCCTGTTTGGACTGCTCCTGCTGCTGTGCGATAGGATCTGCTGTGATATCCTGGACTACGCCAAGTGCAAGACCGGCAACAAGCGTGATCGCTGTAATCGCGATCGTATCTTTTACAATACTCATGCTTTTTTACCTCCTTTTCCAAAAGCAACCGGTTTGGTCACTTTCTCGATAAGCGGTACCAGAAGGTTACAGAAGATGATCGCATAGGAAACACCCTCTGCGGATCCGCCAAAGAGACGGAAGATCGCTGTGACAACACCAAGACAGCATCCGTAAAGTAACTGTCCCTTCGGTGTGATCGGGGTCGTTACATAGTCAGTTGCCATGAACCATGCACCAAGCATCAGACCGCCGCCGAACAGATGGCTGAAAAGATAGTTTACATCAAATCCCTTGCCTGTCCCAAGCATATAAAGGATTACAAATACTGCAAAACTTCCGATATATGTAAGCGGGATCTTGAGGTCGATGACTTTGAATGCAAGAAGGATCACTGCACCGATCAGGATCGCGATTGCAGAAGTCTCACCGATGGTTCCCTGTGTATTGCCAAGAAACAGGCTTAACAGATCTACTTTTTCTCCTGCTTTTACTGCTGCCAGCGGTGTGGCACCGGATACCGTATCTACCTTTGTACTCTGCTTTTTAATAATCTGATCGATCAGACCTTTCGCCCGTCCGAAAAACGGTTCATCATCAGAAGCACTCAAAATCTCGATGGATGTGATCTGTTTGTCTTTGATCGTAACCGCTACCGTGATATTTCCCCGATATCCGGTTCCACTCCCCTGATACACACCATCTTCCAGATCAAAGGAACCCTTTGCCTGTTCCTCTTCTTCTGCCGCTTCATCCTCTTTTGTTTCTTCTTCCTGCGTCTGCGCAAGAGTTCTTCCTGAGATAACGGCTCATCCTCCTGCTCCTGTGTATCCTCCACAGACGCTTTCGTCTCGTAAACCGGTACTTTATATCCATATAAAGATCCTGCCACACATGCTGCCACAACCGCAGCGGAAACAACCGGGGCAAAGGGTTTGCATTTTTCCAGCATTTCTCTGATGTCCATCTGCTTTCTCTCCTTTGTTTTCGAGTATTTTTATGTACTGACTTTGTAACTGTTCAGCGGCTTCCCGGTGGCGAGCCAAAATGCATCTAAACGTCTTCTGTGATCACATTTGTACTTGAATGTTTAAGGATTTTCGCATAGCTTTTATTTATGAATCACTGTCACATCCATATCCGTAGTCAGACTGTCGCCGATTCCTTCTGTCACATACAGCTTTCCATCTGCAGTTTCCATGATCGTCTCAAATTTCTCACTGTTTTCCTTCCAGAACTGTGCCGCTTTCTCTTCTCCCATGATAAATAAAGAAGTGGAAAGCCCATCTGCCAGAGTTCCGTCATCGCTGACGATCGTTACAGAGATCAGCCCATTGTCTGCCGGATATCCGGTAGCCGGATCAATAATATGATGATATGTCACGCCATCTTCCTCAAAATAACGTTCGTAACCACCGGATGTGATCACCGCCTGATTTTCAATCTCCAAAATACCGAGATAATCTTTCGTATCATCCGGACTCTGGATCGCTACTTTCCATTTGTTGCCATCTGTTTTACATCCCAGTGCCTGTACGTTTCCACCGAGGTTTACAAGCCCGCTTGTCACACCGCAGTCCTGATAGATCTGCATGATCTGAGCAGAGGTATATCCCTTTGCGATCCCACCCAGATCGATCTCCATGCCATCCCGGTCAAAAGAGATTTTTCTTGTGTCTTTGTCGTAATTCACTTTGGACGCATCGGCAAGGATCAGCTTTTCTTTCAGTGTCGCATCATCCGGCACATGATACTCCTGCGTCGGAAATCCCCATGCCTGCATCACCGGGTAAATCGCAATATCAAAGGCTCCTTCTGTCTTGTCATACAACTCCAGCGCCCGTTCCACCAGATATCCACCATCTTTAGAAAGTGTTGCCTCTCCTTTCTGATTCAGCTGATAAATCTCACTGTTCTCGTCTCCGGTGGAGAGAAGGGCATCAAGAGCTTCCACTCTCTCTGCCGCCTTGTCAACTGCCTCCTGAGCATGCTCCCCATATGCAGTCAGTGTCATATAGGTATCCATGGCAAAGAGATCCCTGGACGCTTCTTCTGTTTTCTCGTTCGGATCTTTGCCGGATGCTTCCGTTTCTGTGTTTCCCGTCTCCTGCTCATCCTGCGCAGATTCTTCTGCAGTGATTTCCTGTTTCGTTATATTTTCTGTCTCATCTTTCGTTGTTTTCCCACATCCGCTGATGACAAATGCAGGAATCAGACAGACCAGCAATACTTTTTTTAATTTCATTTATTAACCTCTTATTAGTCCTTTCTAACTTTCGATAGTATAAACTTTATTCCGTTTCATTGTCAATTCTTGATTTTCTTATTGTACATATTTTCTCATATTTTTCTCTGATGTCGAGAAATTTTTTATCTTTTTCATGTAATTGTTCAGTTTCTTCCTCTTCACAGTTCTTTCCTTACCAGATTTTTACCCAGATGCATTACTGTTCTCGACCTTCTCAGTAACACTCTCTAGAGCGTGTTTGAAAAA
>ENA-OPWD01001578-OPWD01001578.1-human-gut-metagenome-genome-assembly--contig:-NODE-1578-length-15340-cov-1.791299_pt1 | contig 15340 bp, 9 predicted proteins | sample MGYA00241502_ERZ501996 | MGnify/ENA primary metagenome ERZ501996 (study PRJEB25962, sample SAMEA2042011) | human gut metagenome | biome: human gut; feature: human-associated habitat; material: faeces... | reverse complement strand
TGTGGGACCGGTATCCGGTGGAGCAAGTGGCTACTCCGGAAGGCTATCAGCGCGACCCTGCATTGGTGATAAACTTTTATAATGAACGCCGGAAACAGTTGTTGGATGTGACGCCGAATCGCGGGCATGAATTATTGGCGGAGCTGGAAAAGAATTTCAGAGTAACGGTGGTAACGCAGAACATTGATAATTTGCACGAAAGAGCCGGAAGCAGTCATATTATTCATTTGCATGGTGAACTGACAAAAGTATGTTCCAGTCGTGATCCTTATAATCCCCATTATATAAAGGAATTAAAACCTGAAGAATACGAGGTGAAACTTGGAGACAAGGCGGGAGACGGAACACAGTTGCGGCCTTTTATAGTTTGGTTCGGCGAGGCGGTCCCCGAAATTGAGACAGCTATTCAATATGTGGAGAAAGCGGACATTTTTGTAATTATCGGCACTTCGCTTAACGTGTATCCTGCAGCGGGATTACTTCATTATGTACCGCGGGAAGCAGAGGTGTATCTCATTGACCCAAAGCCGGTGGATACACATACTTCTCGTCCGGTACATGTGATTCAGAAGGGAGCTTCTGAAGGAGTGGCTGAGTTGAAACAGTTGTTGGGCGTTTAAAACCCTTTCCTGTCTTTATTCCAGTTCAGAGGTAAAAATATGATTATTCCGGAGCACTTCCGAAATTTCGAGTGCGGTGATGCCACTGCACTCGATTCTTAATATTTTCTCCCAGTCCTCAAAGTCCACATTCCATTTGTCTATTTGAGGGAACTCTGCCAAAAGTTTTCCTATGCGTTTGATGTCACATCTTTTGGTGATAGAAGTTCGAAAAATCAGAATCTTATTTTCCATGTCTTTTAGAGTTTTATTGATGTGAACGGAACTCTCGAATGGTCATATTGAAATATTGTCTGAAGTTGCGGCTTAATAGTGAAAGGCTGCTAAAACCGCATAGACGGGCAATTTCGGTGGCAGAAAGTTCCTTGTTCCTCTTTAATAATTGTGCTGCTTTTTCAATCCGGGTGCGTTTGATATAATCTGTGGGAGTTTCTCCTGTCAGAATAGTAAATACGCGATGGAAGTGGAAAGGAGAAAAGCATGCGATACCCGCCATTTTCTGTAATGATAACGGCTGGTCAATGTTTTGATGGATATAGTCGGTCACTTTGTTGATCCGTAACTGATATTCTTCCTTATTTATATCTTTCGTTTCCATATCTTCTGCAAAATAAAGGATAATAAATGCCGGAGAGTTATCCTATCTTGCTAACTTCTCCGGCAGATAGTCAATTATCTTTTTTGTCCTATATAGAATACATAGCCGTAGTATTCCTTATACTTATTATATAGGCTCTCTTCGTGTCGTTGACCGGCGATGAGGTCTGCGGCAGCTTCATTTCCTGCATATTCCTTCAGAAAGGCTTCCTGAACCGGGAATTGGGGAGCATAGAAATGCTCGGTCCAGCAATTTTCCGGTAAGATGAAATGGGCTGTCGGGATATATCCGGCTTTCTCCATTTGTGCTATTTTTCTCGGAATCGTATCGATTTCCGGGTAATTAGCCATCCAGAAGTCGTCTATTTCGGAGGGGCGTTCCGGGGTGAACCAGGATGCTTCCGTTACAGCGATGAATCCGTTCTTTTTCAGGAACTTATTCCATTCATTCATGCCGCGTTCGAATCCTATATTATAGATAGCTCCTTCGGACCAGATCAGATCGAGTTCTTCCTCTTGAAACGGCAAAGCGTCCATAGAACCGACAATGCCTTTTACTCTGTCTTCGCAATGGGCTTCTATTGCATTTCTGTTGAATATTTCGATGAAGTCGGGGAAAAGATCGATGCCTGTAATTTGCCCTTTCGTATAGTTGGCTAATGCCATTGTCTGCCCGCCTGTGCCACAGCCAATATCGGCTATTCTGGCATTGTCAGACAGTTCGTTGGTGAAACTTAAGGCTTTTTGTGTGACTTCAGGGCTTCCCGGACCTTGACGTTTTAGTCCTTTGAAGTAATTACATATCAGTGTAAAATCGAATTCGTGGATTGTTTTTAATTCGTTACTCATTGTTTTTTAATGTTTTAGCAGTACGGTAAATGAAGGCATGTGACGATGCTTGTGACCATTTGACCATACAAATAGTTTAAAATTTAGATATAGAAAATAACTCTGACAAGAATATGTCAGAAAACATAAGGGATAATCTGTAATGAGAGGAAGGCTTACAGATTATTTACAGAACGGAATCCTTACGGAATGAAAATGAGTTAAACATCCAATTTTTCTTTTAGTTCGTGGCAAAGATATGTTTTTTAGAGATAAACGTCCGTAAATTCTATAAAGAAAAATACTGTAAACGTGCATTTTAGCAAGAATCGTCAAGTGTATTTTTAGTACTTAGTCGAATAAATGATATAAAAAGGCTATGTATTGAAGTAATAATTAAGTATTATTTGTATTTTTGTAACTTGAAATCTAATTATATATTACATGAAAAGAAGCTTTATTTTTCTCTTGGGCCTTTTGTGTATTATAATGGTGGAGGCTAAAAACCATTACTTTAAACATCTGGGAGTTTCTGACGGATTATCTCAGGTTTGTATATTTTCAATTTATCAAGATGAGTTGGGTGCAGTATGGTTAGGCACTTCGGAGGGATTAAACAGATATAATGGTAAAGATGTAAAAATATTCCGTCCTTCGCAGGGAAATGAAGGTCTGACGAATAATGAGATCAATAAACTGTGTGGAGATAAAAAAGGAAGAATATATATTCGTTCGGGTAATGACTTGATAAAATTTGAACTTTATAAAGAACGGTTTACCTGTTTACTTCGGAATGATGTAAGAGATCTTTTCTGTTTGACCTGGATAAGAGCATGTGTGGAAAAAGAATCCATATTTGTTTTGAAGGTGTAGAAGAAGCGATGTATCTATTATTATACAGCTGAAAGTTCAGAATTGACTTTTTTCACGAAATTACAGGGAGGAGTAGGTGCGGAAGGTATGATATATGTCGATAACGATTTTATATGGGTTGCTACCAATCATTTAGTTGCTATTTCGCGCAAAAATCCAAAGCAACAAAAGATACTAGCTTCATTCGACAGAGGTAGCCAATGTATTTCAGGAGATAGTGCGGGTAATATATGGGTAGGTACCTGGAACGGTTTGTATAAAATCTCCGCCAATAGGGAAATGACACGTTATATAAATTCTTCAGACAAAGGAGAATTGTCGGATAATCAGATTCGATGTGTATTGGAAGATGACTTCAAACATATATGGGTAGGTACTTTTCGCGGACTTGATTGTTATGATCCTACAATTGATAAATGGGAGCATTATACACGTTATGGTGATTCTCCAAACACCTTGAGCCACCACTTCGTTTTATCTCTCCACAAAGATATGCAAGGTAATATTTGGGTAGGAACTTATTATGGAGGTGTAAATGTCTTTAATCCGAGTAAGACTAGTAATCATTTTTACTATGCAGAGCCGTTGCAGGAAGACTGTTTGAGTTTTCCTGTCGTTGGAAAGATGGCGGAGGATAGTAGTGGAAGATTGTGGATTTGTACAGAGGGAGGAGGATTGAATTGTTATAATGCAGATACTGGGATATTTACTCGGTATCAACATCGGAAAGGTGATGCGAGTAGTGTGGGTAGTAATAATCTCAAGTCAATATTCTATCGAAAAGAAAATGAACGGCTATATGTTGGTGCTCATCTTGGGGGAATATTTGTGTTGGATTTGAAATCGAATAAAGGACATACGCTTCATAATATAGTAGGTGATCCCACATCATTACCGCATGAGATAGTGAACGATATTCAAGAGTATAAGGATGGGCTTGCTTTATTAACACAGGGAGGGGTTGCTTTTATGGATCCGGTGACTGAGAAATTTTCACCACTCTCGAATGATGTAAATGTCCGGAAGCTATTGAATAAAAGATATGCTTTTGAAACGTTCCTGATTGATAGTCGACAACGTATGTGGTTGGCATCGGTTAATGGAGGTGTTATTTGCGTGGATTTGCCTTCATCAAAAATAACTGAGTATGCAATGGATACTAATAATCCTTCTTCAATAGGACGATTTAAAGTTGTCCATATTTTTGAGGACAGTAGAGGAAGTGTATTCTTTTGTACGATAGGATCGGGTATATATGAATATCAAGAAGGGGAGCAATCATTTAAGTCATACAGTACCTCGAATCAATGTCTGCCGAGTGATTATTGTTATTATATCTGTGAATCTGTTGAAGATCATCGTTTATTTATTCTTCATGGAAAAGGACTTTCTATTTTTAATAGAGAGAAAGGAGAAGTTGAAAATACCTATCACCTGTTTAATCAGACTTATAGTCAGGGATCTGCTTTGTATCTAGATAAGAATGGAACTCTTTTTATTAGCGGTACTAATGGCTTGGCTTTATTCCAGAAGCAATCTTTATATGCTTTACCTTCCAAGAATCTTTTGAATTTTGATAAATTGTTTATTTTCAATGAAGAAATTTGTCCTAATGACCAGTCTGGTATTTTGACTGATATACTGGCGAAGACATCGGATATTTATTTAAGCTATAAACAAAATAATATAACTGTTGAATTTGCATCCTTTAATTATAATAATGATCGTAACCGTTTATTTGAGTATCGTTTAGAAGGATTTGATAAGGCTTGGACTCAAACCACTGGTACAACAATAACTTATACGAATTTACCTCCTGGTGAATATATACTTAGAGCCCGTCCATTGGCTGGTAAAGAAAATCTGGATGAGGAAGTTCATTTGAATATACATGTTTCTGCTCCTTTTTATGCCACTGTCTGGGCCTATTTTTTCTATCTTCTATGTTTGCTAGGGGTGATGATTGCATTTATTCGTTTCAAAACTCGTCAGGCTGCTTTAAAGTCCTCTTTGGAGTTTGAAAGAAAGGAAAAAGAGAGGATTGAAGAACTGAATCAGGTAAAATTACGTTTCTTTACGAATATCTCTCATGAATTCCGTACCCCATTAACACTCATTCTTGGACAGATTGAGGTATTGATGCAGATGGATTTGGGCACAACTATTTATAACCGTATCCTTCGCATTTATAAAAATGCATGGCATATGCGGAATCTGATATCAGAATTGCTTGATTTTCGTAAACAGGAACAAGGTTATTTGAAACTTAAGGTTGAAGAACAGAATCTGGTCACATTTACGCGACAGATTTATATGTGTTTCTATGAGTATGCACAAAAAAAAGAGATTACGTATCGTTTTGATAATGTAGAAGAAACAATTTCTGTCTGGTTTGATTCAAAACAATTACAGAAAGTTATTTTTAATTTATTGTCGAATGCTTTTAAATACACACCCAATAAAGGAAGTATAAGGGTAGAGGTAAGAATGCTTGCTTCTCAAGCGATTGTGTCGGTATGTGATACAGGAGTCGGCATTCCGGAAGAACATATTTCAAAGATTTTTGAGAGATTTTATCAAACAGATAATTCTTCTTCGTTCACATTAGGAACGGGCATAGGATTGGCATTGGCTAAAGGAATAATGAATATGCATCATGGAAAGATTGATGTAGAAAGTACTGTGGGAAAAGGTACTAAATTCACGTTATCTCTTCCTTTGGGAAATCGTCATTTTAGTGATGAAGAAATGGCTACTGTAGAAAGTAGAGAGTCAGTAATTATTTCCGAGGCGGTTCCTATGCTTCCCTTTGAACAAATAATGGATGTGGAAGAAGAAAAAACGAAAGTACAAGAGAATATTAAGGAAGAAGATAAACCCATTATTCTTTTGGTAGATGATAATGAAGAATTGTTGTCTATGCTGGAAGATTTGTTTTTGCCGATATATAAGGTATATATTGCACATGATGGACGTGAAGGACTGGAAATGGCACGACAAATTCAGCCGGACTTGATTATAAGTGATGTGATGATGCCTGAAATGTCTGGTAAAGAATTATGTTATAAGATTAAAACCAATGTGGAACTTTCTCATATTTCTGTGATTTTATTAACGGCTCAGACTTCTGTTGAGTATGTTGTGGAGGGGTTAATGTTTGGTGCAGATGATTATGTAACGAAACCATTTAATGTAAAAGTATTGATTGCTCGTTGTAATAATCTGATTAAAAATAAAAAACGTTTGATAGCACATTATGCAGGTAAGACCATTACGGAGTCTCCGGTGACAGAAGCTATAAATGAAAGAGATAAGGAATTATTAGCGAAATGTGTGAATATTATTAAGGAGAACTTTGAAAATCCTGCTTTTGATGTTACTGCTCTTGCTTCCGAACTCTGTGTGGGACGTAGTAAACTATATATGCAATTCAAACAAATGACCGGATTGACTCCGAATGAGTTTATTCTAAAAATAAAGTTGGATGAGGCAATGTCTTTATTGAAGAACCATCCGGAATTAAATATCTCGGAGATTTCTATACGGTTAGGGTTTTCTTCTCCACGTTATTTCAGTAAATCTTTCAAAGCATTTTTTGGGGTCGCTCCGCAAACTGTAAGAAGTAGGAAGAAAGAATAATGTGTTTTTCATCTACTATCAAATTATACATGACATCCACTAATATTGTACATAAGAGGTCTTATTAAATTGGAGAAAAAGGCTAAAATATGACCAAATCTTCCATTTTAGGTGTTCATTTTTTCCATGTGGATTCATACGTCTACTTTTTGTAATATTTGTATTTATAGGTATTGTGTTTCTCCTCTACTTTTACATCGCTTTAATTTAGTTTTAGTACATAAAATCAAAAAGTTAATTAAACAAGTATGAAGGGCACAAAAAAATATGGAAATAAAATTTTTATAATTACTGAAAATCAGACCAATGCATTAAGAGAAGAAATTAATATGGCTGATTATAAAAAAAACGGTAATAGATGTGGCGGCTATGACCGATGAAATATGAGAAGATTTCAAGCAATCAAAGACTTCTAATTATACTCATTATAATATAACTTATCACATGAAAAGCAAATTAATAACATTATTCTTACTATTAGTTACTATTGGTTCGATAACCTCCGCTCAGGGAATTAAAGAAGAAATCTCTTTAAAATATGGAGCAACGAATGAGGGGAAGCGACAGGATCCTGCAATGCAAAAATTCCGGGATAATCGTTTGGGAGCCTTTATTCATTGGGGATTGTATGCCATTCCTGGGGGTGAATGGAACGGAAAAATGTACGGTGGGGCTGCTGAATGGTTGAAGAGTTGGGCAAAAGTACCTGCTGATGAATGGCTGAAACTGATGGATCAATGGAATCCTGCCAAATTTGATGCAAAGAAGTGGGCAAGAATGGCTAAAGAGATGGGAGCTAAGTATGTAAAGATAACAACGAAGCATCATGAAGGTTTCTGTTTGTGGCCGAGTAAATATACTCAATATACGGTAGCGAATACTCCTTATAAAAAAGACTTGTTGGGCGAAATGGTAAAAGCCTACAACGATGAAGGTATTGATGTACATTTCTATTTTTCAGTGATGGATTGGAGCCATCCGGATTATCGTTACAGTATAAAATCTGAAGAAGATAGTATTGCGTTCAGCCGTTTTCTGGAGTTTACAGACAATCAATTGAAAGAACTGGCCACACGTTATCCTACAGTGAAAGATTTCTGGTTTGATGGTACATGGGATGCAAGTATTAAGAAGAATGGTTGGTGGACAGCTCATGTGGAACAAATGCTGAAGGAGATGCTTCCGGGGGTTACTATTAATAGCCGTCTGCGTGCCGATGATAAAGGAAAACGTCATTTCGATAGTAATGGTCGTTTGATGGGAGATTATGAATCAGGTTACGAACGTCGTTTACCCGATCCAGTAAAAGACCTTAAGGTTACACAATGGGATTGGGAGGCTTGTATGACTGTACCCGAAAACCAATGGGGATATCATAAAGACTGGTCATTGAGTTATGTCAAAACTCCGATTGAAGTACTTGATCGTATTGTACATGCTGTTTCTATGGGAGGAAATATGGTTGTAAACTTTGGTCCTCAAGCAGATGGAGATTTTCGTCCGGAAGAAAAAGCTTTGGCGACTGCTATCGGCAAATGGATGAGTCGTTATGGAAAGGCCGTTTATGCCTGTGATTATGCCGGATTTGACAAGCAGGATTGGGGATATTACACACGCGGTAAAAATGGTGAAGTGTATATGGTGGTATTCAATCAACCATATAGTGAACGTTTGATAGTAAAAACCCCGAAAGGAATTTCAGTTGAAAAAGCTTCTTTATTAGATACTAACGAAGATATCAAAGTTGTTGAAACAGCTCGTAACGAATATAATGTATCTGTTCCCAAGAAGAATCCGGGTGAACCTTATGTTATTCAGCTTAAGGTGCGTGCAGCTAAAGGAACAAAAGGTATTTATCGGGATGCTTTAACATAAATCAAAAGAGGATTGTAATATGAAGTTCAAATTTACATTCATTTTGTTAGTATTGATCGGGCAGTTTTTCTCTCTCACTGCCCGGGAAGTGACCTCTTTCAATGAAGGTTGGTTATTCAAACGCGGTCCTTTTTCGGAAGACCCAGTAAAAGTTGTTGCTCAATGGGAGGGGAAATGGGAAACTGTAAATCTGCCTCACACATGGAATGCTAAAGATATGCAGGTAAAGGCTGCTTCTTTTTATGAAGGAGTTGGCTATTACAAGAAAAAACAATTCTTTAATGAAGAATTGAAAGGGAAGCGTGTGTTTCTTCGATTTGAAGGTGTGGGCGCAAACACCGAGGTATATGTTAACAGTAAGCTTGTAGGAACCCATAAAGGAGGTTATAGTGCTTTTGCTTTTGAGATAGGAACAGCTTTGAAATTTGGAGCTGAGAATGAAATCATGGTAAAAGCTGATAATACTGCACGACCGGATGTTATTCCGGTGAATCATAGCCTTTTCGGAGTGTATGGAGGTATTTATCGCCCGGTATGGCTAATTGTTACTGAGCAAAATAATATAACAGTTACCGATTGTGCTTCTCCAGGTGTTTATATTACTCAGAAAAATGTTTCGAAACGTTCTGCAGATATTACTGTAAAAGTAAAATTAGACAATGGCAGCCTTACTCCTGCGAATTTAGTACTTGAAAATACTCTCTATACCCAAGAAGGAAAGAGAGTTGCTTCACATCGCCTTCCTTTGGAATTAACTCCTCAAGGAACGCAAACTTATTTTTCAACTTTTAAATTGAACAAACCTCATCTTTGGCAAGGACGTAAAGATCCTTATTTGTATAAAGTCGTTTCACGTTTGGTAGCAGAAGGAAGGGTCATTGATGAAGTTATCCAGCCTTTGGGTGTTCGTAAGTTTGAGGTTGTTGCCGGTAAAGGATTTTATTTGAATGATGAGAAATATCCGATGTATGGTGTAACCCGTCATCAGGATTGGTGGGGATTAGGAAGTGCTTTGACTAATAAAGAACATGATTTTGATTTAGCACAGATAATGGACGTAGGGGCCACAACTGTCCGTTTTGCCCATTATCAACAATCAGATTATCTCTATTCTCGTTGTGATTCTTTGGGATTGGTCATTTGGGCTGAAATCCCTTTTGTGAATCGTGTGACAGGCTACGAAGCGGAAAACGCGCAGTCTCAGCTTCGTGAGTTGATTCGTCAGAGTTTTAATCACCCTTCTATCTATGTTTGGGGGTTGCATAATGAGGTATATCAACCTCACGAATATACAGCCGGGCTGACGCAAGCACTTCATAATCTTGCCAAGACAGAGGACCCGGATCGTTATACTGTAGCTGTCAATGGTTTCGGACATGCTGAACATGCAGTGAATCAGAATACAGATATTCAGGGGATGAACCGCTATTTCGGATGGTATGAGAAGAAGCTACAAGATATTGAACCATGGGTGAAAGGATTGGAAGAAAAGTACCCGTGGCAAAAGCTGATGTTGACAGAATATGGTGCGGATGCCAATTTGGAACATCAGACTGAATATCTCGGTGATGCATTGAATTGGGGAAAACCTTTTTATCCGGAAACATTCCAGACTAAAACGCATGAATATCAATGGAGTGTTATTTCGAAACATCCTTATATCATTGCTTCTTATCTATGGAATATGTTTGATTTTGCTGTGCCGATGTGGAGTCGGGGTGGTGTACCTGCTCGTAACTTGAAAGGCTTGATGACTTTTGACCGGAAAATCAAGAAGGATTCTTATTATTGGTATAAAGCCAACTGGAGCAAGGAGCCTGTATTGTATTTGACGCAGCGCCGAAATGCGGATCGTGAGCGGAAACAGACCTCTGTGACAGTTTATTCTAATATTGGTACTCCTATAGTATATCTTAATGGTAAAGAATTGACTGGTATTCGCAAGGGATATACTGATGTACATTATGTTTTTGATAATGTAACACTGGAACAAGGTAAAAATGTAATAAGAACCGTTGCAACACATAACGGAAAAGAATACACGGACGAAATTGAATGGAATTATACAGGAGAAAAGAAACGCAATGCTGACTCGCGTGAGAATAAGAACGAACATGCTGGTTGGTAATTGCTTGTTTAGAATATATAAAACAATATTGTTGAATCTTTAAATATGAAAGCCTATGTGAAACTATGATCTTACATCAATTCGAAAAACACTTAGAATTAAAAATGTTATGGAATAAAAAACATCTAAATTACTTATGGAATACAAGAAATTTTATTTATTAATTATCGTATGCCTCTTTTCTATAGGAATATTCGCTCAGAGCGGTACAGAGAAGATTAGCATTTCGTTTAGTAAAATACCTTTAAAAGAAGCTATGGCAAGAGTAGAGAAGGCTTCGGGGTATTTGTTCTCTTATGATGCGACTGAAATAAATGCAGAACAATTGGTAAGTCTGAACTGCAAGAATGAAGAAGTGCGTCTGGCGCTTCGTAAAATGTTTGAACCGACTAATATTACGTTCAAATTTCAGAATAAACAAATAGTATTGTCGCTTTCTTCTAAAGAAACGTTGAGTTCTAAGAAAGGAGCGACCAAAACTGTCACTGGTACCGTTTCCGATGGAGCAGGGGAGCCTATTATTGGTGCCACAGTAATAGTGAAAGGCACTATTAACGGTGTATTAACCGATATGGATGGTAAATACACTATTAAAGCAAGAGAAGGTGAAGTTTTGGAATTCCGCTATATTGGTTATAATAGTGTTGAACAGAAAGTAAAGGATAAAAGTGTTATCAACATTGCTATGGCGGAATCGAATGTAAATCTGGATGACGTTGTTGTTATTGGTTACGGTTCACAAAAGAAAGAAAGTGTAGTATCTTCTGTGAATACAATGAAACCTGCAGAGATTGCTATACCAACGCGTAGTTTATCAAATACGATTGCTGGTCAGGTTGCTGGTGTGATTGCCATTCAACGTTCTGGAGAACCGGGAAATGATGATGCCGATTTTTGGATTCGTGGTCAAAGTTCATACGCAGGTGGTACGAGTCCATTGGTGTTGGTGGATGGTGTTCCTCGTAGCATGAATGATCTTGACACAGATGAAATTGAGACATTTACTGTCTTGAAAGATGCTGCTGCTACTGCTGTATATGGTTCTGAAGGTGCTAATGGTGTAGTTTTGATTACAACAAAACGTGGGCGTGCACAAAAAACTATTATCAGCTTCAACGCACAATATAGTATTGCTACTCCTACTCGTATGCCGGAGTTGATGAACTCTTGGGATTATTTATCAATGTGGAATGAAGCGTCTTGGAATGATGCGGGTAATCCTAATTGGGATAATTATGTGCAAAATAGCGCTCCATACAGTGCAGAAGCGTTGGCAAGGTATCGGGATGGAGTTGATCCGGATTTATACCCGAATTCTATTTGGACCGACTTATTATCTAATAACACGCAGAATCAACGTTATACAGTGAATCTGCGAGGAGGTTCGGAAAAAACTAAGTTCTTTGTATCAGGAGCTTATTATAAGGAAAATGGTATGTTTAAATCGAATCCATTGGATGACTACAATGCCAATATCGGATTGGAACGTTATAATTTGCGCTCCAATGTAGATATGGATATTACTCCGACGACCAAACTTTCCGTTGATATGAGTGGACAATACAGAACTCAAAATAACCCCGGAAATTCTTCTGACCAGATTTTTAAACATATCATACTTTTCCCGACTCATTTGGTACCTTTTACATGGTCGGACGGGACTGCTGCAGTTTGTGATACAGATGCGGATGGACGTTATAATCCTTATAATTTACTTAATTATTCCGGTTATTCTAAAAAATGGTCTGTAGCAATGCAAACTAAGGCAACTTTGAGACAAAAACTCGACTTCATAACGAAAGGACTGTCTGTTCAAGGTAGTATAAGTTTTGATGCAGATTTCAGTTCTACTTTAAAACGTTCGGCGAGTCCGGATAAATATACTGTTACCGGTAGAGATGAAAACGGTTTACTTATCAAAAAACTATTTTCAGAAGGTAGTCCGCTTGGGGAAGCTTCCGTTAGCACAAGCAGTGGTACTAAAAAATTATATATTGAAGCGCAGTTGAACTACGAACGTACTTTTGCCAAGAAACACGCTGTTACAGGAACTTTTGTATACAATCAAAAGGAAACTCAATACCAAGGTTCTAGAAAATCTTCTGGAGCGGAAGAAGTAGGCGGGTTAAAACTGTTGCCTTATCGTAAACAGAATATTGTAATGCGTGGTACTTATGCTTATGATAATCGTTATGTATTAGAAGCTAGTTTTGGTGCAACGGGTAGTGAAAACTTCGCTCCTGGTAATCGTTGGGGTATTTTCCCGGCAGTAGGTGCCGCTTGGAATGTACATGCTGAGAAATTTATGCAAAAGGAGAATATCTTGGATATTCTTAGCAAATTACGTTTGAGAGCTTCTTACGGTCTTACAGGAAATGATAATACAGGAAGTGACCGTTTTGTATATAGAGAACTATTGACGAGTAGACGTACCAGGTCGCGTTGTCATTCCGGGACGAGTCAAAATGTCGGCTTGAATCCCGGTACTAATGGTGGTCCTACTAATGATATGGGAAGAATTTATGAAAACACATTTGCTGCTCCATATATTAGTTGGGAAATAGAGAAGAAAAGCAATTTCGGTATTGACATGGGATTATTCCGTGGTCGTGTTGATATTACTGCTGATTATTTTCATAATCGACGGGAAGATATTTTGATTCAGCGTGTAACTATTCCTACGGCTACTGGTTTCCGTCAAAATCCATGGCAGAATTTTGGTGTCACGACTAATGAAGGTTTTGATGCTAGTATTACAGTTAAACATAATATCGGAAAAGACTGGGTGCTTTCAGCCAGAGGTAATGTAACATACGCTGTTAACAAGATTATAGAAAAGGATGAGATTCCACAGGCTTATCCATGGCTTGCTCAAACTGGTACTTCTATCGGGACAAATAAAATATATGTAGCGGAAGGATTATTTACCAATCAGGATTTTATTATTACTGAAAAATCAGATGGTAGCTATAATTATAAATTAAAAGATGGAATTGCTACTTATGCTGCTGATGTGAAGCCTGGTGATATTAAATATAAAGACTTGAATGGTGATGGTACTATTGACGATAATGACCAGACTTATTATAGCGGCATTTATCCAAATAATCCGCAACTTGTTTATGGCTTCGGACTGAATGTACAATATAAAGGTATTTATGCTGGTGTATTTTTCCAGGGAGTAGGTAAAACATCCGTTAACTTGAAAGCTAACACTAGTTATTTTGTCCCATTTGCTAATGGAAAAGACCAGTCTTCTGCACGTGTACAGGCTGCCGACCATTGGACTGCAAGTGATCCCAATAATATGAACGTTTTATATCCTCGTTTACACACCAATGAGTATAGTAATAATACGCTGAATAGTACATGGTGGTACAGAGATGGGAGTTTTCTCCGTCTGAAAAATGTCGAATTGGGTTATCAGTTTGATAAAAAATTGGTGCAGAGATGGAAAATGCAGAACCTCCGTATTTATGTGCAGGGAAGTAATCTTGCTGTGTGGGATCACGTTAAAATGTGGGATCCGGAAATTGGAAACAGCGGTGCAAGATATCCGATTAACGCGACCTGGACTTTCGGTCTTGATGTGACTTTTTAACCAATAATCAATTATAAGAATAATTAATTATGAATATTATAAAAACAGTATGTACAGCAACTGTCGTATTAATGACAGGTATGTTGACCTCTTGCTCAGATTATTTGGATGTTTCTAAAGAACTTGCTCAAAATCTAGACAAGGAAGAAGTTTTTTCCAAAGCTAAATATATTAAACAATGGTATGGAGAAATCTATCAAACTTGTCCGAACTATTCGGAAGCGGGTTTGGATGTACAAAATTCAAATGGAACCGTTAATGCGCAAGCTATCTATTCAGGAGAAATCGTTTGTGCTCATCCTAATGTGTTGAAATTTGGACAGAATACTTTTACTCCTAGTAGTACCACTCACAACCGTTGGTGGAATTGCTATAAACAAATTCGCCAGGCAATGATCTTTTTGGATATGGCACCTGAAAGCATAGGTGATCCGATCAATGCTGATGGTTATATTTCAGTAGAAGAGATGCGTCGTTATAAGGCGGATGTTACTTATCTGCTTGCTTACAACTATTTCTTGTTATTTGAATTCTATGGTCCTACACCTATTATTCCCGAGACTGCTGATCCTTCGGATGAGAACCTTGATTATGCACGTGCATCTGTTGACGAAATGGTAGGACATATTGATCAGTTATTAGAATCTGTTATAAATGGTGAATATAAAGATGATCTGCCTGAAACGATAAAAACTGGAACAGGGGATGATACTAGTCATGACAATAGTATGTACAATCTTCGTGAAATCCTGCGTCCTACAAAAGCGGCTGCTTTAGCATTACGTGCACGTTTGTGGGTATATGCAGCTTCTCCTCTGTTTAATGGAGGCTATAAAGAAGCGTTGAGTTTGACAAATCATGATGGAAAGCGTCTTTTCCCCGATCGTGATGATAACAAATGGCAAACTGCCAAGACGCATCTTGAAGCTTTGTTGAGATTTGCCGAAGCACATGGTATGGATCTTTATTATTCCAAAGAGAGAGATCCTCATACATCAATATATGAATTGTTCCAATATTATAACGATGAGATTCTTTGGGCTAACGGAAATAACGATTATAATGATGGCGTCACTGCTAAAATGGAAGCTCGCACAATCCCCGGAGATATTCCTAGTGCTATGGGTAATGTCGGTTTTTATCAGAATATTGTCGATTTGTTCTTTACGGATAGTGGAT
>ENA-OPWD01001571-OPWD01001571.1-human-gut-metagenome-genome-assembly--contig:-NODE-1571-length-15390-cov-4.598891_pt1 | contig 15390 bp, 10 predicted proteins | sample MGYA00241502_ERZ501996 | MGnify/ENA primary metagenome ERZ501996 (study PRJEB25962, sample SAMEA2042011) | human gut metagenome | biome: human gut; feature: human-associated habitat; material: faeces... | reverse complement strand
CTATCATCTTCATATGCCATCTTATTTTTTAGAGACATTTACTGAATATCCCTAAGTATATAAACATTCCAACAAATCATCTTGGGTATTCTGAAAAGCAGTAAACGGTGCCCTATGGGAATGTTCAGGTATAGATATATTTAAGTAAATCCGATGTGATTTATAATCTACAATATTCAATTCCACCAATTTGTTCAATGTTTCATACAATTGTTTAAAAGCATCTCCTGCATTCCTCTCTATGTTCTTTTCCAAACAATATTTAAGTTCAACCAAGCAAACCCATCCCTTACTGCTTGCCCTACTGGAAACAAACATACATTCACACTGATCAGAACCTTTCAACACAGCCGGATTCTCCTCAAAATTCACTGCCCAATAAGTCGTTTTTCTTGGATTAATCAAATGAAAAGAAGCTATATCATCAGGATCTTCTTCCTTTATACATACTTTCCGTTTACCGGCTGTCGCTTGTGTATAATCCATGACATAGGCGTCACCTGTCATCTCATTATATCTTGTAAAAGCTTCAATCCTCATCACAATAATCCATTAAGGCAGCAAAGTCTGTCATGATATTCTTCATTATCCGATCAAAATAGTTATTGCGAATCAATCCTCTTTCATCTTGAATAGTATAGTTCGGATTCTCTTTATAAGGAAAAAATTTTCCATTTTTAATCTCCCATACAGAAACATCCTCCGGCTTGACAAACGAATCCTTCATCTTTTGTAATCCCTCCTCTTCTTCCGGTATATTTTCTTGTACCAAAGCCCCCAGCATGCAATTATTCAGTGCATAAAGCAGATAAGGGCTGTGGGTAGTCATCAGTAAATGATCCCGTCCGCTATTGATCATCTCCAACAGATCATAGATAAGATCTTTTTGAGTTTCGGGAAACAAATTCAACTCCGGCTCTTCCACTATAATGTTGGAGTAATGAGGATGAGAAATATTCTCTTCAAGTTCCAAAACGGTTTCCAACAAATTATCCAAAGAATCATTACCCGCTTTTTTCAAGATCTTTGCTGTTCCTAATATCTTTTTGAACCCTGGAGAAAGCTTTGCTTCTTTTACTGCCTGATTCAAGAATTCCTCATCCATAACAACATTCATTTGTTTGGAAAACATTTTAATATACTCCCTGGACAATGCCCCTTCTATTCTGTCTTTCTTTTCAAAAGAAATATCTTCCTGATGATCATATATCCAATGGGTTAAATAATATACATAAACATACAACGGCACAACCGACTGCAACCCGCTGGAAGCCTCCTCCAATCCTATTTCTTTTCCATCTTCCAGCACAATCATATCCTTTTGGGATGATTCGTCATAATAATACTTCAATTTCAGTTTCAGCAAATCGACAGCATTTTTCTTTTGGAACTTTTGATGAACTTCCAACCAGTCAAAAATAAAGCTTCTTGTATTATATTCAGGCATCTTCAATGACGCAATATTGGGTAACGTAACAGCATTTCTTTCAGCGGGTATATAAGCGACTTTGCCAATTTTGCACCTTTCAAACCCGTCTTTTAATTTAGCGAAGCACATATCTTTTGTATAACAAAAATCAATAGCATCACCCACAAAGAATATAGCATATCCTTCATTCAGATAGTTTTTCAATTCATGAAACTCTAGCAACTGTTTTTCCACAAAGCTCCAACTTACATAATCAGTGTTACGACGCATCAGCACATCCTTTTCCAACCATAGACAGAAACTGATAACCTTAGCTATTGTACTTTTCCCACTGCTTTGCGGACCAATCAGCATGTTCACTTTATTCAAAGTAAAATCAACATGCTCTATCGGACCTATCTTATCTATTATAAATTTTGGCATAAACTCTGTTCTGACGAATTCAAACTTTTTAAGAGAACAAAGATAAACTATTTATTCCTACCGGCAAATAAAAAAATACTTTATTGCACATCCAGCGCATCCAATGCCAGTCCCTCCATATCCGGTGCGGAAAGCACCACCTTATAATAGCCTGCATTGATATACGTACCCGTCGTTGTACTCAGCATACGCCACTTTCCGGGAGTTTCGGCAAAAGTCAGATTATCTTCCTTCAGTACCACCCCTTTGGAATCAATGAACTGCATACACACCTTCATAGGCTTCCCTGTAACATTCATGTATTTAAAACGAAGAGCATAGACTTGTGCCAGACCGGTAGAAATGTTCCAAGTAATACTGCTTTGTGTACCTTTACCAAAGAAAACCCCGGTTTGTTTCTTAACCTCTTTCTTTATGAACTTACCTTTCAGCACAGCATCCTCCGCTTGATAAGTCACATTGGCACGTGCGTTTTTATCTTCAGGCAATAATTCTTTGGGAGTCTTTTCCATCACCTCCTTGTCTTGTGCAGCCCAGCTGAAGCTATGGGCAGAAAAAGAGCGAACGGAATCCAAGTCGCCTTTACAAGCTATCGCAATGCCACAAATCAAAGCTTGCCCCGCTTTCACCTCCGGAAAATTAATCTTCAAGACTCCCCCTTTCACGATAGCATTCACCACCTTTTTGCAAGCGCCGTCATGACCCGCTTCAGCCCATACATCCAAGTCGTCCAGAAGTACTTTATCATTTACCGCTACATCAAAAATACGCAAGCCTTCACAATCCGTCTGTACGCCGCCTCCTGTACCATGCCAGGGTTCTGTAAAATAAAGTTCCACACGATACTCGCCATCCGGAACGGGAAAGCGGAAGTTCAGCTTATGGCGTCCGAAGCGGAAAGCCTGGAACAGTTCCCAGTCCCTAGTGCCATGAATGGGATCATTCGTGGTACGCTGGCTCGCCTGATAAGGGCTCAACAACTGTACACTATCCGACGGATGAACAAACGATTCCGCCCACGAATGAGAATAACGGCTGTTATCCTGCGCCCAGACCTGACCATACGTATCCGTATAAGCGTCTCCTCCGCAATTCAAACGATAAAGATACGTATATCCCTCAGCTCCTTTCAACAAATCTGTTCCGTTCAACCGGTCGGCAGCAACAGGCACTATAGCAGAACCACGGTAAAGAGCCTCAAAATGAGGAGCTTTTTCCAGACCGTTCAGCACCAGCACATCTTCCGCTGCCGGTTTTCCTTTAAAGTACCCCACAGCACGAAGCACATTGTAACGGATATCGCGGTTTTCCCACATGAAATGAGTCCCCACCCCATGATTCAATTTCCGTCCCAAGTATTCAGCATCCACCGCATCATTGTACAGCAACACACTGTCACAATTGCTGTACGCCTCAATGGTAGCCCGTCTGCGGCCTGTTGCAAAACGGTCTTCCCACGTGTGGGATGCCAGATAGACCATCGGATCTTCGGAAGCCGGCACATAGTTGGCACGATACATATAATATACATCCAGCGGTTCTTCCCACGGAGTAACCAGTCCTTTATAATTAAACGGTCCCACCTTATCTATCCGGCGATACGCTTCATCCGGCTGGCGGCGTCCCGGATTATCATGACTGCTGAATATCCATTGGAATTGTCCGCACACACTGTCCTTTGCCTGTTCCGCCAGTCGTATCTTGGTTTCCATCAGCTGGCACATACGCTCCTCGCTCCATACACCATTCACATCAAAAGCTGCCGGTTCCGTATGCAATCCGATGCTGCGCCATGCCCCATATTCACCGTTCAACAACTGATTCTTCTGTGACAATTCACGGCCATACTTATTCACATCACCACCATAGGTTCCACTCCAGTTCTGAATAACATTCCAATCTGTCCCATCACCACCGTTACACGTAGTAATCACACGCATGGTACGGGCCGTAGGATCCATTTCCCGGATAATCTCACTACACTCCTCGGCAAACTCCTTAGGCAGCGTGCTTTCGTTCTGCAATCCCCACATCACCACACTGGGCGAGTTGCGGCGTTCCTTCACCCACTGGCGGAGCAGTTTCTTGAAATTCTCACGAAACTCCGGAGTATCATACCACACGTGGGCCGAAAACTGAGTCCACCACAAGACCCCTTCCTTGTCCCAATATTTCTGATAATCCAGGTGATGGGGCTGGTGAGCGTCACGGAAAGCGTTGAAGCCCGCCGCACGGATCTGTTTCACACGGGCTGCCACCTGCTCACGGCTGAAAGCATGGCTTTGTCCGAACTGGTGTTCATATTCACATACCCCATTGATAAAGACAGGCTGTCCGTTCAGATAGAACCGTCCGTCACCATCCTCCCGTTTCACCGGCCAACTGATGGTACGGATACCAAAGGGTGTACTAATCTCATCCGTAGTACTCTTGCCACGCTTTATCATACTGGCCAGTTTATACAAATAAGGATTCTCCGTACTCCATAAAACAGGATTCTGCACTGGCGATTGTTGCTTCACCACCTTCCTTTCACCCGGCTGCAAAGTCACCTTCTCCGTCAGGCGGAACACCTGCTTGCCATCCGCATTACTGAATTTATTAACCACTTCCACCGTCTCAGCAGTCTTTCCGTAATTTTTCACCTCCGTTTCCACAAAGACAGTTCCCGCCTTATCATCATTCCAGATATGCACTCCGAAAGGCTCAATGCGGATCTCATCCGTAGCCTCCAGCACCACGGGACGGAAAATTCCCAAAGGCTGGGAACCTTCGCTGAATCCCCATTCCGAGGAACAGCCACCGCACACCCAAGGCATGTCGGCTATCATTTCAGGATGTTCCGCTTTCACTACCAGCTTATTCTCTCCCAGCTTCAACGCATCCGTCACATCCAATGTCAGCGTAGTACGCCCTACGGGATGACGGCCGAAATCCTTTCCATTCAACGTTATAGTGGCATACGTCCCCACTCCCTCAAAACGAAGAAAATAACGTTTTCCGAATGAAGAGTTGGAAATTAGAAACTGAGAATCATCCAATGTGAAGGTCTTTTCGTATATGGCAGTACCGTGCAAATTACCATGTGTCAGTTGGCGGTAGCCATAATAATCATCCCAGTTATGAGGAATATTTACTTCTATTGCCTTTTGAGCAAACAACCCTTTCAGATGAGTTGCTTCCGTCAGCCATGTTTTCCATCCTTTATCCAATTCCATCACCATCCGGCGATTCTTCACCTCCCGTTCCGGGAAATGCACTTGTGAACGTCCCATCGGTTTGCTGGTAGCAATGGCTATACCACGTTGTTCCGCGTCATTCACGGCACAATAGAAATGATACACCACCCCATTGTATTTCACCACATAACTCTTATGAGCGAACAATTCATCATAGTCTTTAGAAGGGATAATCAAATCCGCCCCTTTCCAATCCGTCCAATGTACTAGGTCATAACTGGCAGCAAATGTATTAAATGCCTTGTATTTGCGGCTCGGTTCAAAAGCCGAGAAATAGAACATGACATACACATCGCCCATTTTCTGGATATGCGCATCCCCCGTGATGGTTCCGTCCGCTTCGTGTGCAAAGACCGGATTGCCCGGATATCGTTTCCACTTCTTCATATCCTTTGACAAGGCGATACCCACCCGTTCCGCTTTCAAATCCGTTTCCGGATGCCGTCCTGCCGCGTTATAGAACATGACGAAAGGAGCGCCCAGTGTTTTCTCCTTATCCCAATAGACCACACTTTTGTACTGGGTCAGCTTTTCCCACCATTGCGCGTCTTTATCATGGATACTCATCACAGGCTTGTCCTGTGCCTGCCACTCATGGGCGGAACCCAAAGGCCGGTCTGTCCAGGCCAAACCGATATACAGCGGCTTGTTCACCGATTCATATCCGGTCCCTTCCCCACCCAGATAAGTCATCCAATGCTTGCCTTTATACGTCTGCAGGGCATAGCTTCCTCCCCACTCCATATCCGGCAATGCAGGGAAACCACCACGCTGGTTGCAATCCCAGAATCCGTCACGGTAAGACAAGACACGTCCCAATGTACGCCATTCCAACAGATTATCACTTTCGGCTATCCATGTCTCGTATCCACGTCCGTCCAGTCCGCTCTTACCATTATAAACCACGTAGGTCATATACCACTTATCCCCTTCGCGGAACACGGTAGGGCAGTCTATTTTATGCTTGTTGTCGGCCGGAGCTACAGCCAGCCCATATTTATAAGGAGTCTTGGCTTCCTCATAAATCTGCTCCATGCGCGATTGCGGAACTTCACGTTGGGCGTATGTTCCCAATGACAACAGTGAAAATGCCAGTATCAATATCTTCTTCATAATTATCTTTTTATCTATTGGCAAGACGGACAAAAGAAGAAAATGTACCCATTCAGAAAACTTTTATCTCATTCTCTATTTTTACCATCACATAGCAGGGGTCAGCTCAACATTCAATCCCAAAGCAGAAGCAATACGATAAAAAGTAGAAACCTTAGGCTCTGTTTTTCCTGTTTCCACACGGGAAATATAAGACTTATTAGTCCCTATCTTTTCGGCAAGTTTCGCCTGTGTCATATTTGCTTTCTTCCTTGCCTCTTCAATTATTTGCCCGGTAAAGAAAGCATTCATTGAACAATATAACAATATGCCCTTCATCATAACAGAAGAAAATCCTATAGATATTACCTTGCCACTCTATTCTTAACTCATACAGACCCTCTTTAAGAAACTTCACATACTTTGCCGGTAGTCTATCTTGAGTCTTTAATAAGAGTAATCCATATAGGACTTTTTCTTGCGTACCTTTATCCAGAGCATCAAAAAAATCTTTAATAGTAGTTTTCGTATGCTATTATCTTTCTGCTCATACGACAAAAATAAAAAAAAGTTTATCAGTTAAGCAACTTTTCCTTATAAAAATCTTAGAACTATGTACAAAAATAGCGTAAAATTCTCAAGATATACTTGAAAATTTTACGCTATACTACGGATTCCAGCCTCTGGAACTACGGCTACTAATAGAACATCCAGTCCATCGTTTCCTCCGCACCGGCCAGTCCCGCATTACGTGGAGTTACCTGTGCGTCTGTAAATCCCAACACCATCGTATATCCTTTCGGCAGCAACAAGGTATGCTTTCCAGCCTCAAAATGATAAGCATGTACATTTGCCAGCGGCATACCCGCTATGCGTACGGCATTGGTCAGTTTCGGTTCCGCCTGACCGTAATCATTGGCAGAAGCGTCCGTTTCCAGTTTCGGAGCTTTCGCATACTTCTTCTGGTCATCACGGAAATAACCTACCAACAAGTTCACCGGAGCAGCCGCTTCAAACTCTATTGTCGTACCTTCCTTGCGCTGCACATCCCCGTTCATTCTATAAGCAGTCAGCCCTTCCAGCTCGGCGGCCAACGCATCTACCTTGCCCGGCACATTGGAAAACAGGCTTGCACCCGTCGCCAGTTTCACCGGAGTCAGTCCGTTCAGAATCTTCACATTTGCGGCGGACAAAGGTTTTATCTCAGCTGCACTTTCCGTCACCTTACCTGCCGCCTTATCTTTCAGCAACTGCAAGTTCGCCTTGAAATTAGCCAGTTCATTTTCATAATGCACCAGCATCTCTTTCCAGGTCTTGTTCTTGCCACCGTCACCACCGATAGGAATACGGCGTTGCGCGGTCTGCATACTGTTGGCATAATAATAAGTACTATCCGTCAATGCCACCAGCTTGCGGTAATGATCCAGACTTTGTTCCATCAATGGAATAGCAGCGTCCAATTCGTTCAGATCCTTTCCCCACTGATAGTTCAAGACACGCTGAGCAGCTTTCACTTTCAGGTTAAACGCGTATGCAAACTCACGATAGCAATGCATGTCATTCTGCAAACGTCCGAACTCCTCTTTATTACGAGTCACCGCTGCGGCAGCCTTATCAATGGCCGCCACCGCCTTGTCACCGTGTTCCACCACCTGCGCCACAATATCCAACGGCAATTCGCCCACATGTGGCTGTTTTTTCCATTCTTTCTCCACATATTCTATCAGCTTCTCGCCCTCCGGCCCGCAACTCTCATAAAATCCCGGATAGATAGTATATTTATAAGGATTCACCAACTGACTCATAAACATACCCAGCAACAAAGTCTGCCGGTTCCCTTCCGTGATGCCGAAACGGCGGAGCAACTTCGGAGCAATCTCTCCACTCTGCTCATATGCCTCCAGAATATCTCCAGCTTCGGCAGAAGTCGTACCATAATAATCACCCAACTGCTTGTCCCAATATTCCACTTCAGATGAACGGTCCCGATGACAGTTCCATGCATAGCGTCCCCAGGTTTTGTACCATATCCAGTCACGGTCCAGCTGATACTCCCGTTTGCCATCCGGCAACTTATCAGCCGTGTACGGCCAGTCCCAATAAGAAGCCTGCGGATACAGATGCAGGGCATTGGCTCCATGTACATTGTGCATGGCATTCACCGCCTTCTGTACAAAGTCGGGAGATCCCCAACGCCACGGTTCCAAGTTTGCCAGAATATGCACATTACTGATATGAATACTTCCCAAGTCACTCAAGTCCGAGTGTATCTTGGACCAAGGTCCGCGCGGTTCGTAAGTAGTCAGTGACTCACCATTGTATTTATGCATGGTATAGAGGTTCTTGTATAACGGCAGTGCCGCATCCATCACCATCTTGCAGTCCGTATCGTGCGCACGCAGCAAAATGGGCGGTTCGTCCGTACGCCCCAGTGCCTTCAGTCCGTCCTTCACTCCCGGAATAATGGTTTTGGTAAACCACTCCACATCATCCTCGTAGGTATCCATCGCTTCCCCCAAGCATACCAGCAAACCCACATTGGGATATTTTTCTATAAACGCGGCCACCGACTTACGTGTATAATCACTGACCAGCGGAGTAATAGGACGGTTACGATCCTGTGTTTTCAACCCGTAATGCTCGGCAAAAGGCTTGCTTAACAATATATTATAAAACATCTGGATCACAAAGATACCTCTCTTGTCCGCTTCGGCAGTCAGAAACGAGAACATTTCCTCATTTTTCTTGAAAGTTTCCTCATCCACTTCTACGGCAAAAGGGTACTCTTCCAGCTTCACCAAGGAAGCAAACGGATGCCCGTTCCACAGATACAAGGAATTCATGCGGTTTTCCACCAGCATATCCAGATATTTTATCCATTGTTCCTTATCATAAAACCAAGGGAAGCTCTCCGGCGTATAAGGATACTCATACACCCCTCTTCCGGGCAGGTATTCCATTTTCTGAATCCCTACACAACCTCCGCGAAGCACCATTTCAGGAGCATCCGTCAGTTGTGCCGGAAACTTCAAATCCTTGTATTGTCCTACATGATCTATCAATTCACGACAGCCGTAAATCACACCGTTTCCGTCGTTTCCTGTCACTGTAGTCATGTTTCCACGGGTAGAAATGGTAAATCCCTCCTTTTTCAGTCCGGCTGTATCAGTAGCCTGTTCCAGACGGATGCAGACCTCATCTTTATCTATACCGGCAGTATCCGACAACATAACAGACGAATACCCCGCATCTTCCAGCGCTTTTTTCAAATGTTCTCCAGCAAACAGCACCCGGTTCGACGCTTCCTGCGGCATCACAATATTCACATTGGGTTTCTCGCACCCCCATAACACGCACATACATGCGACAAGTGTTCCTAGCCTGATATTTTTCATTCTTTTCATATAAATTATTTACAGTTAGACGAAAAAAACAACAAGACGTACTCACAAGACCTCCGCCAATCGTCAAAAAGCGAGGAAAAAGCACAAGCTATCACAAAAAGAAATAAAACGATGAACAAATAAACTCATCCGGACTTTTAAGATTAACTCAGAGAATGCGCATTTAAACTGAGAAATATACAGTATCTAAATTTTAAAAATGAAAGAACAATGAAAGAAAAATCTAACCTGACCCTATTTATGGAACAACTTATCCGGTCGCTAAAAGAAGAAGAGCGTTTCAGTACCGCCCACATCTACCAAAGCACCCTGAACGCCTTCATGCTCTTCTGCAAGACCGATGCCATCCGGTTCAACCAGATGGAACGTTCACGCCTGAAACAATTTGAGAACCACCTGCGCAACAAGGGATGCACCTGGAACACTGTTTCCACTTATATGCGTACCTTGCGAAGCATCTACAACAAAGCCGTGGACGATGGTCTGACAGAAGAAAAGCCCCGTCTTTTCCGTCACGTATATACCGGCGTAAAAGCCAATACCAAACGTGCCCTCGATGCCAAAGACATGAGCAAATTATTAAGTGCCTCCCTTCCACGCCCCTTGCCGCAAAGTATGGAAGAGAGCCGGGCATGGATTACCCTAATGTTCCTGTTACGCGGGATGCCCTTTGTGGATCTGGCACACCTGCGCAAAACAGACCTGCAAGATTCCGTTATCTCCTACCGCCGCCACAAAACAGGAGCCCTGCTCACCGTCGAGATTCCTCCCGCTGCCATGAACCTTATCAAACGGTATCAAAATACAGACTCCGCCTCCCCCTACCTGCTTCCCATTCTCAGTGGAAACCGGAAAAGCGAAGAAGAGTATGCAGAATACCAACATGCCTTGCGGAAACTGAACTATGACCTGAAACAACTGGCGGTATACTGCGGAATCAAACTCAACGTCAGTTCCTACACCAGCCGCCACACTTGGGCCACTTTGGCTAAATACTGCCACTTTTCGGAACAATTGATTTGTGATGCCCTAGGGCACTCCTCCACAAAGGTGACCGAAACCTACTTGAAAAGCTTTAAAAACGATGAATTAGACAGAGCAAACAAAGTAATAATTAATCACATTAATATTTCTATATAATCAATTTTAAAACTTCACATTACATTATAAAACAACAAATTACAAGACTGTTACTTTAGAAGTAACGGAACATATTTTGGAAGCAAAAGTATACAAACTTTAAATACAATGCAAGATTTCTACACTTTTTTTTCGTTTTTATTTCAAAAAATTTTTTTATTCCGCATATAGCCCTCCCTGCCCATACTCTGATCGTCAATATGAGTTAAGCTACATTCCCAGTCTTTTATCTTCTCTAACAGCCACTAAATCTTTATCTTACTGCTGTTTTCATGTTTTTTTCCCTCCCTCCTTCCCTTCCGTTACTTCTAAAGTAACAGAAAAAAAACAAAACAAAAATATTGACAATGCGACATTCTTACTTATTTATAATAGCAATCATGCTAGCAGTTATAACTCCGCGTATAGCCTCGGCTCAAAGTATCGCTGTAAAAAGCAATGTTCTTTATGACCTTACCGGCACTCTCAACCTTGGAGGAGAAATAAGGTGTGACGACACCCATTCATTCAATCTGAGCGTCAACTATAATCCCTGGAATCTGGGAGAAAACAAAAAAATGAAACATATTCTGATCCAGCCCGAATATCGTTGGTGGCTCAATGAAACATTCATAGGAAGTTTTTTCGGGGTGCAAGCCCATTTCGCCCAATACAATTTCGGTGGAACCACTCCTTTTACAACAGTAAAGAACAACCGTTATCAGGGTAATCTGATAGGTTGCGGCATTACCTATGGACACCAATGGTTGCTCAGCACATTCTGGAGTCTTGAAGCAAGCATATCTGTCGGATACGCCCATCTCACCTATAATAAATACGGTCCCGCCAAAGGAGACGCACTTATTAAGAAATCCCACTCCAACTATGTCGGACCTACCCAGCTAGGCATATCATTCATTTATTTCATTCAATAAATATAAAAGCAAATATACTCTATCAGTCATGAAACTCAAGACAAACATACTATTCAGTCTTTTATTATGCGGCACCTTTGCCACTGCACAAAACCTGAAACTCGATATCCTGCCTCCTTCCGTTACTCTCGGACAGGACTCTGCCATAGTGTCCATGAAAATGACTCTCAATGTTCCCCAGATGGACACCAAAAGCCATATCCGTCTCACCCCTGTCCTCACAGACGGAACCCACACTGCAGAATTACCTCAAATTCTGCTCAACGGAGAACGTGCACATCGGCTATACCGCCGCACCCTGGCGCTCAACAAACGAAGAGGCAAGGCAGATGTAACTCCCGTATTTACCGCTATCCCCCTGACAGACAGCGATCAGACTATCCACTACCGTGCTTCCCTCCCGGCAGCCGACTGGGTACAGTTCGCCACATTGAACCTCAAGAAAGAAGTCATCAACGGCAACGGAGAGAAAGTACAAAGTGAAAATATCCCCATTCCGGACAAAGCAACCCATATAGCAAAAGTAACAGATAATTTCGTTCCCCAACAGGACAGGAACCGGGAAGCTCCTATGGCAGCAGCCTCACCCTCTGCCCCCGTTGTTCCGGAACACCGTCCTGTTTCCCCTGCCCCGTCTGCACCATCTGCCAAACCATATTTCAAAGGAAGCTATGTATCTCCCGAAAGCGACGCAACCGATGAACGCAACCAGAAAGAGCTGAACTTCAGTCTGGACGAAGCGCGTGTCATAGCCGAAATCAATCCGCAGATGCTTTCGTTACGCGAGCTTTACACCGTAGCCATCAGCTACAAGAACACTCCGGAACAGTTCTACAAAATCATAGATATTAGTGTCAAGATATATCCGGCAAGCCCCGTTGCCAACCTCAACGCCGCTGCTGCCGCCATCGAACGGGGCAACACACAGGCAGCCGGCCGCTATCTGCAAATGGCTTCCCATGAAACGCTTGCCTACAAGAACTGCCGTGGCGCCTACGAACTGTTGTGCAACAACACCTACGAAGGCATCCGCCTGTTGAAAGCAGCCAAAGCCGAAGGCTCGGAAGAAGCCACCTATAACCTGAAAATATTCTTTGAATCCAATCAAACCAATATACAATAAAATATGAAAACCCGGTATATCCTTTCTTGTCTTCTGCTCGGCGGCACCCTTTCCGTTTCCGCACAGAAAATGGCTGTCAAAAGCAACCTGCTTTCCGCCGCCAACGGTGCGCTGAATGCCGGTGTGGAATATGCCTTCGGCTCCAAATCCACATTCGATTTGTCCGGCAGCATACGTCCGTGGAAACGCTCGGAAGGATATGTCAACAAATATTGGCTCATACAACCTGAATACCGCTACTGGACTTGCCAGAAATTCAACGGCAGTTTTTGGGGAGCCTATCTCAACGGAGCGCAGTTCAACGTAGGAGGGAAAAAGATGCCTTTCGGGCTCTTCCCCTGGCTGAAAGAGCACCGATATGCAGGCTGGCTGGCCGGTGGAGGCATAAGTTATGGATACCACATCATGCTCAACCGCCACTGGAATATAGAAGTTTCCGTCGGTGTAGGGTATGAATATATCGATTATAAGAAATATAAATGCCCTGACGTGTGTGCCGAATTACTGGAAAAAGGCCATTATCACTATTTCGGCCCCTCCAAAGCATCCCTGAGTATAGTTTACATATTTAACTAAAGAGCCATGAAATATTTATTCTATTTTATATCATTTATTTTTCCTACGCTTTGCTCATCAGCGCAGCCGGCAGAACGGGACAGTTCGATTTACATCGCCTCTTCCCAGCTCTACCGGATGGGAGAAAGTCTGGTAGTGTCCATGCAAGTAGACATTACCAGACAGATTCCCTCTAACGAATCAGTCATACTGGTTCCCCAGCTCAGCGACAGCCTGGACAACTTCATCCAGCTTCCCGCCATCTATGTGAACGGTCGTAAACAACATATTTTCTTCCAACGTGAAACCGGCCGGCAGGAAAAAGACTATGAAGAGTTACGCCGCCGCAATGACCGGAAACAAAGCGTACACTACTTACGCAGCATCCCCTTCACTCACTGGATGAAACATGCCTCCTTGCATCTCATCGAAAAAGAATGCGGATGCGGAGTCCCCCGCCATACAGACTCCACCTATCTGACCCGCCTGAATATGCTTCCCGATATCCATCCGCACGTAGCGTTTATCACCCCGCAGATGGAAGAAAGGAAATTGCGTGAAGAAAGCGGACGTGCCTATCTGGACTTCCCGCTCAACGAAACAATTATCTATCCCGAATACAGAAACAATCCGGCCGAACTGGCAAAGATAAAACGCAGTATCGACTTGATAAAAAACGATACCAATGTAGTCATTTCACATATTGACATTCATGGATACGCCTCTCCCGAAGGTCCCTACTCAAACAACGAGCGTCTGGCACGGGAACGGACCCAGACCCTGAAAGACTATGTATGCAGCCAATATTCTTTCAATGATACATTGTTTACCACCCATTACACCCCCGAAGACTGGGACGGATTTATCAAGTTGCTGACCGATACCGTTATTTCCCATCGCGAGGAACTGTTACATATTGCGGAGAGCAAAAACAGCCCCGATGAGAAAGAACGGAAAATACGGAAACGTTATCCCGAAGAGTTCCGTTTCATCCTGCAACACTGGTTCCCGGGTCTCCGTCATTCAGACTACACCATCCACTATGTGGTACGTCCGTTTACGGTAGAGCAGGCCAAGCAGGTATTCCAAAGCAACCCCAAGAATCTGAGTATTGAAGAGATGTTCCGCATAGCCCAGACCTACCCTGCCGGCAGTCCGGAATACAATAAGATTTTCATGACGGCCGTTCTGCTTAATCCGGAACATCCCGTTGCCAATCTCAATGCAGCTTGCATCCTGCTCTCACAGGGAGATACAAAAGGCGCCTCACTCTATTTGGACAAAGCCGGTGAGACTCCCGAAAAGACCCTTTTGCAAGGTATCATGCAAATGCTGAATGGGAATTATACCGAAGCAGAAAACCTGCTGCGTAAAGCGAAAGAAGCAGGACTGCCCCAAGCAGATGAAAACCTGAAGATATTACATGAGATTTACTAATCACATTTTTTTACTAAAACATTTTTACATTATGAACAAAAAATTATTATTATCCTTCGCTCTTGCAGCTGCAATGGCAGGATGTATTAATGATGCAGATGTCCCCTCAGGAAATGGAGACAATCCGATTTCCGGAGCCAAAGGAGGCAACATGGAGATTTCATTTGTAGTCCCTAACTCTTCTAACGGCAGCCGTGCCGCTTCCGCCGAAGACTCTGGAGTCTATGAAGACGGTACTGCCGAAGAATACAAAGTGAGCAATGTGAAACTCTATCTGTTTGATTCTTCCAGCAAGAATTTGGTTACTACCCTCGACGTAGATCAAAATGAATTGGGTATCTCCAGCAAAGAAAACAGCCAAGAAGGACAAACCATCATCTATTCTTGCAACAAGGAAATCATATTGGAACCGGGCAACTATGACATCCTTGCCGTAGCAAACGGTACACAAAACCTTGACATCGAAAAAGAAATAGGCCAGGAATCAACATTATTGGGACAGATTGACGCCACCACTTATGGAAACGGTATGATAACCAGCGTACCCGGAAAGGGATTCATCATGTCCAACCGTGGCTCGGCCAATCTGAACATTGCCGTAGAATCTCCCGAAAAGAGCGACACCAGAGCACAC
>ENA-OPWD01001569-OPWD01001569.1-human-gut-metagenome-genome-assembly--contig:-NODE-1569-length-15400-cov-7.101988_pt1 | contig 15400 bp, 14 predicted proteins | sample MGYA00241502_ERZ501996 | MGnify/ENA primary metagenome ERZ501996 (study PRJEB25962, sample SAMEA2042011) | human gut metagenome | biome: human gut; feature: human-associated habitat; material: faeces... | reverse complement strand
GTCTTTGAAGAGGTTGCGCAGCGGCTCGATGATTTCTTTGAAATCTACGTAGTCCGGCAGTCCTCCGACGTTATGATGGGATTTGATGACGGTGGATTCTCCGCCGACGCCGCTCTCTACAACGTCTGGGTAGATGGTTCCCTGTACCAGGAAGTCTACAGCACCAATTTTCTTTGCTTCTTCTTCGAAGACGCGGATGAACTCTTCGCCGATGATTTTACGTTTTCTCTCCGGCTCTTCTACGCCTTTTAATTTTGCATAGAAACGCTCCTGTGCGTTAACGCGGATGAAATTCAGGTCGTATGGGCCGTCCGGTCCGAAGACTGCTTCTACTTCATCGCCCTCGTTTTTACGCAGCAGGCCGTGATCTACGAATACGCAGGTCAGCTGGTTTCCGACTGCTTTGGAAAGCATAACAGCTGCTACGGAGGAATCGACTCCGCCGGACAGTGCGCAGAGGACTTTTCCGTCGCCTACTTTTTCGCGGATAGCTTTGATGGATTCTTCTACGAAGGAGTCCATGTGCCAGTCGCCGGCGCAGCGGCAGACATTGTATACAAAGTTGGAAAGCATTTTCTTTCCTTCTTTGGTGTGCAGAACTTCTGGATGGAACTGGGTTGCATAGAGGTTTTTCTCTACGTTTGCAACGGCTGCTACCGGACAGTCATCCGTATGGGCGATGATTTCGAATCCCGGAGCTGCTTTGGAGATGTAGTCGTTGTGGCTCATCCAGCAGATGGTTTTTTCGGATACGTTCTCAAACAGTGCGGAACTGGTATCTACGGTTACCTCAATTTTTCCATATTCTCTGACCGGTGCTACTTCTACTTTTCCGCCGAGCAGATGCATCATCAGCTGTGATCCGTAGCAGATGCCGAGGATCGGGATTCCAAGTTCAAAAATTTCTTTTGTATAAGTCGGGGAATCCGGCAGATATGCGCTGTTCGGGCCGCCGGTGAAGATAATACCTTTCGGCTGAATTTCTTTGATCTTTTCGATGTCTGTTTTGTAAGAATAAATCTCACAGTAAACGTTGCACTCACGTACACGTCTTGCAATTAACTGATTGTACTGACCGCCAAAATCAAGTACGATAACCGTTTCTCTTTTCAAGAACGTTCCCTCCTGTTTTTTCTTCTGTGCATGATGAACTACATGCGTTTTTTGGGTTTGATGCTAATTATAGTAAAGAAACCGTAAAATTTCAACCCCTGAAGTACAGGAATCGTGTTCTTTTCGCTGTACTTCGGAGGTTTTTCTTTTTTTCGGGTCCTTATTCTCCGATGGTGATGGTGTAGCCTGCCTGGAAGGTTTCCCCGGCCTTCAGGTGCTGTTCGCCGTATTTGTCTTTTAATTCGCCGTCAAAGCCGACGTTGTCGCAGCGGCCGATCCATGGCTCGAGGCACACGAACGGGGCATCTGCTTTTGGCTTGGACCATACGCCGACGCTCGGGAAGCCTTTGCAGGTGAGAGTGACATACGGTTTTCCATCAACTTCTACGCCGACGCGCTCGACCTGGGTGTTGTCGAAGATCAGGGCGTCCTCGTCGAAAAGGGTTCTGGTGTACGGGATTCTGCCGTCCTGAAGTTTCAGTTTTCTCGGATGTGCGACATCGACGCCTGCTGTTTCCGGGTCGATCAGGACGTATTCGAGTTCGGTCTCGGTGTGGTTTTCCAGGCCTTTGTTGAAGACGATGTCATACTGTTCCGGAATCATGAATGCAGGATGTCCGCCGACGGAGAAGTACATGTCATCATCACCGGTGTTTTCTACGTTCCAGGTTATGGTCAGGGTTCTGCCGGAGAGTTCCTGGGTTACGGTGAAGGCAAAATCGAACGGGTAGACTTTTTTTGTTTCTTCGGTCGATACCAGGCGGTGTACTGTTTTGTTTTCGGTGTTTTCGATGCACTCGAATTCGTTGTCGCGGGCGAAACCGTGCTGGCCCATCGGATATTTGACTCCTTTATGGGTGTAGAAGCCGCCGTTTACTTTTCCGACGAACGGGAACAGGACCGGTGCGTGGCGGTTCCAGAAGGCCGGATCGCCGATCCAGACTGCCTCACGGTCAGCCGCTTTATCGTAGATGCTGCTAAGTTCTGCGCCGTGATCGCTGATCTGCACACGCAGGTTTTCGTTTTCCATGGTTCTCATGTTTTGATATCCCCCTGTGTTATTTTTTATGGTTTATTCTGGATAGACGAGACGGGAATCATCAATTCCGTACAGGACTTCATCCAGGTATTTTTTGCCGAGGTAGTTGGCCATGGAGAGGTTCATGTCCAGGTAGTTTCCGCAGTCTTTCGGAGATGCGCCCGGAACTTCGCCTTTGAAATCGCGGATGAATTCATACATTTCGGTGACGAGCGGGACGATGTCTCTGGAAGTGTAGTCTCCTGCCAGCAGCAGGTAGAAACCGGTGCGGCAGCCCATTGGACCGAAGTATACGGTTTTGTCTTTCCACTGCTCATGGTTACGGAGGAAGGTGGCTCCGAGGTGCTCGATGGTGTGGACTTCGGCGGTGTTCATGACGGGCTCATCGTTTGGTGAGGTCATTCTCAGGTCAAAGGTGGTGATGATGCTGTCACCTACGTGGTCTTTACGGGATACGTAGACGCCTGGTTTGAGTTTGATATGGTCGATGGTGAAGCTTGCGATTTTTTCCATGGTTGGTGGTTTCCTTTCTTTTTTAATAGCTTCGGAGTTCGTCATCGTCATCGGCGGTGTTTTCAATGCTTTTGATGAGGAGGTCGTAGCTGTAGGTGTCGCTTACTTTTACGGTGACGCGGTCGCCGACTTTATGGCCTAAGATGGCTTTTCCTAAGGGGGAGTCGATGCTGACGTAGCCTTTTAAGGAGTTGCCGCGGACGGTAGTGACGAGTTTGTAGGTTTCGGTTTCGTCGTCTTCTTCAATGTAAACCTGGACGGTATTGTTGATGCCGACTTCGTCGTCCTTTGAGGTATCTGAAATAACGTGGGCGGTTTTGATCATTTTTTCCAGATAGCGGATGCGGCTTTCGTTGCGGTTTTTGTCCTGTTTGGCGGCTTTGTATTCGAAGTTTTCGCTGAGGTCGCCCTGAGCGCGGGCTTCTTTTACGGCCTCGAGTTCTTTGGGGCGGACGACCAGTTTTCGGTAGTCGATTTCTTCCTGCATTTTTTTAATGTCGTTTTCGGTCAGTTTATCATACATGATTTTTCTACCTCTTTTCTTGTGAGGTTATTTTAGCACAGAATACGGTAAATTGGAAGTAGGAAGACAGCCACGGTAGAATCACTTTCTTACGCACCGGAACAGCAAATGTTCCGGTGCTGAATGAACTATAACGGTTCACTCAGCCGTGTCGCTTGGTTTTGAAGGCGGAGTTCCTTTGTTGTCGCTGTTATTTGGCATTTTTCCACCTTCGGGATCGCTCATCGTTTTAACAGACCGGGTTCCGGCGGTGGTGATGATGTCCGTGAGGGTGATCTCTTCGTTGTCGGTACCGGCAGCCAGAGTATACGTTGCGTCCAGTTTCATTTCTGGGCAGGTCAAAACGATGCTGGCGTAGGCTTTTTCGGGTGTGACCGTGAAGAGGGCACTTCCATCGCTGTCTGTCAGTGTGATGGTAGTGTCAGCGGACTGGGTTTCCGTACAGTAATAGGTGACAACGGGCTGGGTGGAAGCTTCGTCGAAGCTTTCCGTCATGCCGGCACTGCCGATAGCAGCTAAGGTTCCGCCGGTCACAATTGCACTTCCGTCGTAATCGAGGGCACTGTCACCATCGCTGGTCGGCCCGTACACGATCGTAGTTCCGCCGGTCACGAGAAGACCGCCGTTGGAATCAAGACCATCACCATCGGCGGATACGGTCAGGGTTCCGCCGGCAATTTTAATGTAAAGCTCAGAGTTTCCCCCGCCGCCGGGGCCTCCCTGCATCATCTGTGGAACATCGCCGTCAGAAGGAGCATTCCCCGGATCGAAGTCCTGCGGCGCATTTCCGTCAGACGGAGCGTTCTCCGGATCGAAGTCCTGTGATGGCTGCATATCGCTGCCGTTTTCTGTATCAGGCGGCATTTGCGAAGGTTCCTTTCCGTCTGCCGCACCGGATATGCTGCCATCATCACCGGAGTTTACGACAGCACTGCTATCGTCGTTTGAGCTTGCGGCATTGCTGTCATCGTCACCGGAGCCGGCAGCATTGGCACCAGGATTTATGGCGTTGGCGCCATCGTCGCCAGAATTTGCGGCATTGATGCCATCGTCGCTGGCATTTACGGTAATGTCACCACCATTGACCACAACGCGTTTTCCTTCCAGGCCTTCGTTGCTTTTTTCAACAAGGATCGTTCCGCCATGAATGACGGTGTCGAGCTCCGCATGGAAACCGTCATCACCGGAGTTTACGGTGATGGTTCCGTCATCGACAACGATGCTTCCGGTTGCATGGAATCCGTCCTGTTCTGCCTTAACTGTAAAAACACCACCGGCAATATAGATATTTCCAAGCTCTGCGTCATCCGTATTCTTCGCTTTGACCGCACTGTTTGCAGCATCAATGCCAAAGCTTCCATTCAGAATTTTAATCTGATCTTTGGCTGTGATCCCGTTGTCCGCAGCGGCGATTTTGTAGGTTCCGCCGGTAATCACAAGGTCATCTTTGGATACAATCCCGTGCTTGTAGTCTGCCTCGATGGTCAGACTTCCTGTCCCGTTGCAGACAAGATCTGATTTGGAGAAGATAACGCCGTCTACCGTGTTGTCGTCAATCTGAGTGTACTCGTTTCCACCGCCAAGCGTGTTGCTGCTGTTTTCAGCAAGCGTGATGAAAACTTTGTCCGCTTCGCGAACGTAGATGGCAGCATTTGTCTCACAGTTGATATGGACTCCATCGAGTACGATCTGAACCTTGTCGGAATCGGATGCGTCTACGATAATCTGGCCATCCTCAAGTGTTCCGCTTACGACGTAAACACCTTCTTCTGTGATGGTAATTGTGCTGCCGTCTGCTTTGGCTCCGCTGCCGGAGACGGTAGCTGTCGTCTTATTAAGTGTAATTTTTACGGCTTCTGATGCTTTATAGCTTCCGCTCTTCTCACAGTCTGTGAATTCGGTGTCGATAGTGGATTCGGTCAGTTCCAGGTCAAAATTAATATCGGAAGCACTTTCCATTGCATTTTCCGAATCTGTGCTCTCTGATGTGGTATCCGCGTTGTCGGCAGATGTTTCGCCGGTTGACTCTGTACGGGCAGATTCGGCATTTACAGAGCTGGAAGATGTCACTGCTGTGCCGCATCCGCCGAAGGCCAGCGATGATACAAGAAACAGACTGACGACCGCGCCGGTCTCTTTTTTTCTGTTTTTTTTCTTTCTGTTTCGATTCATTATAATTCCTCCCTTCCAGTCTGCGCACGACTGCACAGGATTTCAAGGTTTCCGTTTCTGCAGCGGAGCTGGTCAATCATGTTTTTCTCTTCGCCTTCCTCGCGGAATACGATGCGATACTCCAGCTTGAAAAGACTTCCCATATTCGTGGTTTTTACCTGTACAAGCTCGCAACGGGTCAGATACCTGGCAAAGATATCGTCAAAAACACTGGTATAATCAAGGGACTCCGGTTCCAAGATTTCCATTGACGAGCATGATCACCCTCTGTACGATCACAGGCATCAGAACAAGCGTGACAGCAAAGCTTTTGGTGCATTCGCTTTTGTACCTGTAAACAGCAGCGATCAACAGTCCCAGAATCAGAGACACTGCTGTGCAGGCAAGGAACTGACCAAAGGTGAAGGCGGCGGTTGTTTCTGTAAAAACGGAACTGAATATTGCGTTAAGCATAGCAAATTCCTCCCAGAATTTTTTTATTTTCTTGTCTATTCAGAGCCCCATCTCGATTCCGCTTACGCTACATCGCGATGTTGCTTCTATTTTGCATGGCTCTGAATAGTTACATTTTCTTTTTTGTGAAGCAGATTATGTTTGAAAAAGGCTTTTCGCAAGCTGTGAGTCCACCCACTGCTTCTTGCTTTTCGCAATGGCCGCAGAGGACTTACCTGATTCAGCTAACGGAATGCTGTTTTTGATACGGTTTGCCGGATATCTGTGAATGGTATGAAAGCTTTTTCTTCTTCTTTTTCTTCTGATGCTTTCTGATTTTCAATCTGATAGGCAAAGCCATATTTAGAAAATGATGTCGGATAGATTGCAAGATCATCCAGAATTTTGCTGAACCATAGGGGCACAGCACCTGGTGTTTTCACCTCCATGAGATACCAGCCTGGTTCTAAAAGCCTGGTTCCTTCCGTTGGACCGTCAAGACACAGATTGTCGGTACGCCATCGGATATTGGTGTCGAAGGTAACACGAAAGTTCCTGTCTTCCGTGCCGAAGCAGGCGATGCGGTCGTAGGCGATGTACATAGCGGGAGCAAGCCCCCGGTAGTAGTTGCGAAACCAAGTGATTTCGTGGAGAATCTGGCTGTCGAAGCCCGGTTCTGATTTTCCCGCAAGATAGGGAACTGCTTCTGATAATATCATGCGCTCGCGGCGTTTGTAGACGATTCCTTCATATTTTTTCTTTAGTTCTACGTATATGGGGCTGGTCTCTTTGGCCGGACCATAACTGCGGAGTCGCAGTTTTTCTTTGTAGACGGGTTTTTCCAGCGAACGGCGGATGAGCTGGTGATCCGGGGTATCGTAATAGAGGCTGCAGATGGTATCAAGGCCGTATTCATCCATCTGCAGATGACCCGGAAGGCTCTTGCGAAGCTTGCGAGCCATGATCGGGGAAAGCATGTATTTTGTTTCATACCGTTGGAAGGTCATGGGAATCTGTTGGCTTTGCATCATAATCGATTGATCCTTTCGTTTGATTTACTTCCGGAAATGTTTTTTACATTTTTAAGTATAATGAGGAAACTTTAAAGGAACCTTAAAGAATGGACGGAAAATGTGAAAGGTTTGTGAAAAGACGAACCTCTGTAATCCAGATCGCTTTTTGAATACCATATAAAAAAGAAAGAGCCCGTTTCCGGACAAATTCGTTGGAAGCAGATTTGTTCGGAACGGACTCTTGTAGCCGATATGCAAAGTCATGAAACATATAAAATAGGAAAAGCGTCAAAAATCATCTTGGCCAGCGCTCTTTTCTGGACATGAGTGGCGCGAATGGTACATGAGGATGCGTCTGGTACCAGTAAGCTGTGGTAGCGACATCATCCTGACGTTCAAAAAGACCTCCGTGACTGACACCAATCTGCTGCAGAGTTACCTTAAGGTCCTTCTCAAAAAGGATAGGATCAAGAAGGTGCCAGCGGTAGAAGCTGCGTTGTGGCATCTGATCATCATTGTGGTAATCATTATGAAGGAAGGTATCGTGGCTAGAGTAGTAAGGATAGCCAAGATACGGAGTACAGTACTGATTTTCAACGGTTTGGCCATTTTGCTGTGTTGCAAAGCTCCAGGCACCGCCGAAGTAATCTTCTGTTCCGGTTCCGCAAATGGTTGGATAATCCTTGTCTCCATCGATGTAGAATTTCATCTCACCTTCTCCGTACCAGTAGCGTTCGAGGCTGGTAAGCGCAAGATAAGTTCCAACGTACTGGCCTTTCCCTTTGATGTTGTCGAGGACAACGTAGTCTTTTGCCTTTTCCGTTATGCGCTGACGACGCCACTGGGCATGGAAATAGGCAGCATCCTCCGGAACCGTTGTCAGGCAATAGTCGATCTGATAAAAGAAGGCCGGAATCGGCTCATCACACTGATTTTCAATGGTAATACGGGCGTTTTTACGGAACGGCATCGGGAAATAGCTGTTGAAACCACGGGTCGGATTGACAGCAATCGGGACTGAGTTTACCTGGTAGGAAACACCGAAGCCGCAGCAGAAGAAATCGCCAAGCGGGCATTCAACGGATGGGAATTCTTCATCGTCCCAGTACATGCGCAGAACAAGATCCCGCAGAACATAACGGTTACGTTCACTGGTACGGTCTGTAACGGTGATCCAGATGTGCTGAATCATGCCTTCTCCCTGGATCTCACCAAGTGTTACGGTCTCTCCTGCTTCTATTTTCGGGATACACGGGGAACCTTTTCTGGACGGACCAAGATCGCTGGATGCCATGCCGCCTTTTCCTTTTTCTCCGTTCCGGTTTTCCCAGTTGATGGAACGGGACTGTCCGTTTTTCAGCCGGAAAATATTCTGTAAACCACAATCAAACATCATATATTCCTCCTACTCACAAATGAGCAACTGTCTTTTATGTTGAATTGAATTCATTCAAACAATTCCGCTTAACAGGTACAGTCTCCACCCATGTTCCAGTTGATTCCTTGAAGGGGATTGCTTGCAAAGTTGTTATTATTGTACACTTTTATTTGTATAAAAGCAATGTGCTACTGCCATAAATCTTTAGCACCACACTCATGAATGCATAACCACAACATGAATTTTAACAAACAGACAGATAAGCCGACTCAAAAAGAAACATCATTGTACCAGCAAACAGTGCGTCCGTCTATACAAACGCCGAGGGTTCCTCCCACATGGGAAGGGATTCCTCGGCGTTCTTCATTTCATGCTTTTTGATTGCCCGGTCAACAGTATCACGCGCCTTACTGCAATGCACAGATCACAGCCACTGTTTCAGCACATCGTTCAGCTTATTCAAATCAAGCGGTTTGGCGATATGCTCGTTCATGCCGGTGTTCTTTGCCAGTTGCACGTCCTCGGCAAAGGCATTTGCCGTCATGGCAATGATGGGCACTTTGCCCCGGCTGCCGGCAAGGGCACGGATCGCAGCAGTGGCTTCGTAACCATTCATGATGGGCATCTGGATGTCCATAAAAATGAGATCGTACCACTTTTCTGGCGCTTCCATCACCTTTTCGACTGCAATTTTTCCGTTTTCGGCGCTGTCGATGGTCACGCCCGTCATGCCTATGATCTCGGTTGCGATCTCACGGTTCAGCTCGTTATCTTCCACAAGAAGGATCCGCTTACCCGCATAGTTTTCCTTCGCAAAGTCTTCCAGATAGTTCCGGGCGTTTTTCTCCGTCTTCCCGGATGTAAACTGCCGCAGAGTTGCCGTCAGACGGGAACGGAACAGCGGTTTTGCCATAAACGCATTCACGCCCGCTGCTCTGGCTTCTTCTTCGATCTCGCTGAAATCAAAGGAAGTCAGGATGATGATCGTGACATCTTCTCCTACCCGTTCCCGGATTTTTCTGGCGGTTGCAATACCGTCTATTTCCGGCATCTTCCAGTCCAGGATCACCGCAAAATAGTCGCGGCCGGTCTTGTGCCGCGCCGCGCAGCGTTCCACGGCTTCCTTGCCGGTCAGGACCCATTCGCCCGCTATGCCGATCTCCTGAAGGGTTGCAACGGTGCTTTCGCAGCAGATCTTGTCATCGTCCACGACCAGTACCGGCAGATCGAGCAGTTCTTTTTCCTGTTCCTTCTCGTTCTCCTGAAGCTTCAGATAGACCGTGACCGTGATCTTCGTTCCCTTGTTGGGAGCGCTTTCGACCTGAATGTCACCATTCATCAGGTTGACGATGTTTCTTGCAATGGCCATGCCAAGACCGGTGCCCTGCACCTTGGTCGTCCGGTGATCGTCTGCCCGGCTGAACGGCTCGAACATGATCTTCTGGAATTCCGGCGTCATACCGATGCCGTTGTCCTCGATGGAAAACTCGTAGCAGCCAAGCTCCGAGAAGCCGTTCGGTTTTTCCTTGATCGTAAGGGTGATGTTTCCTCCATCCGGGGTATACTTGACGGCGTTGCTCATCAGGTTCACAAAGACCTGCTGGATGCGCAGGCTGTCGCCGCAGACAGCTTCGTGCTCAATGTGCTCAATATGGACTTCGAGCTGATGTTTGTGCTCGTCGATTGCCGGTTTTGTGAGGGTGAGCAGGTTATCGACCAGCTCCGGCAGGCTGAAATCCTCCTCGGCAAGGCTCATTCGCCCGCTCTCGATTCTGGCCATATCCAGCACTTCATTGATCAGTCCCAACAGATGACGGCTCGATTTTGTGATCTTGCCAAGGCACTCGACCACCCTGTCCTGACTCTCGATATTCGCACCCGCAATGGCGGTCAAGCCAACGATTGCATTCATCGGTGTACGGATATCATGGGACATATTGGAGAGAAATTCTGTCTTGGCGCGGCTTGCGTTTTCCGCCGCCCGGTACGCATCTTTCAGTGCCTTATGGGATTCGATCTCGGCCTTTTTCTCCTGTGACACATCCATGGATGCCAACAGTGCTTTGACCAGCTTTGTGCCATTCCACTCCAGCGGAATGAAGGAAGCGATCTTATAGGTGTTCTCATCTATGGAGCAGTATTCAAATTTGTAGATGTCGTTCTCATCCTGCAAATTCTTGCGGATATTTTCCGGCAAAATCAAAGCAGCCAATGCGTCCAGCGGTTCCAGTGTCTTATACTTTGCAACCACCTGCTCCACAAAATCATGGTAGGTTCCGATCGGTGCGTATATCATTTCACCTTGCAGATTGTAGAATCGATACCGGTCATTCTCCAGATCGCAGACGACAAAGCGGTCCAGCAGACGCACCATACTCTTGATCAAAAGATCCATCGATGCGTTATCTGAGGCCATCTGCATCCGCCGTGCCGTCTCTGCTTTGGACTCTGTGATGTCCCGCAGAAAAATCATCGCATATTCGGAATCTTCGATCTCACCGCGCATGACCACGTTGCTGACCCATCGTTCCTCCCCATTCAGAACGATGCGGCACTCCTGACGCAGCTCCGTCTCAAGCCCCTTTAATTTTTCCGTGATGTAGGCGCGATTATAGAAATTCGTTACAGACTTTTTATCCTCTTCAACCACATAGTTATCCACAAAGAATCTGACCAGTCCATCCCATGTGTGGTTCTGCTCAAAGGCCGTCATCAAAGAGGGCTCCACTTTGAAAGCATCAAAGGTATTCTTTTCCAGATTCACATAGTATTCGCAGAGGTTTGCGCTGGTAAATGCACGGTGAAATGCCGCTGCCCGCTGCGCCTGCATCCGGCTTCTTTTTTCCGCGTCAATGTTGCTGATGATTCCGGCAATTCGATTGGCCGAGCCATCCAGACGGCGTATCACCTCCGCCGATGCCCGGAACCACTGGTATTGGCCATCCTGCATTTTCAGCCGGTACTCAACATTATATTTTGTAGCATTGGTTTTGTCCGCAATCGTTTCCAAAAGCAGCTGCATTACCCGGTCATAGTCCTCCGGGTGCAGAAGGTTCGACCACGAATCCAGTTTGTTCGGAAAATCCAGAATGTCATGATATCCAAGGATCTGCCGGAACGCATGGCTCCAGTTCACATGAACGATCTCACCGTTTTCATTACACTCAAAATACCATAGTGCAGAATGGATGGATTCATTAACCAGCGCAAGGTTCTCATACGCCCAGTTCATCTGTACTGACATGATCCAGATCGGTGTTCCATCCGTATCGACTGCATCTTTTTTGTAGAGACGCACATAGACGGGAGAGCCATCTGCTGTAAGGATCCGGCCTTCTCCTTCGCCCTTGATCTGACGAAAGCGCGCATTGTCAAGGAATGTGGCATCTCTCTTATAGAAAAGATTCTTCAGCGAACCCTTTGTCTGCTCCATCAGGGACTCATAGCTGTGGTTCAGATTATGCAGCAACAGATCACTGACCGACAGGATCGACAATTCGGCATCATAGTACCCGGTAATGGTTCCGACACCGCCATTATGATAGATCGTCTCCCGCATGGCCTGAAATGCATTTTTTCCCAGCCTTACCGTATCGGAAGTGTAGATTTCATCTGTAAGCCTTCTATCGAATTTCATTTTCATCCTCATAGGGTTTTGATTCTGCCGCGCACTTCAATTCTGGTATGTCTTTTATGGTCAACTGGCATACTGATTTTTGATCAAGCTTGTACAGCATAGCTAGTATAGTATACTTGCGCAGCATTTCGATTTCAAGCGCTAATTGGCATTGGCTGTGTAAAAAAGAGAGGCCAATCTGCGTAAAAATTTGCGCAAGTTGATCCCTGTACTTTTCCACAATCCGGCTATCCGTATAGACAGTCGTCTTGCGATGCGGTATACTCGAACCAGATCAACATTTTCAGGAGGAAAAATCATGGCGGGAGAAAACAACAAGGTCGTCATCGTTACCGGAGGAAGCTCCGGCATCGGACGGTGCACGGCATCTGCTCTGAAGGAGAACGGCTGCATCGTCTATGAGTTCAGCCGCAGAAATATCCCTATGGAGGGTGTTACCCATCTGTCTGTCGATGTGACCGATGAAGATGCGGTCAACGCCGCTGTGCAGCAGGTCATCCAAAAAGAAACTAAAATCGATGCAGTGATCAACTGTGCAGGCTTTGGCATTTCCGGTGCGGTGGAGTTTACGTCCATGGAGCAAGCCAAAGCACAGTTTGATGTGAACTTTTTCGGGACAGTCACTGTAAATAAAGCGGTTCTCCCCTTCATGCGCCATCAAGGGAAGGGGCATATTGTGAACATCAGCTCTGTTGCTGCCGTAGCGCACATTCCGTTCCAGACCTTCTACTCTGCAAGCAAAGCCGCCGTTTCTTCTTACTCTTACGCTCTGGCAAACGAAGTCAAGCCCTACGGCATCCATGTTACCGTCGTAGAACTGGGTGACATCTGCACCGGATTTACAAAAGCACGTCAGAAAAGCATTCTCGGCGATGATGAATACGGTGGACGTATCTCCCGGAGCGTCAGTCAGATGGAGCAAGACGAGCAAAACGGCATGGACCCGGCACGCATTGGACGGTACATCGCCGGTATTGTGGAGAAAAAGAACCCGGCAGTCGTTTATGTTGCCGGTGCACAGTATAAATTCCTGAGCCTTTTGTGCAAGCTCCTGCCTGCCGCAGCACGCGGAAAGATCGTGGGGAAAATATACGGGTAACAGGCGCATTGCTCCGCAAAAACTGCTATATCCGTATTTTGTGGACAACGAAGCAGAGTTGTTCTCCTCGGAGTCCGGAAAAAAGGCAAGCCCTCCTTCATAAATTACAGTAACCGTTTATGATACTATGGGGAGGGGTCGGCATGTTTTTATCTCTTCTGCAATTTTTTGCCACAAAGTTTCTGGTTCTGGCGCTTCATCTGGAAAGCGGCAGCTTTCCGCGGCCCCTCTCTGCCCGGGAGGAAACCGAAGCCTTTTCCGCACTGCGTGCCGGTGACCCTGCCGCACGGGAAAAACTGATCCGGCACAATCTGCGTCTGGTGGCACACATCGTAAAAAAATACTACGCCCTGCCCGGCGATCAGGACGACCTTATTTCCATCGGCACCATCGGCCTGATGAAAGCGGTGGATACTTTCGACTCTGACCGTCGGGCACGCTTTTCCACCTACGCCAGCCGGTGCATTGAAAATGCTATCCTCTCCCCAGCGCACTTTGGGATGGAAAAGAGAATCCACCTCTTTCACGCAATGACGCATCTACGTCAAAATGGATTTTTTGGAGCCGAGAGAGCGGTTCCTTTTTTCTGCTTCAGAGGGTATCATGTGAGGTATCCTGTCTAACCCCTCTCTACATCCTGCAGGTGCCGCTTACCGGGCCGCACACCACTTCGGAAGCACAGGCGTTCTTTCATATGTACCATTCCTACTCCGAAATCACCAATCCATCCGACCGTATGCGCTGGTGCCGCTATGGTCTTGACCTGCTGCAAAAAGAGGTTGCCGACCACGCAAAGGTCAGCCGGACAAGCATCCGCTGCTGGGAAAACGGACAAAAGACCATCAGTCAGAGGTGCTTTTGCCATCTGGTGGAAAACCTTGGTTCCGATTTTCCATCTATGCTTCGCATGTGAGGTATGGTAATTTTTCTCCGGCCAAACGAAAAAGCTCGTCTGCAAGCCACGATATGTGGCAGCGCAGACGGGCTTTCGTTATGGAATCATTCTGTTTCAATTATTCTGATATTCGCTCTGACTTACATGGCGTTCCGTAAAACACGCAGTCGTTCTTCAAACGTTGCTTTCCATGCCGGATGCTCGGAGAATACGGTGTGCTCCACCTGACGGACTTGGTTCAGTCCGATGTTCCGCACCGCTTCCACTGCAGCATCTTTTTGGCTCAGATGGCGTTTTCCCACGGTCAGACAGTTTGCGCCTTCTGGCGTGTCGTACTGCTGAAACGCCCGGTTGAAGTCCATCAGGTCATGCAGACGGATGGGCTGATTGGTTTCGTTGTCTACCAGCAGACCCCAATTTTCCCAATGACGGTCGGTATTGCCCACCAGATAATCCAGAATGTTCATCATATAGTAGCTGGGAGCATCCAACTCTAAGATCTTATCCAGCGTGTTCCAATCATGGTTCGTGCAGTAGACGTCATAGGCTGCATAGGTCACAAGACTGTATCGCTGAGATGTCATGATTTTGCTGATAGAAACCGGCTCATTTTCAAACATTCCCTGCTCATACAGTACCTGATGGCAGTCAAAGCACCGGCAGATTTTGCTTGCCAGCACTTCACGTTCCACCGCATCCCTGCCGCCATCCTTGTAAAGATAGAAGCCATCCTCTTTGCGTACCCACGCCTTGGGGTACAAGCCGCCCGTAGACAGGTCATTTGCCAGAAGATGGGCGTTTGTCACCGTCATTTGGTGCCCCCGCAGCGCAATATCCACAAGCGCATTGCTTAAGGAGTGTGCAAAAAGGTTGATATCCTCGAATCGAATCTTCTCGTTTTCTTCTTTCACCCAGAACACATCCAGCAAAGACAGACAATGGTAGGATAATGCAATCTGTGCTCGTTCCCTGTCCGTAACACTCTGAGATGCACCGATACTGTTCAGGATTTCCTTGGCGTAGGTGCGATCCAACGTCAACATCCGGGAGGCGCACCAATAGTAAAAGTTCGTTACATTATTGATGCGCTCGTCAAAATCATCCGATTCCACCAGAACCAGATCATAGGGCATGAAATCCTCGAGGCAGACCCTGCATTCCCCTGTCGTGCTGAGTTGTGCCACACAGCTTTCCCGGTGCATGATCTCGTAAAACATGGTTTTCATCCCTCCCTGCGTTCTGTGTCTTGCTCTGTATTTATATTACCTTCTTTTTTCACGGGACGCAAGAGCTTTTACTTTTCAAAAAGCTTTTTCTGCTGCCCCATCAGGACGGTTTCGATACGCTCTTTCAGCAAAAAGTGGAACTGTTTTGAGTGTTATGCAATGCCATAGGATACCATATTGGCCGCCAACAATCAATGATTTTTTTGTCAGCAAAATACCAAAAACTTATGTAACACAAAAAGCCCCACGCTCAACACTGCCTCTGAATCTGACCGTCTCTGGTCAGAGCAGAAAAGCATATGTTGAGCGTGGGGCTTTGTTTATCGGCTCGGCTGCCAGCCGGGCTTTTGGTGTTCCTTG
>ENA-OPWD01001566-OPWD01001566.1-human-gut-metagenome-genome-assembly--contig:-NODE-1566-length-15423-cov-2.817153_pt1 | contig 15423 bp, 10 predicted proteins | sample MGYA00241502_ERZ501996 | MGnify/ENA primary metagenome ERZ501996 (study PRJEB25962, sample SAMEA2042011) | human gut metagenome | biome: human gut; feature: human-associated habitat; material: faeces... | reverse complement strand
GGCTGTTCTTTTTATTCTGTTATTCTTTTATGCGGCAAATGCGCATGGCATGCTTCTCCACCTTAAAACGCACTTCCGTATAGTCAAAATTCTCCCCATCGCAGTTACCCAAAAGCGGCCGATCGTCCACGGACCAAAAGCGACCGCCTACGGTGTAACCGGTATGCACCACATCCGGCGCATACTCGGCAGCCGTGCCGGCACTGTACCGCGGCACGATGGGCACAGCCTTCGCCAGGCTCAGCGGATCCACATAGGTAAAATCCAGCAGGCCGTCGTCCAGCTTGCTGCCCGCCGCCGTAGTAGCTGGCGTTGCAGATGGCAAACAGGGCATATTCCATATTCTCCCGATAAAATTTATAGGGGTTGCCGTTTTCGTCCACACAGTCCAGTTCAACATTGACCTTGTAGCGCAGGGGCTGCATCATCACCGGCACCACGGCAATATTGTATGCCTGATGGCCCAGTGGGGGAATTTTACCTGCGATCTTGCGGCCGATGGTCTCCACCTTGGTGTCCAGCCCATAGCTCATCACATTGATGCACTTTTCGCCGTTATAGTCGATCAGATCCAGCGGCTCCACCGTGTAATTCAGCTTGCCGGAGTACAGGCCAAAAGATTTGATCACATTCTCCACATTGATCTTCTTGGTGCCATAGACTTTCTTGGCAAAATCGTTGCCGGTGCCCAGGGGCAGCAGCATCATAGGGGTCTCTGTATGCGCCAAGCCGTTGGCAATCTCATGTACTGTGCCGTCGCCGCCACAGCAGACAATGACACAGCGATCGCCATACTTTGTCGCATAAGCCGTTGCAATCTCTCGGGCGTGGCCGGAATGGTCCGTCTCTTCCACAATCATCTCATCATCAAGAAGACGAAAAGCGGAGCGGATACGGTTGAAAATCGCCTCTTTGTCCTTATGGCCGGACACCGGATTCACAATAAATACATACTTCATCTGTTTTTCCCCTCTTTCACGCCGGATGCCGTCAAGCCAGGCAGGCACCGCCCACCGGGCGCACTTGCAGCACATGGCAGGTGCCCTCGCCGAACACGCCCTCCAGCACGGTACGGTACTGCTCCAGCAGATCGTTTGGCACAAAGGCCTGAATGGTACCGGCAAAGCCGCCGCCGTGCACGCGATAAGCGCCACGATCACCCAGCACCTGGCCGCTGATGGCCAGCGCCAGGCTCAGCCGCTGATCCGTGGGGTTCTTGGTGGTAAACACATTTTGATTATACATAAAGGAGGAACGGCCGGAGGCATTGATGTCTGCCAAAAAGCCGTCAAAATTCCCCTGCTCTAAACAAGAGACAGCGTCCTCCACCCGGCGATTGTCATTATAAAAATGAATCGCGCGGATCAATGCACGGTCATTGACCTTGGTTTGCAGCTCCGGCAGTGCGGCAAAGAAGTCCTCGTAAGCCACCTGGCGCAACACAGACTTGCCCATGGCGTGCGCCACTGCTTCCATCTCGCTGCGAATGGCAGCGTAATCGTCCGTCAGATCCGAGTGGTTGCCGCCGGTATCTACAATGCACAGGCTGTGACCGGAGGCAGCAAAGTCATAATCCACCTTTTGGATCACCGGCTCTTGGGTGCTCTCAAAATCAATGGTCACAAAGGCGCCTACGGAAGAAGCCATTTGATCCAGCAAGCCGCAAGGCTTACCAAAGAATACATTTTCGCTGTACTGTGCCACCTTGGCAACGGTTACCGGGTCGATGCCGCCATCGTTGTACAAATAAGAAGTGATGGTCCCCAGCAGCACCTCAAAGGCTGCGGAGGAGGACAGGCCGGAGCCGCCCATCACATCGCTGGTGGTTACCGCATCGTAGCCGCCGACGGTATAGCCCAAATCACTAAGCCGCGCAGACACACCGCGCACCATAGCCGTAGAATGGCCAAAGGCGTCTGCGTTGGGGGCCAGATCCGCCAAATCTGCCACATTCATTTGGTGGCCGGCAGACTTAACCCGCACCACGCCGTCCTCGTTCTTGGAGGCAACGGCAATGGCGTCCAGGTTTATGGCCGCCGCCAACACCTTGCCGTGATTGTGGTCCGTGTGATTACCGCAGATCTCCGTGCGTCCAGGAGCAGACATCAGGTGCACTTCCCGGTCTCCGCCAAAGGTTTCTGCAAAGGTGGTCAGAAGTTCCATGTACCGGGACTTCTGCTTTGCCACTTCCCCGTCGGTCACATATACCCGGCGAAAGGCGTCATCCAACTGGCCGTCTTTGATTTTGTTCATCATCGCTTGTGCATTCATAATTGTACCTCTTTGATTTTATAATACGATTTTGTATTTTTCTTTTTCGCTGTATAGAAGCAGGGTTTGGTTCATCTGGCGGGACCGACGGCCGTAATATATATTAAAGGCCATACTGGTAATGCCGGAGAACCCTACAATGATCATCAACAGCGCAATGAACCGCGCCGAAAACGGATTGTACAGCACGGTACCGATTTTGGTATAAATGTAAAGCCGGGGCGCAAAGCCCAGCAGGCTCAGACAAATATAGTAAAGAAAGTCGTAGTGCATGGAGCCATAATACTTGGACACCATGCCTAAAGGAATGGACGGCACCAAACGGGACACAAAGAGGACATAAGGGTTACCGTTGCCCTTAAATCGAATCCAGTCCCGAATAAAGCGCATTTGACGAATATTCAGGATCATACCGGCCCAACCGCCGCCGATCCAACTGCCTTCCGCGTATTTAACCGCGAAGAAGAACGCCAAAAACACCATATTGATCAGCATAGCCTGCCCCAACGGGAACACCACGCCGGAGATCACACACAGCACACCCATAGGAATCGGCAGCTGGCACTTGGCAACATACAGCGCAAAAATGCACAGAATGATCTCAAAATCCGAGTCCAGTCCTACAATGGACTCGTCCAGCCGCCGCAGCCAGCTGATGATCGCGTCAAAACGCACCTCCAACTCCGTGTGCTTATAAAGCGCCACAGCCAGCAACACCAAAAGCCCCAGCGTCACCAGTGCGATCACGCCGGAAATGAAGTTGGTTCTGTGCCGTTTTTGCTGCTTCAACGGCGTCACCTCCCTTATCTGCGGAGGATCAGTCCTCCTGCTCTCTGAAGTTGCCCAAAAACTTAAAGCCCGGCAACTCGTCCGACAGCGCGCACAACAGGTCCAAGGTCACATCTCGGCGCACACTGCCCATAATATCCACATAAAAGAAATAGCTAAATTCGCCGTTACCCATGGGGCGGCTCTCAATCTTGGTCAGATTCAGCCCGGCCATGGAGAAACGGCCCAGTACCCGGTACAAAGACCCGGTGGTATGAGGCACTCGAAAAATCAGCGAGATCTTATCCGCATCGCTGCTGATCTGCATATCCTTGGAGATCACAACAAACCGAGTCCTGTTATTAGAAATATTCTGGATCTCCCGTTTCATAACCTGCAAGCCGTATTTTTTTGCCGCAGTAGGTGAACAGATAGCGGCAATATCCCGCCGGTCGGACTGAGCCACATACTTAGCAGCCGCCGCTGTATTGGAATAAGTAATGCCGGTAAAGCCGAAATTCTCAATAAAATTACTGCACTGGGTCAGCGCCTGATGATGGCTGTAAATGCTCTCCACATCTTCATACCGGGTATCCGGGTGGGCGGCCAGGCAGTGCTCGATTTTTTCGTCTCGGGCACCTACCATAAAAAAGCGGTACTTCATAATCAGGTCATAGGACTCGTGCACACTGCCGGCGGTGGAGTTCTCCACCGGGATAATGCCGTAGCGTGCCTCGCCCTTGTCCACTGCCTCAAATACATTCTCAAAATACTTATAATATTTGATGGGCACACCGGGAAATAGCCGCGCCCCGGCAATGGACGCATAAGCGCCCTCCACACCGGCACAGGCAATGCACTCACCGGGCGCCACAGCAATGGGGCCGTCCTGCAAGGCTGCCGTGATCTCTTTTCTTAAATCGGCGCCGCCGTGCATCATCTTGTGCTGGAGCGCACGGGAGGCGTCCATAGTAGCAGCAAACACGGTCTTGATCGTTTCGCCCCGATCGCCGCACTTGCCTGCCACATCGTCGAGAATTTGGCGTTCCCGCTCCTCATTGAGCACGGGAATCCCCCGCTCCACCTTGTACTTGGCCACCTGCTCAGACACATCCATGCGCGCCATCAGCAGAGGAATCAGCTGATCGTCGATACGGTCGATCTCTTTTCTCAGTTCCAACAAATCCATGTATTTTCTATTCCTTATATTCTCTTACTTTTCGATTTTATCCTTGGATCAGCAAATCCATCAGCCCAAAGGCTACGGCAGCCTCTACCACCGGCACGGCACGAGGCACGATACAGGGATCGTGGCGACCGTGAATGGTCAGGGTCTCCGGCTCCATGGTCTGCAAATTCACACTGGGCTGTGGCTGACCAATGGAGGGCGTGGGCTTTATGGCCACCTGAAGCACCAAGGGAGCACCGGAGGTCATACCACCCAGCACGCCGCCGTTATTATTGGTCAGCAGCGCCACCTTTCCGTCCCGGACGGTGTAGCCGTCGTTCACATCTGCACCAAAGGCGCCGGCAAAATCAAAGCCCAGGCCAAACTGCACGCCCTTCACCGCCGGAATGCCAAACAGCAGGGCCGAGAGCTTGCTTTCCACGGTAGAGAACATATTGCCCCCTACCCCCACCGGCAGACCGATGGCTGCGCACTCAATGCTGCCGCCCACACTGTTTTGTTGCAGCCGGGCAGCCTCGATCACTGCGCGCATATTCTCCTCCGCTTCCGGGTTCAGCACGGCAAACGTGCTGTCGCCCAGGCAGTTTAATGTCTCTTTATCAATGGAATTGGGGTCAAACAGGGCGTCCTTTACCCCGCCCACCTTGGCAATATGGGCGCCTACAAACACGCCCTGCTGTGCCAAATACTGCTTAGCAATCGCACCGGCAAATACCAGAGGTGCCGTCAACCGGCCGCTAAAGTGGCCACCGCCTCGCACATCGTTACGGCCGCCATACTTTACATAGGCCGGATAATCGCTGTGAGAGGGTCGAGGTACCAGCGCCACATTGCCATAGTCACCACTGCGGGTATTCTCATTGGCAATCTCCATGGCCAGAGGCGCACCGGTGGTGCGCCCATTCAGCACACCGGAGAGAATATGAGGAATATCCTTTTCCAGCCTGGGGGTGGCGGTTTTGTCACGCCCCGGGGCACGCCGAGCCATATCCTTATAAATGGCGTCCAAATCCACCGGGATACCGGCAGGCAAACCGTCAATCACACAGCCGATGGCCGGACCGTGGCTCTCACCAAAAATACTCAGTTGTACCTGCTCACCTGTTACTGATGACATCTGCCTTACCTCCCAGTGCACAAAAATCCTCAAAAAAGGCAGGATAAGTCTTGTTAATGCTCTCTGCCTGTTTGATCACGCTGTCACCTGCAGCATACGCTGCCGCCACAGAAAAGGCCATCACGATCCGATGATCGTTGCAGCCGTCCACTGTGCCGCCCTGCACCACGCCGGTGCCGTGGATCACCAGCCCGTCCGGCAGTTCTTCCACCTGCACGCCCATGGCCCGCAGATTCAGCGCCACGCTTTGTAGCCGATCCGACTCCTTAAACCGCAGCCGTCCGGCACCGGTAATGCGGGTGGTGCCCTTTGCAAAGGCAGCGGTCACTGCCAGCGCAGGCACCATATCAGGAATATCCCGAGCATCAATCTCCGCCGGGCGCAATTCGCCGCCACAACACCGCACAATACGGTCGCGCACTTCCACCCGGGCACCGAAGCGCTCCATCATAGCACAAACGGCTTTATCCCCTTGGGTAGAGGCCGGGTTCAGTCCGGCAATTTCTATCTTCTGCCCCACCGTGCCGGCAGCCATAAAAAACGCCGCGTGGGACCAATCGCTTTCTACTGTAAAGTCCACAGACTCGTACTGCTGATTGCCCCGCACCAGGTAGCCAAATTCCGTAGGCCGTACCTGCACGCCAAAAGCTGCCATCACCTGCAAAGTAATATCAATATAAGGCTTTGACTCTAATTCCGTTGTTAAAAGGACTGCCGAGTCGCCGTCTAAGAGCGGCAGTGCCAGTAGCAGCCCTGTCAGGTACTGAGAGCTGACGTTTCCGGCGATCTTATATTGCCCGGGTCGCAGCTTGCCGGTAATAGAAAAGGGCAGGCCGCCATCTGTCTGTACCTGCACACCGTGCTGTGGCAGCAGGGTGGCAAAGGCATCCAGCGGGCGCTGGGGCAGCCGACCGGCGCCGGTAAAGGTTACCGACTTGCCCAAAGCTGCCGCCACCGGAATCAAAAAGCGCACCAAAGAGCCACTTTCGTTGCAAAAAATTTCGTCCCGCCCGGCAGCCAAATCCGCCAGCGCTTGAACCGTGGCTGCAATATCTGCCGAAGTGCCCAAGGGCGCTACGGAGCCACCACCGGCCAGCGCACTGCAAATCAGCGCACGAATGGCAAAGGACTTAGAAGGCGGCAGCTGCACGGTGCCTGCCAGCGGGGACGGCGTGATCTTTACTTGCATGCCCCACCTCCGAACATGGTTCGCAGGGTAGGCAGATCCACCGGATCAATAAAGCTGTCGCCGATCTTACGCAGCAGCACCAGTTTCATACCGTCTGCGGTGCGCTTTTTATCCGCCTGCATCGCGTCCACAATTTCATCAATAGAATGGGTATCCGCCACAGGCAGGTTGTATTTTTGAAGTAAGGCTGCAATACGGTCCGCCGTGCCCGGTTCCGTCAGCCCTGCGCCCTCTCCGGCACGAGCCGCCAGCACCATACCGATTCCCACAGCGGCGCCGTGCGTCACCGTTTGATAGTTCCATAATTTTTCAATGGCGTGACCAGCGGTATGCCCAAAGTTCAGCAGAGCGCGCTCGCCCGCTTCCTTTTCGTCATGCTCCACCACCACGCGCTTCATATCCACACAGGCATAGATAATCTCGTGAATACGATCTTTAGCACTGGCCTGCTCCAGCAGGGCAAACAGCTCCGTCGAGCGGATACAGCCGTACTTGATCACCTCGCCCATACCGTCACTAAAGAACACATCCGGCAGGGTACGCAGCACCTGCGGATCAATCAGCACCAAAATCGGCTGGTGAAAGGCGCCGCACAAATTCTTGCCCATAGGCAGATCCACGCCGGTTTTGCCACCCACGGAGGAGTCCACCTGCGCCAGCAGTGTCGTAGGTATCTGCACAAAATCAATGCCCCTCAAATAAATGGCAGCCGCAAATCCGGCCATATCGCCGCACACACCGCCGCCCAGCGCAACCACCAGGTCGCCCCGCGTCAGTCCCTCCCGGGCCATATAATTCACCATATTCAGCACGGTCTCCGGCTTCTTGGACGCCTCACCGGCGTCAAATACCAGGGTGCACACCTGAAAGTCTGCGCTCTCCAGCGCCTGCACCACCCGGTTGCCATACAGAGGGTACACATTGCTGTCGCTGATCAGGCAAATGCGCTTGGCGCCGGACACGCGACGCACCAGGTCACCGGCTTGCTCCAGCAGGCCATCGTCAATGAGAATATCATACGGTCTGCCGGTATGTACTGTGATCTTTTGCATCAGCCGATCTCCTCCTTAATCCGGTTGCCCTGTTCCATCAACGCCCGCAGTGCCGGCGCATCCTCCGCCTCAATGGCAGAGCGGAACTTTTGCAAATTGCCAACTAAGTCATCAATCTCGCGAATCAGCGGCTCCTTATTATCAATAAATAACTGGGCCCACATCTCTGCATTGATGCGAGCCACCCGGCTCACATCCCGATAGCTGCCGGCGCTGAAGCCTGCGTGCTGGGGTGCCAAAGGCGACAACACATACGAGCAGGCCAGCACATGGGCAATTTGAGAGGTAAAGGCAATCATCTCATCATGATGTTCCGGGGTGGTCACCACTGTGCGGGCGAAGCCCATATCCTCTGCCAAACCGATCAGGGCATCCACCTTGCGGCGGGGTGCGTCCACCGGGGTGCAAATAAAGGACGCGTTGTCAAACAAGTTGTTCAGGCTGTTGTCATAGCCGGATACCTCACGCCCGGCCATAGGGTGGGCACCGATAAAAGTAAATGGCAGATCCTTATGCGCTGCCATTTGGCGACAGATCTTGGTTTTGATCCCGCAGGAGTCCGTAACCACGCTGTCTTTCTTAAACAGGTCCTTGTGCTCCAAAATGAAGGGCACAATCGCCTCCGGATAAAAGTTAATTATGGTAATGTCTGCCTGGGGCAGCAGTTCCTCCAAAGAACCGGTGGCGTCAATGGCGCCGTCTGCCAAGGCGCGCTGCGCCACACTGGGCGTGCGGTTCCAACCCAGCACGCAATGTGCCGTGTTTTTCTTCAATGTTTTTGCCAGACTGGCACCGATCAGACCCAGCCCTAAAATCAATACTGTCATGAGAATTCCGTCTTTCCGTCCGAACCTACGGACCCAAAATCACAGATACTATAATAATATATTCCCTATCATAAGTCAAACGAAAAAGGCGAAAAGGCGCTCCTTTGGCTAAAAATGAACAGAAAAACGCCGCACCGAGTTGCCTCAGTGCGGCGCATTCATTTTAATTCCAGCGCTTATTTGCCGAATACATCGTACTCAGAATCGTCAAACAAGTCGTTGCCCTTGTTGTTTGAAGGGTCGGATGTCATAACCACATCCTCGGACTTAAGCTGGTACTTGCGAACGGTGATCACCGGTTCTTCATAACTTTTTCTCATCTTAAAGTCCCTCCTTCCTTAAAACTGCACGGTCTCGCTTACAGCCTTGTCAGCATACACGGTATAGGTCTTGCCGTTCAAGGTGTAGGTCACATAGGATCTGTAAGTCAGATCATAGGAACCGGACAGCGAAGTGGACTTGACGCTGACCACATACTGGCCGTAGTTATCATTTTCACCGGTGTGCTTGGAAGCCTTCAGACGCTTAATGCTGCTGTCGGTGCCGGCATTCTCCAGAGTCAGAGTCTTGCCGGCAGCGGTGGTGAACAGCATACCGTACTCCACAGCCTTGGCATTCTCCGGTAGAGCAAAGTTGCCGATCATGGAGAACTTGGTGCTGGCTTTTACGATGCCATCACGGGTGGAGGAGGTAGCACCGTTTGTATCATTATCCAGCACATTACAGGTCTCCTGGTCTTCTAAGATGGCTTGCCAATCGGAAAGAGTATACGCATCATACTCAGCATCTTCACAAGCACGCAGAGTCAAGGTGTTGCCGTAACCAACAATCACAAAGGTGCTGCGCTGAGCAGTTACTGTCTGGCCGGTACTGGGGTTCTCATAACTACCCTCAAGTTCGCCCAGATACTTCACCCAAATCTCAGCGCTTTCATCGGTATAAGTCACCAGATCATTGTAATTGAAAGTCTTATTGATAACAGGGTCTTGGTTTACATTCAAAACAGAGATATTAAATGTGGCAATGTTCGTCACATCGTACTGTGCGGTAATGGTGGTGTCACCGGTTACGTTAATCTTGGAACCGGCGGCTGCGCCGTAGTCATAACCGCTGAAGGTGTAGAATGCACAAGAGGGAGCGGTGGGCATGGTCACGGAGCCGCTGGTGTAAACCACATCAAACACATGACCGTTAATGCCGTTGACAAAAGTCACTACATAGTTAGCCGCGTCGCTGTCCGCCTTCTCTGTGGTCAGATACGTGTTGCCCTTAACCACAAAGCCGTAGCTGGGTGCGGTGGTCATATACTTGGGTGCGGTGGTCTGGGGAACCTGCACGGAGTTGTAGCTGTAGTACCAAGCATACTTGGCAGCGCCGGTCTCCGTTTCAATGTCATCATTGGTGCTGACGGTACCGTCACCGTTCACTTCAATGCGGGCACCGTAATTGTAAGTACCCAGCGGCTTATCGTTCAGGTACACAGTGTAGGTCATGGGCTGTAAGGACTCCAGCAGTGCCTGGATGTCAGCATTCAGGCTGTTCATGTCCTTGTAGGCAATACCCACAATGTCCTTGCCGTTGACCGTCACGGTCTTGTACAATTCAAAACCGGTAATGGCAGACAAATCATACGCATCGGAATCCTTGCCGTCCTTTGCCTTGGCCAGTGCAGCCTCTGCTGCGGACAGATCCAGAGTTGAAGCGGTAATGCTATATGCATTGACCTTTGCGGTCTCTGCATCGATCTCAGTCTGCTTGTCGCCCATGGTAGCGGCACGCTGATCTGCGTCGTAGTTGTAGTAAGTCAGACCCTTAATGAGCGCAGCCACGCCCTCCAAATCGCTGGCGGCATAGGTCTTGTCGGCCAAAGTCGTCAATTTGGCCACCGCTGCATCCAGCGCGGAGAAGTCGGCATTATCCATCTTGGAGCTGTACTGAGCGGTGTAAGTCACAGCACCGGTCACCAGCGTGGAATCGGTGATCTCCGGATCCCAACCGGTAAAGGTGTAAGAGTAGCCGCCTTTCTTATAGTCGGTTACATCAACCGTGTCGGCCTGCGCCTTCAGGTTTGCACCGTACTCCACATTCTTAATCGTCTTGGAGGTATCGTCTCCGTTGGCATCCTTATAGTTAAAGGTCAAGGTGAAGGTGTTTAGATCCAGAGCGTTGTAAGCACGCAGCAGCGTGGTGTATCTGGTCTTCGCCTCGGTAAGGATCTCGTCCGCGGTCATCGTGTTATACGCCATCTGGCCCTTAGCTTTTCTCAAAGCATCGGCAAACTTGGTCCAGGAAGCGTCGGTGTACTTGTTGCTGTCGGTCAGTGCGCTGCACTGGTCGATCAGGTCAAACAGATACGCAATATCTACTACCGTAGCGGTCACGCTGTAGTTCTGTACATCGTGGCGAAGTGTAGTCCAAGCGCTCATGGGCTGATAGCTCAGCCGGGTCACAGCACCCACATTGCCGGAAACGGTATAGATCTTTTTGTTGGGCAGCGTTGTGGTGGTCAACTTGGCGGGGGCGTTATCCTTCGCAACACTCATGGTATAAGCACCTGCATACGTGTTGCCGCCAAAGTTACCGCTGCCGCCCTTACCATGTATAAACAGAACATTCTGCGTACCCTGGTTGTTAGAAGCCTCGCTGGTGGCAATGTCCAGCACATTGGTGGACTTGTCATTAATTCGGTTACCGCTTGCATCCACTGCAAAGGCATCCGTCTTGTTATCTACCTCTACCGCGTACAGGTCCTTCAGTTCCCATGTTGCGGCAGTGGTACCGGAGGTCTTAATGGCGTTACCGGGCTTAATGTTCTTCTTGGTTACATATTCGTCCACATCGGTGTCTTTCAAACTGGGGGTCTGACCGGCACCTATGGCACGAGCCACCAACTCACCGGTATCTCCTTCACCTGTAACGGTATCGTTCAAATTGAAGAACAGAAGCTGGTGATCGTAATCACGCCAGGAGCCGAAGAACAGCATCATGTCGCCCAAATTAAAGGTGGTGGCTTCATGGCTGGTACGGATCATAACCGCATTGTTGGGGAAGCTGAAGCCCAGCGCCACAGAACCGTTGATCTGTGTATCGTTAACCATACTGCCGCTGGCACTCTTGGAGTTGGGCGAACCAACGATCAGGTGCTCCGCATTGGTAGCCACCGTGCCGTTGGGCAGCGCTGTGAAGGAGAATTCCAGTGCGTCATAAGCAGTCAGAATCTTCTCTAAAACCGCAGTGTAGTCAGCCAGCAGCTGCTCCGGCGTGGTCATGTCTTTGCTGTCCAGTGCAGCCATCTCAAACTTTGCATCAGACACAGCCTGTACCAGCGCGTCGAAGTTTACATATTTGGAGCCGTCCAGTGCTTCATAAGAAGCCAAAATGCTGTTCCAGCTCACATAGTGTGTTCCGCTGGTAATGTGCAGATCATGATTGATCCGCAGGGCAGGAATGGCAGCCAATACCGCAGCGGTCTGATCCGCAACGATCTGGGTGTTCTCATCCGTCTTCTGCAATGCAGCAGAGGGAACGCCGTAGTTCTCCTCCGTGCCCCAAACAGCCTTCTTCGCATCGGCGACAGCACCGGTCAGGTTGGCATAGGTGTCCGGCGTAAAGTAGGTCTCATACGCCTCCAGGCCGTTTGCTTTGGTGATGGCTTCTACCAATGCGGTGGTATCTACTCTGGAATTCTGTGCTTCCTCCAGCAGAGCATCATAAGCCTGCTGCAGCTCTACTGCCAAAGGCGTTACGGTGCCGTTAGGCTGATAACCGCTCCCCACAGCCATAATGGCGGTGTAGGCAGCCTCATACGCGGACTTAAAGGCGTTCCAATTATCAGAAGAATAAACGCCGTTATCATTGCCGGCTGTGTAAGTGGCCTTGGTCAGGTCAATTACATTGCGCAACTGATCGTAAGAGTCATCATCTGCCGTCAGTGCACTCTGTGCGTTGGTCAGCGCCGTGCGGGCGTTGTCAATATCCGTAGCGCACTTGGACGCAGCATCTGCAGTGTTAGAAGCAAAATTGTATGCGGTGCTGTCGGACGGATTGACAGATGCCAAAGCGCTGGCAGCCACCAGCAGGCTGCGCATATCCGCAGCGTCATTACAATAGTTTTTAATATTAGAGATGGTGGACTTGGCAGTGGCCAAAGCCTCTTTCACCCCGGCATAGTTGATCACATAGCCGTAGTTGTGACCATCGTGTTTTTCCTGGCTACCGCCCTTATCACCGGCCAAGCACTGAGAAGCAGCAATGATGGCTGCGCGATTCTTATCGTGGTCATAAATGGTGAAGCGGGTATCGATGGTGGTCAGCGGGGCGCTGGGGGTACCGCTGTAAGTCACAAAACTGGAACCGGTGTTCTGCCTAGTGTTGTTTCTGCCGGCGGAATCACGAGTCCAATAAATGGGAGAATCGGAGCCGGAAGCAGCTGCTACGGTAGGAACCATTGTGCCGTCGGAAGTCATAAAGGGAATATTACCTTTCTGGTCCTTCTTCACCGTCCAATTTGCAACCGTCAACTCCGGATTGTTCACAGCCACAGCCGTAATACCACGAGGCTTAGCGGTGCTGCCGTTATTGAGCAAATACTCATTGCGGTACTCATAGCTGAACTGTACCGGTGCCCGCAACGGTGTGGTGCCGTCATACAGGAACACATAGTCGTTCATAACGATTTTGAACCACTGCTTGGCGCCGTCATCAACGTACCAAGAGCCAACCACATCGTTAGAGAAACGCAGATTGCCGCCGTAGTACAGCAGCCCGTTGGCATAATCGGAAGCCACAGTTGCACCGCTGGAGTCCGTTACGGTGGCATAGGTCACATCAGAGGAGAGCACCGTCTTCTGCATCTCCGTCGTTGCGGTGGTCAATGCCTGTGCAGCAGTTCTTAAATCCTGGGACGCGTCGCCGCCATAGACATACATATCCCGCGCTTGTTTGGCGGCCATATACTTGTCGTAAGCCGTGGCCATATCCGCATAAATCTTGCCGTCCATGGCAGATTCGTATGCGTTAATCGCATTGTCCAGGGTGATCAAGGCGTCCGACTTTGCAAGGGTGGGACCCTCAGCAAGAGCGGTGAGCGGCAGAGCCGTCAGCACCATGATCGCAGCCAAAAGCGCCGATAAAAAGCGCTTGCCCTTTCTTGTTTTCATAAATCTTTTCCTCCTTATTCTGCATTCTGCAACCGGCAGGTACGCCTCGGCGCCCTGTGCATCCGTCCGCCTTTCTGACCAAAAGGCCGACGGCAACGCGCCTAAAGACCCACCCAAATGCCAATTGAGAAAGAATTAACAATACAGGTGATGGGCATACTTCTGCCCATACATATATTACAAGACAATAATACCACTTATACCCCTGCAAGTCAAGGTGAATCCGTTGTTTTGAAGTCGTAAAAATTAACAGAATGTTCAAATTCCTTTTGTGCATAGTACACAAAACAAATGAGTAATTCGTGGATTTTGTCTAATAGCAGACAGCTGTCTAAAACCGCAATATGCTGTCTGTATATATGCTGTTGGAACAGGCTGCAAATTAAGCCGCCATCCTTTTTCTATCCTTATGCGCCTTCTGCAATCGCCTAAGGCACAGCAAGACAAAGCGCGTATGAATATAGATACAATACTATATACGGTAAGTTGCACTATATGCGGTGAGTTGCGGCTTCGATTATACATTTATGCACGCCAATTCTCGATTTATGCAGGATTTTCTTGTAATTTTATACAAATCTTCCTGTATATTTTGCCGTTTTTTGCATTTTTATACGAATTTTGCCAAATCGCTTGCAATTCCAACCGGGAGTTTATATAATGGGTACAGTTTTTGAAACAAGGAGCGTGCTAATTATGGCAAAAGAAATTAAAAAGGTCGTATTGGCTTACAGCGGCGGCCTGGATACATCCATCATCATTCCGTGGCTGAAAGAGCATTACAACAACTGCGAAGTGATCGCCGTGTCCGGCGATGTAGGTCAGGGCACCGAGCTGGACGGCCTGGAGGAAAAAGCGCTGAAAACCGGCGCCTCCAAGCTGTATGTGCTGGACCTGAAGGAGGACTATGTAAAGAACTACATCTTCCCCTGCTTAAAGGCCGGCGCAGCGTACGAGGAATATCTGCTGGGCACCAGCCACGCCCGTCCCTGCATTGCCAAGGGTCTGGCAGAGATCGCCATCAAAGAGGGTGCAGACGCCATCTGCCACGGCTGCACCGGCAAGGGAAACGACCAAGTGCGTTTTGAGCTGAGCTTAAAGGCGCTGGCACCGGAAATGCAGATCATCGCCCCCTGGCGTGAGTGGGACATTAAGAGCCGTGAAGAAGAGATCGAGTATGCAGAGGCGCACAACATTCCGCTGAAGATCAATCGGGAGACGAACTACTCTAAGGATAAAAATGTATGGCACCTGAGCCACGAGGGTCTGGATCTGGAGGATCCGGCCAACGAGCCCCAGTACCTGAAAGATGGTTTTCTGGAGCTGGGCGTTGCCCCGGAGAACGCACCGGACAAGCCCACCTACATCACCGTTCACTTTGAGAAGGGCGAGCCCACCGCCATTGACGGCGTAGAGATGAGCCCCCTGACCCTGGTGGAAAAGCTCAACGAGCTGGGCGGCAAGAACGGCATCGGTCTGTTGGATATTGTTGAGAACCGTTTGGTAGGCATGAAGAGCCGCGGTGTATATGAGACCCCCGGCGGCACCATTCTGTACAAGGCCCATCAAATGCTGGAAATGATCACCCTGGATCGGGACACTGCCCACTACAAGAAACTGGTGGCGGAGAAATACGGCGAGCTGGTATACAACGGCCTGTGGTTCTCTCCCCTGCGTGAGGCACTGGACGCATTTGTCAACAAGACCCAAGAAACCGTAACCGGCGATGTGAAGCTGAAGCTGTACAAGGGCAATGTAATGAACGCCGGAATCACTTCCCCTTACACCCTGTATGACGAGACCGTAGCCTCCTTTGGCGACGACGGCGGCGCATACAACCAGAAAGACGCT
>ENA-OPWD01001562-OPWD01001562.1-human-gut-metagenome-genome-assembly--contig:-NODE-1562-length-15460-cov-3.687244_pt1 | contig 15460 bp, 12 predicted proteins | sample MGYA00241502_ERZ501996 | MGnify/ENA primary metagenome ERZ501996 (study PRJEB25962, sample SAMEA2042011) | human gut metagenome | biome: human gut; feature: human-associated habitat; material: faeces... | reverse complement strand
GACATGGGCATCACCAACAAGGCCTTCGACGCCTACGAGCAGAGCCTCATCCGCGACGTTATCGCCGCGCGCATCCCCGCGAAGCTCGACCGCAGCCGCCTGTTCACCGACTGATATGGAAACCGACAGCTACAGCGCCAACCAGCGCCGCGCCATCAATCTGGTCTGGACCGCCTGCGGCGACTATCAATTTGAGCCGCAGTTCCTCGCCCTCAAGGCCGACGGCACGCCGGACTTCTACATGAACTGCGTCATCGGTCTGGTCCGCAAGTGGCTGGGCGACGAGATGCCGCGCCGTCTCTTCGCCCTTTGGGCGGACGACACGCGGCGCTCCGCGTTCGACGACCTCGCGTGGCTCGCGCTGGAAAACGCCGTCTATGAAAAGGAGCTTCCCGTCCGCCCCGTGCTCACGGAGCTGCGCCGCGCCCACGCCGCAGAATTTTTTGCCTCGGAATATCAGCTCTCGCGACAGGAGTGGCCAGCGGATTCCGAAAAACCGTCTGCATCTGCAAACCACTCACCGATAGCCCCGCTCCCGCCACCAATGCCGTCAACGCCTGGGGCACGCGGGACTTCCAGATGATATTCTGCCAAATAACGGATTCATCCGTATTTCCCCACAATATATTCCACACAGAGCGCAGAGGAATGTGAACCGACCCAAAAAGCAGGTTCAGCAGGAAAAAAAGAAAGATAGATGCCAGTGTCAGCAACATCAACGGAAGTATGGGTCTTTTTATCATTTCAGCAGTTCGTAGTAAGTCGGTTTATAGTCGGGCAACAAATCGGGATGGAAAGCATGTATCAGGTCTTCCAATACAATTTCGGGCTGCATGGGCATACTTTCGTAGAAGGGTTTCTCACGCATGTTGCAGTATACCACTCCCTTCTCACGGAACGCACGGAAGTCGGCATAACGCGGGTCGAGGGACTTCAAGGCATCATACGTGAACGTCCCGTCATAGCTGTTGACAATGCGCCAATAGTCGGCACTCTCCGCCTGGCTATATACGGTTTCAAAATCCAGCGTGACACCTCCCGAACGGGGATCGTCTTTCAAGAAATAATCCGCACCGGCATCACGGAACAGTTCGGCAAGAAAGCTCTTTCCTCCCACTGCATACCAGTTGCCACCCCGTATCTCGCCGCTGAATACCACCGGACGCTTCTTCACGTTGGCAGCCAGCTCCTTCAATTCGTTATAGCGCTTCTCTATCGCAGCAAACTTTTCATTCGCCTCCACTTCCTGGCCTATAAACATGCCGATGAATTTTATCCATTCAGCCTGCCCCAACGGGGTCATCTCCTTGTACCCCAAATGGGGAACCAGTGGAATACCGATTTCCCGCATGGCATCATATCCACCCCGCTTGAAAGGAGAGATAAAGATAACATCCGGATTCATGCTCATTATCACTTCATTATCAAAGTTCCCTTCGATACCAATCTTCACGGTCTCGCCGGACTTCAAACGGTCGTTCATCTCCTTGTTGAAGAGATGGCGCGTACTGGTGATGCCCACCACATAATCGCAGGCATCCAGACGGATGAAGTTGGAAAGTTGCAGGGATGTCATACACATAACGTGCTCTACCGGCGTTTCAATCACCGTATAGTCGCTCGGTATGCCGACAGGCTTTATGCCTTTCGGTACCAGCGCATAGTGGAAAGTGCTACTGCTTTCTTTTTGAGGGTCGTGTATATCCACCAGACGGACATGGTGCGGAAGATATTTCACCGTATAGCCTTTGGCATAGCACAGTACAATGGTAGCTGCCGTGTCTGTCGTAACCGGAGAATAGCCCGTTTCGGAAGAAGATTCGGTAGTAGTCTGTCTTGATTTTAAGCCGCAAGAGGTTACGCATAAAATGCACAGCAGTGCAATGCCTATGGCAGATATCCGGGTCATGACTATTGGGGTTTATAGAATTCGGGCACAATATTCGTCATTTTTGGGGAGATACGCAAATGCTCTTCCTGCAAATTGACGGATATTGTGCCTAAATAATCTTTAAAAGCCCATCAAGTCATTCAGTGCTTCACTCATGCTGGGATGTGTAAAGACAAAATCACGGAGGAAGGTATATTCCTGCCCGGTCTTCATAGCCATTGCCACCAGGTTGATGACCTCGCTCGATTCCGGACCAAACAGCGTACATCCCACTATCTTGTCCGTATCGGCGTCCACCACCACCTTGAAGAGTCCGTTCGTATCGCCCAAAGTCCTGGCACGCGGAATGGCGGCTACCGGCAGCTTGTTGACCTTTATATTCAATCCCTTCTTGCGTGCTTCCGCTTCGCTCAGCCCGATGCGTGAAAGCGGCGGGTCGATGAATACCGAATAGCTCACCGGGTCACGGTCGGACACCTTGCGTTCTCCCGCCCCGAAAAGGTCTTCGCGCAGAATGCGGTAATCATCCAAAGAAATGTAGGTAAACTGCAAACCGCCCTTTACATCACCGATAGCATGTATCTTGGGGTTGGTAGTCTGCAAATAGTCGTCCACCACAATGGCACCGCGCTCATTCACCTCTACACCTGCCGCCGCCAGATTCAAGCCAGCCGTATTCGGACGCCGGCCGGTAGCCAGCAGGATGGCATCTGCGTGTAACTGATGTTCCTCTCCCGTGACCGCATCCCGGTAAATGACGTCAGAGTCTTTCACGGACTGCACGCGTGCATTCAGCCTGAAAACGATTCCTTTCTGTTCCAATACCTCCCGGACACTGTCCGCAATGTCCCGGTCCTCCCGGGATATCAGTTCGGAAGAACCCTCGAGCACCGTGACTTGCGAACCGAACGAAACATACATGGAAGCAAATTCTAGTCCGATGTATCCCCCACCTACAATGACGAGCTGTGCCGGCAGCTCAGTCAGTTCCATAATGGAGGTGCTGGTATATACCCGTGGGTTACCTTGTATCCCCTCTATCGGTGGAATGACGGTTTCGGCACCCGTATTGATGAATATCCGGGGAGCTTGCAATTGTAATGTCCCTTCCACCATCCCAACTTCCACCACATCCGGACCTGCAAAGGAGCCGATACCCGTATAGACCGTTATATGAGGATTGTCGGCCAGATTGTGATAGTTCTTCTGACGCAGGAAAGAGACGACCTCTTCCTTCCTTGCAATGGACTGACGATAGTATGCCTTCTTGACCTCCCAAGAAGCGTCTTTGTCCGCATGCTTTGCCGCATGCACCAATGTTTTTGTGGGAATGCAACCGATATTGATACATGTCCCTCCGTACATCTTTTCCGAACGCTCCACTACGGCAACGTCCAGCTTCCGTTTTGCCAACTCGGCAGCCAGCGTCTTTCCGCCTTTGCCGAATCCGATGATAATGGCATCATACTGTTTCATACGTCTATTTCCTTAATTGGTTCAATACTCTTTTTGCACTGTCAGACAGTACGACAATGGCACCGGCAAGAATGGCCGTATCCTTGATGACCAAGCGCCCTGCCCCCGTCAGCAACGGAAAGCCGTGCTCCCCGCTTCCCAAGTCGGGCACCCACACCTCAGGGGTTGTCACCAGGAAAGAGAGGGTACCCATCGTCATGACAATGGCAAGTGCGGCTCCCGCCAGTCCGATTTTCGGAGAGAATATCCCCAGAAATGTCAGGATGCCGATGGCCATAATCAGAATGCCCAGACCGTGGGAGAAACCATACGTATTGTTCTCCACGTGCCACTGATGTTTCGCCTCATTGAACTCGCCCTCTTTCAGCTTATACTCCTTGTACTCCGGGGCACTCTTTGTATAAAAGAAGCTCATGAACGGGCTGTTCGCCACAAAAGGGACAATCCCTTCAGCCTCATAATTCCAGAATTTCAACCCACCAATCCATACGAAAATAACCAGGATGGCTACACGAATCAAATTAACACCCAACTTTTGAGTGGAAGCGGCCAGCGTCAACGCAGCCATAAACAAGTTTTGCAATTTCGTTTTCATCTTTGTTCTACTTTTTAAATGGTTTCAGTAATATGACTTGATTTTTGTTTTTGCAAAGTTCCTTGTTTTCCACCACGTACGAAATGGCAATTATTCCGCAACAGTTGGCAATTCTTCCCGTTTCACTCTTTTCCGGTAGTCCGAGACACTCTCGCCGGTCATTTTCTTGAAAAAACGGCTGAACGCGGACAAGTCTTCGAAGCCCAGAATGGAGCTGATTTCCTTAGCGCTTTTGTGGGTATACAGCAGCAATCTCATGGCTTCTGCCTCAATGCGGTCATGAATCACCCGTAAAGGGGAAGGCAACCCGCAGGTCGAGAACAGATTGGAAAGTGTCTTGGGAGAACGGCAAAGAATATCGGCATAATCCTGCACTTGCTTCTTCTCCTTGAAATGCCGGTCCACTAATACGTAATACTGCCGGATGATGTCAAACGTCTTTTCCTTCTCCTGCCCCACCCCAAAACGCTGACGCGCAATGCGTGTGCAGGTAATGATGAAACGTTTCAAGACAATCCGCAGCATCTCCTCCTGCAGGTTGTCATGGATGACCGATTCCTGCCGGAAAATGCGGACTATGTCATGCAAGTTGGAAGACTGCCCGGCAGAAAGTGCCAGTTTCATCACCTTGGAAGAGCCATAAAAAAGGAATCCATTGCAAGAGACCTCGTTGTCATGTCCATAGATGCAATAAAAATTGCTGTTGAATACAAACGTCAGGTATTCACCGTCCACCTCTTTTACCTCCAGGTGATGCAACGGGGTCAAGGTCACGATTTCATCCTTTTCCAGGCGCATGGGGATATGGTCTATTTCCAGAGTCAGCGTACCGCTCTGTACCCAAATGAATTTATACAGAGTCTTGTCACGTTGCAGCGACGCACGCTCATGGTAGCTGGAAGTCATGGCTATGTTGCCATTCAAGCGGGTGTTCAGTTGATAATCCATAAAAAACAGATTGTTTTAGTAAATAACAAAGATAGCGAATATCTTGTTTGCTACTGATTATTTCCCCACTTTTGTAGCCGTTTTGCTGTTCTTTAATTTTTAACCTTTAATGTCTTCATGCAAATGTTCCCCGTCATATTTGTATCTCTCGGTCCCGGCGAACCGGAACTGATTACCGTAAAAGGCTTGAAAGCCCTGCAGACAGCCGACTGTATATTCTGTCCCGAGACACTGGCCAAAGATGGAAACAGAGTTTCACGCGCAGCCGACATCCTATTGCAACTCGACATTCCGGAAAACACGGTGCACCGCTTTCCACTCCCCATGAGCAAACAGCGCGAAAAAGCCCTGAGCGCCTACGACGAGGTCTATATGGAGAGCTCCACCCTCCGGCAACAAGGAAAGAAGGTCTGTATCGTTGCCGAAGGAGATGCCGGATTCTACTCTTCCATACATTATGTATATGACAAACTGCAGGCAGACGGCATCCCCGTGAAGCACATCCCCGGTATCCCCGCCTTCATTGCCGCCGGCGCACTGGGCGGGCTCCATGTGGCCAGCCAGGAAGAGCGGCTGACGGTGATACCCGGCATTACTACGACAGAAGAGATAGAGAAACTGACAAGCGAAAACAGTGCGGTTGTCATCATGAAGCTGTCCAGATGCACCGATGAGATTCACCGCTGCATCCGCCTGCATCCCGAATACCGGTATCACTATTTTGAGAATGTAGGCACTCCGGAAGAGAAGTATATCAATGACAGCAAGCGGATAGCGACCATCCGCTTCCCCTATTTTTCCCTGCTTATCATTCGTACAGAGACCTTTTGAGCCCGATTTAATACAATTTCGCACGCCATAGGCATTATTTTAATGAAAATGGGTTACCTTTGCGCCGTTGAAATATAAAAAAGATAAGAACATGAAGAAAGTCGTTTTTTATATGATGCTGCTGGTTATGAGCATCGGTTATGCCTATGCACAAGGAAAGGCAGACATCAAATTCGAACAGACCACCCACAACTTCGGCACATTCTCCGAAAACAGTCCTGTGGTCAGCTACACCTTTAAGTTTACGAACGTAGGCGATGCTCCGCTTGTCATCCATCAGGCTGTAGCTTCCTGCGGATGTACCGTTCCCGAATATTCACAAGAACCGATAGCACCGGGAAAGACTGGAACAGTGAAAGTAACTTATAATGGAACCGGAAGATACCCCGGACACTTCAAGAAATCCATTACCCTGCGCACCAATGCCAAAACGGAAATCATGCGATTATTTATCGAAGGGGACATGACCGCTAAAGATGCCAAATAAGCATTTTACCATACAGAATTAAGGAGATTTTTTTAAATCTCCTTTTTTTTTGCTTTCTTTGCCTAAAATGCGAAGATAGGCTGCACCTCAGCAGAATAATAATGAGCTTGCTCATTTTATCCTGCATTCGGTTTGCACTATCTTTGAAGTCTATTAAAGAAAAACATAAAACTACAAAACCTATGAAACAAGAAGAAGAACCTATTACCGGACTACCGGAAAATGCGTTCCGTGAATTGAAACCGGGAGAAGTGTACAACCCTCTGATGAGCCCGGACAAGAAGTATTCAGAAGTAAATGCCTGGTCGGTGACATGGGGTATTCTGATGGCCATTCTCTTTTCGGCCGCAGCCGCCTATCTGGGGCTAAAGGTGGGGCAAGTATTCGAAGCCGCCATCCCCATCGCCATCATTGCCGTCGGCGTATCAGGTGCCGCCAAACGCAAGAACGCATTGGGCGAAAACGTCATTATCCAGTCTATTGGTGCCAGTTCTGGCGTCATCGTGGCAGGTGCCATCTTCACCCTTCCGGCGCTTTATATCCTTCAGGAAACCTATCCGAAAGAAATCACTGTTACCTTTGCACAAGTCTTTATCAGCTCTCTGCTGGGAGGTGTGCTGGGTATTCTCTTCCTTATCCCCTTCCGTAAATATTTCGTGAGCGACATGCACGGCAAGTATCCCTTCCCCGAAGCAACAGCCACCACACAAGTGCTCGTCTCCGGTGAAAAGGGCGGCAGCCAGGCAAAACCATTACTCATGGCAGGTATCATCGGTGGTCTATACGACTTCATCGTGGCAACCTTCGGCTGGTGGAACGAGAATTTCACTACCCGCGTATGCGGCCTCGGCGAAATGCTGGCCGAGAAAGCCAAGCTGGTATTCAAGGTTAATACGGGTGCTGCTGTGCTCGGTCTGGGCTATATCGTGGGACTGAAATACGCGTCCATCATCTGTGCCGGTTCGCTGGCCGTATGGTGGATTATCATCCCCGGTATGTCCATGATTTGGGGAGATTCCGTACTGAACCAATGGAACCCCGAAATCACGGCAACCATAGGCGCTATGGCTCCGGAAGAAATCTTCAAATACTATGCCAAGAGCATCGGTATCGGTGGCATTGCCATGGCAGGTATCATCGGCATTATCAAGTCTTGGGGCATCATCAAGAGTGCCGTAGGACTGGCTGCCAAGGAAATGGGAGGTAAGTCCAACGTGGAAGCCAGTGTGAAACGCACACAGCGGGACATCTCTATGAAGATTATCGCCATCGGTTCCATCATCACGCTGCTGCTGGTTGTTCTCTTCTTCTACTTCGATGTGATGCAGGGCAACTTGACACATACCATTGTAGCTATCCTGCTTGTTGCAGGTATCGCTTTCCTGTTCACCACCGTGGCAGCCAATGCCATTGCGATTGTGGGCACAAACCCCGTATCCGGAATGACGCTGATGACATTAATCCTGGCATCCGTAGTCATGGTAGCCGTAGGGCTGAAAGGTCCCGAAGGGATGGTTGCGGCACTGGTGATGGGCGGTGTTGTATGTACGGCACTGTCCATGGCGGGAGGCTTCATCACAGACTTGAAAATCGGTTACTGGCTGGGTAGCACGCCTGCCAAGCAGGAGACCTGGAAGTTCCTCGGAACCATCGTTTCTGCCGCTACCGTAGGTGGTGTAATGATTATCCTAAACAAGACATACGGTTTCACCAGCGGACAGCTGGCCGCTCCGCAAGCCAATGCCATGGCGGCCGTTATCGAACCGTTGATGAACGGTGTGGGTGCGCCCTGGCTGCTCTACGGCATCGGTGCAGTGCTGGCCGTCATCCTCAACTTCTGCAAGATTCCCGCACTGGCATTTGCATTGGGTATGTTCATCCCATTGGAACTGAATGTTCCGTTGGTAGTGGGCGGTGCCATCAACTGGTACGTGACCAGCCGCAGCAAGGATGCCGCTCTCAATGCCGAACGCGGGGAGAAAGGTACCCTGCTTGCCTCCGGTTTCATTGCCGGCGGTGCATTGATGGGTGTGGCAAGTGCTGCCATGCGTTTCGGAGGAATCAACCTCGTAAACGATGCATGGTTGCAGAACACCTGGTCCGAAGTGCTGGCGCTGGGTGCTTATGCCATTCTGATATTCTACCTCATCAAAGCTTCCATGAAAACCAAATAACTTTTAAATACCAAGAACATGAAAAAGATTCTACTTTTATCTTTTCTATTTGCAACGACCATGTTATCCGCACAAAAGCCCGTTGAACTGCCCCTATGGCCCAACGGTGCCCCCAATAACAACGAACTGACCAATTCCGGACAGAACCATAACAACGAATGGGTGTCCGATGTCACCACCCCTACCCTTACGGTGTACCCTGCCTCCCACCCCAACGGCATGGCCATCATCATGTGTCCGGGAGGCGGCTACGGGGGACTGGCCATGAAGCACGAGGGACACGACATGGCTCCCTGGTTCAACACACAAGGCATCACCTATGCAGTACTGAAATACCGTATGCCCAACGGACACCATGAAGTGCCCCTTTCCGATGCCGAACAAGCCATCCGCATGGTACGCGAACATGCCGCCGAATGGGGTGTCAATCCTCAGCGTGTAGGCATCATGGGCGCTTCTGCCGGCGGCCATCTGGCAGCTTCGCTTGCCACACTATACAGCAGTGACAAGACCCGTCCCGACTTCCAGATCTTGTTCTATCCGGTGATTTCCATGCAGAAAGGCGTTACCCATGGAGGTTCCCGTAAGAACCTTATCGGAGAAAATCCATCTCAGGAGCTGGAACAAAAATACTCCCTCGAAAGACAAGTGTCCCCACGCACTCCGCAGGCTTTTATCATGCTTTCTTCGGACGACGACGCAGTGCCACCCATCAACGGCATTGGCTATTTCCTCGCCTTGCGCGACCACAAAGTGCCTGCCAGCCTGCATGCCTACCCTACCGGCGGACATGGCTGGGGATTCCGGGACAACTTCACCTACAAGCGTCAATGGACGGAAGAACTGGAGAAGTGGTTGCGTGAAGGGCTCGTATTCCCGGTCTCTGAACCTACCACAAAGAAATAAAAGCAATTATGAATAAAAAGTATTTTTTACTCACTTGCCTCGCAGCGTTTCCCTTTGCCCTGACTGCTCAGGAGAACAATCGCTACGAAGAGATTACCAACCCCAAGCTGACAAGCATCAACCGGGAGCCTGCCCGCAGCACGTTCACCTCCTACGTCACGGAGGCTGATGCCGTCATCAATGACCGCAAGAACGGAACCTTCCGCTTGTCCCTTAACGGGAAATGGAAATTCCATTATGTGGAAACCTTCGCCGACCGCCCCACGGACTTCATGATGGACCGTGTGGACGCCAGCCGCTGGCCGGACATCAATGTACCCGGAAACTGGGAGTTGCAGGGATTCGGCACGCCCATCTACGTGAACCATCCCTATGAGTTCTGTTCTTCGGGCTATTCTCCTTATTGGGACAAGCCCAATCCTCCATACGTTCCCCAAGAATGGAATCCCACCGGCACCTACCGCCGCGAGTTCACTCTTCCGGGAGACTGGGACGATAAGGAAATTTTCCTGAGTGCCGACGGCGTACGCGGGGCAGCCTTCTACTACCTCAACGGCAAGTTTGTAGGCATGAGTAAAGATGCAAAGACTCCGGCGCGTTTCAACGTCAGCACCATTGCCAAGAAAGGGAAGAATGTCATTGCCATTCAGATACACCGCTTTTCCGATGCCAACTATCTGGAATGCCAGGACTTCTGGCGCATCAGTGGTATCGAACGGGACATTTACTTATATGCCCAGCCTCAAATCCATCTCACGGACTTCAAGGTGGAGTCTCCTTTGGATGAGAACTACCGGAACGGTATCCTCAAGGTAAAGGTGCAGTTTACCAATGAAAGCGGACAAAATTCCCCATTTGTCGTTGGTTACCGCCTGCTGGACAAGAACGACCAGCAGATAGCCCAGTCCTCTACTCAAGTCAGCGGTGACCAAACGGAAGTGGAATTCACCAAGAAGACCATCCAGGAACCCCTGCAATGGACAGCCGAAACGCCCAACCTCTATACCCTCGTCGTCAGCTTGAAGCGCCCGAACGGAGATGTGATTGAAGCGACAAGCTGCAAAGTAGGTTTCCGTACAGTGGAAATCAAGGACAAGCAATTGCTGGTGAACGGGCAACCCATCCTCGTGAAAGGCGTGAACTATCACGAACACAACGAGAACACCGGTCACTATGTCTCCGAAGAACTGATGAAGAAAGACTTCGAGCTTTGGAAGAGATACAATGTCAATACCGTACGCACTTGCCACTATCCCCAGCAGGAACGTTTCTACGAACTCTGCGATGAATATGGTATCTACGTCATCGACGAAGCCAATATCGAAAGTCACGGCATGGGTTACGACTTGCGGGTAGGCGGTACGCTGGGAAACAATCCGCTCTTCATGAATGCCCATCTCGACCGTACCATGAATATGTACGAACGGGACAAGAACCATCCGTCAGTCATCATCTGGTCGCTGGGCAACGAAGCCGGAAACGGATTGAATTTCTACGTCACCTACAACACCTTGAAGACGCTCGACAGCCGTCCCATCCAGTATGAACGCGCACTGTTGGAATGGAATACGGACATCTACTGCCCGATGTACGCTTCCCCTTCCTATCTGGAGAAGTATGCCCGGAACAAGGAGATGACGCGTCCCCTCATTCTTTGCGAGTATGCCCATGCCATGGGCAACAGCCTCGGCAACTTCCAGGAGTATTGGGACATCATCGAAAAATATCCCATCCTCCAGGGTGGCTGTGTCTGGGATTGGGTAGACCAGGGCTTTGCCGCCAAGACTGACGATGGCCGTAAATACTGGACTTATGGCGGCGACTATGGCGAGAACGGCACTCCCTCTGACGGTAATTTCTGCATCAACGGCGTGGTATATCCCGACCGCAGTGTCAAACCGCAGACGGAAGAGATGGGGAAGGTCTACCAGAACATCAAGTTCCTCGACTTCGACAAGCAGACTTCCACCGTGAAAATCCGCAATGATTTCTCTTTCACCAATCTCGACAAGTACGACTTCTACTACATCATCCGCGACCATGGAAAGGAAGTCTACCGTGGCAAGATTGAAAATATCCATGCTGCACCGGGCAAGACGGTAACCACCGGCTTCCTGAACGGCATACCCAAAGAGAAACAGACAACGGGAGATGTGCGTATCGAGTTCTATGCAGCCATCAAGACGGCAGAGCCTTTCCTCCCGGCCGGCACGGTCATCGCACGCGAACAGACCTACGTCCATACTTTCTACAAGAAAGAGGCTACGGCACAGCAGCCCGCCACTTCTAAGGAAGAGGGAAATTTGGTGGCGTTCTCCGGTCCCGACTTCAAAGCCACCTTCGACAAGCAAAGCGGTCTGCTCACCTCCTATTTATACAAGAAGCACGAGTACATACTGAACGGTCAAGGTCCCCGTCCCTTCTTCTGGCGTGCACCGACGGACAACGACTATGGAGCCAACCTCCCCGTCCGCCTCAAAGCCTGGAAAGAGGCAAGCTATCAAGAACCAAAAGCCGAAAGTTTCCAAGTGACTCCGGGCAGCAATGCCACGACAGTAAAGGTGACCTACCGTTTTCCGCAGACAGAGGCCCGTTGGAACATCACCTATAAGATATATGCCAGCGGAGTCATCAAGGTAGACAACCGCTTCATGGCCGAAGGAGACCAAGCTCCGATGATACCGCGTGTGGGCCTGCGGATGCAGTTGCCGGAAAGCTTTACAGACTTGACCTACTACGGTCGCGGTCCGAAAGAGAATTACCGAGACCGCCGTACCTCCCAGTTCATCGGAGAGTACGCCATCCCGGTCAAGGATATGTACGAGCCGTATGTCCGCCCACAGGAGAACAACCATCGCACGGACATCTATTGGTGCGCCCTTACCGATAAGACGCAACGTGGTTTGCTGCTCATCGCCGACCGCACCTTTGAGCTGAACGCCTCCAACTATCCCCTGGAAAGTATGGACAGCGGCGATACGATTGACAACGGCGCTCCGCGTACCGAAAAGACCCATCACCGCCACCTCACCGACCCTCTGCCGGAAAAGATGGTCGATTTGTTCATTGATTACCGCATGATGGGTGTCGGTGGAGACGACAGTTGGGGCGCAACCGCCCATGAGCCCTATCTGATTCGTCCGGGCAAAGAGAACGCCATTGAATACGGTTTCTCCCTTGTTCCGTTCGATAAAAAGGAGGATTATAAATATTTAATCCAGCAATATTGAATTTAATCCCTCCGGATTAAGCTTTTATAAAAAGGATGTAGTAAATTTGCTGCATCCTTTTTACGTTTAAGAACAATAATAATCAAAAGAGAGAAAAATGAAAACAATGACTAAATTTATGTTCAGCGCCCTCTGCGCCGCAGCCATGGTAACTTCCGTTTCTGCCCAGGGAGGGAAAGATATGTTGAGCAATGGAATAAAGTATCTGGATGTGCCATACGTAGCCCATACACTGGAGGCAGATGGTCCCGAGGAACTCGTCATCAACTGCGATGAGGTAGACTGCACCACGCTGGTGGAATATGTGCTGGCAGAGACACTCACTCCCAAATTAGCCGACGGGGACATCTCGGAAAGCGCTTTCGCCGATAACCTGCAAAAAATCCGTTACCGTGACGGTAAAATCGACGGGTACACTTCCCGCCTGCATTATATTGCCGACTGGATAAACAATGGCGTACGCAACGGCTTCCTTCAAGATGTAACGGGCGCCATGAGTCCCGACACCGAACGGTTGTCTATCTCCTACATGTCTTCCCATCCCCAACTTTACAAGCAGCTGGCCAATTCGCCGGAGAACGTAGCCAAAATGAAGAAGATTGAGCAATCCTTGTCCGGCAAGGAAGTTCACTATCTTCCCAAAGCCAAACTTCCCGCCGATGGTCTCCCGTGGATTAAAGACGGCGATATCATAGCCATCACCACCAACACTCCGGGGCTGGACGTAGCCCACATGGGAATCGCTTTCTATGCGGATAACAAACTCCTGCTGGTACACGCTTCCTCTACCGACAAGAAAGTGGTCGTCTCCAAAGTCCCCTTGTCCCAAATGCTGAAAGACAATAATAAGTGGACGGGAATACGGGTGCTGAGGATGAAGAAATAAAATGAAATACTATAATATGGAAAAGGCGATGAAGAATCAAATCTTCATCGCCTTTTCCGTATATAGGATTGTTCGTTCCTATTCCTCCACGACAATATATTCATCAATATTCCGTGTTTCTTTACTGAAGTTCACACCTACTTTCACTAATTTCCTGCCATCCAAGGTATAAGGAATCAGATACCCCTTCTCATCTATTTGCTTCAGAGCTGCGTCGGCTGTACCGTCCAGTTTGAACTCAAAAACATAAATAGCGGTAGGAGTATGAACTACTGCGTCCGCACGACCACGGCTGCTGCGAACCTCGGACCGGATAAACTGTCCCAGCAAAGTAAACACTACATGAAAAATAACCTGATAATGGCATTCCGTATCATCACTCAACTCGTACGGAATACCGGAGAAGAATATCTTAAGACGCTCCATAAACGCCTCCACATCTCCACTCTTCAATTCACGCATGAATTTAGCGATGTGGAAACCAGTTTCATCATTGGATACATTGGTATAATAGGGTACCAAAAAATTCAGAAAGCCGTAACGAACCTCATCATTTGGAAAGCCTAAAGTGTATAGCTTCACATCATCATCATACCCTTTTATGGTCAAATAACCACTTTGATAAATCATCGGAAGAGGATTATTTGTTTCCGCACGATATTCAGAGAAAGCGGAAGCCAGCACTTCCACTCCATCTATCAATAGACGTATATCGTAATCACTCTGCTTCAGCAAGTCAACCAAGTAAGTAGGTGTGCCGGTCTGAAACCAATAGTACCCCATCTCTTCTGCATCAAAAGCATTCAATACACTGAACGGATTGAACATTCCTACACCTTCCGGATGAAAATGGTAACCATCATATTGACGTTCCATCAAATCAATCACTTCTTGTAAAGATATCCCTCTTCGTTTAGCCAGTCTCTCAAGTTCCGGCAGAAAGGTTTTCACCAACTCCTCTTTGGTAATACCACACAAAGCAGCGTAAGGAGACTTCATGCTGATATCATTCAGCTGGTTCAAGTCACTGAATACACTTACTTGCGCAAACTTGGTCACTCCGGTCAGGAAAACAAAACGAAGATAACGGTCAGCGCTCTTCAAGACACCGTAGAACGCTTTCAATATTTTCCGATACTCATCCAGCAAGTTCTCATCCAAGACCGCTTGAAGCAATGGCTTGTCATACTCATCAATCAGCACAACAACCTGCTTTCCTGTCTGCATGCATGCCTGCTCTATCACGTAAGCAAAACGCTCCTCCGGACTACGGTCTTCCTTCTCCTGACCATAGAGCAGCTCCCATTTCTCCAGATACTGATTAAGCATAGCCGTCAGGTCAGCAGCAGTTTCATATTTCCGGGCATTCAAATCCAAGTGCAAAACCGGATATTCTTCCCATTCCTTTTCCAGCTGTTCGATGGCCAAACCTTGAAACAAATCCTTGCGTCCTTGAAAGTAGGCTTCAAAGGTAGAAAGAAGCAGACTCTTGCCAAAACGACGGGGACGGCTCAGGAAATAAGGTTTACCTACATTTGCAATTTGATAAACCATAGCCGTCTTATCTACATAGAGATAACCATCCCTACGTATTTCCTCAAAAGTCTGTATGCCTATCGGCAGCTTACGCATCTGTTCCATGTTATTATAACCTGATTGGTGTATGACAAAGGTACAATTTATATTTCAAAAATAAGACGAAAGGCGATGGAGATTTTAGTCTCCATCGCCTTTCATTATTTTACTAATCATCACATTTCAGCATTACTCACGTAGACTGGTGCAATCCGAAATACTTCTTCATAAAGCAGATATAAAGAAAACAAAGTAAAAGAATTATACCTGCCAAATACCAATAACCGTAACCTAAACACATTATATATCCTACGATGATGATTGCCTGCACTGCCATGTAAATAGAAGAAACCATTATATGGGGAATCTTCAGCTCATTCGCCATAATCTGATACAGATGCTTGCGATGCGGCAAACCGATATTCTCATGAAGCATCAGGCGGTGAATGATAGTCAGTACA
>ENA-OPWD01001557-OPWD01001557.1-human-gut-metagenome-genome-assembly--contig:-NODE-1557-length-15508-cov-2.279816_pt1 | contig 15508 bp, 15 predicted proteins | sample MGYA00241502_ERZ501996 | MGnify/ENA primary metagenome ERZ501996 (study PRJEB25962, sample SAMEA2042011) | human gut metagenome | biome: human gut; feature: human-associated habitat; material: faeces... | reverse complement strand
GCGGCAGTTTCATACCGCCCATCTGCTCCGGATGCTGTTTGGCCATCTCCAGCATATTGTTCAGAAATTTATCGTAATTAATATGGCCAATGGCCAGTATCATCTTAATCATTTAGTTCATCTCCAGTTTCAATTCTGTATGACTCAAATTGTCAAGACTTGTCACTGGTGCTGTTTCGATTTCCGGAATCACTGACTGTGCTTCTGTATTCTCTTCCGCCTCATTCGCTTCTGCAGCAGCCATAACCGGTGCACTCAGATTCGATGGGCTTGTCACATACCAGACCACATCCACATTCTCCAGTGAAATAATCGCCTCTGAAACCGGCACTCTCGCTTTCGCACAGCACTCAGCAGGGTCGCTGCAGTAGAAAGTATCTGTCTCTGCATCATAGTCCGTCAGCGCAATGGCATGAGGCTTATTGGAATCATAGGCAACAATTCCCTCCGGATGTTCTTCCAGCAGTTTCTTCAAATCTTCAATTTGTACCATCAGTTCGCGGCCTTTGTCGGTATCTTTCACCATCATGCGTTGTGAATTGAACTCGACGACGAAAGTATTGGATTTGATATCCTGTCCCTCTTCTATTGCTTTCTGACGGCTTTGGAACGGTTCGTGCTGCACTAGCTGTAAGCCATGTGAATGATATACCAGCGTATATCCGGCAATTCCGGTTTCCGGCTGATATGCTTTAGAGAATCCACCGTCAATCACCAGCAGTTTACCGTCTGCTTTTATCGGCTTCTCACCTTTGATAATCTTCACAGGCACATGCCCGTTAATGATGTGTGAATGAGGACCTGTAACCTCAAATTCCGCAAGAATACGCTCGCAAATATCCGCACGGTTACGCAAAGTATAATAATATCCTTTGGTCTCCTTAGACAGTTCTTTATCTCCGATGAAATAGCGTTCAAACGTTGCCATCTTATCCTTGTCAAACGATGGAGCATTTGGGCCACACCACATATACCACACATAATCCAGCGCAAAATTCTCCTCCGTACCGTCTTCATCAAAATAAGCTGTACGTATCAGCTGATCCGTTTTACACAATAATTTCTTACCCCAATATTCTTTCTTTCCGATGCGGACACGCTTGAAACTACCATCTTCATTCAGAGGCATCGAAGCATGATACAACAGGTTACTATTACAAATCAGATACATACCACCATACGTAAATAAACAGCGCATGTGCTTCTTCAGCTTTTCACTGTTCATGAACGAAGCATGAATCTTATCAATCAACTCCCGTTCCTCATCTGACAGGCGATACGGATCAGCCGGATCAATCGTCGGGAAGTTGGTGTCGCGAAGCGGATATTCCTTTCCTTCGTACACAAAAACACCTTTCTCGAAATCAATCTTTTCCAGCAACTTTCGGTTCTGCATGCCAAACTCAGGACGACGATCTATAATCTCCGCTTCCAGTTTGAACTGTATCACCGTAATGGCTTTATGCATCTGGGTAATCAAACGCAGGGTTTTCTCATTATAGTGAGCGTCGGCAAAATTCATCTTCGGCATGAAGATAGTACAGGGATCATCAGCATAAGTATCCATAGCAAAGGTAGCAAGCGGCAGCAGATTGATTCCGTAACCGTCTTCAAGTGTAGCCAGATTACCATATCGCATAGACATACGTATCACATTGGCTATGCAACTGTCATTGCCGGAAGCGGCGCCCATCCACAGAATATCGTGATTGCCCCATTGAATATCGAAATTATGATAATTGCACAAGGTATCCATAATGATATGCGCTCCCGGTCCGCGATCATAGATGTCGCCTACGATATGAAGTGAATCGATTGTCAAACGCTGAATCAGATTACACATGGCAATGATAAAATCATCGGCACGCTTTGTCGTGATAATCGTACTGATAATCACATTGATATAGGCATGCTTGTTCGGCTCGATAGATGACTCGTGCAACAATTCCTGTATGATATACGAGAATTCGGCAGGCAATGATTTACGTACCTTGGAACGGGTATACTTGGAAGATACGTTCTGACAGACTTTTACTAACTGGTTCAGAGTGATCAGATACCAATCGTCCAAATCCTTCTCACGGGCCTTCACCAGTTGAAGTTTTTCTTCGGGATAGTAAATCAACGTGCAGATCTCTTTTTTCTCGGCCTCGCGAAGCGTATTGCCGAATATCTCATTTACCTTACGTTTTACTGCACCGGAAGCATTCTTCAGCACATGTTGGAAAGCTTCATATTCACCATGTACATCTGTCAGGAAATGCTCCGTCCCTTTAGGTAGGTTCAAGATAGCCTCCAGATTGATTATTTCCGTACTTGCATCGGCAATAGTAGGAAAACTTCGGGAAAGCAGTTGCAGATAACGCAGATCGTTCACAATGCTTTCAGGAGTTATGTTACTTTGAGCAGTCATTTCTATTTAATCACAAATTACTAAAATCAAATTACCATTTATCGGCTCACAATCCATTGTTCTAATCTCCAAACTTACGTTTTTCGATTATTCGCGATAAATATAATACTTTTTTATTTATCCGGTTATTATTTTTTATTCAAAGTTTCATTTTTCAGCCCAAGAAGAACATCAGAAGTACTTGTGCGATAATCACCCGCAGGAACATACAGAGCGGATATACCGTCGCATAAGCCACAGAAGGGTTATCACCGGGTATTGTATCATTAGCGTAATTCAACGCCATCGGATTGGCCATACTTCCACACAACATACCGGCTACCGAACCGAAGTCCACCTTCATCCAACGAAAAGCAATAACTCCCATAATCAATACAGGAACTACCGTCAGCGCACAGCCCACAGCTATCCACAGCAATCCTTCGGGACGAAAGACTGTATCGAAGAAATGAGCGCCCGCGTCCAGGCCCAGACAAGCCAGATAAAGCGACAAACCCACCTGCACGATACCGAAGCCCAGCAGGATCATACCAATGGCACGAATCAGGCCGAAGATGAATTCGGACAAATTGTTGATGACCGTCAAAGGATCGCTGGCGGCAAAAGCCGTGGTAGTAAAGCAGCCAAACATCAGCACCAGCGCCGCGTACACGGCAAAGGCGCGCTTGCTCTTTTTGCTCATAGGCAGGTGGCTGGTTTCCTTATTCTGCTTGTTGTTCTTGTTAAACAGTTTCATTTTGCGGTTCCTCCTTGAATTGAAAAATATTCTCCATGTCCTCATCGGACAGAAGCTCATAGGTGGTTTCCGGTTCCTGCACATTGGCAAGATCGGCGGGTGTCAGGCGGCTGACTGAAAGACCGGCCACGGCATATTCCGTGCCGCCATGCGTATAAGCAGGTGCGCCGCCGTCTGTGGTGTATTTGACATTGGGATGTTTCAGCAGGTCATATTTTTCATCCATCAGCGGCGCTTCGCCTCGGATAAAAAGCAACGCCAGATTGTTGTCCAGCATACGGACTTCATCTGGCGTCATCAGTTCACGGCCTGTCAGTTGGTTGTTGGTGGAGTAGCTGCCGGAATGCCCGGTGCTTTTACCATAGGTGTCCAGCCAGAGGGTGCTTTTTCCCAGATAGTTCTCGGAGATCAGCTTGTGAGTGCTGGTTTCGTTGCCGCCCAAGTACAGAAATTCATCGCAGTTGCCAATGATGGATTCCCACTGTTTTTCAAACAGCGCCTTTAGCTGTGCGATATTCTGGATGATGATGGACACCGAGATGTTGCGGGAACGCATGGTAGCCAGCAGCTTGTCAAAGTCATCCGGCAGGCTCACATTGGCGAACTCGTCCATGAGGAAATGCACCGGTAGAGGCAAGCTCCCGCCGTGTTTTCGGTCAGCCGAGTAGAACAGCTCCTGAAAGGTGCTGGCGTATAAAAGGCTCACCAGAAAGTTGAAGCTGGCATCGTTGTCCGGGATCAGCGCAAAGAGCGCCACTTTTTTCTCTCCCATGCTGGACAAATCCAGTTCATCCGTAGCAGTCAAAGCCGCAACAGAGGAGAGGTTGAACTTCTCCAGCCTGGATGCCAGAGTGATCTGAATGGATTTCAGCGTCTTGGCCGAGCCGGAACGATAGTCCTTGTAATACTTCACCGCGATGTGATCGGGCGAGCGCATTTCCAGCCGGTCAAACAGCTCATCCAGCGGGGATTGGTAGGAATCATCATCCTCCCGCACCTCACCGGCCCGAAGCATTTCCATGACCATCGGAAAGTTTTTTTCGTCCTCCGGCGCTTCGTACCAAAGGTAAAAGACCAGTGCCAGAAGGAGCATGGAAGCTGCCGTATCCCAGAAAGGGTCGTTGGATTGGCTGCCTTTTGGCGTGGTGGCCTTAAAAAGATTCGTCACCATCTTCTGCACGTCGTTGTCATTTTTCAAATAGGAGAAGGGATTGTAGCAATGACTTTTCTCCATGTTCAAAAGGTCAACGATGCGGATTTCATAGCCTTGCCGTTCCAGCAAGGTGCCGCAGTCCCGGAGCAGCTCGCCCTTACAATCCAGCACAAAATACGAGGTGTTGGCTTGGCACAGGTTGACTTTCGCATAGAACCGGCTCTTGCCTGCGCCGCTGCCGCCCACCACCAGGGTGTTCAGATTGCGGCGGTGCTTCCTGCCGTCCAGCCCCATGCGGACGTGCTGGGTGAAGATGCGGTTTTGAAACGGGTCTTTGGCCCGGTACTTCTTGTTCACGGCTCTGGCGTCGCCCCATTTAGCCGAACCGTGTTCTTCGCCCCGCCTGTAATTGCGCCGGGACGAGAGATAAATCCCGATCCCCAGCCCATAGGCGGCAATAAAAATGAGGACAGTTTTTACACTGTCCTCACACCATATCAGTTTGAATGGATTGTTCATTGCCGCAGGCAAACCGTTCATAATCTCCGCAAGGCCACCGGAAACAGACGGCGCAATCAGAAGGGCGAACCAGATGACCGGGATCAGCCCCAGCGCATAAAGCCATGAGCCGCCCGTCCTGTTATCTGGCTTCATCCCGACGTTTCGCTTTCTTGTCTTTTTGTGCAGGGGCGTCAATGGTTTTCAGCAGCACATCCTCCACCGGGCCGGGGTCGCGCTGTTCCTCCAGCATATCGTTGCGTAGCTCATTGAGCGCGCGGATCATGATCCCATGCTCATAGCTGTCCAGCGTGAGTACGACTTTATCCTGTCTTTCCATCACTCAAACCTCCTTTACCGTTCCGGTTCCTTCTGTTTGGTGTCGCGGGTCAGCCCCATCGCTCTGGCCATGCGTCCGTTCAGCGACTTGAAGGTTTCCCGCATATCGCTGAGGGCTGCCGGAACATCCTCTCTGGGATCTTGGCCCTTAAATACACTGTTCAGACGGGCAATGTCATATCCTTTGGCCTCAATGCCGTATCGCTTGCAGAGCATATAGCTGACGGCGTAGGCTTTGTAGCCGTCCGCTTCTCTGGAATACCCTTCGTTGCTTCTGGCAAGCTGGACATTGGCAATCTCCAGCGAAACACAGCGGAAGATGTCCGGCGCGTCCATTCCTTTCTTGACCAGAATGGCGTTCTGTTCCTCAGAGAACACAGCGCCGCGTCCCTGGGGCAGTTCGTCCACAGCCCGGATTTGCACCGGAGAGCTGGCGATCAGCCCTTTCAAAAGCAGCCGGTCATCATAGGTGACCTGGGGCTGGTGCTGGCCCTGCGCCGAAGTCTGGGAAATGTCATAGACCTCTTTGGCATAGAAGTTCTGGCCGATAGAGCCGTCATCTCTCCGGTATGCCTTGCCAGGTTCCAGAATAATAATGGGCAGACGCTTTTCCTCCTCCAGAATCTCAATGCCCTGGGCAGTCCATTCCTTATAGCCGCCCACACGCTGCGCCTGGGGGCATTGTGCGCCGATCAGAAGGGCGTTGCGGGCAGAGTGAAAGGGAAATCGGCTCTGTACGTCCAGATACGCCTCCATATTGCCGTTGCCCTCCGCAAACGCTCCAAAAATCTTATCCAGAGAAGCATAGGCTTCCTTGCGCTGCTTCTCCTCACGGATCTGCCACCATTGGCGCTTGGGGCGTTCCTTTTGTCCCTCCGGCTTCTGAAGCGCGGCCTCCTTTTGAGGCTGCTGTTCAAACAGATCGTCAAAGTTGTTCATAAGCATTTACCTCTCTTTCGATTTGGGTTTCTTTTTGGGTTTGGGTGGCTGGTGCCGGGTGGTTTTCTGCGCCGGTTTCTTGGATACGGAAGGTTCCTCTGCCTTTGTCACTTCCGCCTCCTTCTTCCGCTGGGCCTGAATGTCCCGCAGCTCCTGGCGGACAGACGGTTTCTCCGGCCCGTCAGAAGTACCCCTTGCGGACTTGCTGCTGCTCTCGGAGATAGGCGCGGACGGATGGGATTTTTCCGCCGCCGGGGTAAAAGAATCCGTTTTCTCCGCCGCAGGATGTTCCGGCTCGGCCTTTTCCTTTTGGGCAGGCTTCTCCATCAGTTCGTCCAACAGTTTGTCGTCCTGGCTCTTTTCCGGTGCGGCCTGTTCCGGTGCTGCCGGTTCGCTGCCGCGCTGTTCGCGGGATTTCTGGATGTCCTCCTTGATGGATGCCGTATCCACCACGGTGAGGTTGAACTTCTCCACGATCCGATTGGCTCTGGCCGCGTCATCCTCGAATACCAGAATGTCGATAGTGTTGTCATCCTTTTTGACCGGGATAGGAGCATAGAGAATCCCGTATCCTTTGGCTTGCCGCGCAAATTCCGGGGCATCTTCTTTCTTGATGGTGTAAACCGTCATGGGCCGCTTTTCCCGCAGCATGGTTTCAATGCGGGCTTTGCCTTTGGTCTTTTTCTGGTCTTTCAAGACCGTGTAAAGGGCGGCGGCAAGATTTTTCGCGGCAGAACCGCTGATCTTGAGGGCAAATTCAGCACCCTCCAGGCTCATCCGTACAACCTGTTCCGCCGCATCGCCTGAGCTATACATAGAAAATCATCTCCTTCCTGGAATACCCGCACGGCCTCGTTCTGGCTCCTGACGGGTTCCTTGTTCCGCCCGTGCTTCCTCGCGGGCGACCTTGATCTTTTCCTTGATGGAAAGGGAGCGTACTGCTATATCCTCACATAACCTCACCTCCCTTCGCAGTTCCTTGATCCGCCCGGAAAGGACGGCAATTTCTGCTTTGATCTGCTCCTGCTGTTCAGGGGCAGACAGTACCTCTTTGGTACGCAGCCTGCGGTACAGGGCTTTTCGCTGCTCAATGTCCGCGTTCATTTCCGACTCTGCACCTGTCCGATGGTCGGTAAGCTGTTCCAGCGTATCAATGTGGTAACGGGACAGCAGCCGCGCCTCATCAGTTAATTCTTTCGCCCGGATCAAATCCTCCCGGCAAGCATGAGATACCCGCCGTGGCTGCCGGTTTTGCTTTTTGGGAAACACCCCCAGCAGATAGCAGTAATGAAAATAGAGGGCGCGAAAGCCTGTCACTTTTCTGGCTTGCTTCAAATCACCGTGAAGTCTGCACCGCTGTGGCTGCGGCCTGTGTGTCCTTTGAGGATGTCTCTGTGCCAGTATCCGCCTGCGGATGCTTTCCAGAGAATATTCCTCGCCCAGATTGCGGCACAGCTTTCTGCCGTTCTCTCTACCGGGGGCGCGCAGGGTAATGTCTTTGCCCACTTTGATGTCGTAGCCCATCTGTTTCAGATGATAAAAAAACTGCCGCTCCGTCATTGACTGACGAATGGCAGTATCCACGTCTGCTTTGATAAGGCTCAGATAGGTGGGGCGGCCTTCTTGTTCGGCCCGCCACTCTCCATAGTGCTGGGACTTCCCGCGCTGGGGATTTTCAATCACGGACAGCCCATACTCCCGGCACAGCCGATCAGATTCCCGCTGCATATCATAGTAGTCCTTCTCGGTACGGTGATACTTGATGCCGTCCACAAAGGACACAGTGTTTACCACAAAATGATTGTGCAGGTGATTGGACTTATCCAGATGGGTGGCAACCACCACCTGATATTTTTCACCCCACAGTTTTTTGGCCAGCTTCAGCCCAATCTCATGGGCGGTCTGTGGGTCAGCTTCTCCGGGGGCAAAGCTCTGATAGCCGTGATAGGCCACCGTGCCGTCCTCCTTGCCAAACCGCTTTTTGACAGCGATCATCTCATCGCGGGCAGTAGAGGGGCTGCAATTCACCCCGGACACAAACCGCTGCATGATGGCAGTCCCTTCGTCATCGGCTGCGACTTTTTCCGTCTTTTGCTGTTGGACAGCGTATTCGATGACATCCGAGAGGCCCTGGGCGTCGCGCCCTTCCATATCAGGTTTTTCATAGGCGGCGGGGTTCTCGGTCTTGTCCGGGTTCTCTACATAGATGACCACCTTTCCCAGCCAGCCGCCCACCCGCCAGATGGATGTTGTGGCCATAGCTTTACTCCATCGGTCTGGGCAGAATCACAGCTTTGGTGATGTCCCTGACAAGCTGATCGAACTTCCGCATTTCTTCATCATAGCGGCGCTCATCAATGACACCCAGCACATGAGCTTTCTGAGCGATCTGGTTGAGGTTGTTTCCCACACCGTGCAGCTCCCGCATGAAGTCAAAGTAGTCCGGGGGCGGTGCATCCTTGGGAACTACGCCGCTGATAAGGTGACGCAGATATGCCTCGCGGGAAAGCCTGCTCTTTTTCACGCGCTTGTTCAGGGCCTCGGCCTCCTTGCGGTTGAGGCGCACCTTGATTTCGATATTACGATTGCTCATCGTGATCCTCCTTCCTGATATGGTTGATCTGCACCAGGCACATGAGGGTGACGCCGCTCAGGCTGCCCAGCAGAAAACCGATGACAAAAAACAATCCTTCCATGAAAACCTCCATTCTGCAAAAGGGGTATTAGGGGGCGTTCCCCCTAACAAGCTGCCGTTTGTCCCCAAACGGCGATGCTTGCTGGTACATACACATTCCATTCCCCTGCGGGGAATCCTTCACAGCTAAAAAGAAATCTCACCGCTCGTCCCGGTCACGGTTCCGGCCTTTGGCGCGGAATGTCACGTCTTTGAAGTGATCGGCGTCCAAGATATAGTCGCCGTTCTTCCAGTTGTCCGAGGCGATCTGCTGCGCCTCCTCGCGGCTCTCCGCTTCCACCGCGACGGTCATTTCCAGCGTTTCGGTGATGGTCACTTCGTACTCTCTCATCGTTCATGCTCCTTTCCGTTGCTGCACCGGATGGGAATCCCCAGCCGGTGACAAAGGGTGTCGTTCACGTCCTTGCCGGTAGGCGGCGGGCGGTTTTTGACTTCGTATTCTTTGGGAATGACCGCCATGATTGCCTTCGTTGCCAGCCTGCCGGGGCCGTCATTGTCCAGATGCAGATAGATGGTTTTGACGGATGGGTGATCCTCCAAAAACCGGGTGAGGGCAACGGGCAACTTGCTTTCCGCCAGCACCTTTTTCGGCTGGTAAATTCCCGCCAGGGACAGCAGATTGTGCCGCCTCCAGTCGATGCCGTCCAGCTTGCAGAGGGTCGCATAGGACATGACATCAATGGCAGATTCACACAGGTGTACCGCCGAATTTTCCACACAGGCGGGCAGGGCAAAGGAATAGTGTTTATCGCTGCCGCTCAAGTCACCGTGGAAACGTCCTTCACCAATCCCGCGCAGACAGCCGAACCGCGCTTTGCCTTCTTTGTCAAAGCCTACGAAAACAACATTGCTGTGTCCCTTGTTCCGGCTCTCATAAAGCCGCCCGGTCTGGATGCAGTAGTCAATCACCTCCGGGGCAATCCCTCTTTTTTTGAGGTAGTCCACCATAGCCTGATTATCGGGCGCAGCCTGCGGCAAAAGCAGATGCTTGGGTTTTTCCTCTTTAGGCGCAGGCACAAAAGAAGGCGGCCTGATTGCTGCCCTGCCGGTGATGGTTTCCATCGCGTCCATAAACGAATATCCATTGACCTTGATAAGATAGTCCAGGGCGCTGTATCCGCCGATCCCACGAGAGAACCAGCACCACTTGCCGTTGGAAATCCGCAGGCTGTCATGGGTCTTGGTGCAGTAGACATTGCCAGACACATGGACAAGTTCCTGCGGTTCACAGGCTTGCAGATAGGTGAGCAAGTCCACCTGCCGCGCCCGTTCAATCGCTTCCGAGTCGTAGTAAGGCATAAAAATAGCCCCCTTTCCATAGCCGTAGATTTGCTGTCCGATTGGGATAGCTGACTATGTAAAGGGGGCTTGTATGAAAAAAGCCGACTGGATTTCTCCAATCGGCTTTGCTGTTTCCATATTGATTATTCTTTTTTGAATGCCCCAATTTTCTCCAGATAGGAAAAACAATCCGTGTGGCCTCGGAAGTAGATATGCTTGCGCTCCATATTGTCGGCCCGCAAATACAGCCGGAAATACTGATTCAAAATTTCATGTTCCTGATCAGTAAGCTGTACTTCGCCGTCCCCCTCCAGCAGCTTCTCGATGAAATGGTACTGGTGTTTCAGTTCGCTCATTTGCTGTTTGAGGTCAGCATATTCCTGATTGGTGGCGGCCAGCTCAAGAACCATATTACTGTCGCTCTCATCGTATTCTTCTGAGATGCGCTCAATCATCGGAGTATATTGATCGCTCATTCGAGTTCACCTCGTTTCCATTTTTATTATACTATACCCACCCACAAAAATAATATCAAATGTGCGATTTCATCCTTTTGGGGCAAGGTTTAGAACCGGCTTCCCAATGCGAAAAGCATACTTTACGGTATCGAAAGCACCTCCGAAATCACGGTAAATATAAGCCAGTATTTTGTCTGCTTGGTCAACCATCCAGCGGTTCCGCTTCTTGATGGCCGCCTTGTAATGGACACCCATCAATTCCATCGGAACCACAATATCATCATAATAGGATTCAAAATATTCCTTGTCACGGTTAATCTCATGGGTCAGATAGGGGAGAACCCGCACAAGGCGAATACTTCGTTCTGGATACTTTCTTTTCATCCCTCGCACAGCAGATTCACACTTTTTATCAAAATCACCCATTCCACCAGAGTAAAAAACACATTCTTTATCTGCCTCAATAATCTCAATCAGTGCTTTATCTATCTCCGATTCAACTGTTGAGGAAAACACCTCCCGATGACCAGCAAAGGTACAAACAGTCAAAAATATCACCTATTTTCTTAAACTCTTGGCTTATATCCGTAGTATACGGATATAAGTTATTATAATGCGTTTCCTCCGTGGTTACAATATCATTGTGTAAATTATTGAAGCGAAGGGGGCGCGATATGGAACTTGATTATAAAGCAATCGGCAAACGAATCAAGATTGCCCGTATCAAGGCAGATTTAACGCAGGAGCGCCTTGCCGAACTCATTGACATCTCTCCGACACATCTGAGTAACATTGAAACCGGCACCACCCGCGTTAGCCTGAACACGATTATCAGCATTGCAAATGCGCTATCTGTCACCGGCGATGATCTCCTCTGTGACAACATCATCATGGCAAAAGTGCAGTTTGAAAAGGATATTGCGCTGTTGCTGGAAGATTGCGACGAGTATGAAATCCGTATCATCAAAGATATGATCGGTTCTTTGAAAGATACCCTGCGCCGGGATGCAAACCTCCGCATGGCAGACAGAAAAATCCACTAAAACAACAACATCATCATAAAACACCCTCCTTATATAGCCAAAGATTGTTCCTGTGGGAACCGGCTATGTAAGGGGGCTTTTTTTATGTATGCACCGATTGGAGCAATTCCAATCGGTGCTGGGAGAACTTATCGCTCCAGGCCCACAACCTTTCTTACGGGCGGTTCCTCGCCCTCATCGGGAGCTTCGTCGATCAGTGTTTTGTCCTTCTCATCCATATTAAGCAGGATGTTCAGTTCTTTCAAACGTGCGGTTTTCTCGGCCAACTCCTCCTCACGGGCAAACGGTGTGGCCAGTTCGGTGCGGGCATTTTCAAGCTGCACTTTGGCTTCCTCCAGCTTGGCCCGTTCCGCGTCAAGATTTCCTGCCAGATTCTCCAGCGCGTTGTCCAGACGGGTGATGTTACCGAACACATCCGCGCCCAGCGTCACCGTATGGGATAGGGTGCCCTTCAGAGTGATGCGGTACTCGTTGCTCATCCCGTCATAGGCCAGCACCATAGAGAAGCCCCGATACTGCCCCAAAAGGACAGCATCGGAGCCGGTCATCTTTGTGCAGACGTCGATGATCGCCTTGCCTGCATCCTCTTTTTCGGTGTAGTGTTTGCCGTCCACCTCCATGCCGCAGAACCCCTCCTGCGCTTTCGGATGGGCTTTCGCCAGCTCCATATCTCGTTCATAGCCCGCAATTCTCTCTGTCAATCGGGTGATCTCTGCCGGATATTTGCGGTGTACCAGTTCTTCCAAAGAATACACCTGATTCAAGTGGCTGGCCTTGAGCATATTCAGCCTTGCTACCTCCATATCCAGATTGCATTTTTCGATAATAAGGGGATTGCCGGTGGCAAGCGCCTTGATCTCGGAATAGCTCAGGGCGGTTTCATCCACATCATCCGCCACGCGGACAGGGGCTTTGCTGGTCATGATTTGAGCGATAAATTTCTGCTTGTTCTCTACAAGCTGGTATAAATAAGCGTCGAATGTTCCCTCTGTTACATAGCGGAAAATCTCCACCTCCTCATTTTCGTTGCCCTGACGGACAATTCTTCCAAGCCGCTGCTGAAGATCGCTTGGCCTCCAAGGGCAATCCAGATCATGCAAGGCAATGAGCCTGTCCTGAACATTGGTGCCAGCCCCCATTTTCTGTGTGCTGCCCATAAGAACGCGCACCTGACCGGCGCGTACCTTCGCAAACAGCTCTTTCTTCTTTGCCTCGGAGTCTGCATCATGGATAAAAGCAATCTCTTCCCACGGAATCCCCAGGTCGATCAGCTTTTTTAACAAATCATCGTAAACATTTTGGAAATCCGCCATGTGGGCTGTTCCCTCATTATCAACCGTCATTTCTATGGGTCTACGCTTTTCGGGTGTGGACAGGTCGCAGAACACAAGCTGCGCAGAGCGATTCTCTTTCGTCTGTTCCCAGATGCGGTAAATATTGCGGGCGCAGACAGCTACCTTGCCGTCCGGGTCATCCGGGGCAAGGGGTTGGATGAGCCGCATATCCAGAGCCAGCTTTCTGCCGTCATTTGTGATGCGGAGCATATTGTCCACATGGGGATCGACGCCGCCGCCACGGATTTTTTCCGCCCGTTCCGCCAGCCCTTTTATCATCTCCTGTTGGATTTCCGAAGGCTTGATAACCTCGGTGTGGAAATTGGCTTTTGGTACGGGAAGGTGCAGCATATCTGCCGTCTGAATATCGGCTACCTGTTTGAATACGCTCATAAGTTCCGGTAAGTTGTAAAACTTTGCGAACCGGGTCTTGGCGCGGTAGCCGCTGCCTTCCGGCGACAGCTCGATGGCTGTGACGGTTTCTCCAAAGTTGGACGCCCAATCGTCGAAATGGATCAGGCCCATTTCCTGCAAGGTGCGGTACTGCAAGTACCGCTGGATGGTGTAAAGCTCCACCATAGAGTTTGAGATAGGGGTGCCGGTGGCAAAGATCACACCGCGCCCGCCGGTCAGCTCGTCCAGATACTGACACTTCATAAAGAGGTCAGAACTTTTCTGCGCCTCGGTCTGGGCGATGCCGCCCACATTCCGCATTTTCGTCATCAAAAAGAGATTTTTGAAACTGTGGCTCTCATCGATGAACAGCCGGTCGATGCCCAGCTCCTCAAAGGTCACGACATCATCCTTTTTCTCGTCGGCTTTCAGCTTTTCCAGCCGGGACTCCTTTTCGGGGATCTGTTCCTCCAACGCTTTCTGTTCGACGGTGTAATCGCCCGCCAGCATCCGGTACTGCTCATCGGTCACCCGCCCCAGCACATTGTCCTCATAGAGCCGCTTGAACAGCTTGGACAGTTCCTCTCTGCGCCGCCGCATGGTATCCAGATCTTTTTGGAGCGTGTTCATCTCACGCCGCAGCTCCAACGTGTTCTTGCTGCTGATGTAGGCGGCGAACTGCTTTTCCTTCATCCGCGCGAAGTGCGTCACCCGGCGTAAGTCCTCCAGTACAACGGCTTTCAGCTCAAACTCCCGGATGTGATGCGGCGTGCAAACGGTCTTGCCCTTTTTGCCGTAGGTGTAGCACTTGAAGTTGTACTCCGTCCGCTTCATCGTGCTGGCTCTGTGCAGCACCAGCGGCTTGCCGCAATCCGCGCAGAACACCAGTCCAGAGAAGATGTTCGGCTCGTCCATGTGCTTGGGGACACGCTTTTTGTGCTGACGCACCTCCTGCACGATGTCCCACTGCTCCTGCGTGACAAGGGCTTCGTGGGTGTTCTTCACCACGAACCGCTCACTTTCAGGGCGCTCCACGCGCTGCTTGTTTTTGTAGGAGATTGTAGTGGTGCGAAGCCCAACCGAGTGTCCGAGGTAGACCTCATTGTTCAGAATGCTGGTGACGCTGTTGGAAGACCACAGGCAGGGTCTGGTGGTGTCCAGTCCACGGTGGCTTTTCCCGGTCTTACGGTAGTAGGCGTTGGACGGGTTTACCACCTGCTCTTTGGTGAGGATGGTGGCGATCCGCTTGGGGCCGTTTCCAGCGGCGCAGAGGGAGAAGATGCGCTTCACCACAGGTGCGGTGTCCTCGTCCGGAACCAGCGTGTTGGCGTCACCATCACTTTTCCGGTAGCCGTAGGGCGGTCTGCCGCCCAGCCGCTCTCCCTGCTCCGCTTTCATTTTCATGACCGCGCGGACCTTGCGGCTGGTATCCTTGGCGTGAAGCTCGTTGGCCCAGTTGCGGATGGGGTTGAAGTCATTGCTGCTCTCCACCGTGGAATCCACGCCATCGTTGACCGCGATGAAGCGGACATTCTTCTGGGGGAAATATATCTCCATGTAGTAGCCCACCTGAAGGTATTCACGCCCCAAGCGGGAGGCGTCCTTTACGATGAGGTTCGCCACCTGTCCCGCTTCGATCATCTCCACGATCTTTTTCCATGAAGGCCGCTCGAAGTTCGTACCTGAGTAGCCGTCATCCGCAAGGAAGATGGTGTTCTCGAAGCCCTTTTCTTTTGCGTATTTCTCCAGCAGGGTGCGCTGGTGCTGAATGCTGTTGGACTCTCCGGCCCGCTCGTCCTCCTGACTGAGCCGTCCGTAGAGAATCGTATATTGTTGTTTCTGACTTGCCATCATAACCTCCTTTTCTGTGGGGCAAGCCGGTACGGTACGGCAAGTATACCGCAGCGGTTGCCACAAGTCTATCAGATTTTTATGCGCTGCGCGCTTCTTTCTCCAGTTCCGCGTCGATGCAGGCGATCAGCTTGTCCGTCGGCGTTGCGCAGGACTCTGCTGGAAATACAGACGTGATACAGAACCGTCTGCCGCCGATCAGCATCTCGCGCTGTTTTGTGATGCAGTCTCCCTCTATATGTGTTGTTGTGTCCCGGAAAACAGTTGCGACTTCACCGTTCTCTGTTTGCCGAAGCTTTGCCTGCTCCGGTATGTATCCGCCGAGAATACCGGTGTCTCGGTAAATCTCCCAGTCCTTTTTCATAGGCTTCCTTT
>ENA-OPWD01001556-OPWD01001556.1-human-gut-metagenome-genome-assembly--contig:-NODE-1556-length-15508-cov-3.054358_pt1 | contig 15508 bp, 13 predicted proteins | sample MGYA00241502_ERZ501996 | MGnify/ENA primary metagenome ERZ501996 (study PRJEB25962, sample SAMEA2042011) | human gut metagenome | biome: human gut; feature: human-associated habitat; material: faeces... | reverse complement strand
TTATCAGGATTTTGTAAATATCCGTAAAAAGTCCTCCGGCTGGAGCCTTGCATAAAGGAGACAATAGTGATGATTCATGCGTCCGGAGAGGATTATCTGGAGGCTGTGCTGGTTCTTCAAAAGAATCACGGTGCTGTCCGCTCTATTGATGTTGCACGGCGTGTTGGAGTTTCAAAAGCCAGTGTAAGCTATGCGGTGTCGGCTTTGCGTGAAGGGGGCTTTTTAACGGTAGATAGTGATTACGTTTTGCATTTGACCGAAACAGGCCGGAATGTTGCCGAAAAAATTTATGAGCGGCATCAGTTCTTTACAGAGCAATTTATCGCAGCTGGCGTTGACCCTGAAATTGCAGAGCGAGATGCTTGCCGGATTGAACACGCCATCAGTCAGGACACCTTTGAAAAGATCCGGGATGCACACAAACAGGAAAAATAGGATACTAATGCCCGTCGTTCCAACTGTGCGGACAAGAGCAGCCAGTGGGGAAAATATAAGCCCACTGGCTGCTCTACATGAAAGACAATCATCGGCCCTTTTGTTTTCCCCTGTACATCACTTCAGCTTATCTGCGCTCATGCACAGGTCTATGTACCGTTGCGACTCTTCTTCACCCTTTCCTGCAAAGTAATCAAGAACGCACTTGGCAACGGTCTGCGGCGCTCTATCGTGGAACACGATTCCATCCAGACTGATGTCCATTTCTTCTGAGATCAGCGCAACCGTTTCAAATTTCGGATTGCTCTTGCACTTTTCAATCTCAATGACAGTTCGGGTACACATATTAAGCCGTTCCGCTAATTCGCGCTGCGTGATCTTTTTCTGCTCCCGCTTTTCGCGAAGCTTTTGGGCGAACAGGTCAAGAAAGTTCATTGTAAATCACCTCTACTACATTGTAGAGTGAGCCTCAATTCACTTAAATACACATGAAGCTCACATTGAATGAGCCGCAAATCACATTCAGCGAGTTGGAGGTAATTTTATGATGTCACGGATGAACAGGAGATACTGCTAAGGCCGCTCGCGGTCATGTAAAAAAGCATAAGCACCGATTAGCCGTCCACTTCAAAAAGCACGCGGCTATCCCCCAGACGAGCTGCACTCACGAAAGCGAGTTGCAGCTCTCTTTTTATGCGGTTTGGTTCATCCGTGATTTAGCCCCTCCCGGTACAGTATTCGTTACTCATGTTTTCACTCGCACGCAAGGCGCTCGTTCAGGTCATCATGCCTGTTCGAGCGCCTTTTTACGTTTTCCTGTCGGCTGTCGTTCTCCGCCGGTGTTGGTCTGGTTCACCACCCACCCAACACCGAAACGGAGGACATATTATGTTTAACAGAAAGAGCAGCTATGCGCTGAACAAGAAAGACCCCAACGCTATCGTTTACATGGATGCCAACGAAGCCATCATCCGCCTGACCCGCGAGGACTTTGCCAGCGAGGAAGAATTTCTGAAATGGAAGTCCCTGTCGGATGCAGACTATCATGCTTCCGAGAAAGAGGATCATGTCTACGCTAATCATACCCTTGCACTGGACGAGCTTTCCGAGGAAGCAGCATCTATTCCCGCTGCGGATATCTGCATGGAGCAGGCGCATGACCGGGTGGCGGAAATCCGCCGTAGCACCCAAAAGGTTACGCAAATCAGGAAGCACCTGACGGACACTCAGTTCCGCAGGATGTGGATGTATTTCGTGGATGGAATTCAGAAAAATCAAAAAATATTTCTGAGGTTTTTCAAAAACACCTTGCAAAAGTGGCCCAAAATCGGCGATAGGTGAAGGGACATTCTCCACGAAGCCTTTCGTTGAACGTTGAAAACTGAATAGACCATGATGCAGGCACAAAACCCGCGTGATAGCGGCATAAGGTGCGCCGCCACGACGATGGCTTCAAGGAGGTGATTCCGGAAAAGCCATCCGAGCGATCTACGCAGCCTTAGACCCGATTCGGCAAATCGGGCGCGATGACAGCGCGGCGGATAATGAAACTTGCTCACGCCCTCCCACAGACTTGAGGGGGAACCCTGCGGTATGCGCCAGCTCTTTGAGGCAGCGGTATCGTGGAGTTATGACAGCCCTGCCAAGGGCGGCCTGCATCATGCCCACTATCCGGGGCGCGTGGCAAATAGGATAGTTCTTCTCAAATGGACAAGCAGAGCGGCTGCGCCGGTATTCGCCATTATGTTATGTGGCTCCAATTCTGCCCGCGCAGCCGCCTCTCAAAGTCAGATACCATGCGCTGACGGCCTTTCCGTCAGCGCATTCATGTGACCTTGAGGAAACCCACCAAACCGAGAAAGGAGATCGCCATGATGCAGCCGACGCCAAACGAAACCCAAATCCACACGGATGAACTGGTGGACATCCGGGAAGTATCTGTTGACAAAAATCTTCCCAAGGAAGAACGCATTGCCGCCTTTATCCGCCAGATCAAAAACCCCTACCGCTTCCGCTGCGGCGATTTCGTGGTAAACGCCTGCTTTGCCGGGAACGGCGTTACGTTGGAGGAATGTCTGCAAGGCATTTTGCGCTGAGCGACATCCTCGCTTTTTTCCGCAGAGAGTGCTATGATCGGTGTGGAAAAGGATGAAAACCTAATAGCCAGATAACCACTCTTTTCATGCGGGAGCAGTCCGGGAGAAAGGAGTGCTTTTTCATGCCTAAATACAAAGCTACCGCTTACATCCGCCTGTCCTACACCGACGATCATTCCAGCGAAAGCGACAGCGTTTCCAATCAGCGCAAGCTCATTGAAAACTTTGTGGAGCACAACCCGGATATTGAGGTCGTTTCCGAAAAGATCGACGATGGATACAGCGGCATCATCTTTGACCGCCCCGCGTTCAAGGAAATGATGCAGGATGTCACCGATGGCAACATCAACTGCGTCATTGTAAAAGACCTCTCCCGGCTGGGGCGCGAGTACATCGAAACTGGCCGGTATCTGCGCCGGGTATTCCCGGCCTACGGGGTGCGTTTCATCGCTATCACCGACAGCATCGACACCGCCCACGACAGCGGCGATGATCTGACCGTATCGGTCAAGAACATTATGAATGAAGCCTACTGCCGGGACATTTCCATCAAGACCCGTTCTTCTCTGGACGTGAAGCGGCGCAACGGCGATTTCGTCGGCGCGTTCCCGGTGTACGGCTACATGAAAGCCGAGGACAACAAGAATTTGCTCGTCCCTGACCCCTACGCCGCCCGCGTTGTCTGCGACATTTTCCGTATGCGGCTGGAGGGCGCAAGCGCCTCCAAGATCGCATCTGAGCTGAACCGGCTGGGTATTCTCTCCCCGCTGGCATACAAGAAGAACAATGGCCTGCCCTATGCGAAAAATGGCTATGCGGACAAGGCCGACTGCAAGTGGTCGGCAACCACCATCATCCGCATCTTGCAGGACGAAACCTATACCGGAACACTGGTGCAGGGCAAACAGGGTACGCCACACTATAAGATCAAGCAGATGGAGCAGCGCCCTGCCTCCGAGTGGGTGCGTGTCCCGGATGCCCACGAAGCATTGATCGCCCGTCAGGATTTTGAGCTGGTGCAGCGCATCAAGGGGCTGGATACCCGGACTTCTCCCAACGAGGACACGGTGTACCTGTTCTCCGGTATTCTGATCTGCGGGTGCTGCGGAAGCCGCATGACCCGCAAGACCAACCGTGCAAACGGCAAGGAGTACCACTACTATTATTGTCCCACCGGCAAGAAAAAGGGCTGCGCCCATCCGGTCATGCTGAAAGAAAGCAGCCTGATCGACTGTGTGCGGGACAGCCTGAAAGCCTATATCGGCAATATTGCTTCTCTGGAGGCGCTGCTGACCGGCATTGACCAGTCCAGCATCAATCAGGCGCTTGCCAAGGAATACAGCGACCACATCACCGACAACGAGCGCCGGTTGGAGCAGGTGCTGGAGTTCAAGGCACGGCTTTATGAGAGCCTTGTGGGGGGTATGCTTACCAAGGAAGAATACGCTTCCTATAAGGCAAAGTACACCAAGCAGGCCGAGGACATCCGCGAGAGCGTCCGCGTTCTCAAGGAAAAACTCACGGAGGTTTTGGAAAACCGGAGTGAGCGCAACCGCTGGATTTCACAGTTTACGCAGTTCTCCACGCTGGAAACCTTAGACCGCAGGGCGCTCATTCACATGGTACAGAGCATCCGCGTCCGTGGGAAGAAGGAGCTGGATATTACCTTTACCCATGAGGACGAATACAAAAAGGCGTTGCAGCTTCTGGCGCTGGCAGCGCAGCAGAAAGATTACGAACAGAGAAAGGTGGGCTGAGCATGGCGAGAAAAAGCAGGAAAGAAACGGCTGCGGTGGCCGTGCAGGAGGCCGACGCCGCTTGCCGCGCCGCGATCTACGTCCGCCTTTCGGTGGAGGATACCCACACGCACAGCGTATCCATTGAAACCCAGCAGATGATTATTGCCCGCTATCTGGAGCAGTACCCGGAGATCAGCGTGTACGATACCTACATTGACAACGGCGCGACCGGGACAAACTTCCACCGTCCGGGCTTTCAGCAGATGCTCTCGGATATTGAGGCCGGTCACGTCAACTGCGTCATTGTGAAAGACCTCTCCCGTTTGGGGCGGAACACCATCGACACCGGCTACTACATTGAGCAGTATTTCCGCATCCGCAGCATCCGCTTCATTGCGGTCAATGAAAACTTCGACACCGCCAACCCGGAGGACGCCCATTCCGGTATCATCATCCCGCTGCGGAACATGATAAACGAAGCCTACGCTTTGGACATCGGGCGCAAGATCAGGGCGCAGCAGCGGCAGGCCATGAAGGACGGCAAGTTCATCGGTGCGCGTACTCCCTACGGCTATCTGAAAGCCGAGGACGATTGCCACCAGCTTATCATCGACCCCGTTGCCGCCGTCGTGGTGCAGCGGATGTTCCGTTGGGCTTCCGAGGGCGCTGGCCTCAATACCATTGCCGTGCGGCTGAACGAAGCGGGTATTCTCACCCCCAGCCACTACAAGAAGATGCAGGGCAAGATCACCCATGAAAATTTGCTTGGCAGCGGCAAGTGGCAGACCCGAACGGTCGGCGTTATTCTCCGCTCCGAGGTCTACACCGGAGATCTCGTTCAGGGGCAGACCAAAACCGTGGATCACCGGCAGGTCAAGGCCGATGCCGAGGAATGGACGGTGGTACGGGACACCCACGAGGCCATCATCAGCCGGGAACAGTTCGCGGCGGTGCAGGAAATTCTCAATCAGACCGCCAGCCGCGCCAAGGCACGGGAGGTCAAAGCCTACACGCCGAATTTGCTCAAAGGCAAGGTGTTCTGCGCCCATTGCGGCGGCAGCCTGCACCGGCAGCGGAATATCCGCAAGAAGTCCGACGATGTGTACTTCTACCATTGTCTGAGCCAGAGCCGAATCAGCAAGGATGCCTGCCCCGGCGTGACCATCCGCGAGGATGCGTTGCTGGATATGTTGGCAGATATGCTTCAGGACGCGCTTGATACGGCGCTGGGGCAATACACCCTCTCCCTTGCGGAGCTGCCCCAGCAGGCCGCTGACCGCGCTGAGCTGCGGGAGAAGATCACCAGCCGCAAGCAGGAAATCCAGCGGCTTCGCGGTATCGTGCGGAGCTTATATGAAAACCTCGTCCAAGGCGTTCTCACCAAGGATGAATACTTCGACTACAAGGAGAAGTACGAAAGCCGCATTGCCGACCTCGCCGTGGAAATGGAGCAGTTGGAGGACGGCCTGCGAACGATGGATACGCAGATTGAGCAGCACCGGGCGCTGGAACAGGACGCCGCGCAGATCAAGACCGACCGTGCGCTGACCGGCGTACTCATTGACCGTCTGATTGACCGCATCGAGGTATCCCACGACAAGCAGATCACGGTGCGCTATCGCTTCCAGAGCGAGTTTGAAACCTATGCGGAGGTGCTGGAACAATGCAGAAATATGTGATTGCCCTCTACATCCGCCTCTCCATCGAGGACTACAAGTACGACAGCCTGAGCATTGAAAATCAGAGCCTTGTCCTCCATGAGTACGCAGCTTCCATGCCGGAAGCTCTGAACGCGGAGATCATGGAGTTCATCGACAACGGGTACAGCGGCACAAATTTTGAGCGTCCGCAGGTACAGAAGCTCATTGAGCTGGTGCGGGCCAATCAGATCGACTGCATCATCGTCAAGGATTTTTCCCGCTTCGGGCGAAACAGCATTGAAACCGGCTATTTCATCGAGCGTGTGTTCCCGCTGTTCCATACCCGCTTCATTTCCATCAGCGACGATTTTGACAGCAGCAAATTCAAGGGCGACACCGGCGGCATGGACGTGGCGTTCAAGTATCTCATCAGCGAGTATTACAGCCGCGATATGTCCATTAAAACCAAGAGTGCCAAGTACGCCAAGATGCAGCGCGGCGAGTATCAGAGCAAAATCTGTCCCTACGGCTACCGCAAAAGCGCCGATGGCAGAATGGAGCCTGACCCGGAGGCCGCTGCCGTTGTGCAGCTCATCTTCCAGCTTGCCGCCGAGGGCATCAACGCCACCGCCATCACGCGGGAGCTGTTCCGCAGGAACATCCCTACCCCCGGCCAGTACAAAGCGGCGCACGGCAATCACACCCACGATATTTCCCGCTGCCACGGGATTTGGAGTGCATCCACCATTCTCCGCATTTTGGAGGACGAACGCTACACCGGCGTGTATGTGATCGGCAAGCGGGCGGTTCTCGAAGTAGGCGGCACCAGAAGCCGCCTGAAGGACAGAGAATCGTGGTACATCATCCCCGACCATCACCCGGCCATCGTTGAGAAAGCTGTGTTTGATACCGTGCAGGCCAGCCAGCTCCGCTTTTCCCAGCCAAACAAGAAAAAGCGGGACTACCCGCTGAAAGGCAAAGCCTTCTGTGGCTGCTGCGGTCATGCGCTGTCCCGCACCATGCAGAAAACCTCATATTATCACTGCCGCCATTCCGAGGCGGACGTAGAAAGCCGCTGCCACAAGATGCGTCTGAACGCCGCAGAGCTGGAACAGGCGGTATTCCTGACGCTGAAAAAGCAGATGGAAGCCGCCGCACCGCTTGCCCCGGACGGTACGCTCCGGGTGGATGCTTCCGTACCGGAACGCACCGAATATGAGCAGCAGATCGAGGCACTGCAAGACGGTAAGCGCGCCTTGTATGAACGCTATCTCATGGGCGAGATTGACCTGAACACCTACAAGGCGGAAAAGGCCGCGTGTGACGAGCTGCTTTTGAAAACAAAAAACGCCTATGCCGCAGTATTGGCACAGGCGAAGCAGAAGCAGGACGAACAGGCACGGCAGGACAGCCGCAAGGAAGCGTCCAAGGCGATTTTCGATGCGGACACGCTGACCACCGAGCTGGCCGAGCTGCTGATCGACCGGGTACTGGTGTACCCCGATAAGCGCATTGAGATCGCATACAAAATCCAAGACATTTTCGCTTGAGGTGGCAGTCATGAAAATCGCTTTCTATTGCAGAGTGGACGGACAGGGCTTTGGCTTTGTCCTCCCCGATGAAGCTGACAAGCTCCGCGAGTTTTTCGCCGAGCATCAGGATAAGCCTGCGCTTGAAAATCCATCAAGCGCAAGCTAAAAATTTTTGTCGTGTACTTGACATACGGGTGACGCAGATCATGGAAGCGGATGTCCGGCAGTCCCGCCTTGTGCAAAATCGCTTTCATGTGCGTGTAGGCGCAGTTCGGAGCCAGCGGCAGCTCCGGTCGGACAGGGTCTGGGAAGATCCATTGCGTGATCGCATTCTCTTTTCGGCGGCGCAGAATTTCCGCCGTGCTGCGGGGCAGGACGATGGTGCGCTCACCGCTGCGGGTCTTGGTCTTACCCAGCATATCGACACCCAGCTTTCGGTTATGAAGGGTGCGGCGTACTTGCAGGACGCCGTTCCGTGCATCAAAGTCCTGCCACATGAGTCCGCAGATCTCGCCCCGCCGCAGGCCCGTGGTCAGCTCCACGTAGAAGAAGTCACCCCATATCTTGTCTTTCCGCACGGCGTCCAGAAAGGTGTCCAGTTCTTTGTCGGTCAGGACACGTTTCGGCGCATGGCTTGCCTTTGGCACCGTCGCGCCCACGGTGGGATTCTTGGCGATGATATGCGCATGGAGGGCGTCCTCCATCGCCTGATGGAAGATGGCGTGGAGGCGGTTGATGGTGGTGTCCGACAGTGCGGAACCAAACCTCGGATGCTCCCTGACCCGCCCGTTCTCTTTCAGCCTGCGGTAGAGCTTCTGCACATCCTGCGATGTCACCAGTGACACCTGCTTGCCGCCGAGCTGCGGCTTGATGTAGTTTTCGACGCAGCTTCGGTAACCCGCGAGTGTGCCGGGGCGGACGGTGTTCTCCTTATAGCTCTCACTGGCGATGACGGTCAGAACATTGATGGACTGCACATCATTTCCGAGCACGTTGGCATCCATGCGCTCACCGTCCCGATTGACGCACAGGCGCAGACCGCGACCGACTTCTTGCCGTTTGCGAACCTCACTGCTGCTTTGTTTCAGTGTGCAAATCTGGAACACATTCGGGTTGTCCCAGCCTTCACGCAGCGCGGAGTGCGAGAAAATGAAACGCACAGGGGACTTTTTCGGGTCACGATCCAGAAGCAGTTCCTTGTTCTTCATAATCAGGTCATAGGCGTCAATGTCGTCAGACGTGCCCTCCTTCTTGTCGGAGAGCTTGCTGTCGGTCATCTTTCCCTTTTTGTCCACGGAGAAGTAACCGGCGTGGGTATCATGGGTGGAAATTGCGTCCAGATAGCGGATGTAGTCCTCATCGCCAATCTCCCGCTGCATGGAGCTGAGAATGTCGTTGTACTCTTCCTCGAACACATCCGCATAGATGCCGTTGAACGGATGCCCAACCTCATCATACTGCTTGTACTTCGCAACTTCGTCGATGAAGAACAGGGACAGGACTTTGATGCCCTTATGGAAAAGCTGACGCTCCCGCTCCAAGTGAGTGGGAATAAAAACGAAATTGCCCGGAAGTCTTATCCTGCAAGGCTTTCCGGGCTTTTCTGTAGTTGGCGTTTTCAAAACTCTCTGTCTTCTGCACCGGATAATAGGCGTTGTTGCCGCGCTCACAGCCGAGATCGACTGTGGTAAACCCGTTAATAGGCATATAGGTGCTTTCATCAACCGTCATAAAACCCATCATCTGCTCCTGGGTGACGTTCGATTTGAAAACCACCTTGTGCCGAATCCAGTCTGCACACTCTTTCGCAATCGCTTTCTGCGTCAGTTCATTACGGAGTTTTACTTCAAACTCCGTACCATACAGACTGCGCTCTCTGGAAATGCGAGGGATATAGAACTCCCGTTGCGCTTTGGAGGCTTTCTCAGTGATAAAGGTCGGAGAGGTGAAAATGAAACGCAGTTCCTCTATGCCTTCCAGTTGCTTTTTGAGTTCCTGATACGCATAGATTGAAAAGCAGGCCGCCGCGACAGACATCTTGCTGCCCTTTTGAATACCTGCTTGCAAGTCTTCTTTAACTGTTTTGTTTATGTTATCTATAATCAGCATTTCATCACCCCATCGAGGCGCAAGACTACCTCTAATTTCTATAAACTGTACGAAAAACGGGACTCAGCCTTAGATCTCCACATTCCTGCATCTACCGTCTGATTTGAATCATTCATCTGTAACAGGCGCTTCTCTCTTGGCAATCGCATTTATTCCCAGCAGCGTTTTCAGCACATTTATAATCTGCTCGTATTCAATACCCGCTGCATAGGTGAATTGTTTGCGGTACCTTTCCCACATTGTCTTGAGCTCTGGGCTTTCTTCGATATTCTGAAGAATGCCGGGAACATCCTCGATCTGTCGAGCCGTATCACGGTGATTGGCTGTTGCCTGTAGTGCATTTTCAAATACTGCTTGATCAAATTTCTGCGTTGTAGCCAATATATAGGCATCATAAAAATCTCTGGGACGGGTGTTGAACACGCTGCGCCGCAAGATGGTCTCCACTTTTTCCGCCATGACAGTTTCGATGTTATATGCCCACAGCTCGTAGGTTTTTTCGTCATCGAAAATCTCAGAGAAGTTGTACTGTACTGCATGAGGCGTGATGGCATCGCCAGTGGACACATCGATACTCAGCGGAGTAACAATTGTGTCAAACCATGCGTTCAACATAACCCGGTATCCGCCGTATATGTCATCTTCGCGGATGGGTGAAATGGTTCCGATCTCAAAAGAGACACCATCGTCAAAGCGAATTGCGCAGATCTGCTCCAGTGCGCTGCGGATGGCATCCGGTGTGAGAGGCAGATTTTTCAGCGTGGTGTCCAGATCCATTGTAGCACGGTTATCCAGCCCGACGATGGCAGCCACCAGCATACCGCCCTTCAATACGAACTTTTCCCTGTAATCAGAGGCCGACAGGCGTACCAGCAGGCGCTCGAACATATAATTCTGTAAAATGACCTGCGCAGGAAGGTTCTTCTTTTTTGCAATGTTTCGGATCTTCGCTTTCAAGCTCATGGCATTACTCATAAAAGCACCTCCAAATACTGGCGCAGGACATTGGCCACCCGCATCTGTTTTGCATAAAAGTTCAGTTTGTTCAGATCCTTTTTGGGATCTACCGCATACAACTTCAATGCGGCGTGAAACGTTTCTGTCCCAAGCTTGTTGCGGCTGCGAATGACATCGCAGATCGTGCGCTCTAAGTCGTATGCGGGAACTTTGTTCCCGGCAGGTGTTTTCAACATTGTCTTGCCAAGCTCAAACAATTCCGGTTTGATATAATACACTTTGCATTCCGATTTGATTGCCGCAGACGGAATGCAGTCGGACGGCGCAGTAACCGTATGTTCAAATGGGGTGCGATCAGAAATACCGTGAAGGTACAGGGCCGTTTCGTGCGAAAAAATAACTCTGTTGGAACGGTTGCTGATGGCCAGCAGCTCGTCCTGTATGTCATCGGGCAGAATGTATTGGCCCTTTACGATACGATGAATTTTATTTTCCTTGCACAGTTTGTAGAGCATCGCTTTTGAGATACCTCTCTGTGCAGCTATTTTCGTTTCAATAATTCCACCATGTGCTTTGGCAATAGCGGAGAGCTCAGTCATGTAATTCACACAATCACCTCGGTTGCAACGATTCCATAATATTATATTTACAATTATGATAAAAGTCAACGCCCTCCAGAGGCCAATCGCAAAATATTTATTTCGAGATTATGATTAAAGTTAATGGTGTTTCGCGTGCTCAAGGCGTTTTCCCATATTCCGACAAGCATTCCCTTAAAATGCCAGCAAAATTAAGCGGAGTTTTATTCCCTGCCTATAGCGATGCAAAATCCGCTTCGCCTGTCCCGGCATATATTCAGAGTATCCTGTAAGGGACACTCTGCTTTTTTATTTCCCGCAAAGTTCATACCGCAACCTGTTCCGGGGCGTAGCTGAGTGCTACGCCTTTTCTCGTTTCCATGATAACGTCGGCCCCCGGGATCTTCCGGCGAGGGCGGCACATCAAAAGCGCCGATGCATTGGAGCGGCTTTAGGTAAAGGCCTGATTTTTTACACTCTATTCAGCGGCAAATTCACAGATATAAAGGTTCCTGCTGTTGGGGGCGCACTCTGATATTAGTGTTGCTTTTTTCGTCAGGATGCGATAAAATATATACCACGAGGTCCAACACTATAAGTGAGGTGTATCTTTTGAGCAGCATTAAAGAAGGCTATCTGTATGATCCCGTTGCAAAAAACCGAGAAAAGCTACGGATGAAGAATATGTTCGACAGGAGATGTTAAAAGCTCTTGTGTCTGAATATGATTACGTATTTTCTGACATGGAAACGGAATATACTGTAAAGGTCGGTTCAGAGTCAAAGCGAGTAGATATTGCTATTTTCAAGCAAGGAGAAAAGCATCTGCAAGAAAACATCGTCTTGATTGTTGAATGCAAAGCGGCACAAGTAAAATTGAATGATAAAAATGATGGCGTCGGACAGTTAATTGCTTACGTCGCGGTCTGCCCTGCGTGCTTGTATGGCTTATGGACTAATGGCCCAGGCTGTGAACGTCAAGTTGTGAAAAGAGCCGGTATCGGAAGTGGAACTGTTTCCCGGACGGATTTTGATATTCCGCGTTTCGGCCAGGAAGAGTCGGATGATAAGGGCCCTCGCCTAAATGATCTAAAACCTGCAACAACCGAAAGCCTGAGGTGGCGTTTCAAAAAGTGCCATGATATTATTGCAACTTCTGGCGAAGATAAAATGACCGCATTCTGGGAGCTGCTAAAAGTTATCGAAACAAAAATTGAAGATGAACGAGAGGATAAAGAGTTTGCTGATTTTTATGCCTCTCAAAGTGAATGCAAAACACAAGATGGTATTTCGAAAATTTATGCAAGAATCAATGCACTGTACAAGCGACTTTTTCACGGAAAGTATAAAGGCATTTTAGGAGAATCTATCAATATTAAACCTGCTTCACTTGCTAGAATTGTATGTGAACTTCAAAACTATTCTCTGCTTGAGACCAGCGCCAGCGTTAAAGGCGCTGCTTATGAGGAAATAGTCGGTTCGAATCTGCGCGGTGACAAAGGCGAGTTTTTTACGCCGCGCGGGGTGATTGATGCAGCCGTTACGATGCTTGACATTCAGCCGGAAGATATTTGCACAGATCTTGCTTGCGGTTCAGGCGGATTTGTTATTTCAATGCTTGAAGCCGGGAAAAATGCCATTTCCAAAAAATACAGCAAGCGAAAAGGTGATTTTTCAGAGACCATTCGTCGGGAACAGGGCGTTTTTTCAATAAACAACATCGTTGCTAATGATATCAATCGTAATCTTGCTAACGCCTGCGAAATGAACCTGGTAATGAACGGCATTGAAGATGCTGTTGTCTTCGATCAAGATATTTTAGAACCACCCCAAAATTGGACTTGCAATCAATCCGATAGATTGAAATCTCTATACGGGTTAGAGAAAAAAGAGGTTGGCGGAAAAACCTTCTACGTGGGAAAAGTAACAAAAATTGGTGCGAACCCTCCATTCGGCAACAACATCACGCGTACCGAGGACTATGTCCTTGAGCAATATGATCTTGCAGAAGGACGCCCCTTCCAGATTGTAGAGATTCTGTTTCTTGAGCGCATTGTGCAGCTGCTGGTGCCTGGAAAAGGAAAAGCTGCAATTGTCGTACCCCAGTCTATTCTTAATAATCCCGGCCTTGAATATGTGCGGCAATGGCTTTTTGCTCACACAAAGATTCTCGGCGTTGTTGAACTACCGGTAGAAACCTTCCTGATAAGCGGCCGCGAAGGGACAGGCACTCTTACTGCAATTCTCTTAATTGAAAGAAGGCCTCTTGAAGAGACTGTCCAGATTCTTAATGACGCGAAAAAATGGATAACTATCCAATTTTCATGGCAATTGCAAATTATGTAGGGTACGACAGACGAGGTAATAGAATCTTTATTAAAGACGACGAAGGGCAGGAAATTTATCGGGAGTATATTGTAAATTCAAATGTGATGCGCGAAAAAATTGTGAATAACGAATTACCGCAAATCGTCGAGGAATATCTGACATTCAGGAATAAGCTACAGGCTGGTAAGGTTTACTATGATTTTGCAGAGGAGGTTTATTGTGTCTTATAGTCCTAAAACGCAAATCGTGTCAAGCCTTGATGCCATAACCAGAAAATACAGGCTTGATCCAAGCCAGTATTATGCCAAAACCGAACTTATAATTCGACTTTGTAAAACTCATGGAATTAAGCTCCTTTCGCTAAAAGAAACAGGGCATCTGATCGAAGTATATCTTCCCAATCGATTTACCCGCTTATACACAAAAGACGTTAAACTTGGAGTCCCCATGATAGGGACCTCTTCCATGCTTAATCTGCGTCTTCCACAAGATATGCGAATTTTCTTGAGAAACATTCGCAATGCAGACAAGTTATACATTAACGATGGAGATATTTTGGTTTCTCGTTCCGGAACAGTCGGGACTTGTGTGCTGTGCGGAAAATCTTATGAAGGGTTTATTGCAAGTGACGATTGCATTCGCTTGCGTGTTGATTCTGATTTACAAGGCTATATTACAGCATACCTAAAAAGTCAATATGGATATGCTTTAATTACAAGAGATGCTCACGGAAAAGTAATCAAGCATTTAAAGCCGGAAGATCTTGAAAATCTTCAAATTATGATGTTTGATGAAAACAGCATAATTTCGATCAACGGCAAAATGCTACAATCTAAAATGCTTTACGATGAGAGCAGAGACCTTTTATCCAAAATAGATTCTCTGTTAGATGAATACTTGGATCATATAATTCCCGCATCACTCCCTGAACATAATTATAACATCATTGCATCAACGGCTTTGCGCATGAATCGACTCGATCCTCATATGTATGACAGTTATAGCAATTATCTGTTAGCAGAAATAGTTCGACATGGTTCTGTTCCGCTTGGTGAAATAGCTACTCCGTGGGTTGTCCCTCGTTTTAAGCGAAATTATCTGAATGCACAAAATCCTAATGCTGTTCCACTTTTTTCATCATCAGATATTGTTCGTGCAAACTTTTCCGCCAGCAAATTCATTTCGAAAAAGCTCAATGCAAGAAACATTTCTCTGTGTAAAGTGGAGAAGGATTTCATTTTGATTCCTTGTTCCGGTGCATATGGGGGGATCCTCGGAAAAGGTATTTTAACAGGAGATCTCTTGGACGGTAAAGCAATGTCGCAGCACGTCCTTCGTATAAAAAATCGGCCAGACAATTCAAGCATGGATTTCTTCTATGTTGCAGCATTTTTGTGCAGCTATAAGTTTGGCTATCCTTTGATCACTGCTACCAGATTTGGAAAAGACATTCCCGAGCTTGATCCGGAGGCGTTAAAGTCGATTCCCATTCCCAATATTCCAAATGAGCTTCAAATCCGTATTGGTACGATGTTCAGGAAATCTCGCGACTTGCAGGAGGAAGCGAATCGCCTTGAAAATGCAGCAATTCTTGAGTTTGAGCGTCTGTACGAAAACTCTGTAGAAAGCAACTAACACAACTTGTTCGTGGTCAAATTAAGTCTGAAACTCAAAAAGTTCCCGCCCAAGTCGGACGCACGTAACCGACTTGAAGCGGGAATTTTATATTTATATATTGTACCGCAAGCAGTTTTGTCCAACCGCTTGTCCGGCGCAGCCACTTGACGTCTTCGCGCAGCGCCAAAAGCTCATTTCAGCAGAACGGTGCTGTCAGGCAGGGCATAGAGATGGTCCAGCAGCTCTTCGCCGTCCCCTGTTCTCCGCCGCCTTTTTCCAACCAGTGATGCATTCTCCTGCTTTTTCCGGCTCGGAAATGAATGATGCGTCATCGCCGCCGTTCAGCACTCCTCCATCGGCGTGAGGTTGGTGAACGAGCCCATCGCGCGGCAGAGCTTGTCGTAATATCCGTTTTCAAAGAACAGGCACTTTGCCGGGTCGACACCCTGCTTATCCCCCGTGAGGGAGAGCGCGATCG
>ENA-OPWD01001525-OPWD01001525.1-human-gut-metagenome-genome-assembly--contig:-NODE-1525-length-15764-cov-7.621682_pt1 | contig 15764 bp, 12 predicted proteins | sample MGYA00241502_ERZ501996 | MGnify/ENA primary metagenome ERZ501996 (study PRJEB25962, sample SAMEA2042011) | human gut metagenome | biome: human gut; feature: human-associated habitat; material: faeces... | reverse complement strand
CATTAATGATATTTAAGACTGACTAACATACTTCGCCGCGAACTCCTTGGATATATAATTATCATAGCTTTGGCAAACCTCGGAGGCGAGGTCCATTCCGCAGCGGATGATTGCATCCCAATCCGCTTCCGTCAGTTCGGCAAGATCAGCCCGACGGACACGATATTTCAGCAACCCGTATACCACACCCGCATTAAAATTATCGCCAGCTCCAATGGTACTTACCGCTTTCAGCGGAGTCACCGGATAGTCCTTACATACATGTTTCGTACGCAAACGGACATCACCATCAGCATCGGTACAGATAAAGTTCGGACAGTAGAATCCTACATGATTGCTGTACACCTTGTCAGCATCCGGCTGACGGAACATATTCTGAAAATCTTCTGTCGAACCCCTTAAGATATCGGCATACTCAAAGTTCTCTATAATAGTAGGCATCAACTTAATAGCCTCATTAGCATGCGTACTGCGGAAGTTGACGTCATAATATATGATTGCGCCTGCATCATGAGCACGGTCAAGCAACTCTTTTACTTTATCACGCAACACAGGAGTAATAGCAAAATAAGAACCGATCATGATAATATCATCACTCGATATTTCAGGCATATTTACTTCCAGCCTCTGGCGAGGATAGTCTTTATAGAAAATATACTCGGCATCATTCCGTTCGTTCAGAAAAGCCAGCGACACCGGCGACTTCCCCTCCGGAAAGACATTCACATTTGCCGTATCAACTCCGTTTTCGCGCATGTTTGCCAGAATCATCTCTCCCACACGGTCGTTTCCCGTTTCACTGATAAAGGTAACATTCTGCCCCATTCTTCCCAGTGAAATTACAGCGTTATAAACAGAGCCGCCCGGGACAGCCGCCTGTGGCTGTCCGTCGCGGAACAGAATATCAAGAATCGTTTCCCCTATACCGATAACCTTTCTCATAGCAAAAATCTGTTTATTTACTCAACGCACGGGAGCGCTCGCCCAGATAACCTCCATGATGGCGCTTGCTATATTCTTCAATAGTAAATCCAGTCTGCTTCATAGTTTCTACCACCAGTATATCTCCGATAACAGTCATGATGGTAGTAGAAGTAGTAGGAGTCATACCCAACGGACAAACCTCGTCCGGATGTCCAGTGGCAAGACAGATATCCGCAGCTTCAGCAAGCGGACTTTCCGGATTTCCGGTAATGACAATCTTCTTCAACGACGGATTCAAACGATCAGCCAAATCGGTCAGTTCCACGATTTCACGCGTTTTACCCGAATTGGATATAAGAAGCAGCAAGTCATTTTCCTGCAAAATTCCCAAATCGCCATGTTGAGCTTCACTGGGGTGAAGAAAAACAGCAGGAATACCCGTAGAACAAAAAGTAGTAGCAATGTTCATGGCAATCTGTCCGGCCTTTCCCATTCCACTGGTTACCAGCTTTCCTTTTTTGCGGTGTACTTGTTCTACAATCAGCTCAACGGCCTTCTCGTATGCATCTGTTACGGGAATATTCAATACAGCCTGTGCTTCACGCTGCAACAGTTCGTGAATAGATGAAATCATATTATGATGAGTTTAGTAAATTAATATTCGAGTAATTGTTTCAGCTCATCGAAAGTGTTGGCCACAGTGAAATAATTTTTCAGCGGGCGATGAGCGAAGTGTTGTGTTTCCAGTCCGGCAAGAAATTCAAGAATCCCGTTCCAGAAACCATTAACATTATAAAATATCACTTTCTTTTCGTGATAACCTATTGTGGCGGCAGCCATGACATGAAATATTTCATCGAGCGTTCCCACTCCACCAGGCAACGCAACAGCCACATCTGCTTCTTGCAGCATGATATCCTTACGGTCACTCAGATTGACAGCACGAAACGTCACATCAAGCAAATCGCTGACAGCCCCCCTTTCTTCCAGCTTGGTAGGAACAACTCCCATTATCATAGCTCCATTTTCTTTTGCAGAGCGGGCAACAGCCTCCATAAGTCCTGTATTCGAACCTCCATAAATGAGCCACTTTCCGGTTTTACCAATCCATGCACCCAGTTCGGAAGCTTTTTCGGCATAAATCGGATCGATGTGATCGGAAGCCGAACAGAATATTGCAATTTTATTCATAATACCTTAATTTATATAATACCGCAAACGGCCAGAAACAGCCAGTGCAGTCTGTAGCGAAGAAAATCAATATACCTGCAAATATCTGTATTTTTTCAGTTACGACAATAAGTATTATTGTATTTTTGCAACGAAAATCCATGCAAAGAAGAAAACTCATGCCATACAATACTTTTATTTTGCCAAACGGACTGCGTATTATCCACGCTCCCAGCCCTACCAATGTAACATATTGCGGATTTGCCGTCGATGCCGGAACGCGTGATGAATTTACCAACGAACAAGGGATGGCTCATTTTGTAGAACACCTTATATTTAAAGGAACCCGCAAACGCCGTGCATGGCATATCCTGAATCGCATGGAAAATGTAGGAGGCGATTTGAATGCTTATACTAATAAGGAGGAAACAGTTATATACAGTGCCTTCCTGAAAGAACATTTTTCCCGTGCCGTGGAATTGCTGACAGACATTGTTTTCAACAGTATCTTTCCCGAACAGGAAATAACCAAGGAAGTAGAAGTCATTATCGATGAAATACAAAGTTACGAAGACAGTCCCGCAGAACTGATATTCGATGATTTTGAAGAACTGATATTTCCCAACCATCCGTTGGGACGAAACATACTAGGCAAACCGGAACAACTCCGACACTTCGGAAGTCAGGATGCACTTTACTTTACTGGAAGATATTACAAGCCTGCCAACATGGTATTCTTTGTTCAGGGGGATATCGATTTCAAACGGGTAGTTCGCACCATAGAAAAAGCTACGGCAGACATTCCTTTTTCAAACGTAGACAATTACCAACGTCAGGCGCCACATGCCTACCTGCCCAAGCAACTCACCCTACACAAAGACACTCATCAGGCACACGTAATGATTGGTGGACGTGGATACAATGCCTACGATGAACGACGAACAGGTCTTTATCTACTTAACAATATCCTAGGAGGACCCGGAATGAACAGCCGGCTGAACGTTTCACTGCGTGAAAAGCGCGGGCTTGTATACAATGTAGAATCGAACCTCACAGCTTACACTGACACCGGAACATTCTGCATTTACTTTGGTTGTGATCAGGAGGATGCCGATTACTGTACCGAACTCGTACATAAAGAACTTAAAAAGTTATGCGACCGTCCGCTTACAACCACACAACTACACGCTGCAAAAAAACAAATCATCGGACAAATCGGAGTAGCAAGTGACAACTTTGAAAACAATGCACTCGATATGGCAAAATGCTTCCTACACTATAAGCGTTACGAAGAAAAAGAAGAAGTCTTTCATCGCATAGAAGCATTAACTGCACAACAACTGCAAGACATAGCAAACGAGATGTTTTCCGAGAATTATTTGTCAATATTAGTATATAAATGAAATATCTGCCTAAATATTTTTGTCTATTCATAAAAACAGAGCCAAAAATCAAACAAATATTACATTTTGACAAATAAAAATTTTTGTCAATCATACATATTTCATAAATTAGCCCCCGTTAGAGATAATAGATTATATCTATATATAAAAGTTATGGGGAACAACATTTTAATACTTGAAATCACATCAGGAATATGCTGTATACTGACAGCTATATTCTTACACTACTCAGCTATACCCAAAAGCAACAATAAAAAGAATTATCAAAAAGGGTACACGGTTGTAAAAATAGCATCTTTAATTCTAGGTATATCAGCACTATTGTTTGCCTACTTTGGAAATGTTATAGATACATATGATAAAAGAAGCTTTATACAGATAATACTTCCAGTAGAAACCCTATTGGTTTTCTGGGTATTTGTATACCCTTTGTACGATAAAAACAAACTAAAGAATTTCCTTAAGTATCAGGTATTTTACACGACAGTATTATGCACAGCAAACATCATCTACCTATTTGTTGCAAAGGGGATGTCTGGAGAATGGTTTTATTATCTGCTGGTGTCATGTTATGTCATACAATTTGCCTTTTGCACAATAATATTTATACATATATCGAAAATCTGGCTAAGGAAGAAAAGCACAGAGTCAAGCAACTTTAAAAAATATCCTTTTCGTATATGGGTAGCAGGATTTATCATAGGTGTAATGGGCATAGTAGCAGAAGTTTATCCAAATGAAATCTACTTACAAATATTTACATTATGCTATACGGTATTTTTCATTTCGCTCGGCATACAGTATCACAACTATAGCATTATAGCTCCAGTTGAAACAGTAAGTCAAGAAGTTACAATAGTTCCGGAAGAAACGAACAGCAAGCCTGAAACACCTAAACCCGAGGAAAAACGCCATGGACAGGGAAATGACATTATTAAAGAAAAAATTACAATATGGGTACAGCATAAAGGGTATCTGCAATTGGGCGTCACCATACAAGATTTAAGCCGTGAAATCGGCATAAACCGTACATATTTGTCAAATTACATAAACGAAACATACCAGAGTAACTTCAACGGATGGCTAAACGACCTCCGCATTGAAGAAGCAAAGCAAAAGATCATATCATCTCCTGAAATAAACTTGAGCGACCTTGCTGAAATGGTAGGTTTTGCAGACCAGGCACATTTCAGCAAGCAGTTCAAACAGAAAGAAGGGATTCCTCCTTCCGTTTGGAAGAAAGAACATCGTGCCAAAAGTGAAAAAGACTAATATTTTACACTTTTGTCGAAAAATACACAATTATATACAAATAGACAAGCAGACACGTAGTATTTAGGCCTAGATTTGCACAATCAAATAAAAAGCGATAAATAAAAGTAAAGAACATTATCAATTATCATTCATTAATTAATTAAAAGTATGAAGAAAAAATTCTATGGAGCTCTTCTGGTAGGAAGTTTATTCCTCGCAGGGGGTATGGTATCTTGCTCTGATTACGATGATGACATCAACAGCTTGAATGAAAGAGTTGATGCATTGGAAAAAACAGTAGCAGAACTGCAAAAAGCCATCGAAGCTGGTGCTGTCATCACAAATGTTGAAAGCACAGAAAACGGCGTTAAAGTTACTTTAAGTGACGGAAAGACATTTGAAGTAAAGAATGGCGCTAATGGTGCAGAGGGCAAACCAGGTTCAGTAGTAACAATCGACAAAGAAGGTTACTGGTGCATCGATGGAATCAGACAAACTGATGAAAATGGTAATCCGTACAAAGCTCAAGGAGAAAAAGGAGAAGCAGGTGAACCGGGAAAACCAGGTGAAGGCGGTAAAGACGGATGCTGGTATGTTCCAGCTAAAGATGGTTACTGGCACAAACAGTACTACAATGAAGAAGGTACAGTTGTAGATGAAGCAACAGATCAGAAATGGACTCCTTCAGAAGAAGAATCTGTACGTGTAGTTTATGACCCAGTAAACGGTTGTCTGGAGATTTCTAACGCAGAAGGAATGGAAAAAGATCAAACTCTTTATATTCCTATTACATCTAATTTGAAATCTTTAGCTGCAATCCCTTATATTTTGGATGAAGATACAAAATACCCATTGGTATTCTTCTACAACATTATGGGATTAGACGCTAAAACAGGAAGTTCTAACCTTACAGTTGCAACAAGTACAAATGCAAAAGCTCATTATCGTCTGAATCCAGCAAATGCTAATACACAAGATTGGAACTGGGCTATGATTGATAGAACTGTTGCAACAGTATCAACTCCTGAAGCAACACGTGCAGCTGGAGACAAGAACGAATTATTGTCTATCAAATCTGCTGTAAGAGAAAACGATGAACTTATCGTAACACTGAAATCTAACGAATCTTTGGAAGACTTAGTGAACGATAATATGTTCCAAGAACATGCAATTGCTGCTTTACAAGGAACTAATAAAGAGACAGAAGAAGTAATAACTTCTGACTATATTAAAGTTTCAAGCAGAGACTTGACAAAATTCTCTATCATTACAGGATATGATGAAGCAGAATATGATGGTGTCAACGGTGTATTCAAATTACCTACAGTAAATCAGGCATTAGACCAAGCTTTTGACGACAAAGAAGCTGATGTAAAAATGCTATATACTGCATCTTTGGATTTGAACACACTAATTTCAACATGGGCAGAAGAAGTTGAATGGTATAAAAATATACCAACATTGGTAGAAGGTTTGGTAGATGAAGGTGAGCTTACTTATGAATTCAAATTACCAGCTGAATACTTGATTGGAGAAAACGAAACAAATCAACAAGACTTTGTGACATTAGATGGTAGCATTTTGAAAGTTGATACAGAAAAATGGCCTAATGGTACAGGTGCTATTGGAACTACTCCGATTGTAGAAATATATGCTATGGTTAATGGTAAACTTATTGCAACAGGTTTGATGAAAGTTGCAATAGTAAAAGAAGATGCCGTAGAAAAACCTGTATACAAAGTTACAGCTGATCCTATTGTAGTGGAATATAATGATATCGTAGCAGATAAAGTTGTAGGTAAATTCACTTGGGATCAGATGCGTAAGGTATTTGATGATTTGAAGATGACCCGAGAAGAATTTGTTGACAACTATTGGGGAGGCGAAGCCGTATATGATAATCCGGGTATTGAAGCAAAAGACAACATAGATGGTATGGCTAGTGAAAAAACTACTGCTATTTATGTGACATTCAATCCAAAACACATACCAAGTAATGCAGAAGGAAATATAACAGTAACATTTAACCCAAGAGGTGGTAACGCAATTTATGAATATTCACCTATTGAAGTTACATTCCCATATACTGTTTCTCACAAGCATGAGTCATTCCCTGAATTCAATGAATACTTTGTAAACAAAGAAACTAAGGTAGCTGAAATTAGAGGAACTATGAATAATAATTCATGGAGTATGTCAACAGAACTTGCTGAACACTTCTTGTTGGAAGGTTATAAACTTGAAGATAACCACGAAAAGTTATATGCAGTTCTTCGTCGCGATGCTCATGTTGGTGCTGAGTTAAGTACTAAAGCTCAAACTGATGTTGAGTCACCTTACGATCTGGCTAAACAAGTATTGACATTCACTGAACCTATTGTTGGTGAATATATTGACATTCCTGTAGAAGTTATAGCTGAAAAAGCTAATGGTGAATTGAGTTGTGTTATGTCATATACAGTACGCTTCTTGAACCACTTTGAAATTACAGCTGTCACTATACCAGCATTAACAGAAAATGCAAATGGAACTCCTGTTGAAGGAAAAGTTACTTATACTGTAAAAGAAAGATTCGGTAAAAAACGTGCATTGGTTACTAACAGTATAGTTGATGAAAAGGTTGCAGGAGAATATGGATTAAAAGCTTCTGACTTCAAAGCTAAATACACTGAAGGTGAAAATTGGGCTACTAAATTCGGTCAGAATATTAATAAAGGTGACAAACTGACTCTTACAGACAACGCAGATGGAACTGCTACAATCAAATGGGATAATGCAGGATCTGCTTTGACTAAGGATGCAGAAACAACCTTGAATTTGGATGTTGCTATTAAAAATATTTCAATTGTTAGCAAAACTGAAAATAGCGTGGTAGTTAAAAAAGTACAGTAATAACATTAATGTTATCTCACTTAGTCCTGAATAATCTTTAAGATTAAGGGGGCTAAAAGAAATACTTAGCTTCACCCCGGCAAGGACAATCTTGTCGGGGTGTTTGCTTATAACAGTATATATCTGCAAGTAAACCCTCAAACTCTAAAATAAACGATTATGAAACAGAGACAGACACTTATGGCTCTCGCACTACTATGTGGAGCGACAGCTTTTGCACAAACATCTTCCCCACAAATCAAGGAAGAAGGAAAAACAGAGTTTGTTCCTCATTGGTTCATGCAAGTACAAGCCGGTGCAGCACACACACGTGGTGAAGCGAAATTCGGAGACCTGATTTCTCCAGCAGCTGCTATCTACGGCGGCTATCAGTTTACACCGCTCTGGGGACTGCGTGCCGGAATAAGCGGCTGGCAGGCTAAAGGAGGATGGGCTGCCGACGGACAACTTTACAAGTATAACTATTTGCAGGGTAATGTAGATGCTACACTGGATTTGGGCAACTTGTTCTGCCGCTATAATCCAGACCGTTTCTTCAATGCATACTTGTTTGCAGGTGTGGGCCTGAATGGTGGCTTCAACAATGATGAAGCTGTAGCATTGGCTAACAAAGGCTATGATCTGCGCTACTTATGGACAGATAATAAGATCAGCCCGGTAGGTAGATTCGGATTGGGTACAAATCTGAGACTGACTTCTAATCTGTTCTTCAATATCGAAGTAAATGCCAATGTTTTGTCAGATAAATTCAATTCAAAGAAGGCTGGCAATGCAGACTGGCAGTTTAATGCGCTTGCCGGATTCACTATCAAATTCGGAAAGACTTCACGCAAGACAGAACCTGTTTATTATGAACCGACTCCGCAACCGGCTCCCGTTGTAAAAGAAGAACCGAAACCGGTACAGCAGCCTGCTCCGGTAAAACAGGAAAAGGTAACTATGACAGAAAATGTCTTCTTCGCGCTTAATTCTTCTGCTATCCGCAGCGAAGAAAAACAGAAGATTGAAAAGTTGGCAGAATTTATGAAGAACCATGCTGAATGTAAAGTTACTATCTGTGGATATGCAGACAAGCAGACTGGTAATGCAGATATCAACATGCGCCTTTCTAAGAAACGTGCTGAAAATGTAGCTACCCAACTGAAAGAAATGGGTATCGACAGCCAGCGTATCACTGTAGATTACAAAGGTGATACCGTACAGCCATTTAGCACACCGGAAGAAAACCGTGTAAGTATCTGTATAGCTGAATAACAGAACCCTTTAATTCTTCATAACATGTAAGGAACGTCACTCTCCTATTCCCTAGGGAGAAGATGACGTTCCTTTTTTAGTTTTTGTACACGATGATGCTTTCCGAATGATGAATAAATCACTATCTTTGCGCAAACTGATAAATGTCGGGAAATACAAAACCATATATACACATGAAAATAGAAGATAAACTGACTGCCTCCGTCATCAACGGGGTAAAAGAATTGTACGGTGCAGAAGTGCCTGCCAAAATGGTACAATTACAGAAAACCAAGAAGGAGTTTGAAGGTCATCTTACGCTTGTGGTTTTCCCTTTTCTGAAAATGTCGAAGAAGGGACCGGAGCAAACAGCACAGGAGATCGGTGAATATCTGAAAAAGAACGAACCGGCTATCGCAAATTATAATGTAATCAAAGGATTCCTGAACCTGACTATCGCATCGGATGTATGGGTTGAACTGCTGAACCGCATTCACGCTGATACTCAATGGGGTATCCAGAAAGCTACGGAAGATGCTCCGCTGGTAATGATAGAATATTCATCACCGAATACAAACAAGCCGCTGCATCTGGGACATGTCCGCAATAACTTGTTGGGAAACGCACTTGCCAATGTAATGGCTGCCAACGGAAACAAGGTTGTAAAGACAAATATCGTAAACGACCGTGGTATCCATATCTGTAAGTCAATGCTTGCATGGCTGAAATATGGTAACGGAGAAACTCCTGAATCATCAGGAAAGAAGGGTGACCACTTGATTGGTGATTATTATGTGGCTTTCGACAAACATTACAAGGCTGAAGTAGCTGAGTTGATGGAAAAAGGTTTGAGCAAGGAAGAAGCAGAAGCTCAATCACCACTGATGCAGGAAGCTCGTGAAATGTTGCGCAAATGGGAGGCAAATGACCCTGAAATCCGCGCTTTGTGGAAGAAAATGAATGACTGGGTATATGCCGGATTCGACGAAACATACAAGATGATGGGTGTCAGCTTCGATAAGATATACTACGAATCTGAAACATATCTGGAAGGTAAGGAAAAAGTGCTGGAAGGACTGGAAAAAGGTTTCTTCTATCGCAAAGAGGATGGTTCTGTATGGGCTGATCTGACTGAAGAAGGTCTTGACCACAAGCTGTTGCTGCGTGCCGACGGTACTTCTGTCTATATGACTCAGGATATTGGTACTGCTAAGCTTCGCTTCCAGGATTTCCCGATCAATAAAATGATTTATGTAGTAGGAAACGAACAGAATTATCACTTCCAGGTGCTTTCTATTCTGCTCGATAAGCTGGGATTTGAATGGGGTAAGGATCTGGTTCACTTCTCTTACGGTATGGTGGAACTGCCGGAAGGTAAGATGAAGAGCCGTGAAGGTACGGTAGTAGATGCAGACGACCTGATGGAAGCAATGATAGAAACAGCGAAAGAAACCAGCAGTGAACTGGGTAAGCTGGATGGCCTGACTAAGGAAGAAGCTGATGATATCGCACGTATCGTAGGTCTGGGTGCACTGAAGTATTTCATCCTGAAAGTGGATGCTCGCAAGAATATGACATTCAACCCGAAAGAATCTATCGATTTCAACGGTAATACAGGTCCGTTTATCCAATATACATATGCTCGTATCCAGTCTATCTTGCGTAAAGCTGCTGAAGCTGGTATCACTATTCCTGCTGTTATCCCGACAGGTGTGGAACTGAGCACAAAAGAAGAGGGACTGATTCAGATGCTTGCTGACTTTACAAACGTGGTACGTCAGGCTGGAAGTGACTATAATCCGTCTATTCTTGCTAACTATGCGTACGATCTGGTAAAGGAATACAACCAGTTCTATCACGATTTCAGCATTCTGCGTGAAGAAAATGAAGCATTGAAGGTATTCCGTCTTGCTTTGAGCCAGAATGTAGGAAAGATCGTCAAACTGGCAATGGGACTGCTCGGTATTGAGGTTCCTGAACGTATGTAATTAAGACATTAATCATACACTATCTTTTATTCACCACGGATTATACAGACTTCTACACATATGTGTGAAACTTCTGCATAGTCTGTGGTGAATTGGTTTATTGATATCGCTATTATACAGATTATGGCAAAGCAGCAGAAATTTTATGTAGTATGGAAAGGAGCGGAACCAGGAATATATACATCGTGGACCGACTGCCAGCTACAAATTAAGAACTACAAAGGTGCTATTTATAAATCGTTCGCTACACGTGAAGAGGCAGAACATGCTTTCGCTACTCCTGCTTATGTGTATCTGAAGAAAAGTCAGACAGCAACACACGAACCGGAAGAGAAAAAAATCCCTGAAAATTTCGATTTAAACTGTCTGGCCGTAGATGCTGCATGCAGCGGTAATCCAGGGCCAATGGAGTACCGGGGAGTGTATTTACTTACCGGACAGGAAATTTTTCATTTTGGACCTATGTATGGCACAAATAATATCGGAGAATTCCTTGCTATTGTCCATGGTCTGGCGCTGATGAAACAAAAGGGCATAAACATGCCTATTTATTCAGACAGCCGCAATGCGTTGAACTGGGTGAAACAGAAGAAATGTAAAACAAAGCTGGAACGTACCGCGAAAACCGAAGAATTATTCCAGCTTATCGAACGTGCAGAGAAATGGCTGAATGAGAATCAGTATACTACTCCACTGCGCAAATGGGAAACTGATTTATGGGGAGAAGTACCGGCAGATTTCGGCAGAAAATAACTTTCTGCCTTATTGCGCGGGTTGTGAACGCTTCAAAAGCTGAATGTATCGGGGATGATTTCTTCTGACATATCGCAATAGTTTTCGCCAAACTTTCTGACTAAGTAAAAACAACAGGAATATGGTTCCCACAATACATACTGCACCAAACAGTTCTTTCAGACTGGTCAGAAGCGTCTGACGGGTAACTTCTTCATACAATTGCTGGATGGAAACATCAGGCATCCATTCTTTTACCAAATCCATTTTACGGCTTATCAGACCGATATTATCCTGCTGCATGTACTTCAGCCAGCGGTTTAATATGGCTGTACCCAAAGGAGTAGCAATGCTGGTGCGGATAAAGCTTAATACACATAGTCCCTGAAAGAAATGTTCGAAAGGGACAGTCTTGGCTACATAGATGGTCAGCGATATATAAAGTATGCCGTGTCCTAGTCCTTTCAGAAAGTTGGGGATGTAAAGGCTTTCAATATTCAGGTTGGGATGGATAAGGAAATACATATAGTACTGATAAACTACTATCAGCATGAAGCCGACGGTAATAAGCAGTTTATAGCCTTTGCGCAGGACTACCTGTCGGTAGAATACAACTCCTGCACCTGCCAATATCCCGATAAATACACACCAGTTCAGCGAAACGGCATTCAGCATATCATATTTCAGAATAGCACTCATAAACATTTCCTGTAAAACTGATGATGTAGTGAGAAACAAACACAGCATCAGAAAAAGGAACAGGATAGTCGGGAAATGACGGTACTTAAACACGTGGGGATGGATGTACGGACGGTGAGTCGTAAACATTCGGTTCACATTGATAAGGGTGCATACCACTGCCAGTACGATACAGCCTCGTATCAGAGCACTGTCAAGCCAGTCGTAATATTCACCATAAATGCAGACAAACACAATGGAGAAAAGCACTACAGCCCAAAGAAGAGCGCTTGTCCAGTCTATGCCATACAGAGGCATCTTGCGGGCCATCCGGAAGGGACGTGTAAGAAAAAATACGCATAACCACACGACAGCAAGCAACCCGATGACGAGCCAGTGCATGTATTGCCAGTTTGCCCAATCGCTGATATGTATGGCTACAAGTCCGGAAAGCTGGATGCTTTCGAGTACAATGATATAGATTACCGGATAGAATACGGAAAAATTTCCTGAGGGGGTTACACTCAAACGGATATTTGAAAAACATTCAAATGTACCCCACATTCTGAAAAAACCGGAAATAAAGCACGTTACGACCAGCATGAAGATATTCTGCACGTGCATCGTCACCAGGTTGCAGCAGATAAGTACCGGACATACCATCATAAATATCTGTCGGGTAGTAAAGCGAAACTTCAGACGAAACAGAATGGGAAAAATCACTGTCATACCGATAAATGAGGCATATCCCGCCATCATCACATCTTCTTTCAGGCAACCCAATGCACTTGACATCTGTACAGACGTAGGAAGAAAAACTCCTCCGTTGAACTGAAACACCATTGCAAAGAATAAGGAAAGAAGTATGCATACGGAAGTGGGGATAAATTCCTTGAAATATAAAATTCTAGGACGTTGTTCTTCTGCCATAATTTGTCTTTTATTGCAGTTTTACGTAACATTCCACGTTCATACCGGCACGTAAACGGCTTAGATTCTCTTTGCTGTTATTATGTGTAAATTCAATTCGGACCGGTATACGTTGTTCTACCTTTACAAAGTTTCCTGCCGAGTTGTCCTGAGGAATCAGGGAATAAAAGGAACCGGTTGCATCTGAAATGGAAATAATCTGTCCTTGGTATTTCACCCCAGGTATAGCATCGACTGTCATTTCTACCAGTTGGCCCTGTTTCATATCGGTAGTCTGAGTTTCCTTATAATTGGCAATTACCCATTTTTCGGTTCCGTCTACAAGAGTCACCAAAGTCTGTCCCGATTGCACCAATTCTCCTTCATGGATATTTTTGCGTCCGGTCACTCCATCGGCTGTAGCACAGATTACAGTATACGACAAATTCAATTTAGCCAGATTCAAAGCAGCTTCTGCCAGCTTAATGTCCGATTCGTTCTGCTCCAGACGTTGGGTTTGTTCCTGTTTGACAAGCTCAGATGATTCTTTCTGACGCAACAACTGCTCGTAGCGGGCTTTCGTAGCAGCATAGTCGGTTTTTACACGATCGAACTGCTGTGGAGTGACTGCTTCTTCTTTCATCAGCTCTGCATAACGTTTGTAATCGGTTTCTGCATTCTGAAGGCGGACGCGCTGTTCCTCGATAGCAGCTTCGGTTACATAGATATTACTCTGAGTTGTATTGATGGTAGTATGCATAGCACTCTTCCCTGCCAGTGCATTCTGGTAATCAGCCTCAGCCTGTGCTACTTTCAGCAAATATTCGGTATTTTCTATCACCACCAGTGTATCTCCTTTCTTAACGGACTGATATTCTTCAAAATAGATTTTCTTGATGAATCCCTGTACACGAGTATTGATAGGGCTTAAATGTTGTTTCACCTGAGCATTGTCTGTATACTCCACATCACCCAGATGTATAAACTTTCCACATATCCAGCTGATTCCTCCAGCCAGAACCAATGCTATAAAAAAATTAGGGATAGCTCTTTTCTTATTTTTTATCATAACGTCTTATTCAGTTTATAGCTTTATTAGAGATTTCCTGTCAGTTTTTTCAATAAATAATACTGGTATAAAATACCTATCTGATAATTCGCCAATTGCAGTTCCATATCCAGCTGTGTGTTACTGGCATCCAGCATATCTGTTATCAGTGCCAGACCGTTTACATATCGTTGACGGACAATATTGAAGTTCTCATGTGCCAGTTGTACACTTTTTTTCTGTGTGCGCAAGCGTATATAGGCTTCATTCAGATTGACATATGCAGCATGAATATCATTCTCAGCCTCTTCTTCTGCCACTCTGCGTGCCTCTTCCATTTTACGGGTAGCAAGCTGTGCCTGTTTCAGTTTTCTCTTACTTTTAAATAAGGCATCAATATTATATGAAATGCCGACACCAGCGTACCAATATGTAAAATTGTTATTCAACGGGGGGACTTCTATCAAAATAGGTCCAGTGAAATCGTTTGCTGCTACCAGACTTATCTTGGGCCTTCTTTCAGCACGTATCAAATCCTGTTTATTCTTTTCTTGCTCTATTCTGATATCAGCCAGCCTGACCGACGGAGTATGATGTATTTCGAGCAACCAGTCTTCTTCTGTACGGTTTTCAACATTAAATTTCAGAAGTTCGGTTGTATCGGGGAGGATTAGCACATCAGGCTCTAAACCGACTGCTGTAGCCAGTTTATGGCTCAACACATCTATTTTATCTTTGACAGAAGTCAACGAAAGTTCCAGACTCTGAAGCTGAAGCTCATAACGGGTTATATCACTCTTCAGCGCCGTTCCCTGACGATAAGACGCCTTCATATCCTTTACCAGCAAGCGGGTTTGAGAAATATTGCTTTCGTAAACACGCTTCTGATTGTTTAACTGGAAAAGATCCAAATAATATCCAGCCAGAAGAAAACGAATATCCTGGCGGTTTTCTACATATTCCAGTTCTGCTTCCTTTTTTTGTAACTTGCTCCGTTCGATTCCTTTTGCCACAGCTCCTCCAGCATATATCACCTGACTTGCCTTCAGCACAAAAGAATTACCAAAATGAGGCATATCTGCATGTACTGCATGGGCGAAATTTCTATCGGTCATCACTCCATCGCCTATATAGTTCAGTTCAACATGCGCCTGAATAGAAGGTAAACGATCATTGCAAGCTACTTTTACCCCTTGCTCAGCTTCAGATATTGCCAAATCGTACAACCGTATACGGTTATTATTCTGATCTGCCAACTGAAACATTTCATCGAGTGTCAATGAACGAGTCTGGGCTAACCCTTGCCCCAATAAACCTAAAAAAACAACACTAACTAATAATACTTTTTTTATCATATATTTTGTTTAGTCTTTATGCACATCAATACCAGACAAATAAATTCTCATTCCTATATCTGGTGTACAATAAAAGAATCACTATTCTTTTTGTCCTAAAAACTTACCTTACTTTTTTGTTATGCCTTAATTCCGCAACACTATTACAAATATAACTTTTTAAGTACCTGAGCAACAA
>ENA-OPWD01001493-OPWD01001493.1-human-gut-metagenome-genome-assembly--contig:-NODE-1493-length-16099-cov-1.759536_pt1 | contig 16099 bp, 6 predicted proteins | sample MGYA00241502_ERZ501996 | MGnify/ENA primary metagenome ERZ501996 (study PRJEB25962, sample SAMEA2042011) | human gut metagenome | biome: human gut; feature: human-associated habitat; material: faeces... | reverse complement strand
AGTCCTGCTTTCTTAAATTTCTCATCATAAGCCCACTGCCAGGAATAATCGAAATATGCAGTAAAGCCTTTTTCTTTACATCTCTTTTCGTAGATTGCACGCCATGTGGGATCTTCTGTATCCTCTGCTTCATAATTGGCAGTATCAATATAATCCGCACCGGCTTCCAGACATGCATCCATGATGGTAAGATCCTGATATGGAAGTGCCACATTCAGGACAGCATCCGGCTTATAGGCTCTGATCAATTCTGCGACCTCTGCTGCATTATCCGCATCTACCTTTGCTGTCTCAATTTTTGTCTTCGTTGTACTTTCAATCTTCTCTTTGAGTGCATCGCATTTTTCCTTTGTCCTGCTTGCGATCATAATCTCTGTAAAAACATCGCTATTCTGACAGCATTTGCGAATTGCCACTGAAGCTACCCCGCCACATCCGATTACCAATAATCTGCTCATAAACTGTTTTCCTCCTCTTCCAGTAAATCTTCTACATATTTTGGAAGCATAAATGCTCCTCTGTGAAGGTTTGTTGTATAATACCATGTTTCTATATTAAGATTATCAAACCTCTCCGGCCTGAAATCTTCCAGTGGATGATATTTCTTTGATGCAAATCCAAAAAGCCAGTATCCCGAGGGACAGGTAGGGATATGTGCCTGATAAACCCTGCTCACCGGAAATGACCGAAAAACCTTTCTGTGCATCTTTCTGCATTCCACCTCATCCTCATCATAAAAAGGACTTCCATGCTGATAAACCATGATTCCGTCATCTCTGAGAGCCTTATAACAGCTTCCGTAGAATTCCTTTGTAAAAAGTCCCTCTGTATGTCCCAGCGGATCTGTGGAATCATTGATGATCAGGTCATATCTGGCCTTTTTATTCCGCAGGAACCGAAGGCCGTCTTCATAATAAATGTTGACTCTCTCATCCTTCAGTCCCTGGGCAATATCCGGAAACATCTCCGCACATACATCCACAAACATTTTATCGGATTCCACCACATCAATGCTCTCAATCTGTGGATAATGGATCAGTTCTCTGGCAACTCCACCGTCACCGCCGCCGATGATCAGAACATTTTTTACATTGGGATGTACTGTCATTGGCACATGCGTAACCATCTCATCATAAATAAATTCATCTTTATCAGAGAATACAATCTCACCGTCCAGAGCCACAAATCTCCCAAATTCTTCAGACTCAAACACATCGATTCTCTGAAATTCACTTTCCCCTGAAAATAACTGTCGGTTAATCCGGACAGAAAGCTTTACATTTCCTGTATGGAACTCAGAATACCATAATTCCATGATCAGATACCCCCTTTCAGGACCTGAAGACGTTCTACCTTCGGATCCTCCATTCCCTGCATGGAACAGCCTTTGTCTCTTGCATAAAGAATGTATTCTACAATTTCCTGTGTCACCATTTCTCCAGGAGCAAGAATCGGGATTCCCGGAGGATAACACATAACAAATTCACCACTGATCCTGCCTGCCGCCTGTTCCATGGGCAGAGATTCTTTCTCCGCATAAAATGCCTGCTGTGGAGACGCCACCACTGCAGGTGCGATATATTCCCCGGAAAGCATACCTGTGCTGTCCTTCTTATACAGACGTTCAATATCAGCCAATGCCCCTACCAGCCTCTCAATATCCTGAAGCCTGTCTCCAATGGAAATGTAAGCCAGAATATTACAGATATCTCCAAACTCGATCTGAATATCATATTCATCTCTGAGAAGATCATAAACTTCAATACCTGCCAGCCCATTTCCCAGTGTATAAATGGAGAGTTTTGTAACATCAAAATCAAAAACACTGGTTCCATTGATCAGATCCATACCATATGCATAATAACCGCCGATCTCATTGATCTCCTCTCTGGCATACTGCGCCATCCCTGCAACCTTTTCAAAGGATTCCTCTCCTCTGAGTGCCAGATTTCTTCTGGAGATATCCAGACTGGACAACAGAAGATAAGAAGCGCTTGTGGTCTGAGTCAGATTGATGATCTGGCGCACTTTCTCTGCATTCATACTCTTATTCAAAAGCAGCAGCGAACTCTGTGTCAGACTTCCGCCGGATTTGTGCATGGAAACTGCCGCCATGTCAGCACCTGCCGCCATTCCGGACACAGGAAGGTTTCTGCCGAAATAAAGATGGGTTCCATGAGCCTCATCTGCCAGCACCTTCATTCCTCTTGCATGAGCCTTCTTTACGATAGTCCGCAGATCCGAACAGATTCCATAATAGGTAGGGTTATTTACAAGAACTGCCACCGCATCCGGATTCTCATCCATAGCCTTCTCCACCTGACTGACTTCCATGCCAAGGGAAATGCCCAGCTGCGCATTCACCTCCGGGTTTACATAAACCGGAATTGCACCGCACAGTACCAGGGCATTGATGGCACTTTTATGTACATTTCGCGGCAGAATGATCTTATCCCCTGCCTTGCAGACAGACAGGATCATGCTCTGCACTGCAGATGTGGTTCCTCCTACCATAAGGAATGCATGCGCTGCGCCAAAAGCATCTGCTGCAAGCTCCTCCGCTTCTCTGATCACCGAAACCGGGTGGCAGAGATTGTCCAGCGGCTTCATAGAATTAACATCCAGCCCCACACATTTCTCTCCCAGCAACTGTGCAAGCTCCGGATTTCCTCTTCCTCTTTTATGTCCCGGCACATCAAAGGGAACGACTCTCTTCTTTCGGAAACGTTCCAGTGCTTCATATATGGGCGCATGCTGTTGTCTTTCATAATCCATTTGACATGTTCCTCTTTTCCTGTCGTCATGTACCGGCAAATACAGTTCTATCATTCAGCAATTGTATACTGCCTCAAACCGGCACAATGATTCAATTATTTCTATATATATTTGCTATATCTGCACAAAAAAAGAAGCAGATAAGTTCATTCACCATCTGCTTCTCTCATGATCTATAGAATTTCTCAGGCTCTGTCTCTTTATATACTGACCGGATTTCCCGTATAAATCCGTCTGTATCCTGTGCCTGTTCCCGTATTCTGAAATATTCATGACTGCTGTCGTCTTCAATCGCTGGCAAATATATGCTATGCTCTTATTGACCGTTTCACAAGATGATGTGTGCTTACGCACTGATTATTATAAAGTAATCAACTTATAAAATTTGAGCTTCTAACTCAATCAATAATGTGGTGTCTCCCACCCGGCAACTGCCCCGCCTGTCCGTATGGCTTAACATTCAGAAACTGTCTCTGAATGTGAGCAAATATTTGCATGAAAACGATAGTGTCTTTTCATACTAAAGATGAGAATAACATATCTTCTGAACTGTTGTCAATTCCATTTTCCATATTTTGCACAGGCTTTACCTTCTTTTGATATTTTCTTCATTTATCAGGAAAAACTTTGTTTATTTTTTAACAATTCATTTCCTTGAGGAAACACATTTTCTTTCATTACCAGGGATTACGCTTCTTTTCTCTTATCAATTTGCACAACTTTTATCCAGTTTACTCACATTTTTTGACGTTTCAACAAAAATTTTCTTGACATTTTTTTCTCAAAATGATATATTGTATTCATCAATTGAAAGAACCTTCGAGTACTGACGGAAAGAGTGGAGTGCAAACCACGTGGAGTCGGAGGTTTGTGGGAGCCGACCGTCTGGGCAGTATTTGAAATATTCAGATACTGGCCTTTTTTTATAACTTTCAGGGCAGAAATCAGGAATACCAGACAGACCGGCCAATACTTCTTTCAATTAATAATTGTTGCTGATCGCGGAGTGAACAGCAACAGAAGTTTTTCATGTTATGCGGAAACGAAAGGAGAAAAACAATTATGGGATTCAAATCAGACATTGAAATTGCACAGGAATGCGAGATGCTTCCAATTACTCAGATCGCAGAGAAAGCAGGTATTGACGACAAATATCTGGAGCAGTACGGAAAATACAAAGCAAAAATCGACTACAATCTTCTGAAAGAAAGTGATAAGAAGGATGGAAAATTAATCCTCGTTACAGCTATCAACCCAACTCCTGCAGGAGAAGGTAAAACTACTACTACTGTAGGTCTTGCAGATGGTATGCAGAGACTTGGCAAGAGTGTTATGGTAGCTCTTCGTGAGCCATCCTTAGGACCGGTATTCGGTGTAAAAGGTGGTGCAGCAGGCGGCGGATATGCACAGGTTGTTCCTATGGAAGAATTAAATCTTCATTTCACGGGAGATTTTCATGCGATTACTTCGGCAAATAACCTTCTTGCGGCAATGCTGGATAATCATATTCAACAGGGAAATAAACTTAACATTGATCCAAAACAGATCGTATGGAAACGCTGCGTCGATATGAATGACCGTGTACTTCGTAATATTACGGTAGGACTCGGACGCAAGGTGGATGGTGTGACAAGAGAAGATCATTTCATCATCACGGTAGCATCCGAAATCATGGCGATTCTTTGTCTTGCAGACAACATGAAAGATTTGAAAGAACGTTTGGGAAGAATTATTGTTGCTTATACTTATGAAGGAAAACCGGTTACGGCAAAAGAAATTAAAGCAGTAGGCGCGATGGCTGCACTTTTGAAAGACGCTATTCGTCCGAATATGATTCAGACTTTGGAGAATACGCCGGCACTTGTGCATGGTGGTCCATTTGCCAATATTGCTCACGGCTGTAATAGTGTCCGTGCGACAAAGACAGCTTTGAAATTAGCAGATTACACAATTACGGAGGCTGGTTTTGGTGCTGACTTAGGAGCGGAAAAATTCTTAGACATCAAATGCCGTATAGCTGATTTGAAACCGGATGCCGTTGTACTTGTTGCTACGGTTCGTGCCCTCAAATACAATGGCGGTGTTAAAAAAGAAGATTTATCGGAAGAAAATCTTGATGCATTGAAAGCCGGTATTGTAAATCTGGAAAAACACATTGAAAACATTGCTAAATTTGGTGTGCCATGTGTTGTTACATTGAATGAGTTTGTAACAGACAGCGAAGCAGAACTTGCATATGTTAAGGAGTTCTGTGAGGCGAGAGGATGTGAGTTCGCACTTTCTAAAGTTTGGGAAAAAGGTGGCGAAGGCGGCATTGAGTTAGCACAAAAAGTAATTGATACGATTGAGAATAAAGAGAGTAATTTCCATTACCTCTATGAAAATGAGTTGTCGATTGTTGAGAAAATTGAGACAATTGCAAAAGAAATTTATGGAGCAGGAGAAGTTATCATTGAGCCGGCAGCAAAACAACAGATTGCACGGATTGAGTCGCTTGGGTTTGGCTCTATGCCGGTATGTATGGCGAAAAATCAGTATTCTTTGTCGGATGATAAAACAATCCTTGGCAGACCGGAAGGCTTCCCAATCCATATCCGTGATGTCTATGTTTCTGCCGGAGCAGGATTTGTCGTTGCCATTACCGGCACAATTATGACTATGCCGGGATTGCCAAAAGTGCCGGCTGCCGAAGGAATTGATGTAAATGACGATGGACAGATTACCGGTTTGTTCTAATTGTCCTTTTTATCGGAGCAGAAACGTGCAAATTCTTTTGGAGAAATTTTCTCCATTTTGAGAAAGGCACGGTAAAAAGTAGAATAATCACGAAATCCTACATCTTGGTATACAACAGAGGGGAGCACCCCCTCTGTTATTTTTTGTTTTGCCATGCTGATTCGTTTTAGTATGATATAATTATGCACGGTTCGGTCGGTCTGTTCTTTGAATAATTTTGCCAGCGTAAATTTATTCAGATAAAAGTGACCGGCTAACTGCTCCAGTGATAAATCCTCTTTGTAATGTTCATTAATATAAGACAGTACCTTATCAATCAAAGGATTCACGTGTGTCGCTTTTCTTGGCTTCATATCTAAAAGAATGTGTTTGTTTAGCAGTGTAACAGCCTCTAAAATATGAGCACGGTTTAACATTTCTTTTTCGCGGAATTCTCTCTTTGAATTCTGGTAAATCCCCATAAAACACTGAAATATGCGCTCAAAATCATCAGAATCGGCAATATTAAAATGATACCGTTTGTTTTCTTTTGCCAGTTCAATCGGCTCTAATAGAGAGTATTCATTAAACCCGAAGGAGGATAGGCAGGCAGGGGTAATATACATATAGGTGCGGTCATATTCATCATTTAGTTGTTCTTCTGAAGTGAGAAGAAGCTGGTGAATTGTATAGGGAGGAATAACCATAATGTCTCCACGTTTTACTTTATATATGCGGCCTTCAATAAACAGCATAACAGAGCCACTGAGATAGATATAAATTTCATAATAATCATGCGTATGGGCAGGAATTATTGGAAAATGGTCGTTTGTTGTCTTTCGACATTCATAATAGTAATCGGTTGAAATCGGATGGTCCGATTCATGAAGTAAATAGCGCATAAACAAATCCTCCTCGTCATCATTCTTTTCTCTGATTATAGATTTAACTCATGTTTTTTGTCAAGATATACAATTTTTTCAATCTAAAACACATTTTTTGCAATCGAAATTGTATTTTTTGTAAGATATAATGAAATCACTATATAACGATAAGGAGTTGGTATATGTGAAAAAGAACACAAAGATGTTCCAAAGAAGTTTGACAGCATTTTTAACAGCTGCGTTGGTTACAACTTCTTTTGGGGGACAAGGAATCGTTTTTGCAAAGGCAAAGAAGAAGGCTTCGCCTTCTGTGAGTCTTACAGTGACGAATCCGGCAATTTCTATGCTTTCGCTGAAAAAAGGTGAAACTTTTCAGTTGAAAGTAAAGGTCACGCCGAAAAAAAAGGCAAAAAAGGTAACATTTCGCTCAACGAAATCCTCGATTGTTTCGGTAAACAAAAAGGGAAAATGTAAGGCGAAAAAGGCAGGTAAAGCAAAGGTTATCGTTTCTTGCGGAAAGAAAAAAACAGTGATTTCTGTTATGGTAACAAAGAAGCTTAAAAAAGTAAAGAAAGTAACACTTAGTAAAAAAAGTGCCAGTTTATTTTGTGGCAGTTCGCTGAAATTAACAGCAAAACTGACACCGGCAAAAGCAACAAAAAAAGGTGTTGTTTACCGTTCATCAAAATCATCCGTTGCATCGGTAAGCAAAAAAGGAGTTGTTATGGCGAAGAAGAAAGGTACCGCTGTGATTACTGCTTATGCAAAGGATGGACGCGGGGCGAAGGCAGTGTGTAAGATTACAGTGAAGGAAAAAAGTGCGGTAACAAAAGCTCCGGCAGTTAATACAAGTAAACCACAGCCGACAAAAGACCCGCTGATTACTGAACAGAAGGCAGGTTACTTTACAATTGCAGCAAAGGATTCTGCAGCAAGTCTGTACTTAGATGCCAAAGGAGAAGATTACGATGGATTATCACTGATTGCAGCTTCCGTTGCCAAAGACATTTCTCTTGTTACAAAAGAGAAAGCAAAGGCAAATGTCGTAACTAAGACAGAATCATTGAAGGAATATGCAATTATTGCCGGCTCCATCGGAAACAATGCGGTAATTGATTCCTTGATTGAGCAGGGAAAAGTAGATGCCTCCCAGATAAAAGGAAAGCGCGAAGTTTACCGCATTCAGGTGGTAGAAAATCCGGTGGCAAATGTAAAAAAAGCAATTGTCGTTATCGGAAGTGATAAACGTGGAACGATTTACGGTCTTTATCATATTTCTGAGAAAATGGGTGTTTCTCCATGGGTTTACTGGGGCGATGCTACACCGGTTGCCAAAGATGTAGTTCAGATTCCGGAAAAGGAATTAACAGTTACATCCAAAGAGCCATCGGTAAAATATCGTGGCATTTTCCTAAATGATGAAGCACCATCACTGACTAGCTATGCAAAGAAAAAATTTGGCGGATATAATCAGTATTTTTATGAAAATGTCTATGAGTTAATTTTACGCTGTAAAGGAAATTATTTGTGGCCGGCGATGTGGTCGAATACTTTTAGCGAGGACGGTAAGGGAACGAATAAGTTAGCCAATGCAGAACTCGCCGACAAATACGGTATTGTTATGGGAACCTCTCATCATGAGCCACTTTGCCGTGCCGGTGTGGAATGGCAGAACAAATATCGTCAGTATGGCACAAGCAACGCTTGGGACTTTAATGCGAACGAAACTGCCATCACAAAATTCTGGGAAGACGGTGTGGCAAGAAATAAAAATTTTGAAAATGTTTATACCCTTGGCATGCGTGGTGAGTCGGATTCTTCTTTGTCAGGAACAAAAGAAGAAAATATTGCACTTTTGAAAAAAGTAATTACGGCGCAGAAAGATATTTTGAAAAAGAATAATTTATCGGATGCCCCTCAGGTTCTTACTGTTTATAAAGAAGTAGAGGACTACTGGCATGGCACAGATAAAGCAGAGGGATTGAAAAAATGGGATGTTTTAAATGACGTAACCATTATGCTCTGCGATGATAACTTTGGAAATATGCGTACGCTTCCAACGAAGGAGGATAAAAATCGAAAAGGCGGTTATGGTATGTATTATCACTTTGATTACCATGGCGGTCCGACTTCCTATGAATGGGTAAATACAGTTCCTCTTACTAAAACTTGGGAACAGATGAATATGGCATATGAGCATGGCATTGATAATATCTGGATCGTTAATGTTGGTGATTTGAAGCCGATGGAGATGAATATTTCCTATTTCCTTGATATGGCATATGATTATGATACATGGGGAACAAATGGAAAAGATAAAATTACTGAATATCGTAAAAACTGGGTAAAACAGCAGTTTGGCGAAAACACATCGGATTCTCTTGTGAATGAGATGGAGATGCTGTTGGATGATTATACATGGTTAAATGGTTCCGGCAAACCGGAATCCATCAATTCGGCAACTTATGATTCAGTAAATTATAATGAAGGCAGAGAAATGCTTGTCAAAGTGGATGACATGATACGAAGAGCGAAAGCGTGTCAGAAAGAGATTCCATCGGATTGGCAGGCAGCATACTTTGAACTTGTCTATTTCCCGGTTGTTGCATCGGCAAATGTGACAAAAATGCAGATATTAAGCGGCATCAATAAATATCTGGCGAAAAATAACAGTGTGGCAGCAAATTTATATGCGGCTGAGCTGGAACAAGCGGTGGCACTGGATAAGGAATTACAGAAAACGTATAACAAAAATATGCCGGGAGTCGGTGACAAGTGGGATGGTATGATGAGTTCTCCTCATGTTGGATTTGTAACTTGGAATTCAACCGGGTGGAGTTATCCAAAAGCAGTCTGGGTGAAACCGGCGGCTGATGGTAAAATGATGGCTACGATGGAAAATGAAGAACAGGCTGTCGAGGCATCAGAAAGTGGTACATTATCCGATTTTACAAATCTGAATCAGGAATCTTATACGGTAACTGTTTCCAATCAGGGAGCGAACAGTTTTGCTTATACGATAACTCCTTCGGAGGACTGGATTGTTGTAAGTAAGAAATCCGGCACAGTAAAAGCACAGGATGCGTTTGAAGTATCAGTTGATTTTTCAAAGGTTAAAAAAGATGCTTCCGGCTCCGTTGAGATTCAAAGCGGCAGCCAGTCCATTACACTTAATATCAATGCAAAGGTATATGATACATCTTCCTATGCAGACAAAACATATATTTACACAAATGGATATGCATCCATTCTTCCGGGAAATTACGTAACGGCAAAAGAAGGCGGTAATAATACAGCATTCCATGTTTTTGACGGTTATGGAAAGACCGGACAGTCAATGAAAATTCTTCCGACAAATGCGGATAAGACAAAGACGATGGAAGAAGCTGCCTATGCAGAATATGCAGTATGTGTTCCAAACGAAGGGGATTATAAATTTACTGTTTATACAGCACCTTCCAATAATCTGGAGCGTGATAAGGTTTCCATTTCGTATGGTTATTCGATTAACGGGGAAACATTAGTTGAGAAAAATACGGTAGATGCCGATACGTTTTTGGCTGGAGAATACAGTGGTTCATGGGCAAATGATGTGAAAGTAAATGGCAGAAAGCAGGAGAATAATATCCACCTAAATGCTGGCGTGAATACGATTCGTATATATTCTGATGACCCTGCATTCCTGCTTCAGAAATTGGTTGTTTCTGAAAAATCGGTCAAAAGCTCTAATGCCGGGCCGAAAGAAAGTTATTATGTTGGTAAAAAACAGACAAAAGAAACAACGCTTGCAGGTGTTCTTGCAGATGAAAATGTACTTCCGGGAACAATTACCACGGAAAAAACAACATATCAGGCAGGTGAAACCTTTAGTGCCAAGGGAATTGTATCAGAATCGGAAAGTTATTTTGCCGGTTTAGATGCAAAATCGGACAATGCGGCAAAGGTAAAAATTTCATGTGGAGACCAGACATTTGGTACCGTAACAATTGGTAAAGAGCAGGCACTGTATGAGGCGGCAGATATGGCAAAACTGGATGCCGGCAGCCAGACGTTTACAATGACCGTCGTATCCGGTAATGTCAGCGTGAGCGGAGTAACCGTCCGCACTCGTGATTATGCGAAAGTTCCGGGAAGTATTCCGGCTTCTGATTATGAAGGAGTTAAGGCAGCACATACTAATTTACAGGCAAAAAAGGACATGACATATTCTTATCTTGCGCAGGTTGAAAAAGATGATTTGTTTGTATTTTACCTGAAAGGAAAGTCCGACGGAAAAGCTTTTGTAACACTTAAATGGAATGACCAGACAATTGGAGAAGTTCAGTTATCCGATACCATGCAAGAGTATATGTTAGATGGTGCAATGGATTTGACGCCGGGGCTTGGTACCATCACAATGGAAGTGACGGGAGCGGATGCGGTAATTGAATCGCTGTCTTCTAAAGTGTATGAAGATGAAGAAAGTCTGCCGGTTTCCATTACGGCAACGAGTGAAGAAACTTCAAATGCAGCAGAAAATGTATATGATAAGGATGAAAAAACAACATGGAAGCCACAATCAACGGATGCAAATCCTATGCTTACATTTGACTTTAAGGATTCTTATCAGTACGACCGATTTATGATTCAGACAAAGGATTCATCGCTTGGCAGTTATGAGGTTCAGGTAAAACAGTCAGATGATACATGGAAGACAATATATACCGGAAAAGCAGGCGATGACGGAAAGACCATTTTTGTTCAGGGTAAAGAAGCAATTGAAAGCACACAGGTACGGTTTGTTTTTGCAGATACGAACGTAGAAGTTTCAGAAATAACTTTGACGCCGTATGTCAACTGGGCAATGAAAGATGCAGTAAAACTTGCCGGACAGAAGAAAAGTGGTGGTGATTCTTTCACTGTTCCAAACTCTGTCGTGGATGGAGATCGAATTACGAAAGGTTTGGAAACTGGTGTTGGAGGAAGCAGTGATACAGACCGTCATGAAGTTACGATGACGTTTAGTGAGCCAAAAAGTATCAATGTGGTTCGTCTCTTTACTTTGCAGGAAAGCGAGTTTGCGAGTGCAGGAACCGGTGTGATACCGGATTTGACAATGACATCTGAAAAAGCGCAGTATTCATACCGTATTTCCTATTATGAGAACGGAAAATGGACCGAGATGGGAGCTACTGTGAGACCGGATGCAGGAACAAATCCGAAAGTAACAACGGAAGTTTCATTGAAACGAAAAGTAAAAGCATCCAAAATCAAAGTGGAGATTTATACAAGCCACTGGATTCGAATTAATGAATTAGAAGCTGTGGAAACACATCAGTTTTCTGCGGTAAAGTAAGAATGTAATCGGAACTTTTAAAATTGTATTTATAACGGTTTTATGTTACAATAGTGTTATATAATTTTGCATGAGGAGGGATGATATGCTTGAAAATAAATTAGGTCTTACAAGTTCTGCTGAACTTGCTCGTATGGAGGAGCAGTTAAGTAAGAAAAAAGCAGTTTTATTATTTGAAAAGGGCATTTTAGACTCCCTCCCGGCAGGTAAGTTTTCTACTTTGCAGGCAATCCACCGGTATTTGTTTGAAGATATTTATGAATTTGCCGGGGAGATTCGTAAGGTAAATATGGCAAAAGGAAATTTTCGTTTTGCACCGTTGATGTATTTAGATGCAGCACTTGAAAATATTGATAAAATGCCACAGGCTGATTTTGATGAAATTATAGAAAAATATGTGGAAATGAATATTGTACATCCATTTCGGGAAGGAAACGGACGGAGTGCACGCATTTGGCTTGACCATATGTTAAAACAGGAAATTGGCAAAGTGATTGATTGGAGTAAAGTCGATAAAGAAGATTATTTACTTGCGATGGAACGAAGTCCGGTTAAGGATATCGAAATAAAATATCTTTTAAAGAATGCATTGACCGATGAGGTTGACAGCCGAGAAGTATATATGAAAGGCATAGACCACAGTTATTATTATGAAGGTTACACAACGTTCAAGACAGAAGAACTGTAGGTCAATTTAAAGAGTCAGCACGAACAGCGGATGACGTTCCACTTGTTCGTGCTGACTTCCTTATACACTGATCCCAGCTATGTACCGCACCTCGACCGCGTGCCCCACTGCCGTCCTATCCTTCCTGATAAATCTCACAATTCGTATGGGGCACACGTTCTTAGACATGTGACCCATAGAATCGTCAGAGTCGAAAACCCTTGCGGCGTCTGGCTTTTCTGCTTGTTCAGTCAAATCGTGGGTGATGTGACCCGTGCGGCTTTCGAGTTTCCGGAGGTACTTTTCCGTCATTTCCCCGGTGAAGATCTTGACCTGAAGCAGCATAGTCGTGTCGTCCTTCGGTGTCACGAAGATCTTGCTGATATACTTGTCGATGAACTCCTTCGTGATGATCCCCTGCGCCGCGTCGCGCTGGGCATTCGTCAGGACTCTGCGGATCTCATCGATCTTCTGCTTGAAGGCGTCGCCCTCTGCGGCTGTCTGCTCCAGTTCTGCGATTTCCTTTTCGGCTTCTTCTATTTCACGATTGCAGTCAGCCGTCATCTGCTTGAAATCCGCGTTCGTAATACTGTCGTCTGCGGCAAGCTGCAGGAGCTTATTCTTCTTCCGATTTGCCTGATCGATGATGTTATTCTGCTGTTCGATCTTTTTCCGGAGCGAGCCGTGCTGCGTCAGCTCGTTATACATACGGATATATTCTTCCACCATCGCATCGGCGTCTGCCGCCGTGTCGCGGAACACCTCGAACAGCAGCGGCTTGATCTCGCTTTCGTAGATGGCAAAGGATTTACAGGAATCCGCGCCGTTTTTGATCTTGCCGGAGCAGACCCACTTGCTGTTCTTGTTGCCCTGTCTGTCCTGAGACTCCCGGCGGTAGTAGGTGGTGCCGCAGCAGGTGCAATAGAGCTTTCCAGTCAGCAGATTGGCGTGATTGCAAATGCCTTGTCGGTTCTTTACGTCATCGCTGCGGCGGCGGAGAATGGCATTGGCCTGGTCCCACAGCTCCTCGGACACGATAGCGGGCACGATCTCACCCGTCTCGTCTTTGAACATGACCCATTCCTCCGGTGGGAGGAATTTCTGCTTTTTGGTGAACATATCCACCACCTTGACCTTGTTTCCTACATAGTAGCCCTTGTATTTTGGATTGGAGATCATATTGGACATGGTGGTGTGGGCGATTTTCTTGCCGTTGAGGTTGCGGTAGCCCTTCTCCCAAAAGAGGGTTTCGATCTGCTTCATGGAGTACTGATCGGTGGCGTACAGCTCGAATAGCTCTTGCACCATAGGTGCCTGTTCCTCGTCAATGACCAGCCTGCGGTCTTCCTTGCGATAGCCGAAAATGCGGCTGTTTCCCAGCACCACGTTATTCTTGATGGCCTGTTGATGGCCAAATTTTACGCGGCTACTAAGCTTGCGCAGCTCGTCCTGGGCAATGGAAGACATGATGGACAGCCGCAGTTCGGAGTCCTCATCGAAGGTGTTGATGTTGTCATTCTGAAAGAACACACCCACGCCGTAACCGAGGAGCTGCCGCGTAAACTGAATGGAGTCCAGCGTGTTGCGGGCAAAACGGGAGATCTCCTTGGTGATGATCAGATCAAATTTGTCCTCCGCTGCATCCTCGACCATGCGGTTGAAGTTCTCGCGGTGCTTGGTAGAGATGCCGGACAAACCCTCGTCGATATAACCGGGTACAAATGCCCACGCGGTATTCCGGTGGATGAGGTCTTCGTAGTATTGAATCTGATTACCCAGCGAGTTCAGCTGCTCGTCAGACTCGGAGGACACGCGGGCGTAGTACGTCACCCGCAGGGGAATGTCATAGATGCTCTTTGTCCGCAGCTGCTGCCTGACAGAATGTATATCCATAATGGCTCCTTTCTGAAAAGTTCGTCGTATCATGTTCTATATTATATGAAAGTATACAGAAGAAATCAATTGCAAAACAGGAAGTACACTTGAAAAATTTATATTATTATGTTATTGCGTTTTTGTAATTTTATAAAAATAAAAATATGATAGAAAATGCTGGCTTATTTCTCCGCTTCTGATACATTTAATATGAAAAGTTTTCTTTACAGTATTGCATTTTAAAAAGATGAGGAACAATAGAATATATATTGAATCGAGGAGGCTATTGCAGTGAACGACGGTAAAAAGAGAAAGATTACTGCGTGGGAGTATCAGTATGATAACGGAGAGGTCGCGCTGCTGTATCACGCTGCTGGCATCTGGCGTGGGAAGAAAATCAATACAGTTCAAAGTGAATACTATCAGAACCCACACAAGGCCATCGCACGTATACGCGAGCTCGAAGCTAAAATCCCAGGTAAGGACAACTTTACTTTCCGGAAGCGGAACTTTGAAGCAGGGATAGAATATCTTTCGGATCGGTGTGATATGGGAGTACCTATTGAGCAGCAATCGAAGGAAGCGCAGCATCATGCTTGCGCAGCACTGCTGCAGATGCTGAATAGCTGTGGATCGGATGTAGATGGCCGCAGGACGATCTTACAGGTTGTCAGTGCAAGCCTTTCGGGGTATATTTTTCGGCTGTGCAGTGAGTGGGAGCTTTTTACATATGGTGAACCCGTGCCCTATGAAACCGCCCCGCGCATCGTGTGCTCACGGGCGGATGGGGCAGGAAACGCACTTCGCCAGGTCATGGCATCACTTTTCCTTGACACAGAAGAACTGCTTATAGCTGGTGCTGCAGCAGGATCTGTGGAAAGCCATCTGCCGGCGTATTTGCCGTCGGTCGGTAATGAAAGGCAGATCATCGACTGTGCATATGCACAGGTCTGTAAGGGTGAGCGGGATAAGGAAAACAATGAGAAATACTTTGATGAACCTTTAGCGGCGCAGTATCGGGACACTGCTGTCGGAATCAATACAGCCTTCTTCAGAGCTTTTGATGTTGAAAATTTTGTGCGCAGAAACCGGTGGGTCACGATCATCCAACTGGGTAATAAGTGTGAGTTGGAAATGCCGATACGGATAGAGGGAAAGATTTTGGCGCGGTCATGGTGTGGTGATGCTTGGGATTTTGCGGCGGTGCGGGTATTGATCGATGGCTTTTTGAGACGGATATATACATGTGAGCTGTCGGAGACGGAAGGAGAAAAACAGGAAGTAACCAATAAAAAGGAACGGGAAAGAGGTTTACTTTTGGAACACCTGAAAGTAGCCAGTCAGAGGATCGATACGCATAATAGCAGGCGTGGAACAGAAAAATATCGGGGTCTACAGAGATTGTGGCTGGAGACGCAGATCGTTGTTCTTGGGGAACTGATGTCATATATGAACATGCTGGGATTTTGGAAGGCGGATGAGGGTCAGGCCACGCTGAACGGATGGCTGCACGTCCTTCTGCCAGATGTATACCCAGCGCCCGTAGATGATTTGCCAGTGGACGATTCAAAGCACGTTCTGAACTATGAGACGGACAGCCAGGATCTATTGGAAAAGCTGGTAGCTGCGATGGTTGCACCAGAGAATTGTAAGCACTTTATGGCCGTTCCGGTCAAAGGAGAATTCCCAATGAAAAAAGCGGATGGCACTGTCATTTGGGGCTATGTCCGTGGATTTCAAGTGACAGGGAAAGATGGCCACCGGCATCGAGTGCCAACGCTGCAGATCCGCGAGGATATGCTGACTGAGATAGCGCCAATGCTTATGCCGTTCGAATGTGACTGGCTC
>ENA-OPWD01001484-OPWD01001484.1-human-gut-metagenome-genome-assembly--contig:-NODE-1484-length-16184-cov-2.073656_pt1 | contig 16184 bp, 10 predicted proteins | sample MGYA00241502_ERZ501996 | MGnify/ENA primary metagenome ERZ501996 (study PRJEB25962, sample SAMEA2042011) | human gut metagenome | biome: human gut; feature: human-associated habitat; material: faeces... | reverse complement strand
TCAATATAGGTACGCACGGGAACACCGAAACGGGAGATGAAGTTTTGGAAGATATAGTATTCAGGAATATTGATATATTGGAGCATGATGAGGATGATCGTGATTACCAAGGCTGTATGACTATCAATGTAGGGGATCACAACCTGGCACAAAACATTACTTTTGAGGACATTCGTGTGGAACATATTCAGGAAGGACAGTTATTTCATCTTCGGGTGATGTATAACCAAAAATACAATACAGGTCCCGGCAGAGGTGTCAGAAACATAACGTTCCGTAATATTTCATGTACCGGGAAATATATCAATTCTTCTTTAATAGAAGGTTATGATAAAAATAGGAAGATTGAGAATATTTTGTTCGAAAACATTGTGTTGAACGGTAGGCGGATCACTTCTTTGGAAGAATTGAATATAGATAAAAAAGATTTTGTAGAGAAGATACGGATAAAGTAGCTAATAACTAAAAGATGAAAGATGCGACAAAAAACAGTTTTTCGTGCTTTTTGCCGCATCTATTTTATAGAAAGAGGAATAAACCTATCGTAAAGGAGTGAATGAACCTATATAAATGCGTTCTATTTTCAGGGAGGTGGCATTTATTCCGAATAGGTCGGTCACATCTGATTTATAATCTTCAGTCACATCTTCCACTAACCAATAAGGAATCGGGCCAAGGTCTCGTGTGGTGATACTCTTTGAAGTATCGGGACGTTCGGGAAGTTTAAATTTGCAGTCATACTCTTTACCATTGATTGTAATTTGGAATGTAGTGCCTGACTCTGATGTGGAGCGGGAGAAGCTTCCTTCTATTTTCGGAGCATTATCTTTACTAGTAACAATTGTCACTTTACCACTACTTTTTTGGTCATAAGAGAAAGCTATTACTCCTGTAGCTTGTATACCCGCTTCATCCTTTATCTTTTTTATGACCGCTTCTAGTTTTTCTTTTTGTTGTTCATCCAACAGACTTTCATCTATTCCTGTGATTCTTGCTTCCACAGAATTCACTGAAAAAGATTGTTTGCTGTTAACGACCTTTAGTCCTATTTTTATGATTCTTCCATCAGCGTCTTTTACCATCAATGACGTGTTGCCCAGTTTTATAGAGCTGATCTGAATATCATTGTTTTCGTCCACATAAGCTATAGCAATTTGCCCATCGGCTATTTCTGCTGTATAAGGAGCTACGCCACCTTTAATTCCCAACTTTGTTCCTCCCGTGATTGACAAACTGGTTTCACTGATAGGAGGTTCCGGGTCGAACATCACTTCCCAATATTCATATAGGTAAAAAGCATCAGCTTCGTCGCTGCATGAATAAAATACAGGAAGGGAGCATAATAGAATAAATAGTAGACAGAGCTTCGTCATTTTTGCTTTCATGATATTCTTCTTTTTTATTTCTTCACAAAAGTAAAGCTCCTTTCCTGTATTTCAAAGTATATTGATGAAAAATAAGATTAAAATTCTATCTTATGTTGTTTCTCATCATCCACCACAGCCATCATTCCTTCTACCTGTGCTAAAGCCAGCATACGTCCGTGGAAAGAATAACCGGCATTGTAGCCTTTATCCTCATCTCCGAGCATCATTCGTCCATGATCTACGCGCATGGGAAGTCCCGGATTCTCTTTCTCGAAAATGCGGATGAGATCAATCAGATGTCCTCTTCCTGATAGATGAGAACTTTCGATGAAGTTTCCACCCGGCATGGCCTCTGTACTGCGTAGATGAACGAAATGGGTTCTTCCTGCAAACTTCTTTGCCAATTCACGAGTATCATTATGTGCGCCTGCGCTAAGAGAACCTGCACAGAAAGTCAGCCCATTATGCGGATTGTCTACGGCATTCAGGAACCAGGCTATATCTTCTTCATTGGTGACAATACGGGGTAGGCCGAGAACCTGGAATGGAGGATCATCCGGGTGTACGCACATGTTGATACCATATTCATCGCATACAGGCATAATTGCAGAAAGGAAGTAACACATATTCTCTCGTAAAGCGTCCCGGTCTATGTCTTTATATAAACCTAACAGACGTTTGAATATAGCAACCGGGTTTTTATCTCCTTCTTTGATATTACCGTTCACAAATCCTTGTGTCTTGACGATAATAGTATCAATCAAATTGTCCTTTTCGGTCTCTGTAATCACTTTGTCCAGTTCGGTAACTTTATGCAGTTCTTCTTCTGTATAGTCTTTTTCAGCTCCTTCACGTTCCAGTATTTTGATGTCGAAGTAAGCGAAACGAATACGGTCGTAGTAAAGCGAACTGGTACCGTCCGGCCAAGGGTACTGTAAATCCGTACGTATCCAGTCGATTACCGGCATGAAGTTGTAACAGACTGTTTTCACTCCGCATTTACCCAGGTTGGCAAGACTTACTTTATAATTTTCAATCAACTGTTCACGTTCCGTACCCGCATACTTGATTGCCTCACAAACCGGAAGGCTTTCCACGACCGACCAGCGCAACCCATACGATTCAATATACGATTTTAAATCGTTGATGGCTTCTACTGTCCAAATCTCTCCGTTCGGTACCTCGTGTAATGCAGTGACGATTCCTTCAACACCTATCTGACGGAGCATCGGCAAGGTGATTTTATCTTTCTTGCCGAACCATCTCCATGTTTTTTCCATCATAACGTTTGAATAAATTAAAAGATTAAATATTAAACGCCGCTGAATGCACTGAAACCACCATCGATAGGCAACATAGCTCCCGTTACGAAACTAGCGGCTTCACTGCACAGGAATTGTACAGCACCATTCAATTCTTTGATGTCACCGAAACGATTCATCGGAGTTTTGGCTAACACCTTTTTACTTCTGTTGGTCAATGAACCATCCGGGTTGATAAGTACACGACGGTTTTGGTCACCGATAAAGAATCCCGGAGCGATAGCATTTACACGGATACCATCACCGTATTTAAGTGCCATTTCGCTTGCCAGCCATTGAGTGAAATTGGCTACGGCAGTTTTTGCAGCCGAATATCCTGGTACACGGGTGATAGCGCTGTATGCTGCCATTGAGGATACATTAATGATACATCCTTTGCCTTGTTTTGCCATTACTTTACCGAATATCATAGACGGATAAACCGTTCCGTTCATATTCAGATTAGTCACTTTCTCCCAACAGGAAATATCCATGTCATAAAAATGTTGTTCCGGTTCAAGGGTAGCTCCCGGCATATTGCCACCGGCAATGTTCAATAGAATATCGATCTGTCCCCATTTGGCTACGATTTTTTCGGCTACTTTTTCCAGGCTGGCAATGTCAAGGACATTACCGATGATACCGATTACATCGTCACCATATTGTTTGAGTTCAGCTACACGATTGTCCAGTTGCTCCTGACGAATGTCAATAGCTACTACTTTTGCTCCCTGCTGTACAAAGTGTTGGGCAATATTTCCGCCCAGTACACCACCTGCTCCGGTAATAACAGCAACTTTACCGGCAATACTAAATAATTCGTTCATGGATTCTATCAAATGTTTTTATGATGGATGCAAAAATAGCGGGTTTTTACACATGCTATGATGCGTATATTTGCAAGATATTTACTTATCTTTGCAAAAGTAGTTTAGAAAGGAGATTTATGAGGAAGATAATGAATGAGAAGTTGACTATTACGACTTCTAATCCCGTCCGTGCCCGCTTTTATGAATATCCACGTTTCACGTATCCGTGGCATTTTCATAGTGAGTATGAAATTATTTATGTGGAGAAGGGAGAGGGGGATTGTCTGGTGGGTGACAGCATTATCTCCTATTCAAAAGGTGATTTGATTCTTTTCGGTTCCGAACTGCCTCATAGTATGCAAAGTCCACCGGATGGCGGGGAAGAATCAGATAACGGAGAAGAATCCGAACTGAAAGTAAAAGGAGTGAATATTCAGTTTGAGAAGGACTTCATGCATTATTCCATCTCTCAATACTCGCAGTTTATTCCTATCAGGAATCTGTTGGAAGATGCTTGCAGGGGAATTAAATTCACTGTTACCCGTTCAGGAAAACTCATTAACCTGTTAAAACAAATACCTTCTGCCAAAGGAGCGGAACAAATTATCCTGTTGCTTTCACTTCTACAGATGATGGCTATCAGCAATCATAAGAAATATCTGACTACTTCTCATTATACTCCGTCCCCTTCGATTATGCGTAATGAAAGAATGGAAAAGGTGATTGCCTATTTGAATAAACATTATACCGAGTCTATCGGTCTGGATGAAATTGCTTCTTATATAGCGATGAACCCTACTGCTTTCTGCCGATACTTTAAAGAAAACACAGGAAAGACATTTAAAGAGTATGTACTTGATATGCGTATAGGATATGCTTGTAAACTATTGAATAGTAGTATGATGAATATATCTCAAATCAGTGCTACTTGCGGATTTGAATCACCTGTACATTTTAACCGTATCTTTAAAAGGGTGACAGGAATGACACCTACTTTTTATAGGGAACAGATGGAATAAGCTTTTTCAGGCAATAAACATTTGAGTATAATTTCTTCCTCGTTCGTATATAATTAGGAAAGATGAATAAACATGAACGTAAATAGAATGAAGAAAAGAATTTTGCTTTTGTTGTTGGTGATACCGGCATTGATAAAAGCGCAAGATGTGATGACAGAAACCCGTCAGGAACTGACGTCTCCTGATGGAGCTTATCGTTTTACCTTTTATCAACGTGCGGTGGGAGAGGATAATGCACAAATGTATTATACCTTGACTTATAAGAATCGTCCGGTGATTGAAGAAAGTAAACTGGGTGTTCTGATTGAAAATCAGTTATTTGAATCGGCGTTGGGTATACCGAATGATACTTGTCATTTTTGGTGTGAGAATCTGAAGTTGACAGAGACTGAACATCAAAAGACGGACGAGAGATGGAAGCCTGTATATGGTGAACGTGCGGAAGTACGTGATTGCTACAATGAGATGACTTTGAAACTCAAGAAGGGAGAAGGAAATGGCAATCAGGACGGTGGTTATGATAAGCGTAAGAATTACTTTATGAATATCATAGTTCGCGCCTATAATGAAGGAGTTGCTTTCCGCTATCATTTTCCGGAAATGACAAACGGGCTTTTCTTGCATATCGTCGGTGAGCAGACTAGCTTCACAATGCCTGAAGGAACGATGGCGTATTATGAACGTTGGGCGCAAGGACCTTATGAACTTCGTCCGTTGGAAGGATGGGGCAAAGAGGAGAGTGAGCGTCCTTTGACCTTGAAACTGCCTGATGGATTATCTGTAGCTTTGTTGGAAGCGGAAATGGTGGATTATGTTCGTGGTAAATTCCGTTTATCGGCAGAGAAACCTTCCACTTTGGAGACAAGCCTGTATAGTAGTGTTGATATTATTTCTCCTTACAGTACTCCGTGGCGTGTAATCATGGTTGGCGAACGTCCGGTCGATTTAATTAATAACAATGATATTGTCTTGAATCTGAATCCGGCTTGCAAACTGGCTGATACTTCTTGGATCAAACCCGGGAAAGTATTCCGTTCGGGCGACTTGAAACAAGATAGAGTAAAAGCAGCCATTGACTTTGCGGCAGAACGTGGTATTCAGTATGTGCACATGGATGCAGGATGGTATGGGCCGGAAATGAAGATGAGTTCGGACGCTACTACTGTTTCTCCGGATAAAGACCTTGATATACCCGCTTTGTGTAAATATGCCGAATCGAAAGGAATCGGACTTATGGTGTATGTCAATCAGCGTGCATTAGTGCAGCAGTTGGATACTCTGTTGCCTTTGTATAAAAAATGGGGATTGAAAGGTATCAAGTTCGGTTTTGTACAGATAGGTAATCAGCGTTGGAGTACTTGGCTGCATGATGCAGTTCGTAAATGTGGAGAATATGATCTGATGGTAGATATTCATGACGAATATCGTCCGACAGGTTTTAGCCGTACTTATCCTAACTTGATGACACAGGAAGGCATCGGTGGCAATGAAGAGATGCCGGATGCTTTACATAACACGATTCTTCCGTATACACGTTTCCTGGCAGGTGCTGCAGATTATACACTGTGTTATTTTAATGGCAGAGTGAAGAATACGAAAGCACATCAATTGGCGATGGCAGCAGTGTATTACAGCCCTTTGCAATTTATGTTCTGGTATGACCGACCGGAATTTTATAAAGGAGAAGAAGAACTGGAATTCTGGAAAGCAATTCCGAGTGTATGGGATGACAGCCGCGCGTTAGATGGAGAAATTGGTGAATATATCGTTCAAGCACGTCGTTCGGGAAATGACTGGTTTGTAGGAGCAATGACGAATACGGAAGCCCGCACAATTACATTGACTACGGATTTTCTGGAACCAGGTAAGAAGTATATGCTTCACCTGTACGAAGATGATGACAAGCTGAATACACGAACGAAAGTACGCAGTACTCACAAGAAGATAAAAGCCGGAGATAAGCTTGTTTTGAAGCTAAAAGCAAGTGGCGGAGCCGCATTGCATTTTATTCCGCTTAAGTAGGCAAGTTTATGTTTCTTTTTAGGCACGGATAACTCAGATTACACTGTTGCTTTATGCAACCATCATTTCTAAAACCGTGAAATCCGTGTAATCCGTGCCTGAAAAATATAGTGAGGTATTATTTGCTATAATTAATCAACCACTTCACCATTTCCGGGTCGTAATGAGAGAAGAGGAGAGTTTTCTCATTCATTGAGTGGAAAGGTTATTCAAGGAATTAAAGAACCAATTCCTTGAATAACCTTTCTAAAGTATTATCTAAATCTGTAGAGAATCCCGGATGAGGACGGGACACTTGAATACAGGAGCTTTTTACCGCAGTCAGCCACCGGAAGCGGTCCGGAATATCCATATTGGCAATAACTCCTCCTTCTTTATTTCCTTGACAAATCTTGTCGAAGACTTTCAGACCTTCTATCAGACAGTTGATGTCCAATTCGGAAGAGAACAGTTTCAATTTGTTTTCATCTATTGTATAAAGAGATTTGAGATATTTGCACCGTTTGGAAAACAGTACAATACCTACATTAATAAATTCCTCACGTTCTACTTTAGGAACGAAACGGATGACTGCGTATTCATATAAGTGCCTTTCTTGCATTTTGCGCTTCATTTACAAATGTTTCGGAATGTTTCATCCTTTCTTCTAAAAATCGAATATAAATGTCTCTCAAATCCTGTGGAGTTTCTGTGCCTTCTGTCCAGTTCAACCAGTCGTCGGGAATAGCATTGACTATCTCACGGATTTTATCCGAAGTCAATATCTGTCTGAATTCGATATCTACCTCTTCCAGTTTATCGGCAAACGGCAATAATACATGGTCTTTTATTTGTACAAAAGGAACCAGTGCCTGTTTTTGCCAGTTAGTCCAGGAATGGTGGAAATAAAGGGACGCCCCATGATCTATCAGCCATAGTTCTTTGTGCCATATCAACATATTGGTATTTTTAATGGTACGGTCTACGTTAGTCAGCAAGGCATCCAGCCATACTACTTGCGAAGCCGTTTTTCCATCTACTTGATGTACTATCGGATCAAAAGTCAACGAACCGGAAAGGAAATGCAATCCCATATTCAGTCCTCGACTCCATTGAAGTAAATCCTGTATCTCTTCGTCTGCTTCCGTTCGTCCGAAGGCCTCGTCCAGATTCAGAAAAACTATTTCGGGGACTCTGAAACCCAGTGCACGGGCTATCTCCCCACCAATCAGTTCGGCAATCAGCGCTTTTGTTCCGTGTCCTGCCCCTCTGAATTTGACTACATATTTAAATTCATCGTCAGCTTCGGCTAAAGCAGGCAATGAGCCCCCCTCACGCAGAGGAAGAATATATCTTGTAACATTTGCCGTACGTAAATCCATGTAGCTCCTTTCTTTGATTTGGGGAATAAAGATAGGACGTTTCATATGAATTTTATAAGAAAGTGGGCTTTAAATTAAAGAATTGTAGCTTAATTAAATAATTTTGTGGCTTTGAGTGTTTAAGGCACCTTGTTCGTATCTTATAGATAAAAGATAGAAATAATATGAATAAGAAAGTTTTAGTTACGGTAATCTTGTTTGGTTCATTGACAGTATCGGGTATAGTGTCAGCTCAATCTGTATATCCCGGACAACATCAGGGAAAGTTGAAAAAGGAAACAGTCGCTCCCCTTCAGGCGGAAAGTTTTGATTTGAAAGATGTTCGCCTGTTGCCAAGTCGTTTCCGTGATAATATGCTTCGGGATTCTGCCTGGATGACGTCAATAGATGTGAATCGTCTGCTACATAGCTTCCGTACCAATGCCGGTGTATTTGCCGGACGTGAGGGCGGATATATGACAGTGAAGAAACTGGGTGGTTGGGAATCCTTGGACTGTGAGCTTCGCGGACATACTACCGGACACATGCTCTCGGCACTTGGTTTGATGTACGCAGCTACCGGCAGTGAGATATTCAAACTGAAAGGCGATAGCTTGGTTAACGGATTGGAAGAAGTGCAGAATGCACTGAAAAACGGGTATTTGAGTGCCTGGCCCGAAGAACTGATAAACCGGAATATTCAGGGAAAAGGTGTATGGGCTCCCTGGTATACTCTGCACAAACTTTTCTCCGGGCTGATAGATCAATATCTGTATGCGGATAATAAGAAAGCATTGATTATCGTCACCCGAATGGGGGATTGGGCATACAATAAATTGAAACCCCTTAGTGAAGAAACACGTAAGCTTATGATCCGCAATGAATTTGGTGGTATCAATGAGTCATTCTATAATTTATATTCAATAACGGGAGATGAACGTTATCGCTGGCTGGCGGAATATTTCTACCACAATGACGTAATCGACCCATTGAAAGAACTTCGTGATGACTTGGGAACGAAGCATACCAATACTTTCATCCCGAAAGTGATAGCCGAAGCCCGCAACTACGAGTTAACCCGCAACGAGACAAGCAGGAAACTATCGGAATTCTTCTGGCACACCATGATTGACCATCATACTTTTGCTCCGGGATGTAGCAGTGACAAAGAACACTACTTTGATCCGAAGAAGTTATCCCAACATCTGACCGGCTATACCGGAGAAACTTGTTGTACCTATAATATGCTCAAACTTAGCCGCCATCTTTTTTGCTGGACGGGCGATTCATCTATTGCAGATTATTATGAAAGGGCATTGTATAATCACATCTTGGGACAACAAGACCCTGAAACAGGTATGGTAGCTTATTTTCTGCCTTTGCTTTCCGGCTCTCATAAACTGTATAGCACAAAAGAGAACTCTTTTTGGTGCTGCGTAGGTAGCGGATTTGAGAATCATGCAAAGTTTGGAGAAGCCATCTACTACCATAACAATCAGGGAATATATGTAAATCTATTTATCCCTTCACAGGTAACCTGGAAAGAAAAAGGACTGACAATCCGTCAGGAAACGGAATTCCCACAGGAAGAAACAACACGTTTTACTCTTCAGGCAGAAAATCCTGTCCGCATGACTATTTATCTGCGCTATCCTTCGTGGAGCAAGGATGTAAAAGTTTCGGTGAATGGTAAGAAAATATCTGTAAAACAGGAACCGGGCTCTTATATTGCTGTTACCCGTGAATGGAAAGATGGTGACCAAATCTCGGCTACTTATCCGATGCAAATCAAAATGGAAACTACTCCGGATAACCCGGATAAGGCAGCCCTGTTATATGGCCCGTTGGTATTGGCGGGAGAACGGGGAACTGAAGGTATGCAAGCACCTGCTCCTTTCTCAAATCCGGCTCTTTATAATGATTATTATACCTATAATTTTCATGTTCCTGCACATCTGCGCACTTCTTTGAAACTGGATAAGAAACACCCTGAACGTGCTTTGCAACGTGTAGGAAGTGATTTGAAGTTTACGACAGAACAAGGAGATGTGATTCGTCCGCTATACGATTTGCATCGCCAGCGCTATGTCGTATATTGGGATTTACAATCAGAAAAATAGATAGTAAACAACGAAATGAAGAATCGTTTATTAATTGCCGCTTTTGTAAGTATCTGCTTTTTGTCCGGTTCTTGCAAAATATCATCCGGTCAGGGAAGTCGGTATGACTTCTCTTCTTTGGATTCTGTTATCCAAGGATGGGTAGACAAGGGATATTACCCCGGAGCATCCATTTGTGTAGTGAAGAATGATACCGTCATTTTCCAGAAGAACTATCGGGACTATACACCCGATACAAAAGTATATGTCGCTTCTGCCGGAAAATGGGTGGCGGCTGCTGTTATCGGAGCGGTAGTGGACAGTACTGATTTGGGATGGGATGATCCGGTAGAAAAATGGTTGCCGGAATTTAAAGACGATGCTAAAGGTAAGATTCTTCTCCGGCAATTATTATCCCATACATCAGGAGTACGTCCATATCTTCCCGAGCCTCGTGTAGATAACTATAATCATTTGGATTCGGCAGTCACTGAAATTCTTCCTTTGGATACAATCTTTACTCCCGGCACTCGTTTTGAATATGGTGGACTTGCCATGCAAATTGCCGGAAGAATGGCAGAAGTGGCGATGGGAAAGGAGTTTGAAACGCTTTTTCAGGAACTGCTGGCACAACCTTTGGAAATGAAGAACTCTCATTTTACCCCAATCAACACGGACGGCGGACATGCACCTATGTTAGGGGGCGGACTGTGTACTACAATGAATGATTATCTTCACTTCCTGTCCATGATTTATCACGATGGAATGTATAATGGCAAGCAAATTATATCAGCAGAAACTGTGAAAGAAATGCAGGCCGACCAAGTGAAAGGCGCCATAATCCCTTCAAATAACTCGGATAATTATGTAGCGAAAGGACTGGGACAATCCCACAATGGAATCTATGGATTAGGAGAATGGCGTGAATTAATAGATAAAAAGACAGGCGAAGCTTATCAGATTAGTTCACCGGGATGGGCCGGTGCTTATCCGTGGATAAATAAACACGATAAAGTTTACGGATTCTTCATTTCTCATGTAACAGGTTCTTCTGCTAAAGAAGACGGTTTCTCTTCTTTCTTTGGCAGCCCTGTCATTTCACGGACCGTTTCGGAAATACTGAAAGGCAAGCCATTGGTTGTCAAACAAGGGCGTATCAATGTAGGAAACGGCTCTCTATACTATGAAGAAGCCGGTCAGGGTGAACCGATAATTTTTGTTCACGGTCATTCGCTCGACCATCGTATGTGGGATGAACAATTTTCTGTGTTTGCGAAAAAGTATCATGTCATTCGCTATGATTTAAGAGGATACGGCATTTCTTCTTCCCAAACAGAAGATTATCAATTTATGCATGTTGAAGATCTGGTTACTTTAATGGACTCTTTGCACATCAAGAAAGCGCATATTGTCGGGCTTTCTTTGGGCGGGTTCATTACTGCTGATATGTTGGCGTATTTCCCAGACCGGATGTTATCGGCTTTTTTAGCCAGTGGAAACATCCGAAAGTCCAAAGGTCCCAGTGAACCGATGACTAAAGAAGAAGCAAAGGTGCGTGATGAAGAAATAGCTGCCCTGAAAAAGAAAGGAGTGGAGGTGATGAAGAAAGAGTGGTTTGAAGGATTAATGAAATCCGGTGGTAGCCAGCGTGAACGGATGCGTGTGCCTTTGTGGCAGATGATTGACGAATGGGATGCATGGCAACCGCTGCACAAAGAAGTACGGGTAGTAGCAGGGCTGGATGCTATTGAAGAATTGAAGAAGAGTCACCCTGCTGTACCTGCTTTAATTGTAGAAGGTCATTCTTCTGATAACAAATTTTCAAAAAAAACTCCCATATTGGAATATCTACCTAATGGAAAGCTGAAAATCATAGAGGATTGCGGGCACATGATGAATATGGAGCGACCGGAGGAATTCAATGCAGCTTTAGAAGAATTTTTAATCAATATTGAACAGTAAAATGAAAAAGCAATAAATATCATGAAACAAATAGTTCTATGCCTGATCGGAATATTATTTGCATCGTTTGTATCTGCACAAAAGATAAATCATCCTTCACTTTTGTATACCCCTCAACGCATTCAGCAGGTAAAACAACGTATGCAGAATGAACCGAAATTGCGGGAAGCCTGGGAGGATATTCAGAAAACCGCCGATGAAGCTTTGCAAAAGAAAGATTTCAATCGGTTGGATTATTTGTCGTTGGCCTATTTGATGACGGATAATAAAGAGTATGCAAATATAATCAAAGAGATTCTTTTGAAAGCTGTGGAAGCCGAATCCTGGGGAGATATGGAAATGATGGCACGTATTCCAGTCTGGCGTTCGCAACTGGGCATGGCACATAAGAGCTTCCTTTCTGCCATAGGATATGATGCGGCTTATAACATAATGTCTTCTTCGGAAAGAAAAAAGATTGCCGAAGGCTTGAAACGATTGGCTGTAGAGCCTGCCTTGGGCGACTGGCTGTTGGAACCTACCCGAATCCATTCTTTGAACTCTATGGGACACAACTGGTGGACTTCCTGTGTATGCCAGGGTGGAATATTAGCATTAAGCCTACAGAATGAACTTCCCGAAGTAAAAGATTGGGTGGAGCAACTTCATGAATCACTTCCCGAATGGTTTGACTTTGCAGGCGATGCCTTGCAACAGAAAGCAAAGAGTTTTGATGAGGCTGGAGGAATGTATGAAAGTCTGAATTATGCAAACTTTGGTATTCAGGAAGCTCTATTGTTTCGAATCGCTTGGATAAACACTCATCCGGGACAAAATCCCGGCGATATACCCCAATTGGCAAAACTTCCGAACTACTTTTCTCAAGTATGCTATCCTCGTACAGGTATGCTGTATAGTTTGAATTTTGGTGATAGTCATAAGAACGTATCAGCAGAATCCAGTATGATGTTATTGTATGCATTGGGACTGAAAGACCCGACTATTCTGTGGTATATAGCCCAAGTAGAGCAAGGACAGCATCGCGATGGATTTTTCCTGAATCGTCCGATGGGCTTTCTCTATACCCCTGATTTGAGTAAAGCTCCCGTAACTCCCGATTTGAAAACCTCACAGCTATTCTCGGATTTCGGTTGGGCCACCATGCGTACTTCTTGGGAGAAGGATGCTACGATGCTTGCTGTGAAAAGCGGTCATACGTGGAATCATTCCCATGCGGATGCCAATTCCTTTATTGTTTTTCATAAAGGCGTCGATATTATCAAGGATGGAGGAAACTGCTGGTATCCCAATCCTGCCTATCGCAATTATTTTTTTCAAAGCCAGGCACATAATGTAGTCCTGTTCAACGGGGAGGGACAACCTCGTGAACAACAGTATAGCGGCTCTACTTTGCGAGGAAATCTTTATCATCTCTTGGATGCGGGCAATGTGAAATATGTTTTGGCCAATGGAACAGGTCCTGTCTCTAATAATTTCAGCCGTAACTTCCGTCATTTCCTGTGGATGGATAATGTGATTTATATGATTGATGATTTGAAGACACATAAGGTAGGACAGTTCGAATGGTTATGGCATACCAATGGAACTTATAAGAAATCGGGCATTGACGTGAATGTGACAAACGGAAATTCTTCAGTAGTCATCCGTCCTTTATATCCCCGCATGCTGGCTAAGTCCGATTTTGTGCACGACTATCCCGAAGATTTATATTGGGAAGAAATAGAAGCTCCTACGGAAGATTTGAAAGGAACCGAAAAATATTATTCATTCCATTTACCAGCCGAGGTGAACCGTGTGAAAGGACTGACAGCTATTATTCTGAAAGACGCTCCCGATGAAAAAGACCTGCCTCAAATGGAAAGACGTGAAGGGCAGGACTGGATAGGGCTTCGTATCCGTCATAAAGGTAAAATTACCGATTTATATATCAACCAACTGGCGGACGGAAGATTAATGCACAGTAATTCATGGATTATGCCCGACGGCTGGATGACAGATGCTTATATGTCTGAGTCCTTCTTGTGTTCCAAAAATATCGAATTCATGAAACTGTACCAACCCGGCTATGATAGGGCATCTATTTCCCCAACCGTCTCCTTGCAACGAATCGGCGCTGTTTGCGTTCCTCAGGTTATAGGAGGCTGCGGTAAATGTAGTTTTTTTATCGGGTTGACAACCACATAATAATATGATTATTACGGATAGGATACTTATGTTATTCTTATAGTTCATATATGATATTGATTTGTATTTCCAAAAGTACTATATTTTATTCATTCGCCAAAGAGAAAGAATAAGGCGCAGCTTCTTTGGTTGAGCCTCGTTTCAAATTGGGTTCGTTGTCCATGAAGAATTGTATTTTCCCTCCTTCTACCAAGGTATTGTGCTTGAAATAATTGAGCGTGTGGTTCTTTCCGTTGAGTTTTATCGAACGAATATATTTGTTTGCCGAGCTGTTGTTTTTGGCCTCGATGGTCAGGCACTTCCCGTTTTCCAGATGCAGCTTTGCCTCCTTGAATAACGGTGTCCCTATAATATATTGGTCGGATCCGGGGCAGACAGGATAGAATCCGAGAGCCGAGAATATGTACCAAGCCGAGGTTTGTCCGTTGTCTTCGTCACCACAATATCCGTCGGGAGTGGCGGAGTAGAGTTTTTCCATGATATCCCTCACCCGATATTGCGCTTTCCACGGTTCCCCCGAGTAGTTATACAGATATACCATGTGTTGTATGGGCTGATTGCCGTGGGCATATTGTCCCATGTTCATCACTTGCATTTCCCTCATTTCATGTATGACTCCCCGGCTTTTGATTCCTAAGTAGCTGGGTATGACGAAAACCGAGTCCATCATGTGGTTGAATGCTTCGTTGCCCCCCATCAAGTCTATGAGCCCTTGCGGGTCGTGGAACACGCAGAAACTCCAATGCCAACTGTTCCCTTCGCAAAAATCGCCGCTCCAATCCGTGGCGCTGAAACGAAGATTGAATTTTCCCCGATCGTCTTTCCCGACCATGAGTTTTTCCGACGGGTTGTATACATTTTTATAGTTTAGGCTTCGCTGTTTATAAATCTCTATTTCGCTATCGGGTTTTCCCAATTTCTTACCGAGGGTATAAATGCACCAGTCGTTATAGGCATATTCCAATGTACGAGCGACATTTTGCCCCACACCGATATTGTTGGGTACATATCCCAGCCGGTTGTACGCTTCGAAAGCGACTCTTCCCGATGCCGTGCCTTTCAGTTGGTCGTTCGCTCCATGTTTCAAAGCCTCCCATAACAGTTCTATGTCATAGTCTTGCAAGCCTTTGATATAGGCATCGGCGACAACCGAGGCCGAGTTGTTTCCAACCATACAACCTCTGTGTCCCGGACTTGCCCATTCCGGCAGGAATCCGCTTTCTTTATAAGTGTTGACCAATCCCTCTTGCATTTTTTCGTTCATCGAGGGATATATTAGGTTTAACAGCGGGAATAGAGAGCGGAAGGTATCCCAGAATCCGGTGTCGGTAAATAGGTAGCCGGGTAATACTTGTCCATTGTAAGGGCTGTAATGAATGGTTTCACCCTCGGCATTTATTTCGTAAAATGCTCGTGGAAAAAGAACCGACCGGTATAAACAGGAATAAAACGTACGCAAATTGTCGATGTCGTTGTCTTTAATTTCAATTTTGGATAATATTTCGTTCCAACGGTTCTTTCCTTTTTCTGTTAAACGGTCGAAATCTCCATCGCCGAGTTCCTGCAAATTCAATTCCGCCTGCTCGAAACTGATGAAAGACGAGGCTACTCGTGCGTGTATTTGTTCTCCTTTGTGTGTGGAGAAACCGATAATACCGCCTGTATGGTTTCCTTCGATTTCGGTTTGGTTGGTCTTGATGGCATTGTCGAGAGCCACGGCGGTGAATTGAAACGGTTTGTCGAAAACAATGATAAAATAGTTCTTGAAATTTTCGGGAACGCCCCCCGAATTCCGGGTGGAATATCCGATGATTTTATTCTCTTCGGGTATGATTTTTATATAAGAGCCCTTGTCGAAAGCGTCGACGATAACATATGAATTTTGCTCCTCGGGAAATGTGAAGCGGAATAAAGAGGCTCGTTCCGTTACCGTCATTTCTGTGGTGACATCATGGTCGGCCAAATATACTTTATAATAGTAAGGTTTAGCTATCTCGGCTTTATGAGAGAACCAACTGGCTCGTTGGTTCTGTTCGAACACGACTCCTCCGGTTACCGGCATAAGGGCGAATTGCCCGTAA
>ENA-OPWD01001445-OPWD01001445.1-human-gut-metagenome-genome-assembly--contig:-NODE-1445-length-16540-cov-1.914589_pt1 | contig 16540 bp, 15 predicted proteins | sample MGYA00241502_ERZ501996 | MGnify/ENA primary metagenome ERZ501996 (study PRJEB25962, sample SAMEA2042011) | human gut metagenome | biome: human gut; feature: human-associated habitat; material: faeces... | reverse complement strand
TATCATAATCCAGTGCCGCTACCATAATCGGCATCATGTCCGGATTCATTTTCATAATTGTAGGACTTCCGATGGAATCATCAAACTGCGATGTCACCATATCAAGACTTTCTCTCATATCTACAACTGTAGAACCCATATCCGTTCCATCATTGAATGACATAACAACCATTGACATATTCTGGATGGAAATGGATTGCAGTTCTTTGACGTTGTTAATACGCTCCATCGCCTGCTCTACCGGTTCGGAAACAGCCTTTTCTACTTCTTCCGGACTTGCTCCCGGATATGTAGTCATAACAAGTGCATACGGAAATTCCATACTTGGCAGAAAATCTGTACTCATATTTTGAAATGACAAAAATCCGAGCACCAGACATATAACAACCGCAACCAATACGGTAAATGGCTTACGAACACTGAACTTTGATAACATCTGAAAGTTCCTCCCTTTTTCTAAAATGACTATTAGTCGAGTATAACACCGTTTGATTCGCTAACGCAACTCTAGGAGAGACACAAAATGTGAAATTTTTGTGTCTTTTACTTATTCGGCTGTTTTTTCATTTATCACTTCCACTGCTTTTTGCAGCTGGTAATCGTCTTTTCCACCGAATTGTTTCAAATCGGAAGGATTCTTTGCTTCCACATCCGGAGTTAGTCCTTTACCCTGAATACATCTGCCGCTTGGCAGCAAATATTCCCCGGTTGTCAGTTTAATTCCGCCACCACATGATTTTTCCAGAGAAAAAATAGTCTGTACGATTCCTTTCCCAAAACTTTTCACACCGACTAACGAAGCCGCTTTGCGGTCCTGCATACAGCCGGCAAAGACTTCCGAAGCACTGGCACTTCCTCCATTAATCAAAACCGCTACCGGCTTATCAAAATGCTTTTCATCGGTTGACGTATATACTTTATCACCATTTACTTTATTTTTTTCCGTAATCAGTTTTCCTTTTGGAAGCATCCGGTCAAGAATATCCACAACCGCCGTCAACGAACCACCGCCATTGTTACGCAAATCCACAATCAATCCCTTCTGTCCCTTCTTCTCTAAGTCAGAAAGTGCATTCTCATATTGTTTTACCGTTTCCTTTGTAAAGGAAGTAATGGCAATATAACCGGTTTCCCCGGACAACATCCGGTGTGTAACCGTCTGATTGACAATCTTTTCACAGGTCACCGTAATTTTCTTCTTTGTCTTTTCTCCATTTTCTTCCCGCAAAACAACGAGTTCTGATTTTTTTCCTTCTTTTCCTTTAATCTTCTGAATCGTATCATTTAACGATAATTTTGTTACGTCCTCGCCATTTACCGAAAGCAGAATATCTCCGGCTTTTAATCCGGCCTTCTGTGCGGGTCTCCCTTTCTGCACTTCCTGAATCGTCTTGTTTTTCGTTTTTTCATCGTAGCGCACGCTTGCACCGATTCCCTCGTAATCTCCTTCTACATCTTCCATACTACTTTTTAATTCTTCACCGGTAAAATACGCTGAATACTTATCGCCAAGTGCCGCTACCATTCCTTTTGCGGCATATTCCGAAATTGTCTGATCCGATACATCGTCCTTCCAGTAATAACTGTCAATGTACGATTCCACAATTTCTGCACGGTTTCTAATATCCGACGCAAGAGAGGACGCCGGCAGAATCTGTATATCTAAAAAATACATGACAAGAAAAAATGTCATAGAAAACAATACGCCAACAAATATTCCAGAAAAAAAACCACTGCCTCGTCTTTTCCTCATCTTTCACTATCCTCCATTATCTCGAAATATAATTTAACGGATTCACATAACTGCCATTTTTCGTAACACCAAAATGGAGATGTGCTCCGGTCGATATACCGGTCGAGCCAACATACCCGATTACTTGTCCTTTTGTTACCTGTTTTCCGGCACTCACTGCAAGTCTGGAGCAGTGCATATATACCGTATACAAACGGCTGCCATGCGAAATCATAATATAATTTCCGGCACTTGAACTATATGTGGCTGTCACAACTTTTCCGCTGCCCGCTGCTAAAATCGGAGTTCCCGAAGGCGCCGCCAAATCGACACCTTTATGATATGTGCTGGCACCTGCAGTCGGACTTTTTCTACCGCCGAATCCGGAAGAAATACGTCCGGCGCCACCTTTTAGCGGCCAGCTAAGTCCTGTCGTGCTGCCACCGGAATTTCCGCCGCCTGCCGCCATCTCACGGTCAATCTCATCCTGCTTTTTCTGAAGCAGCGCTTCCACCTGATTTTCTGCTTCCAGCGCTTTTTTCGTGTACTCACTTACTTGATCCTGCGATTTTTCCATCGCTTTATCAATCTTATCCAATTCTGTTTTTTTATCCGCCTTTAACTCGGACACCGCTTGCTTTTCTTCCCTTGTTTTTGTTTCTAATTCCTTTAACTCATTTGTCTGCTGTTCACGCTGTTTCTCCTTTTGCTGCACCGTAAGTGCTGCCTTCTTAAAATGCGCAAACACTTTGTTATCATATTCGGAAATTTTTTCAACATACTCTGAGCGGTTCAACAAATCAGAAATACTTTTTGCTCCAAATATAATATCAAGATATTCCTGATTTCCATTTTCATACATATATTTTATGCGCCGCTTCATCGTCGTATACTGCTTTTCTTTTTCCTTCTGTGCCTTTGCTAATTCCTTCTGAATTACCTTTAACTTTTTTTCAGACGACGCAACCTGTGCATGAAGTTTCTCTAATTCTTCTTCCAGAGATGCTGTTTTTTTATCTAACTTCTCAATATATTTTAAGGTATCGTCTTTATCGGCCTGAATCTCTTCAATTTCCTTTTGCAGACTATCCGCCTTGTTTTCCCATTCTTTCTGCTGTTTTTCTGTTTCTTTAATCTGCTTGTCATAGTTTGAGGCACCTACGTTTTGTCCAAACACAGAAAGCGACACAACGCCACACAATATGCCACACAACAGCCATTTTCTTCTCATCTTTATCACTTCCTAAATATTTAAATTTCTCCGCACCGTAATAAAACTGCCAAAGAATCCAATTCCAATACCCAAAATCAGTGAAATCGGAACTAACATCACAAAAACTTCTCCTGTCGTAAGGAAAGCAAGTCCCTCCGAAAAAAGAGAAAAATGTGTTGTTATATAAGTAAGAATCCGTCCATACGAAATTCCAAGCACAATAAGTGGAAGAATTGAACCAATCAAACCAATCACTACGCCTTCCACAATAAACGGCGCCCAGATAAAAAAGTCAGACGCTCCCATCAGACGCATAATCGCAATTTCCGGTTTTCTTACAGCGATTCCGGTCGCAATTGTCGAATGAATCAAAAATACGGATACAAGTAAAAGCACAACAATCAGCACCAGTGACACACCACCAACCAGTTTATTAACACTCGAAAAGCCTTCTTCGATTTCATCCGCTTCCTTAATCCTTCGGATTCCTTTTACGTTTTTTAAGTATTTTACTAACGTAGACTGTCGTTCCAAATCCTTGCAGTAAATAGCATAAGATGCTGATTCCGCTAACGGATTATCATCCCCAAAGCTTTCTGCCAGTTCCGGTGTCTTAGAAAAGTTTTCCTGTTTAAAGTCTTCCCATGCCTGTGCAGCAGAAATGTATTCTATCCGCTCCACTTCATCTCTTTTCTCAATTTTTTTTCCAATATCAGCAATCTGTTTTTCCGAAAGATTTTCTTCAAAAAATACAGAAATTCCCACTGACTGTTCTGCCGAGTGAAGAATATTCTGGAAATTACTGAGCACAAAATAAAACAAGCCGAAGACAAATAGACAGGCTGCAATCGTTCCCATGGAAGCCAGGGTAAACATACGGTTTTTTCTCAGATTTGCTAGTCCTTGTTTGATGCTGTGAAAAAATAAATTAATCCCCTTCAACCTGATAACCACCTTTCTTTTCATCTCTTACCAAAACGCCATCCTCTAAATTTATAACACGCTTTTGCATGACATCCACAACATCATTATTATGAGTTACAACAACAACTGTTGTCCCCATTTTGTTTACTTCCTCCAACAACATCATAATATCCCATGCTGTCTTGGGGTCAAGATTTCCCGTCGGCTCGTCCGCCAGCAAAATGGTCGGCTGGTTAATCAGTGCTCTGGCAATCGCTACACGCTGCTGCTCTCCGCCGGATAATTCGTGCGGATACATCTTCTCTTTCCCTTTTAACCCAACCATCTCTAACATAATTGGAACATTTCTTGCAATATCCCTTTTGGTCATGCCGATGATTTCCTGTGCAAAGGCAACATTTTCAAATACCGTCTTATTCTTTAATAGACGAAAATCCTGAAATACCACACCAATCTTTCTCCGGTATAACGAAACCTGTTTGCGCTTCAAATTTGTCACCTGTCTGCCACCGACAAATATACGGCCTTCGGTCGGATTTAACTCTTTTAAAAGCAATTTAATAAAAGTGGACTTGCCAGATCCACTTTTACCAACTACGAATACAAATTCGCCTTTATGAATGCAAATGGATACATCACTTAGTGCTTCCACACCTGTAGAATACTGCTTACTGACATGATCCATTGCAATAATAGGTATCACCTTTTTCTTTGTTTCCATGATACAAAACCTCTCTCGTCAATTAATACTCAATGGTCTCCAAATAGTTCATATACTTCACAACCATCAACGCAATGCGGAATGTAATCGCATCCTCAAACACACGCAAATCAAGTCCGGTGCTCTTTTGCAATTTATCCAAACGATAAACAAGCGTATTTCGATGGATGTAAAGCTGTCTCGATGTCTCCGAAACATTTAAGTTATTTTCAAAGAACTTGTTAATTGTCGTCAAGGTTTCTTCGTCGAAATTATCCGGTGTGTTGTCATCGAAAATTTCTTTAATAAACATTTTGCAAAGTGGCAGCGGAAGCTGGTAAATCAGCCGTCCAATTCCCAGATTACTATACGCCATTACCTTTTTGTCACTGTAAAAGATCTTTCCAACATCCAGTGCCATCTTCGCTTCTTTATAGGATCTTGAAACTTCCTTGATATCCTTGATAATCGTTCCAAACGCCACACGTACACGTGCCATTGCCTCAGTATTTAACATATCTACGATAACCTGTGCGGTTTTCTCCAAATCCTCGTAAGTATCTTTGTCCTTAATTTCTTTTACGATAATGATGTTTTTCTCATCCACTGCCGTGATGAAATCCTTGTTGCCACCGGCAAACATGCTGCGTACAGTCTCTAAGGCACCATTATCTTTTTCCTTACTTGTCTCTACAATATAAACAACTCGGCGTGCGTTCATCTCGATATGAAGTTTCTTCGCACGGTTAAAAATATCAACCAAAAGGAGGTTATCAAGCAAAAGATTCTTAATAAAGTTATCTTTGTCATAACGTTCTTTATAGGCAACTAATAAGTTCTGAATCTGGAATACAACAATCTTTCCAATCATATATACATCCTCGGCCTCTCCCTTTGCCACGACAATGTATTCTAACTGGCTCTCATCATAAACCTTAAAAAACTGGTATCCCAAAATCGCCTGACTGTCTGCCGGCGAATCTGCAAATATCTTAACGGTCGCACAGTAATCTTCACTGTCACCTGCCGTCTCTGCTAATACATTTCCATCGGCATCTACTACACTAAGGTCTATTTTTGTAATTCCTTTTACACCATCAATTGTATTTTGCAAAATCTGGTTTGATATCATTTATGCCCCTCCTTAACTACTCCTTTTGTACTTTTCGTTCACCACACCTCATTTCTCCTCATTGTACCATTTATTCGGGTTATTGTCAAAAGGTCTTAATCCTCGCAAATTGAAGGGCATCATTTTTCTTATACCATTTTTTGTACTTTTTCAGGGATGCTTTCGGTACATACACATCTCTGAAAATCGGAAGATAACAATAATTTTTATCATTATTCTGTGTCAGTTTCGGCGGATTCTTAGAACGAAAATAAACTTTTGTCGTCGTCACATAACCGGCACGGTAAAATTCACCCCATGCTCCCTGTAATGTCTTTACACTTGCCCCGATATCCAGTTTTTTTAACTGACGGCTGCCGCAAAGAGAGGCATCTTCACTTATCAGTTTTACCTTGTTTCCTATTTTTACTACATTCTTTTTCGCAATGGCAATTAATAATTTGCCACTCTTTTTCTCATAAACACACTGCCCCTGTTTGGCAATACTTTTATTTTTCTTGGCAATACTTACCTTTGTTATCTTCTTTCCGGCAATAGCATCTTTGCCAATCATTTTCACCTTCTTGCCAAGATAAACACTTGTTGCTTTTCCTGCTTTGAGTGCATTATCCGCAATCGAAGTAACACTATCAGGAACTGTAATTTTATTTTTCGCCGGCACTGCCCAGATAAGCTTTGTCCCCTTCTTATTTAATAACAGGCCTTTCTGCATTTTAAAGCTTTTATTTTCCTTCGAAAGTGTGACTTTGGAAAGTTTCGGACAGGCGGAAAAGGATGTGTAATTGTCAAAGGAAGCAAGTGATTTTGGCAATTTCACTTCCTTAAGACTCTTACAGCCATAAAATGTTTCTGCACTAATTTTCTGCACACCATCCGGAATTGTAATACTCTTAACTTTACGAAGTCCGCTAAGCGCTGTTGACTCTAATATCGTCAAGTTCTTTGGCAGAACAACGGATTCAACATTTATCGTCTTTTCGCTCCAGCCGTCAACACCATGTGCATACTCAACGGTCACACCGGAAATGTTCTGGTTAAATTCATCTGCATCTTCCAATTTGCGAAGTGCCGTGTCATAACCCACTCTTGTCACCGAAGCTCCTTCTACCGCATCCGGAAACTTTAAGGATTTTGTCTTGTTTGTTGTTTCTACAAGATAAATCCATGCATTTTTCCCATCTTCGGATAAATACGCATGATATGTAGCTTCCGAACCTTTATAGGTTACCTCTTTGCCGGTGTTCCATCCCGCCAGTGCGCTTTGGCTTTTTGTGTCAGCCGCTTTCACAATAGCAGGCTGTCCGTTATTTGAAAATCCCATATTTAAACCGCCGCCAAGCAATGACATAGACAACAGTAACGCTCCACCCAGTATTCTTTTGTTTCTCATCATAATAAAACCTCCTTTTGTATTGTCTTTATATATAAGACGATTCAAAAGGAGGAAAAGTTGCAAAAAAAAATTTTTATATTATTTTTATTCCTTATCCGGCAGCGGTTTGATGATTTTTTTGTAAATCCTCATAAGAAATATCGTTGATACCGCAAGTGACATACTCTCCGCAATCGGGAATGACCACCAAGTGACATGCAAGCCGCCAATATGAGCCAGAAGATATGCAGCCGGAATCAGTACGACAAGCTGACGCATAACCGAAACCACCATGCTGTAAACAGCCTTTCCCAAAGACTGGAATACCGTACCTGCAATAATGCAGAACCAAGCAATCAAAAAGTGGATTCCAATAATACGAAGTGCCGGAACTCCAATTGTAAGCATCGCTGTCGAAGCCTCAAACAATCCCAGTAATTTATCTGGAATCAGTTCAAATCCCAAGAAACCAATAAACATCAAACAGAACGATACAACCAGACTCATTTTAATCGTTTTTATCATTCTGTGCTTTTTCTGTGCTCCGTAGTTATAGGCAATAATCGGTGTAATTCCATTATTCAATCCAAACAATGGCATAAAGAAGAAACTCTGCAATTTAAAATAAACACCAAATACTGCTGTTGCCGTCGAAGAAAATCCAATCAAAATCCGATTCATGCAATAAGTCATAACAGAACCAATTGACTGCATAATAATGGATGGAATTCCAATCGCATAAATTGATCCGATAATTTTAGCACTCGGACGGAACCCTTTGATTTTCAAATCCACCTCATGATTAAATTTCACATTAAATACAGCAGAAAGAATCGCCGCTCCACACTGTCCGATTACGGTTGCCACAGCCGCACCGGTAACGCCCATTGCCGGTGCACCAAGCAGCCCAAAAATCAAAATCGGATCTAAAATAATATTGATAACCGCACCGGTAAGCTGGGAGAGCATTGTATACACAGTTTTCCCCGCCGAAGTCAACAGTCGCTCAAAATACATCTGACAAAAAACACCAATGGAAAATATCATGACTGTACTCAAATAGTCAACGCCCATTCCATAAATCGGAGAACTTGTCCCATTTAACTGTCCTACATAAAATGGTTTTACTACCGTAAGACCAAGGATTAAAAATACAACATAGCTGAGGACTGTCAAAAAAGCACCATTCATCGCAACATCATTCGCCTTCTTAAAATCCTTTTCTCCCAACGCCCTTGACAAAAGAGCATTCACACCTACACAGGTACCGCCGCCAACCGCAAAAATCAGCGTCTGAAGAGGAAAGGCAAGGGAAACCGCGGACAAAGCATCCTCCGATAACTTCGCCACAAAAATACTATCTACAATATTATAAAGTGCCTGAACCAGCATGGATAACATCATTGGGAGCGACATGCTAAATAACAGCCTGCCGACCGGCATGACACCCATTTTGTTCTCTTCCGGCACTGCCACACTCTTACTTTCGTTACTCACTCATATAACCTCCTTTTTTAGTCGTAACGCCACAAAAAGGGTGCCTCCTTAAGAAGACACCCAGCAAAAACATGTTTCGTGCTAAGACTAGTTTGTAATTGTTTCCTGTGTTTCTTTATCAAACAAGTGAATCTTAGAACCATCCAAAGCAATCTTAATTGTATCGCCAGGACGAGCTGTTGTACGAGGGTTTACACGTACAGTAATGTCAAATGTCTCAATTGTGAAGTACAGGAATACTTCTGCACCAAGCATCTCGTATACTTTAACAGTAGCTTCCAGTGTAGTATCCGGAGAGTTGCTGATGAACATCTCTTCATCTTTAATATCCTCTGGACGAATACCAAAGGTAACTGTCTTATCTTCATATCCATTATCAATCAACTTCTTAGCTTTATTCTCCGGAAGTTTAATGGAGTTAGAACCAAACATCAAACGTACTTCAGAACCGGATACAACTACTTTTGCATCGATGAAGTTCATCTGAGGAGAACCGATAAATCCGGCAACAAACAAGTTGTTTGGTCTCATATACAAATCAAGTGGAGAATCAACCTGCTGCACAACACCATCTTTCATAACAACGATACGAGTACCCAGTGTCAAAGCCTCTGTCTGGTCATGTGTTACGTAGATAATTGTTGTTTCCAGTCTCTGATGCAATTTAGAAATCTCGATACGCATCTGTACACGAAGTTTTGCATCCAAGTTAGAAAGCGGCTCATCCATCAGGAATACTTTAGGATCACGTACGATTGCACGTCCCATAGCAACACGCTGTCTCTGACCACCGGACAAAGCTTTTGGTTTACGATCAAGCAAGTGCTCGATATCAAGGATTTTAGCTGCTTCATGTACAAGGCGGTCAATCTGGTCTTTTGCAACTTTTCTCAGTTTCAAACCAAATGCCATATTGTCATATACGGACATATGTGGATACAAAGCGTAGTTCTGGAATACCATCGCGATATCTCTGTCTTTTGGCTCAACGTCGTTCACCAATTTATCACCAATCCACAACTCACCACTGGAAATCTCTTCCAAGCCGGCAATCATACGAAGTGTAGTAGATTTACCACATCCGGATGGTCCTACGAAAATAATAAACTCTTTGTCTTCAATCTCTAAGTTAAAGTCCTTAACAGCGTGAAAGCCGTTTGGATATACTTTATTGATGTTTTTTAAAGATAAACTTGCCATTTGAAATTCCTCCTAGGATATAATATTGTCACAAACATCTAACTGATACTATACACTATCTTTATCAAAAACACCATATTCAAAATACCTAAATAATTCAAAAATCTTTTGTGTAAATTGCACAGATTCCGTTTAGCATGCTAATTACCGATGCTAAACCCTTCCCCTAACACCTCTCTGGCATCAGCAACAATCACAAATGCCCGCTCATCGGCTTCCTTAACATATTTTACCATAGAAACAGCCTCACGGCGTGAAACAACACACATTAAAATCTGCTTTTCCTTCCCGGAATACATACCGTTTCCCCGCAGTGCCGTTACCCCGCGCTCAAATTGGTGCAGAATAATTTCTGCAATTTCTGCCGACTGGTCGGAAATGATATACATAATTTTTGCATAACGCATTCCGGATGTCACTCCATCCATTACTTTCGAAGTCACAAAAACCGCCACAATGGAATACAGTGCCGTCCGCACACCAAAAACCAGCATACCGACAACAACAATTATACCATCGACAATTCCTATGATATTTGCCAGCCGCATCATTGGGAACAGCGGATGTAAAAGGGTACTTAACAAATCCGTGCCGCCGGTGGAACTTCCTGCAAGAAACACAAGTCCAAGCCCCCCACCATGAAATGCACCACCCAGTATTGCCGCCATCAAATAGTCCTGATGCGTAACGGAGGTAACGGGAATCACCGCTAATGCCAGTGAGAACGTAATCATGGCATACAGCGAACGAAATAAATATTCCCTTGTGTGGAATTTTCTCGCCATAAAAAACAAAGGGACGTTTAAAAGAAATGTCACAGCAAACACCGGGATTCCAAATAATTTTTCAAGTACAATTCCCACACCTGAAAATCCTCCGGTAACCATTGACATCGGCTCATAAATGAGACAGGTTCCCAAAGCCATCAAAAAAGTTCCCATGGTAATCATACCATAGGAACGAAAGATACGCTTCTCTGATATGGACATTTTTGTTACCTCCGAAATTTTTTCTTGGTATTATAATCGTCCATTTTTCTATGAAATATACGCCTTCTTAGCGAATGGGAATACGGCATCACCAAAAACCAGCGGTAAACACCTCCCAGATGTAGTTTTTTCAGCCATTTCGGCACCGGCACATTTTCCCGGAACAAAAGCGGCATCACACTTCCTATCACCACACAAAGTTTGGTATTCACCTTCGCACGGTTATTCTCAAGCCACTCCTCCTGCTCTGTGCTCTCCATCGATAAAAGCACAATATCCGGCAGTTTCATGTTAATGTCATTAATCAGACTCTCCTCTGCAACTTCTCCATCCGCCACATAGATACCGACAATCTGATCTCTGTCAATATATTCGGATAAAAAGCGATATACCATTTTGGCTTCTTTCTCACTTCGCAGCACCAAATAAATTGTCCGGTTATTCTCGTTTGCAAGCGAAAGCAGTTCTAACTCCGCGTGATAATCAACTGCCATACCGCCGGTCTCCAAAACATCAACATGATGTCTTGTCAGTATTGCTTTTTCACCGGGGAGAACAAGGTCTGCATGAGCGAGCGACTCACGCACCAGCTCATTTTTATCATAGGCATCCATATAATCCAGCGAAATAACATGTGCTACATTCACCGTTTCATTCTCCAAAAAATTCTGCATTTCCTGCTTCAGTGTTTCTTTGGTCAGCAAATCCACCTGCATGTCCATGATATTTACTTTAGTCCCCACGTAAACACCTCGCTTTCTGTCAGAATGTTCGGTTTTCGTTACTGTATGTCATCATCCGTACCGAGTACAATCTCGATGGATGCGCCGCTGCTCATATTATCAGCCGTCTGAATCAGTGGGTTTTTGAAATATTTCTTCAATGCATTGGCTTTCTTTTTCTTTGTTGCATAAATAACTGTCTGCGAACGGATGTTACCTGTCGCATTACCAACACCTTTTACTTCATAACCGTCTTCCTGAAGTATTTTCTGATATTTTGCAGCAAGTCCGGTTATCTTACTTCCATTATAAATCCACACCGTTCCTTTATTTTCCGTGGAAGATGTACTGCTCGTGCTGTTTTGTGCACTCTGGTAAGCTTTTTTCTCCCAGATCTTCTCAATCATCTTGGCAGTTTTTGTTTTATCTAACTTAAATTTCTTATTAAACGTCTGCCCTTTTGCACAATATGTGTGAATATATTCGCGATTGACCTGTTTTAATTCTTTGCTGTAATGCTGCTTCTGACTCAATGTCACATCACTAATCAAAGAATCCCATTTGGATTCAATCAAATCATTCATATCACTTTCATCGCTGCACTTCGCTGCCTCATCCAAAAGCTGTTTTGTCGGGCAGAGTTTTTTCTTTTTGCCATTCTCCCATTCAAAACATTTGTTAAATTCGTCCGACGTCATCGCGGTAAAATAACCGATATCTGCTTTTAATTCCTCCTGCAAAATAAGAATACCATACTCATATTTGACATCTCCTTCAAAATAAGAAGAAATTTCTGACATCGTAATCACCTGCGGCAGTTTGGAACTTTTCTTTAATAAATCATTATAGGTCTTTGCCGAAATCGTAATCTGCGTACTGGCAGGAATCGTCACATATGTCATGTTCTTCGTTCCGGCATCAAACAATTCAAGCACCATTGCATCGATTTTTCCGCTCTTCTTGTCATAGCTGTAAATTAAGTTGCTGGATTCCATGCTGCCGGGATTTACATCAATCACATGCTCGTACTGCGTACTTCTCTCCACTCGCTGCGTCTGTTTCAAAAACAGCATTGTAAGATAATAACTGAGTACACCTACGCCTAACAGCAATACAATAACACCAATTGTCTTAAAAAAATTAATAAGTATAATTTGTGCAATACTTCGATTTTTCATACTATTCCTCCCGCAAAAATTGCGTGCCATGTGCACATAAGTATTAGTATTATATCAGATGATGGGGAGAAATTCAATCATTGGTTGGTGTTTTTTCGGTTTCTAGTAATTCAGTAAGAAGGATTCACATCTCGTGGGCGCTCCCGCTCAGACAAATACGCAGAAGTATCGGCATGCAAAATACGCAATGCCTGATACTTGCGTATTTGTACCCACTCGCTGCGAATTCCTCTTACTGAATTATTAGAATCCTGAGAAAACAAAACCCAACCGCTTATCACCCTCCCCTAACTCCCCAAAACCAAGATGTACAATCTGGTACATTTTTAGGTTTTAACAGGGAATTAGAAAAAATGTGAGTGGAATGCATTACAAACACACGGGTATCAGGCAACGCGTAGTCTGCGTGCCGATACCCCTGTGCGTTTGTCTTAGCGGGAGCGATGCATGACACGCACATTTTTTCTAATTCTCTGCAAAAAACAAAAAATATACCAGATTACTTGCACTGCACCCTCTTATGCTCTAAAATAAGAAAAAAACAAGCGAGGCATGAAAATGAAAAAAACAGCGGTCATCACCGGGGCATCCGGAGGAATCGGCGGAGCAGCCGCCATCCAGTTAGCAAAAGAAGGGTATTCACTGGCTTTATTAGGAAACCGTTCCAAAGAAAAACTCCAAAAAGTCAAACAGGCGTGCATGGATGCACAACCAAACAGCGATGCGATTATCTTTTCGCTCTGTGGAGATTTGAGTAACGCAAAAGAAGCGGGGCAGTTGATACAAAAAGCGGTTGAATCACTCGGACATGTGGATTTATTCCTGCACTGCGCCGGTATTTCCCACATCGGATTACTGACGGATATGTCCGACGAGGAATGGATGAATGTAATTAACAGCGACTTATCTTCAGCGTTCTACTGTTGCAGGAAAATTGTGCCTTATATGCTATCGAAAAAAAAGGGACGAATCCTTATGATTTCTTCTGTATGGGGAAATGTAGGGGCTTCCTGCGAAGTTGCTTATTCGGCAGCCAAAGGTGGCATCAATCTGTTTACAAAAGCGCTCGCCAAGGAGCTTGCACCAAGTAACATCTCCGTAAATGCGCTTGCCTGCGGTATGATTGATACTCCAATGAATGCTTGTTTTTCAAAAGACGAAATTCGTGAAATATGCGAAGAAATACCCGCCGGACGAATGGGAAGTGTAGAAGAAGTGGCACAAACAATTTCACTTCTTTCTAAAGCTCCCATCTATCTGACAGGTCAAATTCTGACAATTGATGGTGGATGGTGCTAATCTTCTTTTTCTTTGCGGCAAATCGTTCCGCCGCCAAGCACATAATCACCATCGTATAAAACAACGGCCTGTCCCGGTGTAACTGCCCGGACAGGTTCTTCAAATGTAAGAGAAAAAGAATCCTCTGTCACTTCTGAAATTACCGCTTTTGCCCCACCATGATTATAACGGATTCTTGCAGTCACTTTCTGTCCCACTTCAAAGTGGTCCACTGCCATATGATTTACCTGATTTGCCTTTAACCAGTCCGTAAAGACTTCATCATTTTTTCCAAGTACAACTTCATTTGTCTCCGGACAGATTTCCACAACAAACATCGGCTCGCCAAAAGCAATTCCTAAGCCTTTTCGCTGACCAATCGTATAATGCCCGATTCCTTTGTGTGTACCAAGGATTTCACCGGAAGTCGAAACAAAATCCCCCGGCTTTTCCACTTCATTGGTCTCGCGTTCAATAAAACCGGCGTAATCATTATCCGGCACAAAGCAAATTTCCTGACTATCCGGCTTATGTGCCACCTGAAGGCCTGCCTTTTCCGCAATTGCACGAATCTGCGGTTTTTCGTATGAGCCAATCGGAAAAAGTGTATGCGATAACTGATTCTGTGTCAGATTATATAAGGCATAAGTCTGGTCTTTTCCTTTTGCATCCGAGCGAATCAGCGTATATCTTCCATTTTCTAACTGCACAATCTTAGCATAGTGACCGGTCGCAATATAATCAGCACCAATCGCCAGACTTTTTTGCAGCAGAGATTCCCATTTCACATACCGGTTGCACGCTATACACGGATTCGGTGTTCTTCCCGCTCTATATTCCTTCACAAAATAATCAATGACATTTTCCTGAAATTCTTCACGGAAATTCATCACATAATAAGGGATTCCAATCTGATTTGCCACACGTCATCCTCGACAGCACTCAGACCGCAGCATCCGCCTTCGTGCTCGATGGTGCAGGTATCTTCCTGCTGCCAGATTTGCATCGTTACGCCAATCACATCGTATCCCTGTTGTTTTAAAAGGTAGGCAGCCGCAGAGGAATCAACCCCTCCGGACATGCCTACCACTACGGTTTTCTTATTCTTCATCATTAATGTCTGCCTTTGGTTTATCCAATCCTTCAATCTTAATTCCATGCTTCTCAGCGTAATCCCACAAAGCAGCATGAATGGCTTCCTCTGCCAAAAGCGAGCAGTGAACTTTTACCGGCGGAAGTCCATCCAAAGCTTCCATTACTGCTTTGTTTGTCACTTCCAGTGCCTCGTAAATCGTTTTTCCTTTTACCAGTTCCGTTGCCATACTGCTGGTCGCAACTGCTGCGCCGCATCCAAATGTCTTAAATTTACATTCTTTAATAATTTTTGTATCTTCATCAATGTCTAAGTACATTCTCATGATATCGCCGCACTTAGCATTTCCGACTGTTCCTACACCACTGGCATTTTCAATCTCGCCAACATTTCTCGGATTTGAAAAATGATCCATTACTTTTTCACTGTACATTTATTTTCCCTCGCTTTCTTTCTTTACAAAATCATCATAAAGAGGTGACATGCTGCGAAGTCTCTCAACAATCATTTTCAGATTGTCCACAACATAATCAGCATCTTCTTTGGTTGTTTCTTCGGACAACGTCAAACGAAGCGAACCATGTGCAATCTCATGAGGAAGTCCAATTGCCAGCAATACATGTGAAGGATCCAAAGAACCGGATGTACATGCCGAGCCGCTCGATGCACAAATTCCTTTTTGGTCAAGCATAATCAGAAGGGACTCTCCCTCAATAAATCGGAAGCATACATTTACATTATTTGGAAGTCTCTTCTCTCTGTGACCATTCACTTTTACATAAGGAATCTCCTTCTCAATACGGGAAATCAAATAGTCGCGGACTTCAATCTGCCTTTTCGCATTTTCTTCCATATTCTGTACAGCCAGTGCAGTCGCTGCACCCATACCAACGATTCCCGGTACATTATGTGTGCCGGCACGACGGGATCGCTCCTGCGCACCACCATGAATCAATGGTCCAATCTTTACGCCGTTGCGCAGATACATAAATCCAATTCCTTTCGGACCATGGAATTTATGACCGCTTGCACTGAGCATATCAATGTTCATTTCCTGCACGTCAATCGGCACATGACCAAATGCCTGAACCGCATCCGTGTGGAACAAAATATCATGTTTTTTTGCAATGGCACCAATCTCTTTAATAGGCTCCATCGTTCCAATTTCATTATTGGCAAACATCACAGAAATCAAAATCGTATCCGGACGAATAGCTTTCTCCAGTTCGTCCAACGAAATCAAACCATCTTCATCCACATCGAGATAAGTCACTTCAAAGCCTTTGCGCTCTAACCATGCAGTCGTATGAAGTACGGCGTGATGCTCAATTTTCGTTGTAATAATGTGTTTTCCTTTATTCTGATAAGCTTCTGCTGTCATCTTAATTGCCCAGTTGTCAGCCTCGCTTCCGCCTCCGGTAAAATAAACTTCTGCCGGTGTTTTCGCATTTAAAGCATTTGCAATCTGCTCTCTCGCATCGTCAACCGCTTTCTTTGCTTTTCCGGCAAA
>ENA-OPWD01001430-OPWD01001430.1-human-gut-metagenome-genome-assembly--contig:-NODE-1430-length-16703-cov-2.250360_pt1 | contig 16703 bp, 8 predicted proteins | sample MGYA00241502_ERZ501996 | MGnify/ENA primary metagenome ERZ501996 (study PRJEB25962, sample SAMEA2042011) | human gut metagenome | biome: human gut; feature: human-associated habitat; material: faeces... | reverse complement strand
ATATTCGAATGAGGTCCACCCCAAATTCAAGGATTATGAAATCGGTATGGAGTATGCACGACAACAAGGAATGCCTGTGATGATCGATTTTACCGGATATGGTTGTGTGAATTGTCGTAAGATGGAGGCGGCTGTGTGGACAGATAGTAAAGTGGGTGGTATCATCAATGATAAGTATGTACTTATCTCTTTGTATGTGGATGATAAAACTCCATTGAATGAGCCTATAAATGTTGTGGAGAATGGAACGGAACGCACTTTACGAACAGTAGGCGATAAATGGAGCTATCTGCAACGGGTGAAGTTTGGAGCAAATGCCCAACCTTTTTATGTATTGCTGGATAATGACGGTAATCCGTTGAATAAATCTTATGCATACAATGAAGATATTCCAAAATATATAGAGTTCCTGCAGGAAGGGCTGGAGCGATATGTGAAATGATGGATATTAGACATTCAGCTTGTATGTTTTGGCTTATAGCTAAAGTTTGGAATGAGAAAAAGAATAATTCTTTTTGGGCATTTTCATAGAAATACATAGAATAGTGTTATCTTTGTAAAGTGACATCAGGTTTAATAGAGCAAATTGTATAATAATATTTGTATCTGACATATAAGCAGCATGAGGACGAAAATTTCTGCTGTGATGCTCTGAATTACATGATCTGAAAATGTGAATGTTGCCCTTGTCAAGATGGGCAGATTAAGATAAAGATCCCTCGTGGATCGGCTGCCTGTGAAGGTCGCTCTATTGTTTGTTTTGTTTGTGTTTTGGTGCACCTTTATTCTGTTGAAGAATAAGGTGCACTCTTTTTATAGTTATGTATATGTAATATTAAATATATTTTTGAAGAAAAAAAAGATGGGTGAAAAAGCTTCAATGTGGAATCTTTGGCACGGCTGTCACAAATTGAGTGAGGGCTGCCGTCATTGTTATGTATACCGGACGGATGGTAAATATGGAAAAGACAGTTCGGTGGTGACAAAGACAGAAAAATTCGATTTGCCCTTGCAGCGTAAAAAGAATGGTATGTATAAGATACCTTCGGGAAATTTGGTATATACCTGTTTTACTTCAGATTTTCTCATTGAAGATGCGGATGAATGGCGTGCCGAAGCGTGGGAGATGATGCGGATACGGCAGGATCTTCGTTTCCTCTTTATCACTAAGCGGATAGACCGGTTGCAACAGTGTCTGCCTCCCGATTGGGGAGATGGCTATGACAATGTGACCATCTGCTGCACGATGGAGAACCAGGATAGAGTGGATTATCGTTTACCTATTTATAAAGAAATCCCTATTAAACATAAAATCATTATCTGCGAGCCGCTTCTTAGTCGGATTGATTTCAGAGGTGAGCTGGGAGAGTGGGTGGAACAGGTAGTTGCAGGAGGAGAGTCAGGCAAAGAAGTCCGGGTATGTGATTACGAGTGGGTATTGGATATCCGGCAGCAATGTATAGATGCGAATGTCAGTTTTTGGTTTAAACAGACAGGGAGTTATTTATTAAAAGACGGACATGAGTATAAGGTTGCACGACAATTTCAACATTCGCAGGCGAGAAAGGCGGAGTTGAATTATACACCTGATAAATAAGAAATAAAGATTAATACAGATCTTTTTTACTGAAAGCGAGGGTTGCTTAGCAATCTTCGCTTTCGTTTTATTGAGTACAAAATACGGATAATCACGTCTTTTTATAAAGATATTGTGTAAATTTTAAATTATCCATATTAATGAAACAGATAAAACTGTTACTTCTTTTAGCTTCCGCCTCCGTTACGGGAGCACTTGCGCAAAGCAATGGATTGACGGATATGAGTCAGAGCCGTTTTGCGAAGATGGCGAATACCGGAATCGGTGCCGTACATTGGACGGATGGATTCTGGAGAGATCGCTTTCAGGTATTTAGCCAGACTTCCCTGCAAAGTATGTGGAATACTTGGAACACGCCGGAGATCTCTCACGGTTTCCGTAATTTTGAGATTGCTGCCGGAGTATGCAAAGGAGAGCATTGGGGACCTCCATTCCATGACGGAGATATGTATAAGTGGATGGAAGGAGTGGCTTCTGTCTATGCAGTTAATAAAGATCCGGAGTTGGACAAGTTAATGGATAACTTTATTACTTGTGTTGTAAAAGCCCAACGTGCAGACGGTTATATACATACGCCTGTTATTATCGAAGAACTGAATAAAGGGATTGATTCCCATACAACAGCATTGGGTGATCAGTATAAACAGACGGTCATTGGAACGAAAGTAGGTGATGAGAATGAAAAAGGAGCTTTTGCCAATCGGCTGAACTTTGAGACTTATAATCTGGGACACTTAATGATGGCGGGTATCGTGCATCGTCGTGCTACCGGAAAGACTACTCTTTTCGATGCTGCTGTGAAAGCAACGGATTTCCTCTGTCATTTTTATGAAACGGCTTCTGCCGAACTGGCTCGCAATGCTATTTGTCCCTCTCATTATATGGGGGTAGTCGAAATGTACCGGGCTACCGGAAATCCCCGTTATCTGGAACTTTCAAAGAATCTGATTGATATCCGTGGTATGGTAGAGAACGGTACGGACGATAATCAGGACCGTATTCCTTTCCGCGATCAATATCGTGCGATGGGACATGCGGTACGTGCCAACTATCTGTATGCCGGAGTAGCGGATGTATATGCAGAAACCGGTGAGCAGCAATTAATGAAGAACCTGACTAGTATCTGGAATGATATCGTGACCCGGAAAATGTACGTGACCGGTGCTTGCGGCGCTCTTTATGATGGTACATCGCCTGATGGAACGTGTTATGAGCCGGATAGTATTCAGAAAGTGCATCAGAGTTATGGACGTCCCTATCAGTTGCCGAATAGTACTGCTCACAATGAAACGTGTGCCAATATCGGTAATATGTTGTTCAACTGGCGGATGCTAGAAGTGACAGGGGATGCGAAATATGCCGATCTTGTGGAGACTTGTCTTTATAATAGTGTATTGAGCGGTATTAGTCTGGATGGAAAGAAGTATTTCTACACGAATCCGCTTCGTATCAGTGCCGATCTTCCTTACACGCTTCGCTGGCCGAAAGAACGGACGGAATATATCAGTTGTTTCTGCTGTCCTCCGAACACATTGCGTACGCTGTGTCAGGCACAAAACTATGCATATACATTGAGCCCGGAAGGGATTTATTGCAATTTGTATGGGGCAAATACATTGACAACGACTTGGAAAGAGAAGGGAGAAGTAGCTCTGACGCAGGAAACGGATTATCCTTGGGATGGAAATATACGTGTAACGTTGGATAAAGTTCCTCGTAAGGCAGGTACTTTCTCGCTCTTCTTACGCATCCCTGAATGGTGTGAAAAGGCTACGCTTAGGGTGAATGGACAGCCGTTGCAAGTCAATGCGAAGGCAAATTCGTATGCGGAAGTAAATCGTACATGGAAGAAGGGGGATGTAGTGGAGCTGGTGATGGATATGCCTGTCCGTTTGCTCGAAGCTCATCCGTTAGCAGAGGAGATTCGTAATCAGGTGGTCGTGAAGCGCGGACCGTTGGTTTACTGTCTGGAAAGTATGGATATTGCAAACGGGGAAAAGATTGATAACGTATTGATTCCCGCTGATATAAAACTAACTCCGAAGAAAATCACAATTGAAGGCAGTCCGATTGTTGCACTCGAAGGAATGGCACGTCTGGCATCTGCAACTTCGTGGGAAGGAGTGCTTTACCGGCCGGTTGTTCAGGCTGAAAAGACAGTAAATATCCGCTTGATTCCTTATTATGCCTGGGGAAACAGAGGAAAGGGAGAAATGACTGTATGGATGCCTCTTGCCAGATAATCCGGATTGTTTAGTATACAGAAATGAAAAAAATCATGAAAAAGTTATTTTTAACGGCTATATGTATCTTGTGCAGTCACTGGCTATTGGCCGATGAGATATGGATTTCTCCCAAGGGCAGTGACTTCAACGACGGAACTCGTCAATTTCCTAAAGCCACGCTGACTTCTGCCTTACGACAGGCACGAGAATGGCGCAGGACAGAGGATAACCGTATTCAAGGTGGAATCACGATCTATATGGAAGGTGGAACGTATGCCTTCTATGAACCTGTTTTTATCCGTCCGGAAGATAGCGGAACCAAGGAATCGCCCACAATCATTCGTTCGGTAGGCGATGAAAAGGTGATATTGAGTGGGGGAATCAGCATAAATGGTTGGAAGAAGCAAGGGAAAGTTTGGGTAGCAGATGTCCCGGCATTTAATGGACGTCCATTGGATTTCCGCCAGTTGTGGGTGAATGGAAAAAAGGCAGTTCGTGCCCGTGATGTAGAGGATTTCGAAAAGATGAACCGTATTTGCAGCGTGGATGAAAATAATGAAGTTCTTTATGTTCCTGCGGTTGCGGTACGCAGACTTATTGATAATAAGAGAAAAATGAAGGCTGAATATGCCGAGATGGTACTCCATCAGATGTGGTGTGTGGCTAATCTTCGGATTCGGTCTATTGAAGTGCAGGGAGATAGTGCGGCGGTACGTTTTCACCAGCCGGAAAGCCGGATTCAGTTTGAACATCCTTGGCCGCGTCCAATGGTGACGACGGACGGACATAATTCCGCTTTCTATCTGACGAATGCCCGTGAGCTATTGGATGTACCGGGCGAATGGTATCACGATATGAATGCCCGTAGAGTGTATTATTATCCACGGGAAGGAGAGAAGATGCAGGAGGCGGAAGTGATGGCACCTGCCATTGAGACGTTAGTACAGGTAGAAGGTACTTTGGATCGTCCTGTGTGCCATATTCGTTTTGAGAAAATTACTTTTTCTTATACTACGTGGATGCGTCCGTCAGAGAAAGGACATGTGCCTCTTCAGGCAGGCATGTATCTGACGGATGGGTACCGGATTGATCCGAAGATGCAACGGGATTATCTGAATCATCCGTTGGATAATCAAGGATGGTTGGGACGTCCTACGGCTGCTGTCCGGATAGCTGCTGCCAAACAGATTGATTTTGAGCGTTGCCGATTTGAACATCTGGGTTCTACCGGATTGGATTATGAAGAAGCGGTGCAAGGCGGTGTTGTTCGTGGCTGTCTCTTCCGCGATATTGCAGGAAATGGTCTGTTAGTCGGCAGTTTTTCTCCGGCTGCCCATGAAACGCATTTGCCATACGACCCTGCTGATCGTCGGGAAGTATGCACACAGCAACAAATCAATAATTGCTATTTTACGGAAATAGGCAATGAAGATTGGGGATGTCTTGCCATTGCTGCGGGATATGTAGGGGACGTCAATATCGAGCATAATGAAATCAGTGAAGTGCCTTATAGTGGCATCAGTCTTGGTTGGGGATGGACGCAAACTGTGAATTGTATGCGTAATAACAGAGTACATGCCAATCTGATTCATCATTATGCGAAACACATGTATGATGTGGCAGGTATTTACACACTCGGTTCGCAGCCGAAAAGTTATGTAACGGAGAATTGCGTGCATAGTATTTATAAACCGGGGTATGTACACGATCCTAATCACTGGTTCTATCTTTATACGGATGAAGGTTCTTCCTTTATTACTGTACGTGATAATTGGACAGAAGGAGAGAAGTATCTGCAAAATGCCAATGGCCCGGGAAATGTATGGGAGAACAATGGCCCGAAGGTGGATAATGATGTTCGTGAACGTGCGGGACTGGAAGCAGGATATAAGGATTTACTAAATATCCAGTAGGTATTGACAAGTCATTTAACTGTAATACGTGATTCGTTCCACAGATATGGAACTAAAGGAAAACAATTGTAGAACTAAAGGGAAACAGATGTGGAACTAAACGTCAACCACTGTGGAACGAATTATTTCTTATGATTCAGTTTGTTAGTAATAGAAAGAAAAATGAAAAAGAAATATATGATATTGCTTAGTGCCTTGTCTTTGGCAAGCAGCACATTTGCCCAGACCTGGATATGGTATCCGGGAGACTACGAAATCTGGCTGGGAAATCAAATGAATAACCGTCGTACGGAACGAGGTGCATTTTTTCCTCCTTTTTGGAAAACGGACAGTCATTATGTTGTCGTAGAATTCAGCAAGCAACTGAATCTTTCCGAGCCGGAAGAAATCTTTATTGCTGCCGAAGGAAAGTACAACGTCAAACTGGATGGAAAGCTCCAGTTCGGTATGCCGGAAACCATGTTGCTTCCGGCCGGAAAACATAATCTGAACATTAAAGTCTGGAATCAGGCAACTCCTCCCACTATTTATGTGAAGGGAAAAACAGTGAATTCAGACTCTTCCTGGCGTGTGACTTACGAAGATAAAGAATGGATTGACGAGAGCGGAAAAGCCAGTGACACATCTGCCACTATCTATATGGATGCCGGATGCTGGAACTTTGACGGAGCTACCCAACGCCCTTCCCAATTCAGTCTGATGCGTGAACCGCAGCAACCTGTTACGAAGTCAGAACAGTCCGAAGGAGGTATCCTTTATGATTTTGGAAAAGAAACATTCGGATTCATCACATTGAAGAATCTTTCCGGAAAAGGAAAAATAGAAATTTATTATGGTGAAAGCCCGGAAGAAGCAAAAGATAAAGCATATTGCGAAACATTAGACAAACTCTTGCTCGAACCGGGACAAGTGACCGACCTTGCTATCCGCAGCACTTCTCCCTTGAGTAATTCTGAAAACGAATATACATTGGAGAACAGCAAAGCCTTCCGCTATGTCTATGTAACTCACGAGCCGGGTGTACAGATTGGAGAAGTCTCCATGCAATATGAATATCTTCCTGAAGAATACCGCGGAAATTTCCGTTGCAATGATGAAGAACTGAATCGTATTTGGGAAGTTGGCGCATACACCATGCATCTCACTACCCGCGAATTCTTCATTGACGGTATCAAACGTGACCGTTGGGTATGGAGTGGCGATGCCATCCAAAGTTATTTGATGAATTATTATCTTTTCTTTGATAACGAGTCCGTCAAACGTACAATTTGGTTACTTCGTGGCAAGGATCCTGTAACCAGCCACAGTAATACAATCATGGACTATACTTTCTACTGGTTCCTTAGCGTATATGACTATTATATGTATAGTGGCGACCGCCATTTTGTCAACCAACTATATCCACGTATGCAAACAATGATGGATTACGTGTTGGGACGTACCAATAAGAATGGCATGGTAGAAGGCATGACCGGCGACTGGGTATTTGTGGACTGGGCGGACGGCTATCTGGATAAGAAAGGCGAACTCTCTTTTGAACAAATCTTATTTTGCAGAAGTCTGGAAACGATGGCTTTGTGTGCAGAATTGGTTGGAGACACTAATAGCAGACAAAAATACGAAAAATTAGCTGTCGCTTTGAAAGCAAAACTAGAACCCACCTTCTGGAATAACCAGAAACAGGCATTTGTACATAACTGTGTCAACGGTCAGCAAAGTGATGCAGTCACCCGCTATGCAAATATGTTTTCTGTATTCTTTCAATATTTGAATGAAGATAAGCAGCAAGCCATCAAGAACTCTGTTCTTCTGAATGACAGTATTCTGAAAATAACAACTCCCTATATGCGTTTTTACGAACTGGAAGCACTTTGTGCTCTTGGCGAACAAGATGCTGTAATGAAAGAAATGAAAGCCTATTGGGGAGGAATGTTGGAGGAAGGGGCTACCTCCTTCTGGGAAAAATATAACCCGGAAGAAACCGGAACGCAACATCTTGCCATGTATGGCCGTCCATACGGAAAGAGTTTGTGCCATGCCTGGGGAGCGAGTCCTATCTACCTGTTGGGCAAATATTATCTGGGAGTGAAACCTGTAAAAGAAGGATATAAAGAGTTTGCTATTACTCCTGTGTTGGGAGGATTGAAATGGATGGAAGGCACTGTCCCCATTCCGAATGGCAATATCCATGTCTATATGAACAGCAAAACGATGAAAGTGAAAGCAACAGAAGGGAAAGGCTATCTAACCATCAAAAGCCGTCGTCCACCTAAAGCAAATATCGGAACACCGGAAAAAGTGTCGGAAGGAGTATGGCGGCTCTGGATTGATTCACCCGAAGAAAGAATTGTTACCTATCATTTATAATACATTGTTAATTAGTTAGTGGAGTAGTCCTTGATTAACGGTTCCTCTTTTTAATGGGGGATTGTTAATCGGGGACTTTTTTTATTGGAATATGCATCACCTTTTCTAAATTTTACTACTTTTGTTTTGTGAAAGACACTTAATTGTAATACGTCTTTTGTTCTTTTGGAAAAACAATTAAACAAAATCCAAGGAATGTTAGATAAATCAGCTCAATACACTAATACAGATGACGAGAAGCTCTTTTCCTTCATAGAAAAAGGAGATAAAGGAGCTTTTACACAGGCTTATGACAGATATCATAAGCTGCTATATGTATTAGCTTACCGTTATTTAATGAATGCAGACATGGCAGAAGATGTAGTGCAACATGTCTTTGCCCGTTTATGGGAATTTAGGTCGGAACTACATGTAGGAATCAGCCTTAAAAACTATCTGTTCACTATGACGAAAAATCATGTCTTAAATCTGATTCGTAATGAGAATAGTGCAATCAGCAAGAACTATGAGATAGCACAATCGACGCCTGTCTACGAAGATAATCTGATAGAAAATCTGGAGAAGAAAGAATTGATGGCCTCTTTTTATAAAGCGGTAGATATGCTTCCGCCACAGAAACGCAGTATTTGTTTGATGAAAGTGAAAGAGGAACTAACGAATCAGGAAATAGCCGAACGGATGAATCTGTCTGTTAATACAGTCAAAACGCATTATACGGAAGCATTGAAAATGCTACGTATTCATTTAAGTAAAATGCTAATAATTGTTACTTTTGTCACACTAATGACATATTTAAGTGTCCACTATTTAAGATAAAAAGAGAATGAATCGACCCACTGATAAACAAATAGAAGAAGTGCTTGCCGGAGTTGCTACACCGGAGGATGCAAAATTTGTGGCGGAATGGTTTGCCACAGAAGAAGGGAACACTTACCTGGATGCTGTGATGACTCGGGAGGCAGAACATTTAAAAGCCGAAACGGCAGAAATATATGTGGACCATACTATACCTTCAGAAAAGATGTACCATCAGATCCAAAAGAACATATCACGCAAACAGATCAAACGTATCTGCTTCCGTGTGGCTGCAATCTTGATTCCCGTTATTTTCCTGATAGGTCTTTATATACAGATCAATTCCCGGGTGAATTTATTCGGCACTACGGAATATGAGGAAATTCGTGTTGCCAAAGGAGAGCGGATACAGATGATGTTTCAAGACGGGACACAAGTTTATATCAATTCGGATTCCTGGTTGAAGTATCCTAAAAAGTTCGGATTGAGTAAGCGGGAAGTTTTCCTGGTGGGAGAAGCCTATTTCGTGGTAGCCAAGAATAAAAAACGTCCGTTTATTGTTAATCTGAACGGACCTTCCGTTCATGTACTGGGTACTTCTTTTGATGTACAAGCCTACCCGGAGAATAAAGACATTGTGATCTGTCTGGATGAAGGACATGTAAATCTGACTCTCTCCTCTGCAAAAAAATACCCGTTACTGCCGGGCGAGAAACTGATATATAATAAAGAAAGTGACCAGTGCCGGATAATCAAGAACGATCATTCAAAGCAAGTCTCAATGTGGAAAGACAATGTGATTTCTTTTAAAGATACTCCTCTGGCAGAAGTGGTCAAGGTTCTGAACCGCTGGTATAATGTAAACTTTAAGATAGAGGATGAGCAAGCATCGAAATATGTATATACGTTGACCTCGGATAATACGATACTGGAGAAAGTGCTTCAGGATTTGGAAAAGATTGCACCGGTAAAATTTGAATATGATGAAGTCCGGAAAGAAGTGACAGTCCGAATGAAACAGGACGGAAAGAAGTAAAATATACTGGATAGGATAATAGAATGAGGACAGGCTGTGTATATACGCAGCCTTTACTGTTTTAGAATAAGAATGTTATGAAATAAATTAGGCTTATGCAAAAAAACTCTTTTTTCTCTCACCCGCTTTTTTGACTTGTGTGTCTACTAAGCATAAATGAGATTTTAAATCTAAGTTTAACTTTAATCAAAGCAAGTAGTATGAAACACAAAGTTCTGCTCGTATTGTTGCTGGGGATAATCATAAGCGTTTCCGCTTCTGCCCAAAAGGTGACAATGAATCTTAAACAAGTAAAGCTGGAGAAAGTATTCTCTGCTATTACACAGCAAACTGGTCTTACGGTGGCTTATAGCCGTACGATCGTCAATCCGGATCGAATAGTGACGGTAGAAGCAAAGAATCAGGAACTATCTAAAGTTCTGAATGATTTGTTTCTCGGTACTAACGTAAACTATGAGATCGGAAAAACAAAAATTTATTTGAAGGAGAAAGTTACGGATTCTGAACAACAAACCAGTAATGCGAACAAAAGAAATATATCCGGTCGGGTAGTCGATGAAAAAGGAGAGCCGATTATTGGCGCCAGTGTGATGGTACAAGGCAGCTCTTTGGGTACAATAACGAATGTAGACGGACGTTATACTTTGGCTAATGTTCCCGAAAACAGTACGATTACAGTATCATACATCGGATATATTACGGTTAATTACGCTGCTACCAGCAGAAATCTGTCCCAAGTAGTTCTCCGCGAAGATAGTAAGACACTGGAAGAAGTGGTAGTGGTGGGATATGGTACGCAAAAGAAAGTAAACCTGACTGGTGCCGTTGCTATCGTTTCGGGTGATGAACTGACGACCCGTTCTGCTGCTAACTTATCACAGCTTCTGCAAGGTTCTGTACCGAATATGAACGTAAACTTTAGTTCGGGACGTCCCGGACAAGGGGGAAGCTTCAATATCCGTGGAGTCAACTCCATTAGTGCGGATGCAGCACCTCTGACTATTATTGATGGAATCGAGGGAGATATAAATAAGGTAAACCCCAATGACGTAGAATCCATCAGTGTTTTAAAGGATGCTTCGGCTGCTGCCGTATATGGTGCCCGTGCTGCTTATGGAGTTATTTTGGTTACAACCAAGAATGGAAAGATAGGAAAGACCAATGTCAGCTATAACGGTCGTTTCAGTTTTGGTGATACAACAACTTCTACGGACTTTGAGACACGTGGTTATTATTCGGCCGGTATTAATGATATGTTCTACAAAACATACCAGGGCGTCCCTTATACACATTATACCCAAGAGGATTACCATGAATTATGGATTCGCCGTAATGATAAAGTGGAAGATCCTTCCCGTCCATGGGTGGTAGAAAAAAATGGAGAATATAAATATTACGGCAACTTTGACTGGTATAATTGTTTGTTTGATAATACCCGCCCCACTTGGGAACATAACTTGACGGTTTCGGGAGGAACCGAAAAAGTAAAGTACATGCTATCAGGTAACTACTACAATCAGAAAGGAATTATCAGAATAGATTCAGACCGCTTTAAGAAATATACTTTTCGTTCAAAAATCATCGCTAATATCACTTCCTGGTTTGAATTAAGTAACAATACCTCTTATTATCATTCTGAATATACTTATCCGGGGCTATCGGGAGTAAATGATGTTTTCAGCAGAGCCGGGCGGCATGCTTTGGCAAGTATTGTGCCGATGCATCCGGATGGAACCCTGGTTTACAGAACAGGTCTGACAGACACAGGAGAAGTGGCAGATGGTGTTAGTGCCGTATTATTGAATGGCGGCCACCATAACCGGGATCGTGAATATGAGTTTGTAACTACGTTCGAGGCCGTATTGAAACCCATCAAACATTTTGAGGTTCGTGCAAATTACAGCTGGGCGCATTACAACCAGCAGAATTTGAATCGTTCCGTAGATGTGTTATACTCCAGAAATCCGGGAGAAACAATCACAATGGATAACGGACGTACCAGAGGAAATTATTTGTCGGAAGCACAAAATAACCAGATACGCCAAACTTTCAACTTATACGGGACGTATGACAATACCTTCGCAAATGCACATTCTGTAAAGGTCATTGTGGGAGGTAACTATGATTATAAGTATTTCAAGAAACTGGGAATGAAACGTAACGGGTTACTCTCTGAATCTCTCGATGATTTTAACCTGGCAAAAGGTGATGATATATCCATAACCGGAGGACAAGAGGAATATGCTATTCTTGGTTTTTTCTATCGTTTGAATTACGGATATAAAGACCGCTATCTATTTGAAGCCAGCGGACGTTATGACGGTAGTTCCCGTTTCCGTCGAGGACATCGTTTCGGTTTCTTCCCGTCATTCTCTGCCGGATGGCGTGTCAGTGAAGAAGCCTTCTTTACACAAGCCAAAAACTATGTAAGCAATCTGAAACTAAGACTGTCTTACGGATCATTGGGAAATCAGAAAACAGTAGGTTATTATGACTATCTGCAACTGATTAATACCGGAGCGGTAATGAACTATGCTTTCGGAGATACTACGAAAGGCGATTATGCCTATGAGTCAGCTCCGAACTCTACCGATTTGACCTGGGAAACTGTAATCACAAAAAATATAGGTTTGGACTTGGGTTTTCTTAATAACCGTTTGAATGTATCTTTTGATGCATATATTCGTGATACCAAAGATATGTTGATGGCAGGAAAGACTTTGCCTGGCGTATATGGTGCCTCTTCTCCCAGAATGAATGTGGCAGACTTGCGTACGAAAGGGTGGGAAGCATCTATTACTTGGGGAGATAGTTTTACTTTGGCAAGCAAGCCTTTCAACTACCGGATAATGGCTGGTATCGGAGATAACACCTCCAAAGTGACAAAATATGATAATCCCAACCGGACGCTGACTGATCCTTACGAAGGACAGCAGTTGGGCGAAATATGGGGATACGTAGTAGACGGTTATTTTAAAACGGATGAAGAAGCAAGGAATTATAAAGTGGACCAATCGTTCGTTAACCAAATGATTAATGCAAGCGCTTTGGATAATGGACTTCATGCCGGTGACCTCAAATTTGTCGATTTGGATGGTAACAACAAGATTGAGCAGACAACATCGGCTAATGACCGAAAAGACATGAAAGTGATCGGTAACTCATTGCCGCGCTATAATTATAATTTCGGAATCTCCGCAGACTGGTATGGGATTGATTTTTCAGTTCTTTTTCAAGGCATTGGCAAACAAAACTGGTATCCTGGTGCTGAAACGTCCATGTTTTGGGGACCTTATTCCCGACCATACGCTAGTTTTATTCCTTCCGACTTTATGAGTCAGGTATGGAGTGAAGAAAATACAGATGCTTATTTCCCACGTCCCAGAGGATATGTGGCTCTCGGTAGTAATCGTGAATTAGCAGTGGTTAATACTAAATATTTGCAGAACTTGGCTTATTGCCGATTGAAGAATCTTTCTATTGGCTACACATTGCCGGATAAATGGCTTTCCAAAATGGGTTTCGAGAAAATACGTGTTTACTTTAGTGGTGAGAACTTGCTGACATTCACTAAGCTACATTCCGATTATATTGATCCGGAACAAGCATCGGCAAGTAACAGCTGGAAAACAAGTAAAAGTGACGCGAATATTTATCCCTGGGCAAAGACATACTCTTTTGGTGTAGATATAACGTTCTGATAATAACGAATATAAAGGAATATAGTATGAAAATAATGAAATATACATTGTGGGCGACTGTTGGTCTGTCGTTGTTATTTGCTTCTTGTGAAAGCATATTGGATATAAATCCGAAAGATCGCTTGACGACTAAGGATTATTTTACGAATGAAGAGCAATTACGATTATACAGTAATCAATTCTATTCGAATAACTTCCCGGGTGATGGCGATATTTACAAGGATAATGCTGATGTGTTGATCGTATCACCTTTGGACGATGAAGTGAGTGGACAACGTGTCATTCCGGAAACGGGTGGAGGATGGAGTTGGAGTGCACTGCGATCAATTAATTTTTTATTGGATAATCTGGGAAACTGTAAAGACCAGAAAGTGCGCGACAAATATGAAGCCCTGGCACGCTTCTTCCGCGCTTATTTCTATTTTGAAAAGGTGAAACGTTTTGGAGATGTACCTTGGTACGATAAAGTACTTGGCTCGGATGATGCTGATTTATACAAAGCCAGGGATTCACGCGAATTTGTGATGGATCGGGTCCTCAAAGATTTCGAAGATGCCGCCACCAGCTTACCAACTAAAAGCACAGACACTCGGAACACAAGAGTCACTAAATGGGCGGCATTGGCATTTGCCAGTCAAGCTGCACTTTATGAAGGGACTTATCGGAAATACCATGGACTGGATAATTATGAGAAATACCTGGAAATTGCAGCAAGCACTGCCCGGCAGTTTATTGACGAAAGCGGCTTCAGCCTGTATAAAGAAGGAACGGAACCTTACAGAGATATGTTCTGTGCCGACAACGCCAAAACCACAGAAGTCGTACTGGCAAGAGCTTATAACTTCGAAGGTTTGCAATTATCACACTCCGTACAATTCAGCATCGCTAACCTGCAAATGGGATTTACCCGCCGGTTTATGAATCACTACCTGATGGCGGACGGAACACGTTTCACTGATAAACAAGGATATGAAACAATGTTTTACACAGACGAGGTGAAAAACCGCGATCCACGCCTGCAACAAACCGTACTTTGTCCGAACTATATCCAAAAAGGAGAAACAACCGTGACCGCCAATGACTTAACTGCTTATTGCGGCTACAGACCTATCAAATTTGTAGGTACCAAAGATCATGACGGAGCCGCTAAAAGTACCTCCGATTGGCCTTTGATGCGAGCAGCGGAAGTCTACCTGAATTATGCCGAAGCCAAAGCCGAACTGGGAACACTCAAACAAGAAGACCTGGATATCTCTATCAATAAAATTCGAGAACGGGCTAAAATGCCGGATCTGAATCTTACGGATGCCAACAGTAACCCTGATCCTTATCTGGCAGCTTGCTATCCGAATGTTGAGCAGGGAACGAATAAGGGCGTCATTCTCGAAATCCGTCGCGAACGTACAATTGAACTAGTAATGGAAGGGTTGAGACAATGGGATTTATTCCGTTGGAAAGAAGGTAAACAAATGTTCAATCATTACGTACCTTACTACGGTATTTATGTTCCCGGAGTAGGAACATACGATATGGATGGTGACGGGAAGCCTGATCTGGAAATCTACGAAACCACAGCGACCTCCCAATGTGATAATAAAAAGAAACTGGATAAGGATATCTATCTCTCCAACGGAACATCCGGTTATATTATCGGATTCCCCAAAGTTACTTATGGCAAAGACTGGAAAGAGGAAAGAGACTACTTATGGCCTATCCCTGCTGACCAGCGCGTACTTACACAAGGCATTCTAACCCAAAATCCGGGTTGGGAAGATGGACTAAGCTACTAACTAACTCTTTATTTATTTCTTCATCAGAAGGTGTATCGGAAGATAATCGATACACCTTCCCATTACTATCGCCTTTCACTAGGCTATCAAATCCTACCACCATGTTAAAACAACTTATCAAATTTTATCACATCAGCACTCCTGCGACTCCTCTTAAAAAAGACAAGAAAAAACTTAAAAGATTGCAGTGGGCTACCTTTCTTTCCGCCACAGCCGGATATGGTATTTATTATGTCTGTCGGCTAAGCCTGAATGTAGTAAAGAAACCGATTGTTGAAGAAGGAATCTTTTCAGAAACAGAGCTCGGTATTATCGGAGCAGTGTTATTTTTCACCTATGCTATCGGAAAATTCACTAACGGATTTCTGGCAGACCGCAGCAATATCAGGCGTTTCATGTCCACCGGACTGCTAATTACAGCCCTGGCAAACTTATGCCTAGGATTCACCCACTCTTTCATTCTATTCGCCATATTATGGGGAATCAGCGGATGGTTTCAGTCAATGGGGGCTGCTTCTTGCGTAGTCGGATTATCCCGTTGGTTTGAAAATAAGAAACGGGGATCGTTCTATGGCTTCTGGTCGGCAAGCCACAACATCGGGGAAGCAATGACTTTCATTATTGTCGCCTCCATTGTCAGTGCTTTAGGATGGAGATACGGTTTCATTGGAGCCGGAAGTATCGGAATAATCGGGGCATTAATCGTCTGGAGATTCTTTCATGATTCTCCGGAAAGTGAAGGGCTGCCTGCCGTCAATCATCCACAAATGCAAAGTGAAACAGGTGATGCTGCCGATTTCAACAAGGCACAACGGCAAGCTCTAATGATGCCCGCAATTTGGATACTTGCCATTTCGAGTGCATTGATGTACGTCAGCCGCTATGCCGTAAACAGCTGGGGAGTCTTCTATCTGGAAACCCAGAAAGGATATTCTACACTGGACGCCAGTTTTATCATTTCTATCGGTTCGGTTTGTGGAATTATCGGTACAATGTTTTCCGGTGTCATCTCCGACAAGTTTTTCAGTGGGCGCAGAAATGCTCCTGCACTCATCTTCGGTCTGATGAATGTAATGGCACTTTGTCTGTTTCTATTAGTTCCGGGTGTCCACTTTTGGGTAGACGCGTTATCCATGGTACTGTTCGGTACTGCGATCGGAGTACTCCTCTGTTTCTTGAGCGGATTGATGGCAGTTGACATTGCTCCCCGGAACGCTTCAGGTGCAGCATTAGGAATCGTAGGTATTGCCAGTTACATCGGGGCAGGTATACAGGATAT
>ENA-OPWD01001400-OPWD01001400.1-human-gut-metagenome-genome-assembly--contig:-NODE-1400-length-16877-cov-6.643978_pt1 | contig 16877 bp, 16 predicted proteins | sample MGYA00241502_ERZ501996 | MGnify/ENA primary metagenome ERZ501996 (study PRJEB25962, sample SAMEA2042011) | human gut metagenome | biome: human gut; feature: human-associated habitat; material: faeces... | reverse complement strand
CGTGCAGGACTGTCAAAGTAAGTATTAACACCAGGATAGGTTTGGTCAAGGATGCCGATAAGATTATTTTTCATAGCCGTCTTGTGCTTCATGTAAAAGCCGAACTGACGGTTCATGGTTTTGAGCTGATTGCGTAATTCATCCATAACATTATACTGTTTAAGATTTTGCCATTTGTCAAGAGCATATCGGGCAATCTTAACAGAATCCGCTTTATCAGATTTCACTTTACGAAGAGAATCATTATCAAAGTCTTTGATAAGTTTTGGGTTAATGGCACTGACGAAAAGATTTGCCTTTGAAAGCTGATGGGCGAGGACTTCATAATAACGTCCTGTGTGCTCCATCACGATTCGGGACTCCCCTTCAACAGAGTTGATGAGTTCTACAAGTGAATGGATATCACTGGCTGTGTGTTTGATTTCGAAAGGTGCGGAAACAATTTCACCGAAAGGTCGCATGATAGCAACCATACTCTTACCTTTTGAAACATCGATACCTACTGCGTTCATAAATTGTCACTCCTTAAGATTATTGCAATGGATAAGTACCAGTTTTACTCATTGCCTATTCAATCTACTGTGGTGTGACGCGAATGCACCTATGGCGATTCAACCTGCATAAAACGAACGCTGCGAATGAGGAGCTGGTTATCAGTCTAATTTACGGACACGAAGTCCAAGATTGGAAGACGATATACCGATTGCTCCATCATTATACAGCTTAAGCAACAAGATGGATAATTCCTTACTGGCTGTAAGGGATATTAACCATAAACATATTGTAGTAGAACGTAGGGTAAAGAGAGAAGAAAAGAAGTTAGCTGAGCAGTCGGGAAAATTGACAAATGAATAAACTGGAAGGTTAGGTTATTGAAAAAGAAAACAAAATGCTACATATATACTCGTGTATCAACAGCAATTCAGGTTGATGGTTACAGCTTGGATGCACAGAAGGACAAACTAAAAAAATATGCAAAATTTCAGGATATCTACTGCCATGCAGGTGGACGCGAACATGAAGCAATCCTTAGTGTAGAAGACTGGAAAACTGCATAGAAAATAAGAAAAAGAACTGGTGTTAAAAGAATAAAGACAATCAATTAACACAAGAGGAGTTTGGTAAATTATTTCATGTTACCAGGCAAACTGTTTCAAATTGGGAAAACGGAAAAAGTTATCCTGATTTGCAAATCCTTGTAAGCATGAGTAATCAATTGTTATGACGCCGACTAAATGGATTGAACAGAATATAAAATGTAGTCTTTTTCTTTTATTCCATATAGCTCGCACCCAGTACTCTTTAAGATAAAGTAGAAATAGTGCAATTTTCACATGATATTATACAAGAATTACATAGAAATATATCGTATTATTGATATGGTATTCTTGAGTTGTATGTGAGGAGAAAAACTATGGCAGCGGAAAGAAAAACATTAACACAGCTATCTGTGCCAATATGCTTAGAAACTTTATTTTATATGCTTTCAGGTATGGTTGATACGCTTATGCTATCATCTGTAAGTGATCAGGCTGTAGGAGCAGTGGGAACAGCAAATACATATATAGGTGTTTTTATTATTATGTTTGGAGTAATATCGTCGGGTATGATAGCTGTTATGTCACAAAATATCGGAGCCGGAAGACCGGGGATAGCATATCAGGCAAGACAACTTGGACTTATATTCAACGCATTGATAGGTATCGTAATGTCTGTCATTCTTGCTACTTTTTCTGGTGGGATACTTCGAATCGTAAGTATTGCTCCGGCTTTGCTTGAGCCGGCTGAAATATATCTTAGAATTGTTGGCGGCGCATGTTTTTTAAATGCACTGATTCCTATTTTCTCCAGTTATTTGAGAGTGTTTGGATATACAAAACATTCTTTGATAGGAACTGTTGTTGGAAATGTTCTCAATATAATACTTAATTCAGTATTTTTATTTGCATTCAACTGGGGTGTGATGGGAGTTGCTGTTGCCACGGTTATTTCGAGAGTTGTAAATCTTATTATTGTAGCCGGCATGGGGGCTGTACTTATAAAAGCAAAGCAGAGTCCTGAGCGAATTACATCAAGAAAGATATTTGCACAGATTGTTAAGATTGGTTTTCCTTCTGCGCTTGAAACAGCACTTTACAACATCGCAATGACATTTATAGTGCGTTTTATGAATCAGATGGATGTGGATGGAATGAATGTTACAGCGCGTTCATATGCGATACAGATTGCAAATTTCTCGTATTGCGTGGGAGCTGCCCTTGCTCAGGCAAATGCAATTATGACCGGCTGGAGAATTGGAGCAAAAGAGTTTGAGGAATGTAACAGGGGGACGAGAAAAGCTGCGATATATGGTATCATCACAGCGACATGCTTTTCCGTGACCTTTGCATTTGCCGGACATTTTATCGTGCATATATTTACGGATGATACACAGATGATAAATCTTGTGGTAAAGTTGTTAATAGTAGATATATTTCTTGAACTTGGAAGGGTAACAAACCTTGTATATGGGCAGGCGTTAAAAACGAGCGGAGACGCATTTTTTCCGGTTATATTAGGTGCGATATTTATGTATTTGTTTGCAGTTGGCGGAACCTATTTTCTCGGAATACACATGGGACTTCTGGCTGTAGGAGCATATATTGCTATGGCAGGTGACGAATGTGCGAGAGCAGTGGGAATGGTACTTAGATGGAAGAGTGGAAAATGGAAGAGTAAAGGTCTTGTAGAAGTATAGGAGAGAGTATGTACTTTGAATTAAAGGAAAATAAACCACATGGTACAAAGGATGATCCGTTTAGTACATATCATATAAAAAATGAAGGACGATCATTTCAGATACCGGTTCATTGGCATGATGAACTGGAAATTATATATGTAAAAAGTGGTTTTTTGACTGTAAGTATATCAGGAGAAAATTATATTGGAACCCCCGGGGATGCTTTTGTAGTGTCGCCGGGTAATCTGCATTTCATGGGTTCACAGACTGGTACAGTGGATTATTTTACTTTCCTTTTTCCATTAAAATACATATCTTTTTGCATAAATGACATGTTAGATGATAAATTACTGGAGCCGTTAAAAAATGGTCATCTAATGATAAATCCAAGAGTAAAAGATACAGCAAAAGAACTATGTGAGCAGTTGGTTGAAATATATGTGGCAAAAAATAAGAAAACTGAGTCCATAATAACTGCTCAGATAAAGACAAAAATAATTCTTTTACAATTTATTCTTGAAATGTGGGAGAAGGGCTTTATAATTGAAAATGATAAAAGCGGGAGAAATACGATAGAAAAAGAAATGATTTCATATATACAGCAGAATTTTATGGAAAAGATATCATTAAAAGAATTTAGTGAGCAGTTTCATCTTTCGGAAAAATATATATCGCGATATTTTAAGGAACATTTTCATATTACCCTTTCGCAATATATAACACATTTAAGGTTAGAGCATGCAAAACAGCTGTTACAAGATACGGATATTCCTGTTACAGAGATTGCAATGCAGAGTGGATATCAGAATGTAAGCTATTTTATCAGAAGCTTCAAAAAAACATATGGAGTTTCTCCGTTAAAATATAGAAAAAAATAAGCCAGGTATATGGTTAGAAAGGAGAGGATATCCCGGTAGAATCAGAAAATCTGCCGGAGAGATATCGAGAATGAGTATGGGAAATAAGAATAAATGGTGGAAAAATGCAGTTGTATATCAGATTTATCCGAAAAGCTTTCAAGATTCGGATGGAGATGGAATCGGTGATATTCCAGGAATTATCAGCAGATTGGATTATTTGAAAAAACTTGGAATAGATGCAATCTGGCTCTCACCGGTGTATCGTTCGCCACAGGATGACAATGGATACGATATTTCAGATTATCAGGATATTGAGCCGATGTTCGGAACAATGGAAGATATGGAACAGTTATTTGCGGAGGCAAAGAAACGCGGAATCCGAATTATGATGGATCTTGTGCTGAATCATACTTCAGATGAACACAGATGGTTTTTGGAGGCAAAGAAAAGCAAAGACAATCCGTATCATGATTATTATGTGTGGCGTGACGGAGAAGAAGGTATTTACCCAAATGATATGAATTCTGTGTTCGGAGGACCGGCATGGGAGTGGGTTCCAGAACTGGGACAGTATTATTTTCATCAGTTTTCAGTGAAACAGCCAGATCTGAACTGGGAGAATCCGAAAGTGAGAAGAGAGCTCTATGATATGATTCTCTGGTGGATGGAAAAAGGAGCAGGCGGATTTCGTCTGGATGTAATCGATCAGATTGCAAAAGAGCCAGATCTTAAGATCACAAATAATGGACCAAAGCTGCATGAATTTCTGCGTGAACTAAGCAGAGAAACATTTCAGAAGGGGGATATGATCACTGTTGGAGAAGCCTGGGGAGCAACACCGGAAATTGCAAAGAAATATAGTAATCCAGATGGCAGTGAATTTTCTATGGTTTTTCAGTTTGAGCACATTATGCTTGATCAGGAAGAAGGAAAAGAAAAATGGGATACGATTCCATTGAATCTGGTTAAGCTGAAAAAATGCCTTGCAAAGTGGCAGAATACTTTATATCAGACAGGATGGAACAGTCTGTTCATGAATAACCATGATCTTCCTAGAATCGTGTCGCGTTGGGGAAATGACGGAAAATACAGAAAAGAGTCGGCAACAATGCTGGCGACAATGCTTCATGGAATGCAGGGAACTCCTTACATTTACCAGGGAGAAGAGCTGGGAATGACGAATGTGCAGTTTGACAGCATCGAGGAATATGAAGATATTGAGACATTGAATATGTACAAAGAGCGTCTGGAAAAAGGATATCAGCCAGAAGAAATCATGCAGTCTATCTACGCAAGAAGCCGTGATAATGCCCGTACTCCGATGCAGTGGAGCGGGAATGAGAACGGAGGATTCACAACAGGAGAACCATGGTTTGCCGTGAATCCAAATTATACCAGAATCAATGCCAAAGAGGCACTGGAAGATGAAAATTCGGTATTTTACTATTATCAGAAGCTGATTCGTTTAAGAAAAGAAAATCCAGTATTCGTGAATGGAAAATTTGAACTTCTTCTGCCGGAAGATGAGAGAATTTTCGCCTATACGAGAACAGATGAGCATACAAAGATGCTGGTATGTACAAACTTTACGGATGAGGAAGTTAGCTGCCCATTGCTTGATGAGTGGAAAGCCGGGGAAGTTTGGATCCGGAATTATGAGGACGACAGAGAAGGAAATATATTGCGTCCTTATGAGGCGGTGATAATTGCATTTACTGGCAAATAGATTGAGTTTCTTTTTTGGCATCAAAATTCACTTACTAGCATAAGTGATAGTGAAATTATGTGGATTTCAACTTATTATAAGTGTAAGATAATAACTATTGAAACCGCTGTGTACCGAACGGTACGCACGGTGGTGTGAGAGGACGGGAGCTAATCACTCCCTCCTACTCGATTACTTATTTTACAGTAGCATTTTAAAATATGTGATAAAGGCGGATTTGCATATCTTACCAGTATTATGGATCTATATTTCAGAAAAATCATTTCCTGGGTACTAAGTGAGACGTTGGAGGCATCTCATGTAGTAAAATGTTCGGTTTTTACAACAGTCTGTTTCGTGTGTAATTCAATTTTAGGTGTAACTACTCAAGGCAAATTGTAGCAAAGACGATAGGAAAGTGTGGGGGATTTCGCCTGTGTCATGACCCAGGCAGTGCTTGCTATTCTTGATTAGTTAAAGGCTTTTAACTCTCCTGATTTTAAAATAATACCGATCAATAATATCCTGCAATGTAATGGATTTCATTTTTTCATCTACCATATTTTGAATTTCATGATAGAAGTCCCCAATAGCGAATTGAATGTTGATACCGATTCCACAATCCGGATTGGTATCTGTGTCCAGGTGAAGCAGCGGCTTATCGCCCTCTACGGCTCGGTAGATGTCATACATATTGATTTTATCTGCCGATTTTGCAAGAGCGGCATTCGCATGACCTTGTGTGTTGACAACAATGCCTGCATTTTTCAGGGTTGCCATAAGCTGTCTGACATAAGCCGGGTTTGTCTTGATACTTTCTGCAATTTTTGTGCTGGAGAGTTGTTCGTCATCTCCAAGAGCAATAAATATAAGAATATGAATGGTGTCACTAAGCTTTGTGGAATATTTCATTTGTCACCTCGAACTTTCTTCTTGCAATTTTTAAACTTACATGATAATATGATTTTAATGCTTGATGTAAATTTAATTTTAACAAGTAAAAAAATAAAAGTCAAGCGAAATAAAAAATGTGGAATCTGATATAAAAAAGGAGATAAAGTGGTGTATGCAAAAGGAGGAACAAGTCAGTTTTCTGGCAGAAAAAATCCGTCAGGCAGATGCCGTTTTAATAGGCGGTGGTTCTGGTCTTTCCAGTGCGGCGGGATATAACTATTATCATTGGCTACCCTATATGGAGGAATGTTTACAAGATTTCAAGGAGTGGTATGGACTGAAATCTCCCTTTGACGGTTTTTACTACTGTTATTCATCGCCGGAACAACAGTGGGCATATTATGCACGTTACATACAAAGTATGTGGGATGCACCTACAGGACAGCCATACTATGACCTGCGTGATATTGTGGCGGAAAAAGAAGTCTTTGTTTTAACAACCAATATAGATATGCAGTTTGAACGGATTTTTCAGAAAGAAAGGATTTGCGATTATCAAGGTAATAGCGGCTATGTTCAATGCAGTCAGCCTTGCCATGACCAAATTTATTCCAATGTAGAAATGATTCGCAGGATGAACGAAAATATCCGGGAGCTGCGTGTTACTTCCGAGCTTCTGCCAAGATGTAATGAGTGCGGGAGAATCATGGTTCCCTGGGTAAGGGATGATACATTTTTGGAGGGGAAAGACTGGAGGGAAGGTGTAAGGCGATATGAGAATTTCCTAAAAAAATATCTCATGAATGGAACAGATAAGAATGTTGTACTGCTGGAGCTGGGGGTTGGTGAGATGACACCCAGTATTATTAAACTTCCTTTTTGGGAAATGACATACAAAAATGAAAAGGTGTTTTATGCCTGTCTGAATCAGAAGAAATCCTCAGCTCCAGAGCATATAAAAGACAAAGGCATTTATATAGCAGGAGATTTGGCAGAAACCCTGCGGGATTTAAAAGAAAACATAGCGGGAAAGGAAATGTGATGAAGATGAATGTATATCAAGAGATAAGTCAAATCATCAAAGAAGCAGATGGTATTTTGATTGGAGCCAGTAATGGTTTGTCTATCGCAGAGGGATATAATATTTTTGCAGATGACGCATGGTTTCAGGAAAATATGGGAGATTTCAGAGAAAAATACGGACTGCGTTGTGTTTTACACGGATTTTCAGTGCCAATGAAGGTAGAAGAAAAGTGGGCGTTTGTAAGCAGACTTGTTAAGGCAAAAGCTATGCAGGATGAGCCGAGTGAGATTATGAAAAACATCTATGCACTAGTAAAGGATAAAGAATATTTCGTAGTAACTTCCAATGCGGAGGATCATTTTGTGCCGGCAGGTTTTGAGGCAGACCGTGTTTTTGAAATGGAAGGGAAATTAACCCAGATGCGGTGCAAGAACAGATGTCATGACGAGGTCTATCCTAATCAAAAAGCAGTTCTCGCCATGACAGAAGAGGAAGTAAACGGAAGAGTACCCAAAGAGTTACTGCCGAAATGTCCAAAATGCGGTGGAGATATGGAAGTAAATTGGGGTGAGATGTCCTCGTTTACAGAAACGAAAAATTGGAAGGAAAAGGCTGCCCGCTATCAAGAATTTATTCAGAATTTACATGGAAAGAAGCTGGTAATTCTGGAATTTGGCATTGGTTGGAGAAATCAGATGATTAAAGCTCCTTTGATGCAGCTTGCAGCAGTAGAACCACAGGCAAGATATATCACATTTAACAAGGGCGAAATTTACATTCCAGAGGAAATCAAAGAAAAATCCATCGGTGTGGATGCTAATCTTACGGTAGCGTTAAAGAAAATCAGAAAGGAAATCTAAGGAAAATGACAAGAGAAGAAAAAGCAGTATATTACAAACATAATGGATTTAATTGCTGTCAGTCGGTTATCAAGGCAATGATCGATTCATCAGATTCTGATAAGGAAATACTGACGAATGCTGCATCCGGATTTGCGGTAGGTATGGGAGGTATGGAAGCAACTTGTGGTGCATTGATTGGAGCAACCATGATGGCGGGAATTGTAAAGCCGGGGAAGAAAAGTGCGATAACGGCGCGGGAGATATTAAACAAATTTCAGGAATATTCAGGTGCAACCATATGTAAAGATCTAAAGGGAAAGGATACAGGTGTTGTACTCTGTGAATGCGATGATTGCATTCGCAATGCAATACGGGCTTTTGACGAGGTGTTGCCAATGGAATCAGAAAGGGAAGGATAGACTAAGTAAAGTGGTTAAAGATATTACAGTTGTGAGATAGGAGAATGAAAAAAATGAGCTGTTATGAAAATTTGGTAATGAAAACACAAATGAACTATTCCAGACACTATAGTACCTATGCATCCGGCGGTACTGCTGTAGTGTTGAGCAAACAAAAACCACTTCCTTATGAGGAACAGATTCAGGAATTTGTTCGCAGAGTGCAGGAGGCAGAGTGTATCATAGTAGGCGGAGCATCCGGTTTATCAGCGGCTGGAGGTGGTGACTTTTATTATAGTGATACCCCTTCTTTTCGTGAGCATTTTGGAAAATTTGCAGATAAGTATGGATTCAAAGGTGCTTTTAGCGGCATGATGCATCGGTTTTCTACAAGAAATGAACACTGGGGATATGTGGCAACCTTTTTAAATACTACACAAAATGCCCCTATCAGAGAGCCATATCTGGATTTGGATAGAATCTTGCAGGGAAAGGACTTTCATATCTTAACGACTAATCAGGATACACAGTTTGTAAAGATTTATCCGGAAGAAAAGGTCAGTGAGATTCAGGGAGATCATCGTTTCTTCCAGTGTTCCCGGTGCTGTCAGGATGAAACATGGGATGCCGTACAACCTGTGGCAGATATGATTGCGGCTATGGGAGAGGGGACAATGGTGCCGGATGAACTGATTCCTCGCTGCCCTCATTGTGGTGCGGAAATGTTTCCGTGGGTAAGAGGATATGGGAATTTTCTGCAAGGGAAAAAATACGAAGAAGAATATGAGAAAATCTCAAAATACATTCAAAAGAACAAAGATAGAAAAATTCTCTTGATAGAACTTGGAGTAGGGCGCATGACACCGATGTTTATACAGGAACCGTTTTGGGAACTGACAAACAGCTTGAAAGATGCATATTATATCTCCGTAAATTCAGAATATCAGTTTTTGCCGGAATTCATTGAAGATAAGGGGATTGCTATTTTGGGAGATATAGGAACAGTGTTAAAAGATTTGCGGAAAGCAAAAGAGGAAAGTGCATTTGTATAGGATACTTGTTCTTGATATTCCACTTAATGGAGAAACATTAGAATATTGATTGATACAAAACTGCACTCAGGGATATTGTGGGTGCAGTTTTGCATTAAAATTATTGATTACGATACAGTTTCTGATATGCAGTAGGTAATATCTGAAATATATCTCGGAAAGCCGATGTAAATTTACTTTGGCTTTTATATCCCACAGCGGCGGCAATTTCCGAAATAGATTTATCTTCCTGCAACAGCATATTCGATGCCGACTTCATACGGTATTCTTTCATGTAAGAAGCGATGGGCATTCCATAGACTGCTTTGAAAACGGATTTCAAAGTAGTGGTGTTCATCAGGTACTGTTTTGACAACTCTTTAATAGTATAGTGGCGTTTTAGGTCGGATGTCATCAGACTGTGAATTTCTTTGATAGTTTCCACCTGTCCGGAAACATACTGGTTCAATCTTTTTGTATTTTCTAAATCCAGCATATCTAAAAACAACAGCAACTCTTGAACTTTTAATTTGAAATAAGGTAAGTACATTCTTTCTGGCAAATCATATAATTCTGAAAAAATATGTTCGATTTTCTCGCTGGCTGTGCCGTGAATAATATAGGATAAGTATAAATACTCAAAGTTTTGAAGTATAAAAATTTCAAAACTTTGAGTATTTTTTTATGTAATAAAATGTTGTAGCAAGTATTTTTTTACAGTTTAAGCAAAAAACAGGGGAGCAAATGAAAGACTTTTTGTAAGTTTGAACAAAAAAAACGTTATAAATGTAACAAATGCTACAAAAATACAACAAAATGAAATATGCACAATTTTATTTGGGTAATTTTGTAGTAAAATACTATTTTAAAAATATAATATGTTGTGTATACTACAAATAACACGAAGCGAATATAACAAAATTAAGGAGGTAAGAAGTGATGGCTACAGTATTCTTGGGAGAATACATACATCCAGATGCAGAGGAAACTTTGAAAAAGTATGTAACAGTGGTAGACAATTTAAGTCACCCGGAAGAGATTGATGCGATCATCCTGCGAACGTTTGAAGTTGATGCAAAAGTTATGGATATGTGTCCAAATTTGAAAGTGATTGGCAAACACGGAGTAGGAGTCAACACAATTGATCTGGAAGCTGCAAAAAAACGAGGCATAGCAGTATTTAATACACCACTTGCCAATGCAAATTCTGTTGCGGAATTGATAGTTGGTCTCATGTTGAATATTTCTCGAAATATTTTGCCAGCTCATGAGAAATCAAAAGAGGGCGAATTTAAAAAAATTGCACCTGCTGAAATGACTGGCATGGAGATTTCTGGTAAAACTCTGGGACTTATTGGAACAGGAAATATTGCCAGACTGGTTGGGAAAATCTGTGTGAATGGATTTGGAATGAAAGTGATAGGTTACGATCCTTTTGTTTCACGGGAAGATATGGAAAAGATGGGATATGAAAAGTTTGATAGCGTTCCGGAATTGATTCGCAATGCAGACGTTGTTAATGTAAGTGTACCGTTGACACCGGAGACAACGAATCTGATATCAGGAGATATTTTTGAATGTTTCCGTTCCGGTGCGATCCTGATCAATGCAGCACGTGGAGGGATCGTCAACGAGGATGATCTTTATGAAGCCCTGAAAGAAAGGAAACTCCGGGCAGCTGCCTGTGATGCATTTGTGAAAGAGCCACCAACTGGAGAAATATACAAATTATATGAGTTGGATAATTTTATTGGAACACCACATATTGGAGCATGTGCAGAAGAGGCATTAGTGAGAATGGGAACTCAGGTAGTAGAAGGGGTCATTGAATTTTTGACAGGAGATCCTGAAAAAGTTCGCAGATTAGTATAAATTAAAAAGCAGCATGATTTTATAATGTAGTTTTGGAGGTAATTAAATGAAATTATTAGATTGTACACTGAGAGATGGCGGAAATGTAGTTGGCAAGGGATATAATATCGAATATACTAAGATGATGATTGAAGGGTTGATAAAAGCAAATATAAAAACCATTGAGATGGGTAACTGTGTTGGAATTGGAATGTGGAAGAGTCAGGGGGATGCAGCACCGGCTACGGATGTTGAATATCTGGAGGCTGTTCAGCCGTATGTAAATCAGGCTGAGATCGGTATGTTCTGTGGATGGAAAAACGGAACAGAAGAAAATATCGCACTTGCTGCAAAGTATGGTTTGAATTTTTTGAGAATCGGAGCAAATGCGGGCGATGGAGCTATGGCAGTTGAAGCAATTAAACGTGTAAAAGCAGCAGGACTTGTGTGCAGATATTCTATGATGAAAGCGTATGTGCTGACCGCTGATGAAGCAGCAGAGGAAGCAGCAATGGTAGCAGCAGCGGGTCTGGATGAGATTACGATTATGGACTCTGCCGGAACGATGACTCCGGATCAGGTAAAGGAATATACTGCAAAAATGGTGGCAAAAGTAAATATTCCGGTTGCTTTCCATGGACATAATAATCTGGGACTTTCTGTAGCCAATGCACTGGCGGCTTATGAGAGCGGGGCACAGGTGTTTGACTGCGGTATGCTGGGCATGGCAAGGTCAGCAGGAAACTGTGCAACAGAACTTGCAGCAGCTGCTTTTCAGAGAAGAGGACTTCTTCAGGATGTAGATCTGAATGCATTGTTGGAGTTTGAGGATACTATATTAATTCCGGCTATGGATAAATATAATTATCATGTAGCAGTTAAGCCGCTGGATCTGATTCTTGGAGTGTCCGGTGCACATTCAAGTTTCACAAATACATTCAAAGAAGTTGCGGCAGAAAAGAATGTAAGCCTTTACAAACTGATTCAGAAAACTTCTTTGATTAACAGAAAAAATCCAACACGTGAACTTATGGAAGAAGTGGCTGCCTGTATTTAAAGAGGAGAAAAAGTATGGATAATACAATTGCTTTATCTAAAATTATGGATCAGACTGTACAGGATATAGGGTTACTTTTAATTTTCCTGTTAATTGGAGTTGTTTTACTGAGAGTCTGTAAACCACTTAAAAAGCTGTTTCTTCCAGCAGGACTTATTGGTGGCGTGATTGCTTTGATTCTTGGTCCACAGGTACTTAATGTGATCAGTATACCAGATTCCTGGGCAGGCATGGCGACACCAATGATTAACATTGTACTGACTACAACATTATTTGGGGCTGTTATTAATAAAGAAAAATTAAAGAAATATTCTTCTGCTATTGATATTATTGTTCTGACTTATTTTGGACAGCTTTTTGTTGGAATTCTTGTTTCCATGGCAATTAATGCTGTATGGAAAAATAATCTGCCGAACTTTTGGGGCTTCATGTCAGTTTTTACTTACTGGGGAGGCCATGGGGCAGCAACCACAGCTGGCACAGTTCTGGAAGACATGGGATATAATGGAATGCTTTCGCTGGGTATTATCATGGCGACATTAGGTCTGATCGTTGCTATGCTGGCTGGAATGGTCTGGGTGAATATTGGAGAGCGCAAAGGATGGAGTACATACAAAAAAGAACATAACAAAGCAGAAGAAAAAAGTGGAAGCCTTCTTCTTGCTGATGATGAGAGACCTGTTATCGGACATGCAACTATGTCATCTGATGTGGCCAATGGTCTTGCTGTACAGTTAGGAATCGTTCTTTTCTGTATGTGGCTTGGACAGTTTATTTTTAAAAGTCTTGCAAAAGTTCCTTATGAGCCATTTGCAAACCTGATGAACAAAATTCCGTCATTGTTGTACGGCATTGTAGGTGCGATTATTGTCTGGGCTGTTATGCGTAAATGTAAGATGGAAAAATATGCAGATGTTCCTACAATCAAAAATATTGGTGGAGTTGCACTCGAAATATGTGTTGCTTCTGCTACAGCGACTTTGAATTTGAAATTGTTTGCAAATTATATTGGACCGATTCTTATTCATCTGGTATGCGTGATTGCTCTGATGTCTGTGATTTGTTTCGGGCTTCTTCCAAAATGGCTTCATGGAAAAGAATGGTTTGAGCTTGCTCTTATGGCATTTGGACAGGGACATGGATCTACTCCTTCTGGTCTTGCACTTGCAAGATGTGTAGATCCTGATTCAAAATCTTATGCATGGGAAGGATTTGGTGTTGCCCTGGGAATCTTTACACCGATTACATCAACATTGTCTGCAGTGTTACCGATTCTTGTTGCCGGATCTGCAGTGACAGGACTTCTGATTGGAGGTATAGTATCTCTTGTGTGTATTTTGTTTGGTTTCTTATTTATAAGCAGACAGAATGCATAAAGAAAATAATTGGAAACAGGTAGAATTCTGAGAAGGGTTTTACCTGTTCCTTTTTTGTATGCAATACTATATGTTTAAATAAAAATGTAATTGAAACGACAAAATAGAAGAAGTATAATAACTAAAACGAAATGTTCATCGTAGCAAAACGGGATTATAGAGAATGAAAGAGGAGAACGTTATGGCTAATCTTTTGGCAGAACGCATAAAAAATACAGAATTAACGAAAAAGCAGAGAATTATTGGCGATTATTTTATTAAAAATCAGGAAAGAATTGGTAATCTTTCGGCATTGGATATTGCCAATGAGATAGGCGTAAGTGATGCATCCATTATACGTTTTTCAAAAGCAATTGGTTTTGAAGGATATGCAGATTTGAAAAACAAAATTTATGATATGCTGGTGGAAAATAGTTCTAACAAAATACCGCTGACAGAGCGTATGCGGATAAATTATGAAAAATTAAAGGATGGAAATGTCACAGAGCAGTTTATTCAGAAAATCCAGGATAATATTTCAGATGTATTTTCACACAATAGCCTAGAGGATTTTGAAACAATCGCTAATGCTATGGTAAAAGGAAAAAGACGTTATGTGATAGGTCTGCGTGGATGTAAAGGAACTGCTATTGGATTTGGTAGACTTCTCTCTTTTATGATGCCGAATGTTACTGCGATTATTGATTCGGAGTGTACGTCTATTTCTTTAATTCAGGATCTGGAAGAAGGAGACGTTGTCTTGATGTTTGTTTTTTCCAGATTTTATAAAATTGATCTTGAGTATCTGAAATTTGCAAAGAAAAATGGTGCCCAAATTTATCTTGTTATCAACGATGTGGCAAGTATCCTTTCCTCATATGCTGATGACATATTGATAGTGCCAACTGATAGTATGAACTTTTGCCATTCCACCACAGCTTTAAATGTGATAACAGAATATTTACTTACATTGATAAGTAGAAAATGTGAATTTAAAGAACGAATTGACACAAGGGATCAAATTACAGAGGATCAAAGATTATAAAAAAGATTGAACTCAAGCAGGCGGAAACCCCATCAAATAAGCTGCTAACCACAGCATTTGAAGCGAGTCTTGAGTCTATCGCGGCAACGTTGCAGGCTAAGCGTAGACAGCAAGATAACAGGGATAGCTATTGAGCAGCGAAATCCCAAAGTTACCAGAGGGTCGACATCGTGGTCTGGATGAAAGACAACATATGTATTTATCGTTATGGTGAGATTTTACATACCTCTGCGGTGTTGGTTGGAACTATTCATGTTATACAAGGGATATATATGTGAATTTCCATAATAAAGTACAACTCAAGTAAATCATGCGGATTAAGAAGAACTTGAAAATATTGAAAAAATAAGGAAAAATCTGCATTTTTTTATTGCAGAAATGCAGGTGCAAAGCTTCCGCTTATTATGATAGCCATTACGTTTGTAATTATGATTATGTTTTAACATTGTGAAAGAGATTTAAAGAAGATGGAAACAGCTGAATAAAGCAAGACTGCCTGCACCTCTGGAAATTAAATATCTATTCTAGTCTTTTGGGGCGTTTCTGAAGTAATGATCGCAGATATTTCAAATTGGAGGCAGACAAATGAGCGAGAAAACTATTTATGAAAAGATTGCAGAAAAGTACAACACAACACCAGAAGAGGTACGCAGAGAAATGCAGATAGCCATAGATGCAGGATTTGATAATCCTGATCCGGATGTGCAGGAAGAATGGAAGAAAATGACACTTAAAGGAGACAGACCCACACCGGAAGAAGTAATCAATTACGCAGTAAAACAATTAAAAGGAAATTAATGAAAATATGAAGAAAAAGATAATTGCAGTGATCTCAGGAGCAGTCATCTTGATAATTGCTGCAGGAAGTATTTATGGGAAATCTGAATCTGGTCATAAGGAAGGCGAACCGGATGTAGTTGGAACATTTTCCGTAAATCGAGATGAAAATATTACAGTGGTTGCTAACCGGGGACATATCGGGGATAAAGAAGCTTTTGCAAGAGAACTTTTGCAGATGTACAAGGATGATTCATTTTATTCGACAAAATTCTCCACAGACAGGGGATATGCGACGAGCCTTGATATGAACATCTATTTATGGAAAGAAGATATTGAAGATGGAAAATCGGTAATGACAGCCGAATATAGACCTGTAGAATACGGAAAGGACCATGATGTAGTCAATAATCCTGATAAATTTCAACTATATATAGATGGAAAAGAAGTAGAAGAATAACACGGTGAACTTTTTATACTGAAATATGTACGATTTCAATAATGATGTGAACTTATAGGAATGTATTGCGGATACTTTGTGAACTTTATCCTGATACAATGATTATGCTGATGAAAGAAGGCATAGATAACTGAATACAAGAAAGAGACGAAAGCCTCAGTAGTTAAGAAAAAACTACTGGGGCTTTTTTTCGTGCCTGAATTTCTCAGCCAATAACTGCGGGCGTATCCCGGCAGGATAAAGGCGGAGCAGGCATGATCCTAAACAGAGGTCCGCCTTCTGGATTTGAAACGAGCAACAAGATTTCAAATTCAGGAGGAACGGATATGTATATTGAACACCCATATTTTTACGAAGGAAAGTATTACGCAAATATTGATGGAGAAATGATCGAGATTACAAAAGAAGTTGCGTATGCGATGAATAATTTTTACAGAAGCAGCAAGGCAAAAAAAGTTGAGATTAAGAATGAACTGGGTGAGGTTGTGGATAAGATGCTGAGAGAAGTACCTTACAGCGGTCAGTCCATTGATGGAGAAGGCTTCATGATTGAGGATTTTCCAGATCTGAACTGTGATGTGGAGCACTGTGTACTGACAAAAATGGAACAGCAGGATATTCACACAGTGATCAATCAACTGAACTCAGAGGAACGCATGATTATTTATGGCATTTTCTTTGAAAACAAGACACAGACACAGATGGCGGAGATTATGGGGATTTCCAGACAGATGCTGTCATACAAGCTGAAATCCACTCTTAATAAGATGCGTGAAATGTATATGAATAAATTTTTTTAAAAAATTTTTCAAAATCTTTTGCATCTGCCAAAGTCATTTGACTTTAGTAATTAGAGGAA
>ENA-OPWD01001396-OPWD01001396.1-human-gut-metagenome-genome-assembly--contig:-NODE-1396-length-16903-cov-2.129808_pt1 | contig 16903 bp, 13 predicted proteins | sample MGYA00241502_ERZ501996 | MGnify/ENA primary metagenome ERZ501996 (study PRJEB25962, sample SAMEA2042011) | human gut metagenome | biome: human gut; feature: human-associated habitat; material: faeces... | reverse complement strand
CACATCCTCTGCTGTAATAAGCCGTCAGCATATTCTCTGCCATCGACTTTCCGAATCTTCTGGGACGGCTGACGCAGATCTCCTTGTTTTCTCCAAACAAACATTTATTGGTGAAAGAAATCAACATGGTCTTATCCACATAAATTTCAGAATAAGTAACTGTAGAGTAAAACAAATCATTTCCTGGGTTCAGATAGATTCCCATGATGCAGCACCTCCGTTTTTTCTTAGTATACCATAAATTTAAGGAGAAATCAAGACAACAATGCCGTTATAAAATCTAAAAATCCTCCCCTGCTTTTATATTTTGCAAAGGAGGATTTTTGAAGTGGTTCACTTTTCAATGGAAACCGTGACACCTGATTGAAATGTAAAATCCAGTCGATCGGAAGAAACCGTTACTTTTGTAAGTAGATGCCGAACCAGTGTTTCATCAAATTCGGTAATGTGATGCGGCTGAGCAACCAAAAATTCCTGCAGTTCCCGCATACGGTCTTTCTGCTCCTGTTGAGAAACATTTTCCCTTAAAGCCTGTTCCTTTTGCTCTCGCAGCCGAAAGATTTCCTGTGCTATCTCCTCATAATCCTCATGCCGTTCTGCACATTCGATCAACTTTTTCTGAAGAACATCTAATTTTCTCTGTATTTCCTCGGGCAGATTGGATTGTTCCATTTCAATCACTTCAGCCATATTTTCCTGTAAGATAGAAAGGTATGTTTCACTGCCTCCTGTCAGTTGATTCAAAGCATCCACAAAGGTTTGTTTCAAAGATTCCTCATAGACTGTTCGTGCATGACACGCTCCTTTTTTCTCCAATCTGGTCATACATCGCCACACCACAGATTTGCAGCCTCGGTTATTCCAATGGATTCTGCGGAATTGTTCCCCGCATTCAGCACAGTAAAGCAAACCAGTAAAACAGTGGTTTGCACTAAATCCACGCCGTCTGCCCATACAGTCCACCTGTGAACCGCGCCTTGCAATTTCCTCCTGCACCTGTAAGAACAATGCCCTGGGAATAATCGCCTCATGATCGTCCTCCACATAATACTGCGGCATTTCGCCGTTATTTTTAATGCGTTTTTTCTTGAGAAAATCCACAGTATATGTTTTTTGTAGAAGAGCATCTCCCATATACTTTTCATTTTCCAGAATTAACCGAATCGAACTGTCATGCCATCGGGTATACCCTCTTGCTGTTCGGATACCGTCCCGTTCCAGTCCCCTTGCGATCTGCTGACAGCTTGCTCCCTCCAGATATTCCCGATAGATTCGTTTTACCGTTTCGGCTTGTTCCGGATTGATCACAAGATCTCCGTTTTCGTCCTTATCATAGCCAAGAAAACAGCTGGCATTGACCATCACCTTTCCCTGTTGAAACCGATACTGCATTCCCAGTTTGACATTCTGACTCAGAGATTCTGATTCCTGTTGTGCCAGTGATGCCATAATGGTAATCAGCACCTCCCCTTTCGCATCCATTGTGTTGATGGACTCTTTTTCAAAATAGATTGGAATGTTTTGTGCTTTCAGCTGTCGGATGTAATTCAGGCAATCTACTGTGTTTCTGGCGAATCGGCTGATGGATTTGGTAATGAGCATATCAATCTTTCCATCCATGCAGTCCTGAATCATCTGATGAAACTGTTCCCGATGTTTTGTAGAGGTTGCACTGATGCCGTCATCGGCATAGATCCCAGCAAAGACCCATTCCGGATTTCTATGAATGACTTCCTCATAATGTGCAATTTGTGCCTGATAGCTGGTTGCCTGTTCCTCTGTATCCGTGGAAACACGGCAATAGGCTGCCACACGGATCCTCCGGGTTTCCTGTGACGTGACAGCATGATTTCTTTGCTTTCGTGGTGGAATTGTAGTGACCTTTGGCATTGTTGCATTACTCCTTGTTTTGTATCAAATGATAAAGATATTCTGCCTGCTGAAATGGTGTATTTCTATCTAGTTCTGGTATTTGCTGCGGCAGTTCCAACAAAAATTTTGTCTGTGGACATACGGGCTTTCTCCTCGTTTTTCCAAGTCGCTGCATTACATCTGCACGATGCTGCCACTCTGCATTTGCCCGAGCATAAGTTTCTTTGTCCAGAATTGCCGGATAAAAAGCATCTCCAAGGTAGCATTTTCGCTGCAGCATTCGACGAACAGTGCTATGTGCCATGGGATGACCTGCTGCTCTTGCTGCCGACTGTAAACTCATACCGGCAATATAATTTTGAAAAATAAGGCGAATCTGTGCTGCCTCTGCCGATATAATCACAGCAGCACCGTTTTTAATTCGGTAGCCGTAAGGAATCTGTCCCATCAAATTTCCTCCTTTAACAGCAGACCGCATTTGAGCCGAAATCCAATATGATTCCGATCATACAAAATTATTTGTTCTGCAAATGCAGAAAACCATGTCTCCTGAAATTCTGTCAACATTGCAGAATGCTGCTCTGTAAATCGCAGCAGCTGCTTTAATTCTGCAATTATCTCAGTTTCTCCATGTGTTTCCTGTTCCAACTGTGCAATTTCCATACGGCAGGACTCCGCTTGTTTCTGCAAAGCATTCATTTCCTGCCGGAATAAAACAGGATCTATGACCTTTTGTGCATACAAACGGTGCAGTGTGTTTTTCTTTTCAGCATGAGATTCCAGCTGCTTTTGCAGTTCCTGCATTCGCCGGACATTTTCATCATTGCTGTTCGCTTTCAGCTGTTCTAACAATGGTTTCAAAATGTGCTTTCTGCTGAAAATCAGTTTGTTCAACATCGTAACAAAAGCGGCTTTCAATATATCCTCCCGCACATATTTCATAGGACATTTTTGAGCACTTTCAATATGAGCCGCACACGTCCATGCAATTTCATTGCCGCTGTGGATCCTGCGTTTGCAAGTGCTGCCGCATTTGCCGCAAATCACCTTTTCGGAAAAAGCATATCGCTTTTGATACTTTCCTGTACCACACACAATGCCTTTTTCGGCAGCTCGCTGTCGAATGACTGCATTTGCTTTTGCAAAAATTTCCCGACTAACAATTGGTATGTGGTGATCTGAAAGAAGATAACATTCCACTTCTCCATGATTTTTGTGCCGATGAAAATGTGCATCGGTATACGTTTTCTGCAGCAAAACATCTCCCACATATTTTTCATTCGCAGCAATTCCACGAATCGCAGCATCACACCAATGACGTCCATTCTTGAAAGGGATCCCCTGCTGTTCCAACAGATCTGCAATCTGACAAGAACTTTTTCCGAATAACAAGGCAGAAAAAATGTATTTCACAATTTCTGCCTCCTCAGGTTCGAGCACCATCTCTCCCCTGTCATTTCTGCAATACCCGTAAGGGAAAGACGATGACACATAGGTACCGTTTTGAAACCGGTGCTGTACCGACCACTTCTCATTTCTGGATATGGATAAAGATTCTTCCTCTGCCATGCTGCTGAGTATCGTCAGAAACAATTCGCTTTCCATACTGCCGGTGTCTATGTTTTCTTTTTCAAAGAAAACGGAAACCCCAATTCCTGATAGTTCCCGAACAAGAGCGAGGCACTCCGCCGTATTTCTGGAAAACCGACTGATGGATTTCACCAGAATGCGGTCTACCCTGCCCATGCGGCAAGCCTGTAAAAGGTCTTGCAGTCCAGGACGAATTTCTGCTTTTGTTCCAGTAATGCCGGCATCATAAAAGATACCCGCAGATTCCCACTCTGTATGCAGTTTGATCCACGCCGCATAATGTTCTTTTTGTGTTCCCAGACTTTCTATCTGGTCATCATGCTCTGTGGAAACACGGCAATAAGCCGCTACACGACATTTTCGATGAACAGCTGCAGAGCGATTTGCCTCAATTTTAGTAATAGTTTTCATGCTTCTGCACCTCCTTTTGACGTGTCCATATTACCTCTTTTTCGGCGGAATTGCAAGCGTTTTCGGCAATAAGTCCACGTAAATCGGAGAGAAAGAATGCCGATTTTTGAGCGTTAATTTGTCATATTCCTCAAAAGAAATCAAACCGGAATGATATAACGCATCAGTCAGCTTTTGAGCACGGTGGTAATTCAGTTCATCCATCAATTTTTGTTGTTCCATAAAAGAATCCTCACTGATTGAAATTATCCCAAGAAACATAACCGGTCACATACTGTCCCACCGGTGTCTTTCCGCAGAACTCCGGCTTTGTGGTGATACGATAACGACCGTTCTTGCAGGCAATGCCGTCATACAGATAGTAAGTGCCGTTGATTCTTCTGGTTACAGATGTAGTTTCTGCACTGGCGAACAGAGGTGTATTGGCACGAATGGCAACCTTCTGCCCCTTAGTGAACTTGCCGCCATTGGTGTAGACTACATTTCCGTTGGCATCAAATACAGAATATCCGACCTTGCACACTTTCTTTGCATTTTCTAAGGAAGAATATGCCCCCAGCTGCGACTTCGCATCTGCCCAAGACTTTCTCACCCGGTAAAGCTGCTTTGTAGAAGGTGCAACAGAGGAACCTGCATTTAAATAAGACTGTACCTTTTTCTTGAACTCCGCCCAATGGGGCAAGATATACGCCGGACACATCTTGTACCGATTGTACATGGTGTTCAGCTGGTCAATCGTTCCGTTTCGTCCGTCACGAACATTGAGCCAGTGGGTATGCGTGTAGAGATGGTTGATGTCCAGTCCATACTGTTTTAATAACGCTGCTGCCAATTTCGCTGCATTATCTTCCGACTTCTTATCCGTGGAATTGTATGCAGAGGACATAATACACTCGATGGCGATGGTTCTTCTGTTGCCGTTTCCAGAGCCATCAGCAGCGTGCCAGCCACTCAGGCTGTGAGGCAGATTCTGCCATGCACACACATTATCCACATAATAGTGGACTCGCACGTCATTCATATTGTTATTGACCGTTGCCCTTGTGTACTGTTCCGCAGGGGTCGTGCCGCTTGCTACGGTGATCCAGTCGGTATTGTGGACGGTCACACCAATGATTTTTCCTGCCATGGAAACAGAGGGCATATCGATGTGGTTGGGATTGTGTTTGGTGAGCAAATACTCGTTGATTTTTACTCCATTCAGAGTTGTTGTTGCATCCGGTCTTAAAATAGCCATATTACTTGTCCTCCTTGTCGGTCGTTTCTTCGGTTCTGCCGATTTTCGTTTGCAGAACATCAATTGCTTTTTTGATTGCAGGCGGATACGGGATCCCCATTAAACTTGTATTTTCCACAATGGAAAGCAGTTCGTTCAGGCAAAAGCTGATGCAAACAGCATCCCGGATGTAGTTGGTATTCAGCAGAATATCCATCCGAACTGCAACGACGATCAGCATTAAAGTGCAGACTTTTTTCGCCAGACCGAACCAGCCGGCTTTGGAAGAAAGTCCGCCGCTTTCTGTGTGTTTCGATTTTTTCATCATGGCGGTGATAATGCCGGTGAAAAAGTCGATTGCCATAAAGACGACCAGTGTCACAAGAGCAGAGTCCCAGCCGCCAAAAATGGCAGTAAAAAAGCCGCCGACCAAGCCGACAGCCACGCAAATGGTATCTTTCATCATATTTTTAACCCTCCAGTACTTTCAGAAATCGGATTTTTGGGTGAGAATTGTTGCTTCTGCCCACCCAGGCAAGGTAATATTCGCCGTCAGAAATGCCGGTGCATTCTGTGATGGTGGTGATAAAGGTGTCCGACTGCAGCCATTGGAAATCCAGAGAAACCGCACGATTTGCATCAATCTCTGTGTTCACATACACACCAATAGGAATGTCGATCTTCTGCGGTTTCTGCACCAGATACAAACTTCCGGCTTCGCTGGAACCCGACTGATAGGACATCACAATTTCCGCATTTTTCGTCAGGGACAATGGCTTTGCACAAACGGTCAAGACCGACTTATCCCAGTTAAAACACGTCTGCGAGTAGGACAACACGAAATCATTTTCTACACTGCAAAACTGCGGATAAGCAGTCAGGAAATCCGCCATTGTCTGATACCTGCCGTCCAGAATCATACTGAGAGTTGGTGCATAGGTCGAAATGGCATTCTGCCCGGACTGAAATAGAATGGTGTAATTTCTGCCGCTTGTCAGATTATCGATTTGCTTTTGCAGGCTCTCCAGAGTACGTTCTGTCTTTTCCGAATAGACTGTAACCTTTGTGCTAAGCCCATTGATTTGTGTGCCGAAACCATCCCATTGTGCGATTTTAGCGGCAGTGATCTGATCCAATGCGGATTGATTTTCGTGGGTATGCGATTTATCTTCCAGGTGTGTGATGGAAAGTGTATGCTCCTGCAGGGTGTACGTCAGACTGTCGGACAATTCCTGCACTTTTTCATCCACATAAGTAACCTTAGCATAGGGTGTAAGGTCTACGGCTGCACCCTCTGTTAATGTCACTGTAGTTGTACCATTTTTATCTGTAATGGTGATTGTGATAACACTGCCATCCTTCACAACATTCGCAATCGGGGAAAAGCCGTCTTTACCGGCTACGCCAGCATCTCCCTTTTCACCTTTTTCACCTTGAGCACCGTCTTTACCGTCAACACCGTTTACGCCGTCTTTACCTGCGGCGCCGGTATCTCCTTTATCACCTTTTTCGCCCTTGATGGTGCCTAAATCCAGTGTAGTACCATTGGTAAGTGAAATTTGCAATTTACCATCATCCGTGATTGTAATGGTTTGAATACCAACGCCGTCCTGACCGTCAACACCATTGACGCCGTCTTTACCATCCGTACCGTTTATACCGTCTTTACCTGCGGCGCCGGTGTCACCTTTGTCGCCCTTTTCACCCTGGGCGCCAGTATCGCCTTTGTCACCTTTAGCACCGTCTTTACCATCAACACCGTTTGCGCCGTCTTTACCTGCGGCGCCGGTGTCACCTTTATCACCTTTGTCACCCTTTTCACCCTGGGCACCTGTATCGCCTTTGTCACCTTTTTCGCCTTGGGCACCGGTGACGATACCTACATTTTGCACGCGGCCGTCTGTATAAGTCAGCAACAGTTCGCCGCGGCTGTTCAGTTCAGATTTGGAAACGCCAATGCCGTCCCGGCCGTCTTTGCCGTCCACACCATTGGTGCCATCTTTGCCATCTTTGCCGTCTTTACCGTTTTCACCATTTTTACCGTCTTTGCCTGCGGCACCGGTATCACCTTTGTCGCCCTTTTCACCTTGGGCACCGGTGTCACCTTTATCGCCTTTGTCGCCTTTTTCGCCTTGGGCACCGTCTTTACCGTTTGCACCGTCTTTACCGTCAGCACCAACCACATTACCTAAATCGGCAACCGTACCGTTGGTATAAGTCAACACCAAAGCGCCGCTGTCATTGATTACCGCAGTAGACACGCCAACGCCGTCCTTACCATTGGTGCCGACCACTTTGTCCAAATTGACGCTGGAGCCGTCGGAATAAGAAAGGACCAGCTGGCCCTGCTCGTTGATTCGGGCGGACTGAATACTTACGCCGTCTTTACCATCTACGCCATCGGCACCATCCTGACCGTCCGCACCGTTTTTACCGTCTACGCCGTTGGTACCGTCTTTACCGTTTGCACCGTTTTTACCATCGGTTCCGTTCTTGCCGTCCATACCGTTTTTACCGTTTGCGCCGTTGGTACCGTTCACGCCGTCTTTGCCGTTGGTGCCGTCCTTACCGTCAGAACCGGCCACCTGACCTACATTGATACGGGTACCGTCCGTCAGGGTGATCATCAGGTCGCCGCTGTCGTTAAACTTGGCGGTAGAAATACCGGCCTGCTTCTGCTTGCCGTTGGCCTCGACGGACTTCACCCATTCTTTTTCCGTGCCCTTATAGCCATTCTCTACCGCAATATCATAGGCGGACTTGCCCTTCAAGGATGTGAGCCATTCGTCCACGCTGCCGTCATAGCCGTTAGCCACAGCCAACTCATAGGCAGACAGGCCGTTCTTAATATTGCTCACCGGCTGGGCACTGTTTTTATGTACCAAAGTCGCTACCAAAAAGGCAATACCCACCATCAGCAGCACTGCCAACAGGCAAGCTAGCACTTTAGCCCCCGTTCGCTTGGTTGTAGATTTTTCTTCTGCGTTCATTAAAAATTCTCCCTTCTTTTAATAAAAATCCTTACAGATACTGTTAGTATAAAACAAAATAAAGGGAAAGCGTGCGATTAGAACAAATTGTTCTAATCCTATATAGAACAGATTGTTCTAAGATATAATGGTTCCGGTGATGATATGAAATTTCAAAGAATCCGGGACCTGCGGGAGGACGCGGACCTGACCCAAAGCGAGATGGGCCGGGCGCTGCACCTGCCCCAACGCACATACGCCTATTACGAGAGCGGTCAGCGCACCGTGCCGCCGGAGGTGCTCATTGCACTGGCGAACTTCTACGGGGTGAGTGTGGACTACATCTTAGGGCGCAAGGAAGACAAAAACTAAGCCACGGTAACAAGGGGTAGTTGTTACTGTGGCTTTTGTTTTATCTATTTGCCCTTAATGCGGCGCAGGGCGGTTTTTTCCAGTCGGCTGACCTGTGCCTGGCTGATGCCGATCTCAGACGCCACCTCCATTTGGGTTTTGCCCTCCATAAAGCGCTTGTAGAGAATGTTGCGCTCCCGGTCGTCCAGCTGCCTGATCTGATCCTTGATCATCATCTCGTCCACCCAGTCCGCGTCCGTATTGGCGTCGCCCACCTGGTCCATCACATAAATGGTGTCGCCCCCATCGGAATACACCGGCTCGTACAAGGACACCGGGTCCACAATGGCCTCCAGCGCCAGCACCACATCGGCGGTCTTCATACCCAGCTTGGCGGCGATCTCGTCCACCGTAGGCTCTCGGCCATTGGCGGCCATCAACTGCTCCTTCACCTGCATGGCTTTATAGGCGGTATCCCGCATAGAGCGACTGACCCGCACCGGGTTATCGTCTCGCAAAAAGCGGCGCACCTCCCCTACGCACATGGGCACGGCGTAGGTGGAGAACTTTACATTCAACTCCGTATTAAAATGGTCAATGGCTTTGATCAGTCCAATGACCCCCACCTGGAACAGATCGTCCATACTCTCGCCCCGGCCGGAGAACCGCTGGATCACCGACAGCACCAGCCGCAGATTGCCGCAGATCAGGGCGTCCCGGGCCTGCTTGTCCCCGGCCTGGGCCTTGCGCAGCAGATCCATTTTTTCTTTCTCTCCCAGCACTTTCAGCTCCGAGGTGTTGATCCCGCAGATTTCTACTTTACCGTATTGCACATGCGTCCGCCTTTCTATGATATGTACAATACGCTTATGAATAGTATGGACCGCTGGGTGCAAAAATATCAGGCAAAGCAAGATTTTTGTGTGGCGGGTGATCGGGTTGCCGTATCATGTGGGCGTTGCGCCAATTCCTAAAAAAACCTATATTCTAACCGATTTGCCTCCCTTGTAAAGGGTGACTCCCCAGTGTGGGGAGATGTCGCGCAGCGACAGAGGGGACGGGCACCAGTTAGGCGGTGGCTGCGAGCTTGCGAGCAGACGGAAGGATTATTGGGTGAGAGCAACCCTCGCCCTACGAAATCACAAAAAAACAGAGCCGTATATTCGGCTCTGTTCTATGTTATCGCACGCTATGGTTCACGCCGGATCCTTGCCGTCAAAAACGGCAAACACGGCATAATCACTCAAACAATAAAAATCATTGTCATAGGTGGCAGACAGATAATTCATAAAGGCGCACACCTCCTGGGCGGTTTTTTCCGTAGCAAAAAGCAAATTGTCGTTCAGATCCTCGGCGTACTCCCGCAGCACCTGGCCGTTCAATTCTTCAAAGAATTCCGGGAACAACGCCTCCTCATACTCGGTAACGCCCACCCGGATTAGGCCGTCTGCCAGGGGTGATACACTCAGATCCTGGGCGCACACATCGTAGCCCAAAAGCGCGCCGCCCAAAAGTCCCGCACTCTCGTGCTCATCGTTAAAGGTGATCAACTCGCAATCCGCGCCTCGGCTACCAAGCAGATCCACCATCTGCCGGGCAGCGCAGGCCGCCGCCACAGTACACCGGATCTCCTGGCTTTCATCGTCCACAAAATTTTCCAAAAAATCCGTGACCCGGCCGCCGATCTTGGCGTCCGTCATATAATCTGCCAACTGGTTGGAGCGGCAAACGCCCCGATACCCATCCGGCTGCAAATCGCAAATGGCAAGTCCCTTCAACAATAATCCCTTCTTTGTGTTAAATGTGCAAAACGGTCTTGACCACCGCCAGCATCTCCCGCATCCAGTAGGTGCCCAGCAGGTACACATCGGTGGCCGCCGGTGTGGAGCTGGCGGTCAGACCCGCCCGCTGACACAGCAGCATGCCCCGGCGGCAATGGAAATCAGAGGTCACCACCGTCACATGGCGGTTCAGTCCGTTTTGTTCTATAATTTTGGCCGAAAAAGCCACATTTTCCTCCGTAGAAGTGGAGCGATCCTCCAAATACAACCGATCGGCGGCGATCCCCCGGCGCACCAGTTCTCGGCGCATACACTCCGCCTCGCTGATCTTTTCATCCGGGCCTTGGCCGCCGCTAAGCACAGCCTTGCTGTCCGGGTTCTTCTCCAAATACTCGGTGGCTGCCTCGATCCGCTGGCGCAGCATACGAGAGGGGCGCTCCCCCTTCACCGAGCAGCCCAGCACCAGTACAGTCTCGTTCCGGTGGCCGGTTTGGATCAGCCCGGTGAGCATATAGCCGCTGGTGAGCACCGCCACGGCGCACACCAGTGCCACCGCCGCCTTGAGCACCACCGCCCCCGGGGCGTGATTGCCCGGCGCCAACAAATGGGTCACCGGCTGCGCAAACATGCCGCACAGCAACAGCACCACGGCAAAAGCAATGCCCAGCACATTACCGGCATTGAGAATTCGATTGAGCACCCAAGGCGCCAAATACCACAGCAGCAGTACCGCGCCGACGGCGAAAAACGCAACCTGAATAAAAATCACCTGTTCGTTTTGTTTTTTGTCTTTCTTTTGTAAATGTAGCATAACACAGCGCTCCTTTCAGCCATTTCAGCCTAACAGAGCCGCCGCAGAAAGGCAAGGCACGGGCGGTGGAAACACTCCACGCACCGTGGAACCGGCGAAAAACATTGACAATTCGCCTTATTGCCGTATAATAACTATATTATAGTATAGCATTCAGGAGCCAAATATGGAAGAAAAAAATACAAATTGGCAAAAAAGTGTTTGCGCTGTGGTGCTGCGCCAGGGCAAGGTACTGCTGGCTCGCCACACTTACGGCGCCGGTAAGGGGCTGTTTATCACCCCCGGCGGGTATCTGAAAAACGGCGAAAGCCCGGAGCAGGCCATGTGCCGGGAACTGATGGAAGAGACCGGCATTACCGCCAAGCCGGTGAAGCTGCTGGCGGTGCGCTTTAGCGAGCAGGACTGGTACGCCGCCTTTTTGGCAGCGTACACCGGCGGCATGCCCCGCAGCGATGGGGACGAAAACGACCGGGTGGTGTGGATGGATTGCGAAGAAGCGCTCTACCGCCCCGATGTGCCGGACCTGTCCAAAAAACTCATTACCGCCGCCCTGTCCGGCGGCGGGCTAACGCCTATTGACTATGCCCCCCAGCGGGAAAAATTCGGCGCCATGACTTTCTACGCCGCCGAAAAATAGAACAGAAAAAGCCGACTTGACTGTACGCAACAATCAAGCCGGTTTTTTATTTTAATCGTTATCTAACACAGACTTTAGGTACTGGCCGGTGTAAGACGCCGGGCAAGCAGCGATCTCCTCCGGGGTGCCGCAGGCCACCAGCGTGCCGCCGCCAACACCGCCCTCCGGGCCAAGATCAATAATATAATCCGCAGTTTTGATCACATCCAGGTTGTGCTCGATCACCACCACGGTGTTGCCGTTGGCCACCAGCCGCTCCAGCACATTCACCAGCCGGTGCACATCTGCCGTGTGCAGCCCGGTGGTGGGCTCGTCTAAAATATAAATCGTCTTGCCGGTGGGGCGCTTCATCAGCTCGGTGGCCAGCTTCACACGCTGCGCCTCGCCGCCGGACAAGGTAGTCGCCGGCTGGCCGATCTTTACATACCCCAAACCCACATCGGACAGGGTTTGCAGCTTGCGCAAGATCTTGGGCTGCTGGGCAAAGAACGCCACACCCTCGTCCACGGTCATCTCCAGCACTTCATAAATATTCTTGCCCTTGAACTTCACTTCCAGGGTCTCTCGGTTGTACCGATGACCGCCGCACACATCGCAGGGTACATACACATCGGCCAAAAAGTGCATTTCGATCTTCACAATACCATCGCCCTGGCAGGCCTCGCACCGACCGCCCTTAACATTAAAAGAAAAGCGATTGGCCTTGTAGCCCCGCATTTTGGCATCCGGGGTGGAAGCGAACAGGTCGCGAATGTCGTTAAACACACCGGTATAAGTAGCCGGGTTGGACCGGGGGGTACGGCCAATGGGCGACTGGTCAATGTTGATGACCTTGTCCAGATTGTCCACGCCGGTCATACGGTCAAACTTGCCCGGGCGCTTTTTGGCGCCGTTGAGCATATTGGCCAGGTGCTTATAAAGGATCTCGTTTACCAGACTGGATTTGCCGGAGCCGGACACGCCGGTCACGGCCGTAAAGGTAGCCAGCGGGATCTCCACATCAATGCCCTTCAAGTTGTTTTGTACTGCGCCGTAGATCGTCAGTTTTTTGCCGTTGCCCGGCCGCCGCTTAGTTGGTACCGGGATCTTGCGCTTGCCGCTCAGGTACTGGCCGGTGATGGAGCGCTCGCAGGCAATAATATCGTCTACCGTGCCCGCTGCCACCAGCTCGCCGCCGTGGATACCGGCACCGGGACCAATGTCTACCACATAGTCTGCCGCCCGCATGGTGTCCTCGTCATGTTCCACCACGATCAGGGTGTTGCCCAAGTCCCGCAGGTGACGCAGGGTGCCCAGCAGCTTTTCATTGTCCCGCTGGTGCAGACCAATGGACGGCTCATCCAAAATATACAGCACACCCATCAGGCTGGAGCCGATCTGGGTAGCCAGACGAATGCGCTGGCTTTCGCCGCCGGACAGGGTGGCCGCTTCTCGCGCCAGAGACAGATAGTCCAGCCCCACACTGTTCAGGAAATTCAGTCGATCGCGGATTTCCCGCACGATCAGGGCACCGATCATCTGTTCCTTTTCCGTCAGCTGCAAGTTCTGGATAAAATCCAGCTCCTCATGAATGGGCATTTGGCAGAACTCATAAATATTCTTGCCCCCAACGGTCACAGACAGGCTCTCCGTAGACAGGCGGGCGCCGCCGCAGTCCGGGCACACGCACTGGGTCATCACAGCCTCAATATCTGCCCGGGCCCAGTCGGAGGTGGTCTCTGCATACCGGCGCTGCAAGTTGGGAATCACGCCCTCAAAGGTACCGTTGTAATTGGAAGAGCCGTAAGAGGTGCTCCGCTGCATTTTCAGCTTTTTGGTGCCGGTGCCGTATAAGATGGCGTCCAGCCCCTTCTTGGGAATCATCTCTACCGGAATATCCAGCGAGAATTTGTACGCCTGGGCAATGGCCTCAAAATACATCCGGGCAATGCTGCCGCCGTCTGCCACATTCCAGCCGCTGGCCTTAATGGCTCCCTGGTTGATGGACAGCTTTTTGTTAGGGATCACCAGCGCCGGATCAATCTCTTTATAAGACCCGATACCGCCGCAGGTTTTGCAGGCGCCAAAGGGATTGTTAAAGGAGAACATGCGGGGACTCATCTCTGCGATCACCGCACCGTGCTCCGGGCAGGCGTAATTGAGGGAATACAGTTCCTCCCGCTCCCCTACAATATCCACCAGCACCACGCCGTCTGCAATATGGGTGGCGGTTTCCACGCTGTCGGCCAAGCGGCCGGCAATATCCGGCTTCATCACCAGGCGGTCCACCACGATCTCAATATTATGCTTTTTGTTCTTGTCTAGCTTGATCTCTTCCGCCAGGTCATAAACGGAGCCGTCAATGCGCGCACGCACAAAGCCGGACTTGCGGGCGTTGTCCAGTTCCTTAACATACTCGCCCTTGTGCCCTCGCACAATGGGCGCCATAATTTGAATTTTCGTTTTCTCCGGCAGGGTGAGAATTTGATCCACGATCTGATCCACCGTCTGCTGGGTGATCTCGCGCCCGCATACCGGGCAATGAGGAATACCGATCCGTGCCCACAACAGTCGCAGGTAGTCATAGATCTCCGTTACCGTGCCCACGGTGGAGCGCGGGTTGCGGGAGGTTGTCTTTTGGTCAATGGATATGGCCGGGGACAGACCCTCGATATAGTCCACATCCGGCTTCTCCATCTGACCCAGGAACTGGCGGGCGTAAGAGGACAGGCTCTCCACATACCGGCGCTGACCTTCGGCATAAATGGTGTCAAAAGCCAGGCTGGACTTGCCGGAGCCGGACAGGCCGGTAAACACCACCAGCTTGTCCCGGGGAATCTCCACATCAATATTCTTCAAGTTGTGCTCGCGGGCACCTTTTACCACAATGTTCTTTATCATTTCAGCTTGCGCTCTCCCTCCTGCTCCAGTTTTTGAATTTCATCACGCAGGAACGCCGCGTGCTCGAATTCCAGCAGCCGGGCAGCCTCCTGCATTTCCCGCCGTAAACGGTCGATAAGCAGCTGCCGCTCTTTCTTGGTCAGTTTCTTTTGCTTGCCGTCGGGGGCTTTGGAGGTGATCTCCAAAATATCCCGCACATCCTTTTTAATGGTCTTGGGCACAATGCCGTGCTCGGCGTTATACGCCTCCTGAATGGTGCGACGGCGCAGCGTCTCTCGAATGGCCCGCTCCATGGAGGGGGTCACGCTGTCCGCATACATAATCACCTCACCGTTGGCGTTGCGGGCGGCACGGCCGATGGTCTGCACCAGGCTGGTCTCGGACCGAAGGAAGCCCTCTTTGTCCGCATCCAGGATCGCCACCAGGCTCACCTCCGGAATATCCAGTCCCTCCCGCAGCAGGTTAATTCCCACCAGCACATCGAATTCGCCCAGGCGCAGATCGCGAATGATCTCCATACGCTCCATGGTATCCACATCGTGGTGCATATACCGCACCTTGATGGAGAATCCCTCCAAATACTCGGTAAGATCCTCGGCCATGGCCTTGGTGAGGGTAGTCACCAGCACCCGCTCACCACGCTGGGTGCGCAGGTTGATCTCGGACACCAGGTCGTCCATTTGGTCCTCAGTGGGCTTGACGGTAATATTCGGATCCAGCAGCCCGGTTGGGCGGATCACCTGTTCCACGATCTGGGCGCTGTGTTCCCGCTCAAAGTCGCCGGGAGTGGCAGAGGTAAAGATCACCTGATTGATCTTGCCGTAGAATTCGTCAAACTGTAACGGCCGGTTGTCAAAAGCGGAGGGCAGCCGAAAGCCATAGTCGATCAGGCTGGCCTTGCGGGAGCGGTCGCCGCCGTACATGCCCCGCACCTGGGGCAGCATCACGTGGCTCTCGTCGCAAAACAGCAAAAAGTCCTCCGGAAAATAATCCAGCAGGGTAAAAGGCGGCTGGCCGGGCTTGCGCCCGCTCATCACCGCAGAGTAGTTCTCAATGCCCTTGCAAAAGCCAGTCTCCCGCAGCATTTCAATATCATTCATGGTGCGCTCTTTGATCCGCTGGGCCTCTAAAAGCTTGCCCTTTTCTTCAAAATAGGCCACCCGCTCCACCATTTCCTGATAGATTTGGTTCAAAGCGCGCTCCATCTTTTCCCGCCCCACTACATAGTGGGAGGCCGGGTACACACAGGCGTGGGACAGCACACCCTTGATCTTGCCGGTCAGCGGGTCAATCTCGCAGATCCGGTCAATCTCGTCCCCAAAAAATTCCACCCGCAAAGCGGTGCCGCTGCTGCCGGCAGGAAAGATCTCCAGCGTGTCGCCCCGCACCCGGAACTTGTTGCGCACAAAGTTAATGTCGTTACGCTCGTACTGAATAGCCACCAACTTTTCTATCAGCGCATCCCGGCTCCACTCCATACCGGTGCGCAGAGAGATCACCATATTCCGGTAATCAATGGGGTCGCCGATGGAATAAATGCAAGACACGGAGGCCACAATGATCACATCCCGCCGCTCGGACAGTGCCGCCGTGGCGCTGTGGCGCAGCTTGTCAATCTCGTCGTTAATGGCCGAGTCCTTTTCAATATAAGTGTCCGTTGTGGGCACGTAAGCCTCCGGCTGATAGTAGTCGTAGTAGGAAACAAAATACTCCACCGCATTTTCCGGAAAGAATTCCCGAAACTCGCTGCAAAGCTGGGCGGCCAAGGTCTTGTTATGCGCCAACACCAAAGTGGGCCGATTCACCCGCTCAATAATATTGGCCATGGTAAAGGTTTTGCCGGAGCCGGTGACCCCCATCAGGGTCTGCTCCTTCATACCGTCCAGCACGCCCCGAGCCAACTTCTCAATTGCCTGCGGCTGATCACCGGTGGGCTTAAACTTGCTGTGTAGCTTAAACTGTTCCATTCTCGCTCCCGTCTGCCCGCATAGAAGGCGTGCAAACACTTTTGTCAAAAACTGTATATACAGTGTTTATTATACACGGTCATACCGCCAAATACAACTGGTTATCCTGCCAATTTTGAACAAATGTTCCCCTGGCTTTTTGTCCATTTCGGCAAATTTTGCGCCCCCGGTGCGCGGGCTTTACTTTTGGCGTTCAATCCGTTATAATGAGCATATGAAAGAAAAGCAAATCACCCCCGGCGATGCCGGTCGGCGGCTGGACCGCTACCTGGGGCGCACCTTTCCCTCTCTGCCCCGGTCGCTGATGTATAAGGAAATCCGCAAAAAGAATATTAAGGTCAATAAAAAGCGCTGCACCCCGGAGCAGGTACTCTCTGCCGGTGACCGAGTGACCCTGTATCTACCGGACGATGTGCTG